>FWWL01000181.1_pt1 | contig 186470 bp, 147 predicted proteins | sample 2228331 | NCBI WGS metagenome assembly FWWL01 (sample SAMEA103939775, study PRJEB20133) | metagenome | reverse complement strand
TTGCACGTTCGTTGTTCAGTTTTCAAGGAACAATCTTGCTGTCTTCCGGTGAGAACCTTCCGAACAGCGACCATATTAATATACCACATTCGCCTACTCGATTGCAAGAAGTTTTTTCGTTCCCTTCCTCCGTTGCGTCCAACTTAGTGGACAGCCTTTCGAAGCGGCGAGAATTAATATACCAAATATCCAAACTCGATGCAACTGGTATTTTTTTCTTCTAATAAAGCAACAATAAATAAAAGACATAGACGGCTAAATTACGGTTTGTTATGATGGGATGGAAGCGAATTGAAAGGACTTTGCCCTAATGACTCTACTACATCAGATTGGACAAAAACCGATCATCGCCGCATTAAGGAAACCATCCGAAGTCCAGCTAGCTATACAGAGCCAAGCGGATAACATCTTCTTTATGGGCGGCGACATTCAAGGTATCTTAACAGCCGTCAACCTTGCCAAACAAGCCGGCAAAGGCACTTTTGTTCATCTCGACCTGATTCGCGGGCTGTCCAACACCGATAAAGAGACATTATCCTTTATATCCGAGTACATCGGGGCTGATGGAATAGTAACTCCAAAGGCCCATCTTATAAAAGAAGCGAAAAAGACCGGACTATACGGCATCCTCCATTTATTCATTCTTGATTCCTTGTCGCTCGAGAACGGACTGAAGCTTGTCGAGTCCACTGCTCCCGATGGAGTAGAATTGATGCCCGGTGTAGTTACTAAGGTAATCACGCAATTCGCAGCTGAGCTCGATACAATTCCCATTATTGCCAGCGGTCTTATCACCACTCGCGAAGAAGCGGCAGAGTGCTTGCGAGCAGGAGCGACCTCCTTATCAGTCAGCAACCCCGCGTTATGGAATCTGACTTTTCAAGAACTGAATTAGAGTAATTGCAATAAAACAATTGAATCCGTATTACAACGGTTTGGGGCAATGGATGAGAGAAAGCTCTAAACAATGGACAGGATGACCTGTTTATTGTTTATGGGCTTTTTTTGTTGTATCCGTTATAAAGGAGGTGATTTCAATGTGAACAGCGCCGTATATCTAAAGCAAGACAACTCTAAAATCAGGATAAAGAGGTGCTCAAAATGCCATTTTCCATTGTTATCATTCCCGATACGCAAATACTTTCCTGCAGACACCCTGAGATTTTCAGAACGTTAGCCGAATGGATTGTCCGCAATCAGGATGAACATCAGATTAAGATGGTCTTGCATCTAGGGGATGTCGTTCATAACGGAGCGGCGGCGGAAGAAGAATTCCGACACGCTAAGGCGGCTCTCGATCAGATTGATAAAGCGAATATTCCTATGTTAATTACACCCGGGAATCACGATTATGATAACATGCTCAAGGAAAATCGAAGCCTGGATATGTTCAATGCATATTTCGGAGCAGATCGATACAAGGATAAAGACTGGTACGGCGGAGCTTTTGAACCGAACAAGACTGAGAATGTGTACGCCCGAATGAATATTAACGGCGAAAAGCTGCTATTCCTCTCCTTGGAGTTCGGGATCCGAGATGAGGTGCTGGAGTGGGCCAACGAGCTGTTAACCCAATACGCGGACCACAAAGCGATTATAATTACGCATTGCTATATGTTCTTAGACGGAAGCCGTAACAAACCCGGGGATGCTCACAATCCCAAAGTTTATGTGGGGGCGACCGGCGCTAACGACGGAGAGGACATGTGGCTCAAATGTTTTCGTAAACACAGCAATATAATAGCGATCTATTCCGGTCATCAAATACCGACTAACATTAGCTACAAAGTCGATTTAAGCGAGCATCAGAGTCCCGTCTTCCAATCTTTTCAGAATTGGCAGACCACACCTGACGGCGGCGAAGGACGCATCCGGCTTGTACAGATTGATCCTGCAGCATGCAGTATGACCCATCGTGTGTTCAACACATACAAATCCACTTTTGAAGCCGAAGCTGGTTACGAAGTACATTATTGCTACAGTAAAGCTAGCCCATCCGGAACAGGAAATTGGTCTGATTTTACATTCCCCCTAAGTGTATAGCTCACGGGTTTAACAGAGTTAGGCATGGAAAGGACAACATAATTTTATGGATACATTAAAAAAGTTATTTCAAGAATCGAGCACGTTTTTCTTCGATCTGGATGGATGCATTTATCGCGGAGATGCGTTATGCCGGGGGTCTGCTGAGCTTATCCAACAATTGCGCAGGGAAGAAAAGCAAGTGTTATTCCTTACAAACAACTCCAGACAAACACCGCGTCAAATTGCTGAAAAGCTAAGCGGAATGGGATTAGATGCATCACCAGAGGCATGTCTGCCGGCTACCGAATTCGTAGGACATTATGTGTTTAGTAATTGGGGCAACGTTACTGTAAAAGTGGTCGGAAGTGAGGCGCTCTGTGAAATGATGAGGAGTGTTGGTCATGACGTAATTCCGTTAGATGCTCCTGAACATGCAGATGTAATTGTCCTTGGAAGGGATACAGAGTTCTCGTACGGGAAGCTTCAGCAAATCGCAATCGAGGCAAGCAATGGAGCGAATATCGTAGCTGCGAATCCAGACTTGTCTCATCCAGGCAAAAACGGCGAGCTTGTTCCAGAAACCGGTGCTCTTGCAGCAGCAGTTGAAGCAATAATCGGCAGGAAGGTTCAATACTCCGGCAAGCCCTTCACCTCCTTTTTTCATTTTGCTGCGCGAAGGGTTGGCGTCGATCCAGCGCAATGTGTGATGATAGGCGACAATTACTCCACCGATATCATCGGAGGCAAGAGTGCGGGAATGTACACGGTATGGCTGGCTCACAATTCCCCTGATTCAACCGGATCGAACATGGGCATTCAACCAACAGTGAAGGTGCGCGATCTCGAGCAGGTGTACGATTTGTTGTATAACAAGTGACCCGATATGTGAAAAGAGGAGAAGATCACTCTAGCGGTCCTTGGCGATTGAGTTCGGTTTGGCGCGTGGGAGGGCAGGAAGGTAGGCTACAATCGCTCTTGAAATCGTATCCTTTGAATATATTTTTAGTTGTGAGAATACGATGTTCAAATGCGACCGCTGACGCTTTTCCGCTCCATCTTCCTGCCCTTTTCTGTTCAACTTTTAGATCAAAATAATTAAAAAGGGGGAACCTTCGGTTCCGCCGCAAAACTTATATAAGCGCAAAAAACGCCGGTCCAGGGACCGGCGTTTATTCATGCTCACGATTTACTTAACCTGCGCCTAACCATACATATCTGGCAATAATCAACACCGACAACACCCACATCAACCAATGCAGCGGCACTCGCTTGGCACTTGTAAGATTGTTAATAGCACCTAGTAAAGTATAAGAAACGACCCCGAAGGAAATCCCGTTAGCGATACTGTTCGTAAACGGCATTAACACGATCGTCAAGAATGCTGGGAAAGCTTGAAGGAAATCACTCCACTCAATTTCCTTAATGCTCGACATCATCAATACCCCTACAATAATAAGTGCAGGCGCTGTAGCTGCGGAAGGAACGACAAGAGCAAGCGGAGCAATAAACAGAGCCAACAGGAACAATACGCCGGTAGTTACCGCAGTCAAGCCTGTTCGACCGCCCTCAGCAACACCGCTTGTGCTCTCTATGTAAGCCGTAATAGTGCTTGTTCCAAGCACTGCGCCCGTACTTACGCCTGCAGCATCGACCAACATCGCTTTACCGACTTTTTTCTCACCTTCGGCTTTGTTCTTCATTAACCCCGCACGGTTAGCCGTACCTACAAGTGTCCCGAACGTATCGAATAATTCAACGAATGTGAACACGAGAATAATTTCTATTAAACCTACGCCCAGAGCTCCCATAATATCTAATTGACCTACTGCAAGCCCTTCGAAGGAAGGCAGCCAGCTCGCATCACCAAGCCCCTTCACATCCGTTACACCCATAGGGATCCCGATCAGGGTTGCAGCAACGATCCCGATAAGAAGCGCTCCTCTCACTTTCAGCACCATCAGGATGGCAATAATGAAGAGCGAGATGATCGTAAGTAATGTATCCTTGTTGTGAATGAAATCGCCCATAATAATGTTGAACTGATTCGAATTCAGTATGGGATTCTTGGCGGTATCCGCGCCTGGATTAACACTGATCATCAGCAAATTACTCAGCTTTGCTCCGATAATCGTGATGAATAGCCCGATCCCTACCGTAATGGCAATTTTCAGGTTATGCGGAATGGCCGTTATCATCATTTGCCGGACCTTGGTTACGGTTAAGATGATAAAGATAATCCCCGATAGAAATACTGCGCCCAAAGCGATTTGCCACGTAATATCCCCATTCGAGCTTAGAACAACGGTCATGAAATACGCATTCAAACCCATACCTGGCGCCAGAGCAATCGGAATATTCACGAAAAAGCCCATAGCAAGCGTTACAAGCCCAGCACCTACTGCGGTAGCAAAAAATACGGCGTGATTCGGGATTCCAGCTCCGCCTTCGCCCAGGAACAATGTGTTGACGAACAAGATGTAAGCCATCGTCATAAAGGTGGTCATCCCTGCAATAATCTCAGTTCTGACCGTAGTTCCATGCTCCCTCAGTTTAAACAACCGATCCATTTGACTATTCCTCCTACAACTAATTGATTGGGAATAACAAAAATCGTCTTGCGACTGCCTATGAACGCTTGATGGTAACGCTGCAGGATGACAACAGAATAGCCGAACAACGCAAAAAAAGCCGACGGTTATCCATCTCACTGCATACCGATCAGGCTCCACGCGGAGAAAGCGTCAAGATACGCACATGCAAGAGAAAGTGTGATTCCCCTTCCCGGACTGTGCATAACGCTCTCTTTTCGTAGCCAGATCATTGAGGTGACCTTGTAGAAACTCTCAAGCCGATTCTCGAGAATATACGAAACGGTTATGTTGTTATTCAACCATATTCTACGCCCAAGTGTCGAAACTTGTCAATGCAAATACCGAACGTTACAAGCAAGTATTTACATATCGTTCGGATGTATCCGTATTCAACTGGAAACATTCCCTGTCATTTACATTTTGCCATGTGACTAGCGACTCTCTACCGTGGTTTCGAGAGCCTTACTTATAGCTGCAATAATGCTTTCATAGTAGGATTTCTCATGAGGTACAAAATTATGCTTATTAATGTTCTTGCGCACTCTAGCCTTCTCACCGTTCGGATTGGTTAAGAATCCTTCAACCTCGATCTCTTCCCGATCCTCCTGCCACAATTCACAGAAAGCCGCATACTCTGTCCGAACAATACCCGAAACTTCTTCTGGTTGGAGCCTGTATGCATCAAAGGAATGATCGGCCCGGTATAAAAAGACGTTGGCGATTTCTTTGTCGATCATATTGGGTTGAGTCATGATATAATCGACTTTTCCGAGCGGGATTAGTTCATCCATAGAAACCTTCACACCGAGCTCCTCTTCAATCTCTCTAACTCCATCCGAGACTGTCTCTTCAGCAAGCAAATGTCCAGCGGCTGTTATATCCAGCAGATTGGGGTAGTCCTTTTTCAAGCTGCTGCGAAGCTGCACATAAATATAATCGATGCCATCCTTCCTGCTGACAAACCAGCAATGAAACGTTTCATGCCACAATCCCTGCTTATGTACCTCTGCTCTAGTCGCAACACCAATCGGCTTATGCTGATCGTCGAATATTCGCATGACTTCCTGCTCCAAGCAAGACCAACTCCTCTGAATCAAAATGAAAAAGAAGAAACCCGCTCCAACAATCAGCAGGTCTCTTTCCCCGTCCTATACGTTGCTTATTCCCACTCGATCGTAGCAGGAGGCTTCGAAGTGATGTCATACACGATCCGGTTCACATTCTCAACTTCATTAACAATACGGGTCGAGATCCGCTCTAACACATCATAGGGAATGCGTGCCCAATCCGCTGTCATCCCGTCGATGGATGTCACCGCACGAAGGCCAACTGTATAGGAATAGGTCCGTCCATCTCCCATGACACCAACACTCTTCATGTTAGGCAGAGCCGTGAAGTATTGCCAAATTTCCCTTTGCAGACCTGCAGCAGCAATCTCCTGGTGAAGAATAGCATCGGATTCTCTGACAATATGCAGCTTCTCTTCCGTCACTTCGCCCAATACACGTATCGCTAATCCCGGTCCCGGGAACGGTTGACGCCATACGATAGCTGCTGGAAGACCGCATTCTTCGCCGACTTTACGCACTTCATCCTTGAACAGAGCCTTAAGTGGCTCGACGAGCTTGAACTTCATATCTTCAGGCAAGCCGCCAACATTGTGGTGAGACTTGATTGTCTGCGCTGTAGCTGTCCCGCTTTCTACGATATCCGTGTAAAGGGTCCCTTGTGCCAAATATTCGAAATCATCGAATTGAGTCGATTCTTCCTCGAATACCCGAATAAATTCGGTTCCAATGATTTTGCGCTTGCGCTCTGGATCTTCGACACCAGCGAGATTCCCTAAGAAACGATCGCGCGCATCAATTTTGACTACTTTCATATCGAATTTGCCTACGAACGTATCCATGACACTGTCTGCTTCCCCTTTACGAAGGAGGCCATGGTCGATGAACATACATGTTAATTGGTCGCCAATCGCCTTGTGCAGCAAGATCGCCACAACAGAAGAATCTACGCCGCCGCTTAGAGCGCATAATACTTTGCTGCTGCCCACTTGCTCTCGAATATCCCGAATCGTATCTTCAATGAAAGTGGTCATGCTCCAAGAGCCTTCACAGTCGCACACCCCGAACAGGAAGTTATGGATCAATTCATTTCCGTACACGGAATGGCGCACTTCCGGATGGAATTGAACACCGAAGAATTGCTTCTCCGGATGACTCATAGCCGCTACAGGCGCGTGCTCTGTGCTTGCATCCACGATGAACCCGCTTGGCAGGTTGGATACATAGTCTCCGTGACTCATCCATACAGTTTGTTTGCTTAGCAAACCTTTGACCAGGGCGCTGTCCGGATTGAAATCCACATCGGCTTTGCCGTATTCACGTTTGCTCGCTTTTTCTACTTTTCCATCCAATTGGTGAGCCATGAGCTGCATCCCGTAACAAATCCCAAGAATCGGCAGGCCAAGCTCATAGATAGCCGGGTCTACTTGGGGTGAATTAAGCTCGTACACACTGGAAGGTCCGCCAGAGAATACAATCCCCTTCGGCGCTAATTCGCGAATACGCTCAGCGGTCGTGTTGTAGGGAAGCAATTCGCTGTACACGCCCAAGTCACGAATCCTACGCGCAATCAGCTGGTTATATTGACCGCCGAAGTCTAGGACGACGATCATTTCATTCGGTTTATTCATTTGTTCCTCCTTAAGCATTTGCGGGGCAAATGCAATTCATAGCGAAGCTCCATAGTCTAGGTATCTGCTTGAGCAAATGCAATTCATGCGAAGCTCGAGCATGTCCGCTGAACATTTAAAGCTAATTATATAAAAAGCGTGGAAACATCGTCAAGGAAACTTATACATCCAGGAAACGTTGACGCACATCAGGGGACGGCAGCATGCAAGCGTCCTGCTTGCCGAACCACTTATAGCGGTTCCTCGCGAGAAAACGATAAACAGGATCCCTGAGCGCGCGCGGCACAAGAAGGAACACGGAAGCCAGCTTAGGCCAGCCCTTCAATCGTCTGGCAATACGAAGTGCTGCTGTAGAAGAGGAGTATAATTGCCCATCCTCCAGCAGGAGAATGGAATCGGATTGCGAAGAGTCTAATTCTCGATTCGCTAACAAGCCGCGAGCGGTCTCAGATTGCAGGGCCGTGAAGTGAAAATAGCCATGGGGATCACGGCGAATAATGAATTGTACAGAGCTGTTGCAGAAATTGCAAACCCCATCGAACATAATGATCGGATGTTGTGAACTGCGATTCGTGCTTGGATCTGTTGGCTTCATCATCATGTGATCCCCTCCTAGCTACATTATGACATAGTTTATGTAGACTTGGAACGGGCAATGCGACTCCATAGCTGGGCCAGATGTTTCTTGCGAGTCGTACCGCCTGGAACAAGGATCGCCCCCTTTGAATAACGGGCGGCTTCATACAAACCTGCGAACTGATGCAAAGCTTGGCGCTGATCTTCATCACGCAGCCGACTGGCAGCAGCATGGACATACTCTCGAACGGTTTGCTCCGGAAGACGCTTGCCTAACTTACGGTTTAGCTTAACCCAAATGGTGTCAAATGATTTCAAAGAGCGAGCACTGGGAGTAGTGCGGTTACCCGATCGGAGAGATTTCCTATAAAGCTCATTGAGCTTCCATATGGCAGGCGGCGCAAGCAGAAGAAGCGCAATCCCCCAGAACCATACCGGCTGGCTCCGCATATTCGTCCATGCTGCAGCCGCTGAAGCCTTCGTCCAATGAACGAATTGCTGGGCGCCAGCCGTGATATGCTCGGATGTGTCCTTCAGCTTCGTAATCATTTGTGAGGACCACGAATTGGAGTTTACATCTGCGCTGCTGCCATCTCCGCCTTCAAGTGACTGCTCGGCTGCAGCCGACACCGTAATTGCATCATGCGTATCTGAACTGAAAATTTGATCTTGGTTAAGTTCTGTTAATCGCGTGAACCCAGGCGTAGGTTCGAAGGCTACCCAGCCTTGATCCGGGAAATAGACTTCCACCCACGAATGAGCATCTCGGTTGAGAACGGTATAGGCTATAAGGGTATCCGTGGGTGAAGGGTCATCGGTGCTAAGCTGTCCTGGCGAGAAGCCTTTTACCCAACGGGCCGGAATGCCTAAAGTTCGCAGCATGACTACCATGGAAGTGGAAAAGTGATTGCAATACCCCACCTTCTGCTCGAATAAGAAGTGATCTACGAAATCTTGATCGCCGCTTGGAAAAGTAGGCTTGTCCAAACTGTATGTATATTTGCTGCGTAAAAAGGCCTCTACTGCTAGTGCCTTGCTGTAATCATTGTTAGTATTAGCTGTAACCGCTCTAGACAATTCACGCACCCGCTCTGGCAAAGCTGCGGGTAACTGGAGATCTCCAGACATGCTGGCCCGCTCCGACTCCGTCAAAGGACGGCTGCTCGCAGCCTGCGCCAAGCTAGGCCGTCCATCAGCAGGCACCTCAACTGCTAACCGATAATAGCCGATTGGCTCTGAAGTACTTACACCCGTACGGCCCGTTAAGGGGTCGACCGCAATCAGATCCGTATCTAATTGCTTTCCCTTACGTGTTACCAGCGCCTCAACCCTGACTATGGGACCGCCAACGAACAACTGCTTGCTTAGGCTCTCATTCTCAAGCAGAACCTCCTGCTGGATCGTTAGATGCTGCAGCTGTCGGGATTTAGCCACGGATTCCGTCACACCTGCTGCTTCTTTACCTGCCTCATCGCCTGCTTCCCCAACAAGAACCTCTAAAGTATGATCTGCAGAAGCGTACGCCCCTGAGTCGCCGCCGCTCATCCAGCCGCGGCCTGTGTATGTGCTGCGCGACTCCCCGCGCCAATAAGTCGGTTGCTCTGTACGCGCCGTGAAGGCGATACCGTCATCAGGCCTGATCGGGCCGCCGAGGCGTGAGTCATCACTGCTATAACCGGTCCAACTCGCGAGCTCTGAAGAGGGAAGGACCGCCTCTGTGCCGCTTGAATCAGGAAACAGCCGCGTCCAGGTCTCGGACAGCGGATTCCACGCCAGCGGCTTGGTGAGTCGCGCCTCATCACGCGACAGCCACAGCCCCGCTCCGATCGCGACGGCCATTATAACAGCAGCAGCCGCTGACCATCGGCCAACCGGCCAAACTCCGAAGCGCTGCCGCAGCCTGAACTCCCCTTCAATTCGCGATAACTGATTGACCGCCATCAACAGCATGCCGGCCACCGATGTGCGCAGAACTCCCCAAGAAGTGTCTATATCCGCCCATAGCTGCAGCCCTACCAAATAGACGATCGTTGCTGCAATAAGCCACAGCGCTTGCTGTCTTTCGACCACTGTCGCATACATGACGGAGATTAATAACGCCCAGCCCAACAGGAACATCAGCGTACGATTGTGCGGACTCATTTCTTCCGGACTGAATTGCATCAGTGCGGCCAAATCTTGCGCTGTCTCCATCAGATAACTGTCCAGCCAACTAAAGCCCAACCATTCATTCCGATAAAACAGCATCCCGATTAAACCCATGCATACTAGCAGCTTCAGAAGTGAACCTAGTACAATAGGGGCTTTGGAGTAATCTATCAGCATGAATAATCCGAATGTCAGCACGAACGGTCTCAGCATATGCAAATCGGTATACTCGGACATCGCCGCTAGGGGCAGAAGCCATTCCATTAGTAGAATGAAAAGCATAACCGATGCTAACGCTTCTCGAATGTAGGGTCGAGATTGGCGCGAATCAGCTTGCCTTGACGAATCATGCGATGCCATCGACTGCACCCCCTTCCACGCTAGCCGCAGGCACAGCTTGCGCGGGCACTTCTATGAAGCTCGCGCCCATCTCCTGCAGCTCGCGCTTCCATTGCCGGTGCGTCCACGACAGCGCCGGTTCGGTGTGCACGAGCATGACCGTGCACCTGTGGCCCGCGCTGCGCAGTCGACGCAGCGCTGGAACTAGCGCCGCGCCGGACAGCGGCGTGACACAGATCAGCGTCTGACGCATCGGCAGACGCAGTGCTTCGCGGAGCAGATAGTCTGCGAAGCGCTCGCTTCCATCTGGCCGCAGACGCGCCAGCCACTCATATGCGGAGCGAATCTCCTCCGCCGAAGCAACGACAACACCCCGATCTGCCTTCGAGCTCGACGTCAGATGCACCCAGCCGCCGCTCGCGTCCTGGGACTGTCGCGCAATTCCGGCAGCGGCACGTATAGCCGCCTCGAACAAACGCGGACCTTCGATTCCCCTGTAGGAATCGGAGGAAACATCCAGGCAGACATTCACCCGCTGCGAACCGGCAGGCTCGAATGTCTTCGTCTTCAACGCTCCCGTGCGAGCCGTAAGCTTCCAATGAATACGATGCTGCGGATCCCCAGCTTCATAAGGCCGGACACTGCGGATCACACTGCTTTCCCGCCAAAACTCCTTATGCCGTCCTGCTCTGCCGTCGTCATCCGCTCCTGAACGCAGGGATTCGTCCACTGTCATCGGCTTAGGATACACGACAAAAGAAGCTTGTCCCTTCCGACTCCGCCGGACTTGAACAAGCCCGAATAAGTCGCCGCTGAATAGCTCCACTCCGCCCGATCGGTATTCCCCTCTATGTAAATGGCTTAAGGAGTATGTCACCCTTACCTCCGACCGAAACCATGGGACGATTAATTGTCGGAATTCGATACGCGTTCCCGAATGATGCTGCCAAGTTTCTTTTACGACTAACCACATCACAGGCCAGTAAGAACGGTGACGGATTCTCAAGGACACTTGAACCTTGTCCCCGGCATATAATCGCGAAACCTCCACCCGACTCTCTGCAGCCACCTCTCTAAGACTCAGCAGCACAGTACCAAATGCGGATGCAAGCCAGACAGCCGAAACGATAAGGAGAAAGAAAGCGGATTGCCCCCCGTGCCAAATCCACAAAGCGAGCATCCCACTGCAAAAAACGACAAGCGCAGCCAGGTTCCCCCACTGTCTCATACCGTCTCTCCCGCTGTCGGGCGCATAGCCGGAACGGTTCCTGCTGAGGCAATCATCCTCATTACAGAATCTGCTGTTTTCCCTGCAATTCTTGCATCCAGCGTAACGACCAGACGGTGACTCCATACAGGCATCAATATGGCTTTGATATCATCCGGAATCACATAGCTGCGGCCTGCCATGTAGGCTTTGGCTTGAGCTGCCCGCATCAAAGCAACGACTGCACGAGGGCTGACGCCCCACTGCAAATCCGGATGGTTGCGTGTAGCAACCGCAAGCTTAACCATATATACCTTCAACGTATCATCCACATAAATAGCTCGAACCTCTTGCTGCATCTGCATCAGTTCCTCCGGCAGCACAACAGGTATAGCAAGCTCTAGCGGATGCCTAAGCTGAAGTCGACCGAGTAATTCAACCTCTTGCTGCTCGTTCGGGTACCCCATGCCAATTTTCAACAGGAACCGATCCAGCTGCGCCTCCGGCAGCACGAATGTTCCTTCCTGCTCGATCGGGTTCTGCGTCGCTAGCAGCAGGAATGGCTCAGGCAGCTTGCATTCTACCCCATCAACGGTGACACTGCGTTCCTCCATCGCTTCTAACAGAGCAGATTGCGTACGCGGCGAAGCCCGATTAATCTCATCGACAAGCACAATGTTAGCTAGTAACGACCCTGGCCTGTACTCGAACTCATTCGTCTTCGGATTGAACACGGACACACCCGTCACATCGGATGGCAGCAAATCCGGCGTGCACTGAATTCGTTTGAAATCCGCACCAACGATCCGAGCCAAAGTACGGACAAGCATAGTCTTCCCGACGCCAGGCACATCTTCTAAAAGCACATGGCCTCCGCATAGAAATGCTAGAATCGCAAGCTCAATGCTTTCACGTTTACCTAGAATCACTTTTTCCGCCTGGTATATCATGCGCTCTATGAATTCATTAGGCCGGTCAAAGGGAAATCGATCTTCTTTTCCTTGCGCCATGGATGGATTACCTCCTGATTATGGTGAAGCCAAATGCACTTCGAAGGCATCCGCTTCTCAGAAACTTAGAATCTATGTTTCTAGTTTCTCCATCCTGGCTATTTTTTAGACACCATGTGTTCTATATATAAATCATGCGATTGCGACGCAGGCCATCACACTCTGAACATAGTCTTAGGGGCACATAATAAACCATAACCGCCTGAACTCAGGTCGACCTTCACTTGTCTTAAAGTATCTCCAATAGAATAACCCGCTACGTGGTTGCCCAACATCTCTACGGAGCTTCTCAACGGAACCATGATCGAACCATCGTTCACCTTCACATCAGCCAAATAATACACTTGTTTGTTGCGGCCCGGGGCTTGAACCGAGATTGAATTACGCTGCAGGTCCACCTCCATCTGATACAACCCGTAACTGACGGTAGCCGTTCTCGTGTCTTCTTCCCATGTCACAAGCGCGCCCATCCGTTCAGCAAGAGCCCGCAAAGGCACATAGAACTTATCCTGCCGGAATTCATAGCGCGGGGAAGCCATCTCTAAAATGTTGTTATGTCCAAGCTCCAGCTGTAAAGGCGGGACATGCAGCTTGCGTAACGCTGCAGCCGATTCTTCCACTGCCCATTCATTCTGACGCTTTAACACCGCGACCGACTTCTCGTCCTCCCTTGCTAGAGCCTCAGCTGCTAGTGATTCTGCAGAAGGTACTTGCGCGATGATCACGGGCGGTTGCTTGATAGTTGGAGGACGCTCGGCCGTGTTGTTGTGCGGCGGGCTCATTCTTGCGTTAGCTACCCAATACTCATGCTCCTCCTTAGTAAGTTGGGCTGTCTGAATTCGTCTGTCGATGATCGATTGAACAGGCTTCACCTTTGGGCTTAAACGCGCAAACTGATACCCTTTTTCTTTGTAAAAGCTTATAATGGCCGGCAGCGCCCGAACGGTCTCTTCATGCCCTGAACTATCATGCATCAGCACATTCATCTCATGCTTCAAAGGAGTCGAGGTTACATTATGGATAATGTCCTTAGAGGGAACATTGGCACGGCGCGCATCACCGCTGTCTACATTCCAATCGAACACACTGTATCCGGCTTGGTCCAAATAATAGAAATAGAAAGCATCAAAATGCGAGAATGTCCCTCCTGGCGCACGAATCAAGCTAGTGGCCACACCGGCTTTTTCCAGCAGAGCTTGCTCGGTCTTCTCGATCTGAGCTTTGAATAGCGCGTACGAGGGGTAGAGGTTCTGGTATTGATGGTTATAGGTATGATTGCCGATCGCATGCCCTTCCGCGACCATTCTCTTCACATGCTCCGGATATTGGTTCACATACTCTCCAAGCACGAAAAAGGTTGCAGGCACTTGTTCTTCCTTAAGAATATCTAGCACTGCGGGAGTAAGCTTGCCTGGTCCATCATCAAAAGTCAAATAAACCGTCGGCTGATCGGGTTGTTCGTACACGCGTTCCTGCGTGATCTTGGTTCCGGCCTTCAGACGGTCGTAATCATCGTTTGGGAGCGGGTTCGCCGCAGCAGCAGTCGCTACACCTGATACGGGCAGCAATGTAAGAATTAACCAAAAAGCAACCATCGTACGTATCATTCGCATAGGAAGCTCCTCCGTAAGTCTATCGATTTGGACTAGTGATAGAGTATATGAAGGAGTGAACAAAATATGCCAGACGGGTTATATGGATTTTGTTGAGAGGTTGTCAGATTCGGAGCTTATCGGAGTCGGCATGTTTCCCCTGAGCTTCCTTACGGTATGCACTAGGACTCATGCCGTAAGCGGCTGTGAACTGTTTGGTGAAATAGAACGGACTCTGGAAGCCCACATCCTCAGCCACTTCAGCGATCGGTCTTGACGTATATTCGAGCTGACGGGCTCCGTGGCGCAACCGAATCTGTACCAGCATCTCCATGATGGAGTGTCCCGTCTGTTCTTTGAAAAGATGGGCGAGCCGCGATGGCGACAATCGAACACGCTCCGCAAGCAATGGAATCGTATGTTGATCCTGCATATTCAGCAGCAGCAGACGCCTAACCTCCTCGACACGCGGGTCAAGCGCAGCATGTCCCTGCTCCCTGCCGGATTGATGCGCTAACAGCACCATAATTTCCTCCAAGGCCAAATAAGCAAGCCGTTCATGCAGCATGTCTCCGTGGAGTTGATCATTGATAAGTCGGCGGAAGGCCTGGAGCAGACGTTCGAAATTGACTTCATTCTGAATCTGAACATGAAAGAGTCCGGGCAACGCCTCAGGCAGCTTCAAGTAAGATTGCCAATCCGTCGGGGGCAGAAAGTGGCACCAGACGAATTCCCACGGCTCCTCGGATTCCTCGAGAGTCCCGTAGTGATGCGGAGTCCCCGGCGGGAGGATCATTACATCTCCACGCTTGCATAGTCGGATTTGGTCCTGAATTCTATAAACGCCGCAACCGCCCAGGGTGAATGTAATTAAGTAATCGCGGGTGCCGGCAGGACGGTTCGTGCGGTATCCAGAGGAGCTGTAGAAGTGATCGGCAATGAGGACACCAGGAGTGGGAGCGATTGTGATCTGGGTGTCCTCACGGGATGATATAGCAGAATCGTTAAGGAAATCAGTCATATTCTTCATTCCCTCCATTCACCGCTCATTCTATACTAACCTTAAGAAAGAAACAATCCTGTAACGGGTAAATGAGAGGAGCGCCTCATCTGTGACGAACCTTAATTCAAGCTTGACTGCAGAACAGCTGCAGCAGTTTCATACAGATGGTTATGTGATCGTAAGGGGATTATTCGATCAGCAGAAGGTAGAGCAGATCAAACAGGAATTCACCGATCTTCATCGCAACGGACCTGTGGAGAACCTATTCTTCCCACTGCCGGAGGAGCAGGCTGGCGGAGATATTCTGAAGCAGTATCCCCGATTCATGCATCCGCATCGTATGAATAAGCTGTCTTTTCAAACTATGATTGATCCTAGCGTGATGGGAGTACTGCACGATTTATTCGGGGAGGAGCCTTTGGCTGCCCAGAGTATGTTCTATTATAAGCCTCCAGGCGCACGCGGACAGGCGCTGCATCAAGACAATTTCTACTTGCTGGTGGAGCCTGGTACTTGTATCGCTGCATGGACTTCCATTGATCCTTCTGATAAAGAGAACGGCGGACTGTTCATTGTGCCAAAGTCCCATACAGGCGAGATCCAATGTCCGCATAAGGCCGATCCGGCTGTGTCCTTTACCGTCGACGAGGTTATAGTGCCCGATGGTTATGAGCCGGTTCCTGTTACGCTGGATGCGGGGGATGTGCTGTTCTTCAATGGGAACGTCATCCATGGCTCGTATCCGAACACTTCGAAGGATCGCTTCCGCCGTTCGTTTATTTGCCACTATACAGGCATCTCGACGACAAAGATCGGCCGATTTTACAAACCATTGTTCAACATGGACGGCGATGAGGTGGATATTACTTCAAGTGAAAGCGCGGGACCATGCGGCGTAGAGCATGCTGTTAGCAGCCCTCATTAGGGCGTCGGGCCTGTTGTTATACAGTAACCGAGAGCTCTAAAGCGGATTTTCCGCTTTAGAGCTGTTCGCGAGGCGCCGATTCGCGACTTTAGAGCGGATTTTCCGCTTTCGTGCTGTTCGCGCGGCCCGTTTCGCGAGTCTAGAGCGGATTTTCCGCTTTAGAGCTGTTCGCGCGGCCCGCTTCGCGACTCCAGAGCGGATTTTCCGCTTTAGAGCTGTTCGCGGGGCTTGCTTTACGACTCTAGAGCGGATTTTCCGCTTTTGAGCTGTTCGCGGGGCGCCGATTTGCAACTCTAGAGCGGATTTCCGTTATCATCATTTCAATTTCCGCGCCGCCTCTAGCACCTTATCAATATGTCCTTTTACGCGTATGTTACGCCACTCTGCAGCAAGCTTACCTTTGCTGTCAATCAGAAACGTAGAGCGCACAACACCCATATACTCTCTTCCGTACAGCTTTTTCTGCTTCCATACATCGTAGGTTTTGCATGCCTTCAGCTTCTCATCGGCTAATAACAAATAGGGAAGCTCCTGATTATGAATAAATTTCTCATGAGAAGCAACCGAGTCAGGGCTAATACCAATCACAACTGTATCGATTTCCTCAAAGGCAGAGAATGAATCGCGAAATTCACATGCTTCAACCGTACAGGTCGGAGTCTCATCTTGCGGGTAAAAAAACACAACGATCTTTTTCCCTCTATAGTCTTTCAGCGACACCTCTTGTCCATTCGAGCCCGGAAGCTTTATGGATGGCGCCATCTTGCCTATCACTGGTGCCGGCATTTATTCATCCTCCTAGAACCAATATAACTTTACGATATGAACCTCAGAACAGCTGTTAAAAAACAATGGGTGGATTTTGAATTGCAGCGGAATCCGAGCAAGTCTGCTCCAAACGGAAAATGAATTGTAAAAGTACATTTTGAAGTGTCACTTAAGTGCCTCTACAAGACTTTCAATTGTAAACATGCAATTCAATCCGCTGACTTTTTACAATTTTACCCAAAACCCTGAAATCCAATTGCACATTTACATTTTACAGTGATCAAAACACCAAGATCCGGCTTTTTGAATTGTACTTTTACACTCGGAATTGTAAGGTACGGTTCAGGTGCGAGTCCCAAGGACTCGATCTATCTCCCCTGCTATGACCCCGCCCCCCGATACCTGCGCACACCATAGTTCCAGAACATCAACCCCATCGACAGAAACAATATGCCCATAACAGGTGTCAGGAACGCCATACCGCCCCAATTCTCCCGATCGAGGAAATAAGCTGCCGGATAAAACCCGACAAACGCAAACGGCAAGATAAAGGTAAGCAAAATTTTGATCAGCTTATTATAAATATTAACCGGGTAGCGGCCATAATTCTGAATGTTCCACATAAGCGGCAAAATTCCCGTTGGGGCATCAGATAAGAATGACACGGCAGTAATCCCGATATACACGCCTCCGTAGATCATAATAGCCCCAACTGTAAACAGCAGGAATACAAACGGGTCAGTCCATGTCCAAGCCATATCCATCTGCACACCCGCATAACTCATAATGAACAGTCCGACCAAGCTGCCGAACAAGGATGCAGGATCCAGATTTTCCAACATGAGCTGTACGAGATTATGCGCAGGACGGGTTAGGACACGATCCATTTCTCCTTTGCCGATGTACCTTTGAGAGAAATCCCACAGGTTGAAGAAACAGCTGAACACACCATAAGGAACCATGAAATAGCCATAAATAAACACCACCTGCTCTTGTGTCCAGCCTCCAAGCAAGGGGGTATGTAAGAATACAACCAGAATAAACAACAGATTCATGCCTTGAAAAAGCAGATCCGACAAAATCTCAATCCAGAAATCGGACCGATACGTGAGCCGCCGCTTGATATAGTTAGAGAAATACTCAGCGAATAAGGAAGCATAGAACATCATTCTCATCCTCCCTGTACGAACAACCGGCTGCGCGCACCGCGCCACATGTACCAGATGGGCGCGATCAAGACGACGAACCAGAGCAATTGTAATCCAAGCACCTCATATACCGCGTTACCCGTTACTTTGCCTGTAAATACGGAGCCCGGCAAGTAGGTAATCGCTTGGAAAGGCAACACTTTAACGACACCCTCCAGCCACCCAGGGAAAAAGGAGATCGGAATAATTAACCCTGAGAATAAATCGACGGCTACTCGTTTCATGCGCATTAGCCCTTCATTATTTTCCACGAAAAAAGCGAACAGCCCAGTCAGAATGTTAATCTGCGAGTTAATTAAAAAGCTGAAGAACAGCATAATCAAGAATACAAGCCAAACAGAAGCATCCGTGGGTAAGCGGACCGGGAACAAGATTGAAGCAATGATCATCCCTGGCACCATGAACATAATCAGGCGGAATATCCCTTCACCGAAACCTTGCATCATTTTGACAACCAGGTAGTTGTAAGGACGAATGAATTGCACCGCTACACTGCCGTCACGAATCTCGGATGCGATCTCACGATCCAGGTTGTTGAAATAGAAAGCTCTGGCCATCCACGATACTGCAACGTAAGTAGTCATCTGTGTAACGGTCATGCCGCCGAGCGACTCACTGCTGCCGTAAATGGCTTTCCATAAGAAGTAGTAGGCCCCAATATTAAGCGCATAAATCAGAATCCCGCTATAATAATTGACTCGATAAGCGAGCATCATTAGAAAACGAATGCGAATTAGATCGATATAGGCGCTAAACATTCACCTTTTCTCCTTCTGGTGCAAGGTTTGGGGAATCCTTCTCCGTTTCGGTCGTATGATGAATAGTAGGAGTCGGAACATCCGCATTGCCTGTCTTATAAATTTCTCTAACAATGTCATCTGTATTAGGCTCGTGAATCTGAATATCCCGAATATCCACGGTACTTACCACACGCGCCAACACTTCAGACACATTCGCTTTATCTAGCGGCATCCAGGCTTTGACTGTGTATTCATTCTCTTGACTCCATCTGGCTGCCAACCCGTGTGTAAGCTCGGAGAACCGTTCGATAGGTACTTGCTCATTCAGATGAAGGACAATTTCCTTCCCTTTTCCCCAAGTCGATTTCAACTGATCCAGGTTTCCATCATAAATGACCCGGCCATCATCCAGCATAATAACCCGTGAGCACAACGCCTCAATATCTTGAAGGTCATGAGTCGTCAGCAGAATGGTCGTGCCGTAACGTTGATTCATCGATTTGAGGAAGTCACGAATCTCTGTTTTCACCACAATATCCAGACCGATGGTAGGCTCGTCCAGAAAAATAATGGCCGGGTTATGAATCAATGAAGCCGCCAGCTCACAGCGCATCCGTTGACCCAGGCTTAGCTTGCGCACTGGGCGATTCAACAGCTCCTGCAGCTGAAGACGCTCCACCAACTCATCCAATCGGATTTTGTAATCCGCCTCAGACACTCGGTACACCTTACGAAGGAGTTGGAACGATTCAATAACGCCGATGTCCCACCACAGCTGACTGCGTTGCCCGAATACGACGCCGATCCCTTGTACGAACTTCTCCCGTTCCTTGTACGGAACATATCCGCCTACTTCAACAATGCCTGAGGTCGGGACGAGAATTCCTGTAAGCATCTTTATTGTTGTCGATTTTCCGGCGCCATTCTCGCCGATATAGCCGCAAATTTCACCTTGGGGAATGGTAAAATTGATCCCCTTGACAGCAGCAATCTCATTATATTCTCTATTAAATAAATCTCTCAGTGCCCCCTTAAGTCCCCCTCGGCTCTGAGGAACTTGAAAGCGTTTGGTCAATTGTTCAACATATATCGCAGGCTTCATTGTCATCGCTCCTCTTTTTCCAGTATCTGTGTGCCATGAATCGACATAAGTTGCAGGACTGAATTCGAACACTATATAATGAATAAATAAGGATCGGCGCAACAAATAAAGAATGGTAGCCGTCTTAACTATCAACAAACATCGACATCCTAATGTTACACGAACGTGCTGCTAAGGAAAAGACACAATACAAAAGGAGAAACGTTCCAATGTGGCGAAAACTCAGGTGGTATGTTTTGGGCTTTACTATCGTTATTGTGGGCATATTCAGCTATTATGGTTATCATTTGTATCAATTCAGCAACAATATTCAGAAAAAAGGCGACGATTCGTTCTTCGGCCAATTTACACCGCAGAACACTTCAGCTGAAGTGCCCGCTCCTCCCAAATGGGAAGGTAAGGATCGTGTCAACATACTGCTGTTAGGCGGCGATTCCAGAGGACTAAATAAGAACGATGTCCCTAGATCTGACTCCAACCTGGTGATTTCCATAGATCCTGTAACTAAAAAAGCTCACCTGTTCTCCATTCTTCGCGACACCTATGTGAAGATTCCAGGACATGGAATGGACCGTTTTAATACAGCTCTCGTATACGGCGGTCCTCAGTTAGCTATGCAGACAGCGGGCGACTTGCTAGGATTGTCTGTTCAGTACTATGTATTTACGGATTTCCAAGGCTTCATGGAGCTTGTAGACGCACTTGGAGGAATTGAACTGGATGTCGAGAAAGATATGAAATATCATGATTCTTCTGAGCCGGAATTCGATATCGATCTCAAAAAGGGAATCCAGCAAATGGACGGCAAGACCGCGCTTCAGTATGTGCGGTTTCGACACGATGCCCTGTCCGACTTTACGCGTACCGAGCGGCAGCGCAAGTTTCTTACTGCTGTAGCGGATAAGATGCAAGCTACTACATCCTTGTTCAAGCTGCCAAGTATTCTAAGCAGCATCGATCCCTACATCGAAACCAATATGAATATTACGGATATGTTGAAGCTAGGGAGTCTTGGATTTGATGTGAGAGCTTCCGGAGTCAAGGGCATTCAAGTCCCTCCCTTCGATCTGCTTGAAGAAAGCTCAGTATCAGGAGCTTCTGTGCTGGGTGTGAATCCGAAAAAGCTGCAGGCCTTCATTCAGGATGAATTCAATGGGGAGCATGACCCTGACGCAGTCGACAATGAGGACAACACCGATTCAGGATCGGGATCAAGCACAGCTAGCGGAGCAAACGCCGGCAGCGGGTCTGGCAGCAGCTCGGGATCAGGCAGCGGCACTGGCAGTAAAGCTACAACGACGCCAAGACCAACACCCAAACCAACTGTCAAACCGACAGCAACGCCTAAGCCGACCCCGTCACCTACACCAAAACCAAAACCAACGCCGTCATCAGAGCCATCATCAACGCCTGAACCAACGGAAACACCAGCAAGGACGCCGATAACCAAACCGACACCTACACCAACTTCGACTGGGACGGTTGCACCTGCACCAACAGCAAAACCAACTATAATACCGATACCTACACCAACGCCAAAATCTTTATAGCTGTTATAAGCTGATGCTCGTATATCAGCAGATCTTAATAAAGGGAACTGACTTCCTACATTCATGCCGAAGATGCTAGTTTGGTGAGAATGAGGGAGTTCAGTTCCCTTATCTAAAGAGACCAAATTTTCATGCAAACATTTGGGAGGTACATACTGTGTCCATGAGTCGCACACGAACTCGATCCGAATCCTTGTACAAGGAAGCATTAGAACATATCGTAGGGGGCGTGAATAGCCCCTCCCGCTCCTTCAAGGCCGTGGGCGGCGGTGCCCCGGTATTCATGGACCGCGGGCAAGGCGCCTATTTCTGGGACGCTGACGGCAATCGGTATATCGATTATTTGGCCGCCTACGGCCCTATCATTCTCGGACATGCTCATCCCCATGTGACAGAAGCTATTGTTGAAGCCGCTCGCAGCGGCACGTTGTACGGCACCCCTACCGAACTTGAGGTGCGATTCGCTAAGATGCTGAAGGAAGCGATTCCTTCCCTGGACAAGGTGCGATTCGTCAACTCCGGTACGGAGGCGGTCATGACGACGATTCGTGTGGCGCGTGCTTATACAGGGCGCAGCAAGATCGTGAAATTCGCCGGCTGTTACCACGGTCATTCTGACCTTGTTCTCGTCGCTGCCGGCTCTGGACCTTCCACACTGGGGATACCTGACAGTGCGGGTGTGCCGCCAAGCATCGCTCACGAGGTGATTACTGTGCCTTACAACGATCTTGCAGCGTTGGAAGAGGCACTTGCGCATTGGGGCGCCGACATCGCTGCTGTGATGATCGAGCCGATCGTCGGCAACTTCGGCATGGTGATGCCGAAGCCCGGCTACCTCGAGGCGCTGTGCCGCCTGACACGCGCGAACGGCTCCCTCGTCATCTATGACGAGGTCATCACGGCCTTTCGCTTCCATTACGGCGCGGCGCAGACCTATGCAGGCGGAGGCTTCGCAGACTACAGCGCGGTCGAGCCTGATCTGACCGCGCTAGGCAAGATCATCGGCGGCGGGCTGCCGATCGGCGCCTACGGCGGACGGCGCGAAATCATGGCGCAGGTTGCGCCGCTAGGCCCGGCCTATCAGGCCGGTACCATGGCTGGCAACCCAGCCTCGATCCGCGCCGGCATCGCCTGCCTCGAGGCGCTGGCCGAGCCTGGCGTTTACGCGCGGATGGAGTCGCTTGCGTCGACGTTGGCCGCCGGACTGGCCGACGCCGCTTCGCGGCACGGGATCCCGCTCACGATCAACCGGATCGGCGGCGCCTTTTCGACGCACTTCTGCGACCACCCCGTCACGAATTATGACGAAGCGCAGGATACGGACGGCGAGCAGTTCGCCACGTTCTTCAGGCTGATGCTGGATCAAGGCATCTGCCTGGCTCCGTCGAAGTACGAGGCGTGGTTCCTCACGACAGCACATACAGAAGCCGACATCGCAGATACGATTGAAGCCGCTGAAATAGCTTTTTCCATGATGTCTGAATCAGTCTGATTCCACAAAAACACGAACGATAATGATGAACAACCATCTATCGTTCGTGTTTATATTTTGTCCCATATAAGCTGTAAACCTGCCATCCCTTTATAATAAAAGGAAATCGTTTACTTGTCGATTATTGGAACCTTGTATTGTGCGGAATGAAATTTCGTGTTATTCTTAATATACTTTAAAAGACACCTTCCTCAATGGCCTATGGCCAAGCCTAGATTTATTCGAGAATCTTTTCCCTGTAAGAGACCTCTCCATGATATTTCTGCCTGATCAGCAGGGTTCTCACGGTGACGATCTGCAAGGGTCTCAGATGAACTGGAAGGCCTAGCATTGCCGGTTCCACACTGCGCATGCTATGCGGGGGCTCCGCCGCTTGGCGCCCGACACCATATAACCTATAAACTTATAACCCTATAACTTATAACCTTTAACCTTATACCTTATAACTCATAACCTTTTATTACACCTAACCTTTATCCTTTTCGGAAGCCAAACCTATAACCTTTCCCTTTGTCGCGGCCCTTATTTACCATAACTTCATGCTTGATCTTGATTTGGAAAATTTTCAAGCTTCGTACAAAGCTTATTTATTCACATACATGCAGCATATTTTTATCGCACGCCTGTCACTTAAATCCCTCTTCAGGCATTCTTATGCCCATACGGGTTGTGGACTTAGGTCGTGTTTCTTCAATCTCACTCATTGAAGCTTTCAGCTCAGGATCGTCATTTTTTTGACGAATCCCTCCGGCTTTTTTACGATTTCACATTTTTGTAAATTCGATTGTCTCAATGAATGTTTCAGAGCTTTTCTACAAAACAGGGAGGTGGAGGCTGGAACTCGTTTCTGGCTGAATCATATGAATGAAATCATGATAAATGAAGGTCGTTTCCAAGACCTATTGAAGGATGAACACGACGCTTGCGGAATTATTTGCATTATCGAAAAAGACGGTAATCCGTCCCGTGACAATCTCAACAAAACGATCGATGCCCTCGTGCTGATGGAGCACCGCTCAGGATTTATCGATGGAGAAGGCGACGGCTGCGGGATCTTGACTGACATTCCTCGCTCCCTATGGAGCAAGCGTCTTGAAGGTGCAGGCCTTTCAGCTGACCTTGCTCAGGACCCACGCTTCTCGATCGCGCATATTTTTATCCCGCGCAATTTGAAGCAATCTGTATCTGCTATTCAAGCTGAGATCCGCGAGATGTTCGCTGAGCGTAATATTCGCATTATATTTGAACAAGAGAATCAAGTAACTTCCTCCGCTTTGGGTCGCAACGGCCGTCTTGACGAGCCTTGCTTCTGGCAGGTAGCAGCACTCAATGAGCAACTTGAAGTCGTAACGGCTGACCATTTGTACGAACTGCATGTGGCTATCGAAGCTCGCTACTATGTGCATGTGGCTTCCCTAAGCAACGTAACTGCAGCTTATAAAGTAATGGGTGCTGCAAGCATTTTGCCTAAATACTTCAAGGATCTGCAAGATCCATTGTTCGCCGCTCAAGTAACGATTGGGCACAACCGATACTCGACGAATACGTTGTCCAGCTTTTTCCGGGTACAGCCTTTCTCCCTGCTTGGACATAACGGAGAGATTAACACGGTTAAGAAAATGCGTTATGAGGCCGATATGGTCGGCGTTCCGCTTGTAGAGGGCGGCAGTGACTCGCAGGATATGAACCGTGTTATCGAAACGTTCATCCACCGCTTTGGGCTAAGCTTATTCGAAGCTATGGAGCTTGTATTCCCGCCGATTCATAATGAAATGAAGCTGTTCCGTCCCGAGCTTCAAGACTTATACGTGTACTATCGTCAGATTTGGGGACATTATGCACAAGGGCCTGCCGGAATCGTATCCCGCTACGGCAATGAATGTGTATTCAGCGTAGATGCGCTAGGCTTGCGTCCGGTATGGATGGTCGAGAGCGAAGCTTCTCTCTACTTCTCTTCCGAGCAAGGGATTATTACGGTTGATCAAATGGTAGCCGAACCGAAGCCAATCGCTCCAGGTGAGAAAATTGGGGTTGAGCTTACCAGCGGACAGCCGATTCGCGTAATAGCTTACACAGAGCTGCAATCCAAAGTATTAGAACGCACATCTTCGCGCATTAATATGGACGGTATGCGCAAGCATCTTTCCTTTGCTGCTACAGATGCTGCCTCTACTCCAAATGTCAAAATCGGAACCACCGATAACATCTACAGTGCATTCGGTTGGGACCGCGATGGTGTGCAGATGATCGAATCCATGGCGCAGACTGGCGCTGAACCAATTCGTTCACTCGGCTTTGACGGCCCGCATGCTGCACTCAACTGGGAGCGCCAGAACATCCCGGATTTCATCAAGGAAAGCGTGGCCGTTGTAACGAATCCAGCGATTGACCGCGACCGGGAGATGGAACATTTCTCCACTCGTGTAGTTATCGGCTCACGTCCAACGGTATATGGACCAATCGACTCTGGCGTCCGTTTTGAGCTAATGGCTCCAATGGTGCTGGAAGGCGAGAACGGCATTGGCTCACAAGAAGAGATCAACCATATGTCCCTTGAGCAAATCATTGCAGAATGCCGCAAACAAGGCGATAACGCTGTTGCTTTCCTCTCCACTACGTTCAAACGCGGCTCTTCTCTTAAGGATGCGCTTGATCAGTTAGCCTCGGATGCCGTTCAAGCTGTACAGAACGGTGCGATCCTGGTCGTCCTGGACGACGCAGAAGCACATCAAGACGACAACCTGTGGATGGATCCGCACTTGGCGGTATCCAAGGTCGATATCGCGCTTCGCGGAGTGAAGCTCGGCAGCGGAGACAATCTGCGCCGTCACGCTGCCATTGCCCTGCGTTCCGCTGCTATTCGCAGCTTGCACGATATCGCACTCAGCTGCGGTCTTGGCGCTGAGATCGTGTCCCCTTATCTGCTGTTCGAAACAGCAGCAGACAAAGACGGTGCAGCAGCCGCTCGCAAAGTATTGCTGACTCTAGCCAAAGGCTTAGAAAAAGTCATCTCCACGATTGGAACGCATGAGCTGCGCGGATACACCCGCTTCTTCTCTTCCATCGGGCTTAAGCCAGAGCTTGCAGAAGTGCTTGATATTGTGAATTATCTCGGAAGCGAGCAAGCTGGAACTGGCTTCGCTGAGCTGGAGCAGGATGCGAATGCGCGATATGCGGATTATGCTAATCCTAAGGCTAAGGCAGCCAAGAACTTCCGCTTCTTCCAACGGATGTGGAAAGCACTCGGAGATGCTGCTTCAGGAGTAGCTCCATACAGTGAATACATGGAAAAACTACGCGAGGAAGAGAAACGTAACCCGATTTCTATTCGTCACATAGCCGACTTCAACTACACTAAGGCGCTCCAAGGCCGCAAGCCGCTCGACGCCTCAGATGTAGATATTTCAATCGGCGGTCACAGCTTGCCTATGCTGATCTCCTCTATGTCATTCGGGTCGCAGAATGAAACGGCGTTCCGCGCTTATGCCGAAGCTGGCGAGCGGATGAACATGGTTACCATGAATGGCGAAGGCGGCGAGATCAAAGATATGCTCGGCCGTTACAAGAAAACTCGCGGCGCCCAGGTTGCTTCCGGTCGTTTCGGCGTCAACGTTGAGCTGGCGAATGCTGTAGCGTTCCTCGAAATCAAAATTGGTCAAGGCGCGAAGCCAGGTGAAGGCGGTCACTTGCCAGGTTCCAAGGTTACAGCTAAGATTGCTGCTGCACGTAACGCAACGATTGGATCTGACTTGATCTCCCCTTCTAACAATCACGATATTTATTCGATTGAGGACTTGTCCCAGTTGATTAGTGAGCTTAAGGAAGCAAGCGGCCGCAAAGCCAAAATTATCGTTAAAATCCCGATTGTTCCTGGGATTGGCACCATTGCAGTAGGTGTTGCAAAAGCTGGTGCAAATGTAATTACACTATCCGGATTCGACGGTGGTACAGGTGCGGCCCGTATTCATTCGATCACTCACGTCGGCTTGCCGACCGAGATCGGTACGAAGCTGGCTCACGTCGCTTTGATCGAAGCTGGCTTACGTCACCAGGTCGAACTATGGTCAGACGGCGGACTCAAGTCCGGTGCTGACGTTGTGAAGATGGTCATGCTGGGCGCTAACCGCGCCGGATTCGGCAGTATCGCTATGCAATCGATCGGTTGTACCACATGCCGCGGCTGTCACCTCGATACGTGTCACGTAGGGATTGCTACTCAGATCGATTCTATGGAGGAAGCCGATGAGAAAGGCCTTCGCCGATTCGTACCGCGCGTATATGATACAGCTGTCGACAGCTTGGTCCGCTTATTCAGCGGAATCGGCGAAGAAGTTCGTCAGATCGTAGCCGATCTGGGCTTCAGCAACCTGCAAGAGCTGGTAGGTCGTTCCGACCTGCTCGAGCAATCAGCTAAGCTGGACCGAATCGACTTGTCCGACTTGCTTCGTCCAGCACCATTGTCGTTCTTGCAAGCTGCATCGGAAGCACAAGCTCAAGCGGCCGCTACCTCATCGGATATCCGTGTTGCAGCTGGCGCAGAAGGTCAAGAGTTCTACCCGGATGCTGTTGTATTCAATAACGGTCCTGTAGTCCGCAAGTGGTCCAAGGTTGTTGCCGAATCCCGTATTCTAGGGACTCGCTACTCCAGCCATCGTGTACGTGACCGTTTCGACGGCAGTTATGATAAGCTGCCTGAAGTGTCCTTGCAGTTAACAGATGGTTCGGTACCGGGTAACGGACTTGCAGCCTTCAACGCACGCGGGGTGAACATTACAGTTCAAGGCGGAGCTGAAGATGGAGTAGGTAAAATGTCTCTCGGCGGTAAAGTAGCCATCATGAAGACTGCGGGCAAGAACGGCCGATTCATCAACGGTTCGGTTGGGAAATCGTTCTGTTATGGCTCTCAGAGCGGATTGTTCATCGTTCAAGGCGGCGCTGACTCCCGTGCCTGCATCCGGTTGTCCGGCGCAGACGTGATCTTCGGCGGAGAAATCTCCTCGCCGATTCAAGATCAGCTCGGCAACATTGCGAGCCGCGCCAACCTCAAGGGCTTCGCTTTTGAGTACATGACCAACGGTCGTGCAGTTGTGATGGGCGACCCAGGTCCATGGATCTGCGCAGGTATGACGGGCGGTGTCGTGTACCAGCGTCTAGTTCCAGAGATGGGTCTCGATCAGCAAGCGATTGAACGCCGTGTTGCCAAAGGCGCCAAGGTAAGCCTGCAGCCGCTCGGTCCACAAAGCAAGACGGATCTGACACAATTGCTTGGCTCTTACAAGCAAGAGCTGCTAGCTTCGGGTCAACCGGAGGAAGCCGCAAAGATTGACTCCTTGCTTGGCAATCTGGATGCTCACTTCATTCGCATTTCACCAGTTGGTATGCAAGCAGACCAATCGGTTGCAACGGAATAATTGGATCTCGATAGCTCGGTTAAGCCTCACTCCTCTATATTCAGAGAGTGATCGCTTAGCTGGGCTTTTTCTTTTGCCCAATGTGCAGTAAGATAGAAGAATTAGAAGTTTCGGGAGGTCCGAATGCCCGCATGGCGAACCCTATAATCCGGCAAATCCAGCGCCGATGGAAGCTCCTGCTCCTTGTGTTGCTCGTTGCCCTGTCACTGAACTATATCCCTCTCCCTTATTACATAGAGATTCCGGGGTCCGTTGAGCCTTTGGATGATCGGGTTACCGTACAGGGGCAGCAACATCCCGATCAAGGTGAGATTATGTTTACAACCGTGTTCTCGATAAGCGCCAATCCTTACGTTTGGGTGTATGGCAAGTTTGCTCCGAATGCCAAAATTATTCCCAAAAAGAAGAAGCTCGGCCAAGTGCGAAATACGGAATCCTACAATCGTCTGCTGAGGTGGATGCGGGATGATTCGGAAGCTAGTGCTGTTGTTGCGGCCCTGCATGTGCTGAATAAACCAGTACAGTTGGATTACGAAGGGGTTATCATTAACTACTTCTTAGAGGGTGCGCCTGCTGCCGATGTGTTGTTCGAAGGGGATATCGTATCTGCTGTTGAAGGCAAAGTCATCAAAAGTGCGGATGATTTGAAAACGGCGTTAGCCAACAAGAAACCAGGCGAACAGATCTCGGTTACGGTCAAACGGGGCAGCCAAACAGAATCGCTCTCGGTTCCGTTGATGGAGCTGAATGATGCTGCGGGTAAACGAACCGGATTCGGCTTCGGTTACGCCACCGTGCAAACCCCGATTCATAACGAGAAAATTGATTTTAACCTGAACGATATCGGGGGGCCATCTGCTGGATTCATGCTCGCACTCGAGATCGTGTCTCAATATAGTCAAGGAGCGCTGCCCCGCGGTTACCATATAGCTGGAACAGGTACGATCGATGCGAATGGGGTTATCGGGCAAATCGGCGGAATGGATCACAAGATTATTGCAGCCGCTAACGCCGGTGTCGATTACTTCATCATCCCTAAGAGCGTCAATCCCACCGATCATAATGAAGCCACTGCGTTAGAAGCTTACAAGAAGTTGACCAATACTTCCATGAAGCTTGTTCCAGTCACCACTCTCGCAGAAGCCGTTGAGTATATAGAGAAGTTGCCTGTGAAACAGGCGAATTAAGCTTACGCCGCTGTCGAACAGCCGTCCTCTGGACGGCTTTTTTATTCCTGCTAGCACGTTCCCGAGAGTTCGCTGAATTCCGGCTTCCATTACAAAATATTCGCTGTTCTTTGCTCCTTCACTCGTGGTTTTCGTGGTTTCGTAGGTTTCGTGGTTCCTCTCCTACAGATAAGCCATGTTACTACTGTCTATTCGAGCCATTTCATCGCCCAGGCACTAATTACCCAACCTCACTATCCCTTATTTCCTCATTGTTACCCGATTTTCCCCAAAACCAGGCAAATAACCAGTAGTAAAACTTGCTATTCTAGAAAAAGCCGTCTCTTCCGCCCATATAACCTATACTTGCACTGGCTAACTGATCTCCACGGTCCTAAGTAGAAAATGATCTCTGAACTAACCAACTCCGCCTTTGGGTTAGAGGTCAATTTAGATAGTCTTCCAGTTACTACTTAGGTATTGCTCTATCAAAGCTCGATACTCATCTTCCTTGAGAAAGTGTGTGTTCGCGACTCTCCTTCAACTGCAAAAGCTACAGTTAGTTTTCTGGGATTGGGGGCTTTTACCAAATTAACTGCATTTCGTACCGTTAATTTTATGATATCCGGCGCATCTCGATAAAAGTCTAATCATTAACTGCAGGTTTTGCAGTTATCATCCAAATATACTGCGATTGAAAGAAATTAGCTGCAGGTTTTGCAGCTACGGGCGTTGGCGTGGGGTTGGCGTGGGGTTGGCGTGGGGTTGGCGTGGGGTTGGCGTGGGGTTGGCGTGGGGTTCGAGTGGCGTTGGCGCGGAGAAGCGAAACATTTAACCCTCTCAGGACCAGCTGGTGATTTTTATAACAGAGTGTACTTTCTTAATCTTCCGAACAAGCCTTGGGACACATGGCAGTAGGCACAACCTATCATTTCACGGGAAGGCAGCTGATTTTTTGAATGAGTAAGCAGGAGCCGGAATATACATGGAGCATCAGTAAACTGTAGAAGAGGTGTTCCATGGAAGTAGATCAAGATGTGAAGAATAACAAAGTGTATGCAGTCTTGGCTTACATAATCTTCTTTATCCCTCTGCTCGCGGCCAAAGATTCCAAGTTCGCGATGTATCATGCCAATCAAGGATTTCTGCTTTTCTTGCTGTATGTATCCCTCCAAATTGTGCTTCGGGTAATTCCATTCATCAGTTGGTTTTTGCTGCCTTTTGCAGGCTTATTCTGTCTAGTTCTAGTGATACTCGGCATTATTAATGCAGCTAACGGTCAAACCAAACCTCTCCCGATCATTGGGCATATCTCACTCCTTAAGTAATCGCTAAACACCTGCCAACCACAATCGATTCAATAGTCCGGTTAAGTGTCCTCCCTGCGAGGAACTTGCTGGACTTTTTCTTTTGTCCAATGTGCAGTAAGATAGAGAGTACAACACTCCCTGAAGCGGTACACTATATTCAATCGGAAGTTGCCTATCCAACATGTGAGGAGCTACACCATTAGCATGAAACCAACTAAACAGACCCTTCTATTTGACTTAGACGATACGTTGATTCACTGCAACAAATATTTCGATTTCGTGCTGGCCCAGTTCTTCGATCTTATGACGACCTGGTTTGCCGGTTACCGCATTACGACGGAGGATGTGACCAAAAAACAGTACGAAATTGATGAGATCGGCGTGCAGAAGCACGGCTTTGTCTCGGATCACTTTCCCCAATCTCTGGTGGATACCTACGCTTATTTCAGCGCGATGACAGGACGTCAGACTTCTGAAGAGGAGCAGCGCCGGTTGTATGACATTGGCATGAGTGTGTATGCACAGACGATTGAGCCCTATCCTAATATGACGGAAACGCTGGAGCGTTTGACCGCGCGTGGGCATCATCTGTTCTTATACACGGGAGGGGAAACCGTTATCCAAGAGCGTAAGGTGAAGCAGATGGGATTGGACACTTTTTTCGAAGACCGGATCTTTATCTCGCCTCATAAAACAACACCAGTGATGGAGTCCATTCTGGAGAAGCAGAAGTTCGACAGAAGTCGTACTTGGATGATCGGCAATTCCATTCGGACCGACATTATCCCCGCACTTGAGACGGGCATTAATGCCATTCATATCCCTGCCATTACGGAATGGAAGTATAACATTGTTGAGATTACAGCAGAGCCTAAGCGATTATTTTTGCAGCTGAAATCGTTGTTGGATGTTCCTCCCGCTATTATGCTGCACGATCAATTATAAAAAAACCTGCCGCCTGCTAGTGTGTGTTGCAACTAACGGGTGGGCAGGTTTTCGATTATGCACGCTTCTTAGTAACGACGTCGGTAGCCTCGGCCGCCGGGAGAGTTTCCTTCGAATACAGCGTTCATCAGGAGTACGATTGCGGTTAAAATGTGCATCAGCATCCCAAGAATCGGGATCCAGGCAAGACATGAAGTGATAATACCAAGGATACTGCCTAGCTTGACAGTGTTCTCCTTAGCTGCAAGAAGCAAAGTCACGATATGCAGAATGAGCATCACCCACAAAGGCGTATAGCCTGTTCCCATAATGAACAAGCCCCCTAAGATCGGGATACCTAGAAAAGCTTCCATACCACCTGTTACAAATTTCATCAGACGCGACGTGTTCAATGTGTGTTCCTCCTTCAACATTTGCGAAGTAAAAGTACTTCGACTCATCTCTATAGACACATTATACCATTCGCGTGTTCAACACACATTAGTCTAACGTTTGGCTCCGCACCTAGACCTAAGACTAGCAAATAGGGCGGGCAACATAGGCAAGCAAGACCCGTTAGGAAGTACTTACACCATTTTTGGAGTCTCGAAACTTGCAAGTACCGGGAAAAGTGGACAGTTGCGTATTGTGGGGCTTAATTATTTACTGATTCCATCTCCGCCTTCTACTCCAAGCTTTTTCGCCTCCCGTTTACTGCCCTGTCTTGTCCATCATCATCAAGTACTGTTCGTAGTTGGTCGTAAACTCCGCCTCCTGAAGCAAGCGAACAACTTCCGGATTAGACATGGACAGATCCACTGTTCTGCGAGTACATGGAATATCATAGGGTCCAAACACTTCGGACAGCAAGATTCGGTACATCGTTTCTCGGTCTTGCAGCTCCGGGCTCACTTCGCATTGACGCAATAGGATGGACTGCAGTTCTCCATCCTCGGAGCGGTTTCGTACGAACAAGGCATAGCCTATTGCCCGTCCCTCCGCATCAATGGCGATAAGCGACTCACCCGTCTTCATATTATGCCACATGCAGCCCCAAGCCGCCTTTTCCCTATAAAAAGCAAGTGTCGAAACATCAACCGTGCTGCCATATTGAAGGCGAAAAGACTCAGACTGATTCCCTTCATAAAAAGGCTTAGCGAGAGGCTCGGTCCGCGTCATTCCGATCAGACGGTCAACATTGCGAAATCCACCCTTCTCATACGCGATAACCGCATGCTCATTCTTGGCGACAACCTCCAGGAAAGCATGGTCGACTTCTTGCTCCTTGATCACTCGGTGCGCTTCCTGCATCATCGCCTTCGCCAGGCCTCTCCCGCGATACTCTGGAAATACGCCCGTTCCGCCGTTCCAAGCCAGCTTTTTTCCGTTCACTGTTTTCATAGCAATAAATACGAACCCGACTGGCTTATTGTCCGCATAACCGACAACAGATAACTCAGGACGAATTCCTTCGGACCCGAATCCATCGAGCATTCGGTCCAACGCTCCTGGAGCCACAGCCGCAGCTGCAGGTTGAATAAATCCCGGATAATGGCGCGCCATGTCCGCACTGTACCCTTCGAATCCCCGCTGCTTCAGCTCCAATGTTTGCTCGAAAGTGCATTGATGCAAGCGACCTAACCGTATTTCCGAATCGTTCATTCTAATACAACCGCCTTTCATATGGATGGTCGCAAACCCTGATACACACATAATAGCTGTTCATGGTGTTGTTTGACAGGGATTATTTAGTTGAACTGGAAACAGTCGTGAAAAACCGCTAGAGAAGATCACTCTAGCGGTTCTTGGTAGTTGAGTTCAAATTGGCGCGTCATCAGAGTTCATCGGTAGATCGAATCGTAAGGACCGTATTAGCCAACTAATAAATGTATAGTGAACCACATAAATGGCTTACTTCTTCTTCGCCGCGCGGTATGCCTCGATATAGCTGGCCGCCTTCTGCGCGACAAGCTCGTAGTTGCCGGTCTTGACCGCATCGGCGGTCAGATCGGAACCGATGCCGACGGCAACCGCGCCGGCTGCTATCCACTCGCCGAGATTGGACAGCGAGACGCCGCCTGTAGGCATGATGTTCGCTTGCGGCAGCGGACCTTTAATGGCTTTAATCATCGCCGGGGAATATAGATTGCCCGGGAATAGCTTGACGATATCCACACCGAGCTCAAGCGCAGTCTGGATATCCTGGATTGTCATGCAGCCCGGCATAATCGGCACCCGGTAACGGTTGCACAATTCGACGGTGCGCGGGTTCAGTGAAGAGCCGACTACGAACTCGGCCCCGCTCAAGATAGCAGCGCGAGCCGTCTCCGGGTCAAGCGCCGTGCCGACGCCGATAATCGCATAGCGATTCTCGTCTTGCGCCGTGCTGGAATAGCGCTTGGCCAGATCTTCGATGGCGCGCAGCGCAAAGGGCACCGTCATCGTCACCTCGATGACCTTGATGCCGCCGGCGATCGCATGCTCCGCCATGCGGACGACTTCCTCCGGCGTGTCGCCTCGCAGGACTGCAACTACGCCCGCTTCTGTTATTTGCTGAAGCAGTTTGATTTTTTTCATTAGCTCATATCGCTCCTTGAATTGAAATCTAGGTCTTCACGGTACAGCAGTTGGATTAACGCTCAACGTGCGAAGTTTTGTTCATGTAAGCTTGTACTTGCTCCCAAGTCGGCAGTCCTTCCCAGTCGCCTTCCATCTGCACAACCATACATCCAATCAGATTGCCTAGTCGAACAGCCTCTGTATGCGTATAACCTTTCAGTACTCCGACAATGAAGCCTGCGCAGAACCCATCTCCAGCTCCGACCGTATCGACAACCTGCTCTGCCTTATAATAAGGCACTGCGGTTACGGCACCCTTCTCCACTACATAAGTCTCGTCGTCTCCGCCTTTGACGATTGATACCGCTGACAATTCACCCAAACGGGCAACAATTTCATCGAAGCTATCACTCTCGTACAGCAGCTTCAGCTCGTCCAGGCCAGGCAAAAAGTAATCGGCATCCGCAGCAAGCTCCATAATGACTGGTCGGGCTTGCTCAATGGTCCATAGCTTCAACCGCAGGTTCGGGTCGAAGCAGACGGTAACTCCATGTTTCTTCGCTATGCGAATCGCCTCGCGAAGTGTCTCACGGCAAGACTCGCTTAGAGCAGCCGTTATGCCGGTAATGTGGAGAATACGCGCCTGCGCGATGTAGCTCTCGTCCAAATGCTCCGGACGCATTAGACTCGCTACCGAATTGCGGCGGTAGTAGTAGACGGAGGATTTGCCCGAAACCACCTCACGGATGATTAACCCGGTTGGCGCTTCGGAGGACAATGCGGCGCGAGACACGTCCACGCCTTCTCCGCGAATCTGCTTCAATATATAACGTCCCAGGGGATCACTGCCGAGACGGCCGTACCATCCGGCTTGATGACCTAGGCGGGCGATCCCAATGGACAGGTTGCTCTCCGCACCCGCGAATGATTTCTCGAATTGTGCCGAGTATTCGATTCCCTTGGGTCCTGTCGGCATCATAAGCCCCATCGATTCTCCAAAAGTGACCACTTCTGGGGCCGTGCGTGTCTTATCGCTTAACGTTCCCAATACCTTTCCCCCTCGTACTCTTTATGTGTAATAAATGGACTTCTGTGTGCGCAAATGTGAACATCGATGTGAATATACTAACCCTGCTTGTCCCACCTAATCATAGGATAATCCACCGCGAGAATCAATGGAACCTTTCCGATTGTTTTGGAGTGCGCGCCAGCCTCCCGGGACAGCGCGCATCAGTTGGCATCCGAACTAAAACGCAAAGCTGTATTCCCACTCTCGGAATACAGCTTCTTTGTCTTAATACGCTTTGGGCACTTCGACCTTGGACGTAACGCCATTGTCCGTAAAATAAAGATGAACACCATGGTCCTGATCGTCCATGAAATAAGAAACATACCGGCTCTCTGTTGAGCGCATCGGCACAAGCAATGCAGCAATCCGGTGCCGCGATGCGGCCGCCGTATGGGCTCGCATATGCCAGTGCACATCGAGACCGTCAATCTCCTCCGGATTCACCCCGATGAACTCGTTGTGGGAGGTGAGCGTTAGCGCTCCTGAAGAGTTGTAGACAAACCGTACGTCTAGCTTAGCTTTCTCCCCTTCATAGAGAGCATGATGGCCGTCCAAACGCATTGGCTTCATTGTGTGCAGCAGCCAATCCAGCGTGCTTGCCTGTTGCAAATCTACATGATCGACTATAACGATATAGGAGGAATGGAAGTAGTAGATCTCCCGCACGTAGCGCGTAAGATACGGGACCTCTTCCTTATACGCGGCTGTCGCATTCATTCGGACATAACGATAGCCCGCACGTTGTTCAGCTATCTCGACAGTCCCCTTCGCTTCCATGTTCAGTGATTTGTCCAATCCTGCATATTGCCCTTTGCCATCGATAAGAATACTATTCTTAGAACGAGTCTGTCTGCGCCAATCCAAATGCATAGATGTACCGTGCGCCAAGTAGTGTCCGCTATGGATGGCCAGCGGCTCTCCATAAGCGTGCAGCAGGAATGAAGCCTGATCGCCATGGCTATGGCTGATGGAACCGTATTTGCTTGCTTTGGTCAGCAGCATCACATGCTCTTCCGGACGTTCCATCCGGTCATGCATAGCGACCCAGCCCACGTCGCGGAACCATTTCAATGGTTCAATATTCGTAGGAGCTACCGCCTCTACTTGCGGATTATCATAGAGATATACCATCTCATCGAATCGGAAATCCCACCAGCCGTAGTTGTAAAACTTGCTTTCAGGGTCAATGTCATCACGCTTAACCTGCTCGTAGTACCATTGGTACCAGCCGTTCCCCGTCAAACCTGCAAACTGCCGCACGTTGAACCCCGTCTTCAATATCGGCAGCTCGCCCAGATTAGATTGGTCTCCGAAGCTTGTGCGAACCGTTCCCGGACTGAAGCAATAGAGCGGAAAGTCCCCGGTTTTAGTGAAAAACGGACGTTTTAATATATCAATCCCTGTGTACGGCTTGATCAGGTTCAGCGCTTCCGTCACGAAAGCCATACCTGTCGTCCAATAAATGGGACCCTCTGCCCACCCTCCGTCAATCCCGCCCCATGGGGTGTACAGACAGGAGTAGTATTCCAGCGTATAGTCGAGCCACTCCCGAGCTTTGGGCTCTTCGCCCATGAGTGCAATACAGCAGGGCGCAAGCACCGAAGTCAGTGATCGGAAGGCATGGCTGTCATAAGGCACATGATGAATCTTGGAGCTCTCAATCACATGGAACGCAACTTGCTCGGTGCGGCGGAACAGCTTGCTCCTTACTAACTCGCGCTCCTCGCTGTTCAACTCGTTGAACAACCAGTCGTAGCCCCAAGCGAGCGTTCCCGCAACCCGAAAGGCTGCTTCGTCGTTATAGTCTCGGGCTGTCGTCCCTTCCGTATCCCAAGAAGTCACGTGCAGAAGCCACATCTTTGCCTGCTCCAGCAAATGCTCATCCTGCAGCACTACGCCTGCGACGCTAAGATGTTTCACAGCGTAGTAAGCTTCCTGGCAGTCCATATACATTTGACGCCATAGCTTCGGCACCCGTTTGTGATTGGGATACGGCGCAGGCTCCGAGATTAGCGGCCGCTCCGTCCAAGGGACAACGGACTTCCTATAAAACTCCGCCCAGCCGCTGAACGACTCATCCTTCCCCACCTCACGACGAAAAGCCTCTAGCCGATCGGCTTGTAACCACAACCGCGGATGCGTCTGACTGACATGCTCGTATCTCCCCTCACGGCTCGGCAACGGAGTTTCGGGCAAATCGAACGGTACAGTGAAAGAGCGAATCTTGCTCCATGTCGTCCGTTCTCCTGTTCCTGAGCCTGATCCATCCGATGTAAGCAATGCATATCGCCAGAAATACTCGCCTGGAGTAAATGTACGATCGGGGGTATAAAAATTATATGGAATTTCACTTACTGTAATCGTACTGACCTCATCGAAATCCGCATGAGAAGATATTTGCAGCATATAACGATCATGATCCAATTGCGCCGGCATCCATGTGAACCGCGGTGGATTTTCCAATAACCTTGTATGCTGATCAGGCTCATATTGAACCGTCATCGGACCGCTTCCAGGCTCGAATAAGTTGTTCATGAAAGCTTCTCTCCCATCCGTTATCTATAGAGGACCACTTAAACTATGTTCAAGCCAGTATCTTGCTGCGCGGACATTATGCAGGTCCAGGTTGGCCCGGACTCTTGATCAATGATTATAGACTCTTCGCTGAGCCAGCGAAGCGAAACAGGCTCGCTCCCATCGCTATACACATTCACAAACCGTGCCTTTTTCCCAACTTGACGGTGCAACACCCCATACAGACGCTTACTCGGATCATCCGCTGTGCCGGGATAGCTGTATTGATAGATCGATGAGCCTTGCTGCTGCGAGACAAGACCCGCACAGCTAACCTGTCCCAATCCCTTATCTCCGCCTACAGGCAGCCCCACGTTGTACGGTTGCCCTTGCCCATTCAACACTGAGATATCCTGAAGCTGCTCATAGCCATCCGCATCCCCGAGTACTCCCTTGAATGACTCCCAGCTCCCGTATGCATAATCACCTGTAACTCCCAGATGATGCAGCCACCAATCGATCTGCTGCTCTTCTTCACACTCTACCTCAAACCAGTCCAACAGCCAATCCTTGGTTAAATACAGATGCCGGTTCATCACACATTGCTCATAAGCGGCATCTGATCTCACCCACACGTAAGAGAAGGCTTCACCCTCTTCAAACTTTACACAGGAACCTGTATGTTCCGCCTGGGTCCTGCCCCCAATCGACACCGTATTATGGCTCGCAGTCGCTGCATACCAGCTTTTGCGCAGCGATGATCCGTACGGAACCATGCCAAGCTCTGGCGTTACTGCCCCTGTCTGATGAGTGATGGTGACATGAAGCTTGTCATAATGACCATGGGAGCCCCCATGCGGACCAAAGTCAACTAACACGGACAACGGATTATCCGCATGTCTGAGAATCGCGAAGCCGGATGGAGCAAGCAGCTGTGATGCACGTCTAGCTAATTGCCCATCCATGTCCCAATCGCCGCTGCCATACACAACGGCTTCCAGTCCACTCCTCACCTTCTCGCCGTTCAGCTGTCGGTATGCCTCTGCGAGTATTGCAATATATGCTTCCTTCCTATACTTGGACAAGCCCGCCTCCATAATCTCTGCGATCTCGCGAGCATAAGGAATTCGCTTGTAAGGTCCGTCGTGCAGCGCAGGAAGCTCGCCTTGATCGTTCGCAAGCTCAGCGAGAACATCAAACATTCCTTCCAGGGACTGCCCCTGCTCCCCGCGAGCTTGATGAAGGTCTACCCCGAATCGTTCAGCCATCTCCGCTGTAATCATATAAGCTCTTAACACGAAAACATGATAATAAGTGCTGCCTTCGAACTCCATTTGATCCGCCATTACACCGATGGATAAGTGATGGATGAATCCGCCTTCCCCGTCAATCAAGCCTTGCAGCTTCACAGGGTCATTCCAGGCTGCGTATACACACGCTAGTGCCGCATTCAACCACGCCGTATAATTGCTTTCCGGATTATTCCGCTCATGGATCAGGATGTACCGATACTGGGTCATACTGTCTTCAAGCATGCTCAGGAAAGTATCGATCGTCTCGGCCCACTCGCTGAAATCAACCTGTTCATCCTTCAACAGCAAGTAGGCACGGATCAGCGTCGAAGCCCAGATCGCCTCGCTTAATGCTTGATGGAACGCTCTGCCCTTCAGCATCCAAGGCTGGGCATCCGGGTGAACAGGGTATTGAGGGAACTGCTTCGCGTACCGTCCGATAATTTGCTTCCCTAGCTCAGCGAACTGTGTCTTTTGCGTTCCCGCGTAGACAGCTGCTGCTTGGAGAGCGTAGCGGGCCAACTGCTGGTGCTTGTATACCAGCCAGCCGCCGCGATACGGTTCCCCCTCCAAGGAGCACCCATAAGGGCAATGGAACGTATGTGCATCCTGTTCGAATGGATCAAACTCCAGCTCGATATGGTGTTCCGGGCATACGTATTGATGCCACCAGCCCCCGGGTTCGCTTGGAATCGCGTAGCCTTCCTGCAGCAGCCGCTCCAGCTCTTGTTCCAGCTGCGCAATACTAGTTGCTCTCCAGTTGTAACGGTCTGTCTGCTCTATATTCATCATCTCATGAACATGCCTCCGTTCACTTCAATGGTCTCTCCTGTCAAATAATCGGACATAGTCGAGGCCAAGAACAACACGGCGCCTGCGACATCCTGCGGTGTACCCTCCCGACCTAGCGGTACTGAAGCAACAGAAGCTTTTCTCCCTTCATCCGAGGTGAATGTTGCATGGAATGCCGTCTGTCCAATGAACCCTGGAGAAACTGCGTTGACTCGGATTCCAGAGGAAGCCTGCTCCTTGGCCAGCCCTTTCGTAAACGTATTGATCGCTCCCTTGCTTGCTGCATAGATCGTAGCTCCAGGTCCTCCACCGTTATGCGCTGCTACCGATGAGAGATTGACGATCTTCCCGTAGCCCTTCTCCTTCATGCCCGCCAGAGCTGCTTTGCTTACGAACACACAGCTTTTGAAATTAACGTCCATCACCTTGTTATAATGCTCTTCGCTCATCTCTCCGTTAGGCACACGTTTGACGAGATTTCCTGCGTTATTGATGAGGATATCCACCGTTCCGCCGAACGCGTTCTCTATCGCAGCGAACATCGATTCGATCTGCTGAACATCGGTCATATCCCCCTGGAATGCGACTGCTTCTCCCCCAGCCTGCTGAATCATGCCAACAGTCTCCTCAGCGGCTTCTTTGCTAGTCATATAGTTTACGGCCACCTTCGCCCCACACTCTGCCAGCGATACAGCAATTGCACGTCCGATCCCAGCGCTTCCACCCGTAACCAACGCAATCTTTCCCGACAATTCGATCTTCATAGTAAAGTCCTCCTTGTAAATGTTATAAGAAACGTCTCTCCCCGCGATTGCTCGCAGGGAGAGGTTGGAACGTTATTTCAAGTTTTGTGTTTCCTCGCCTCTCAGCTTGATGCCATCTTTCTTCTTGAAGCGATCGTTTGCTTCCTTCAGAATTTCGTTCCCGCCTTTGGTCTTCCACTCGTCAATTGCTTTTGGCCAATCCGAAATCGGTGATTTGCCGTATACCATCTTGACCATGTGCTGCAGCAGAACAGGCGGAGGTGTATCCGACAATGGGGATGCATCCGGATTCTTTTGCATCGCTTCTAACCGCGGATCGAATTCGATGCCGCCGCGGCCTTCCTTCGGCATAATCGTTTCGAATACTTTCAGCAAATCTTTACCTGGTGCGGTTGCATTCAGAATCTCTTTGCGGTAAGCATCGTCCTTCACCAAGTGCAGGAATCCGCTCAAGTACCGTTGTTCCGATACTTCCTCCGGTGTCTTCGGCTCTACTGGCAATGTAGTATCGAACCATTTGTCAGCATCCGCTGTAACCATCCAGTCGAAGAACTTGATGATGCCTTCCGCTTTGTCCTTAGCGCTCTTGTTGATGAAGTAGGATCTTGCCGCAGAAGCGTACAGGTAGCCGCCGCCTTTACCATCTGGTCCTATTGGCGAAGGAATGATCTTGATCTTAGCATCCGGAACATTCGCCTTCAGCTGAGTTTCCCATTGCAGCAGCTCTTGGGTGTTCATTTCCCACATTCCCGCTTTACCAGCCAGAATAATATTCTTGAAGTTCGTTGGGTTAATGGTTGCGAATTCTTTGTTGATCAGCCCTTCATCGTACATGTTCTTGTATACTTGGAGCGCCTTCATCATGTTCTCGGAATCCATGAACTTCGGTTGAACATTGTCGCCAACCTTCTCGAATTGGCTCAAGTAGGGGTACACGTCATAAGCGCCGAAGAAAATATCCGCATACTTGAATTGCTCACGTCCCATGAACGGATTCTCGACACCAATCTTCTTGAACGCTCTCAACATTCCCATGTACTCGTCAACCGTCTTGGGATCCTTTGTAATGCCGGCCTTTTCCATCAGATCGGCGCGAACCCAAGTGGCACGGCGGGAAGAGTTGGACAGGAATTCGGGAATCGCATAAATTTTACCGTTCAACGTTACTTCGTCCCAGGCTGATTGCGGAATTACTTTCATCAAATTCGGTCCATGTTTCTTCAACAAGTCATTCAGTTCCAGGAATACGCCTGCTTGTACGGAACCGGCAAGCTCTTTCCCATTCGTGCCTGCTCCGCCTTGCACTACATCAGGAATGTCATTGATTGCGAACATCTGAATCATCTTCTGCTCGTAATCGTTATGCGGGATCAGACGAATATCGAGATCGGCGTTCGTCTTTTTCTCCAGCTCTTTGACCCATTTGTCTTCGTTGATATTGGCATGTTTCTCTACGTAGTCGAAGTTCAGTGTGCGCAGCGAGATGGAGAATTTCGTCGGACCTGCTGCAGCGGTGTTGCCTTGACCGGTTGGTGCTGTAGATTCTGCAGGTTTGTCGCTTCCGCTGGATGAACAACCGATGATGGACCCGAAAGCTAGAACAGATGTGAGCGCTAGAATCAATTGTTTCTTCATAGCTACCCTCTTCCCTTTTTATAGTTTAGGTTTGTGCTGTGGCGCTATTAAAGCGCTTGCATACCGATTGTATTGCGAATCCCAGTTATCAACAATGGAGTGAATTTATATGCCTTTGTTCTTTTTTTAGGATTACGATTTGATGGAGCCGATCAGCATCCCTTTAATAAAATGCTTTTGCAGGAATGGGTAAATGAGCAAAATCGGTACAGTTGCCACGATAACGGTCGCCATCTTGATCCCCTCGGGAGAGGTGTTCAGCATTTCGGAATACAACGAGCCGGTTGGATCCAGATTAATGTCGTCGGATACAATGAGTTCACGCAGCTTGAGCTGCAAAGGATATAATTCCCGTTTGTTCAAATAATATAAGGCATTCGTATACGAGTTCCAGTGATATACCGCATAATAAATCCCCATTGTAGCCATCGCAGGCTTGGAAAGCGGGAGAATGATTCGCCACAGCAGTCTCAGCTCCGTACAGCCGTCAATCCGACCGGAGTCGATCAGCTCATTCGGAATATTTTGAAAGAAGGACCGCATCACGAAGAAGTTAAAAGCACTGATCGCATTCGGAATCATGAGCGCCCATAGGGAGTTCATCAAGCCCAAATTCTTGACAAGAATAAACATCGGGATCAGCGGCGCTTGAAATATAATCGTGACCAGGATCATAATCAGCACATACTTGCGTCCCACATACTCTTGTCGGGATAACGGATAGGCGAGCGTAGAAGTCATCGCCAAGTTAATCAATGTTCCGCACACCGTAATGAATACGCTTATCCCAAAAGCTCTCCAGATGGTAGGATCCTGGAACACATAACGGTAATTCAGTGTAGTGAAATCAACAGGCCATAGACCGACCAGACCGTTCGTGATCGCTTTGGAGCTGCTGAAGGACTGCGCAAAAATATTCAGAAAGGGCAGAAACATGAGCAGCGCTATGCCTGTCAGAAACAGCAGGTTGAACACATTGAATACTTTTTGACCCTTGGTTGTACGAAGATTCATCGTTGTCTCCTCCTAAAACTTTTCGAAGAAAAGTTCTTCATAAGCATACGCTAAGCTAGTACAAGCTTTCGCCAGTTGCTTTTCTGCTCAGTTTGTTAGCCCCCACCAGCATGATTAACCCGATCAACGATTTGAACATCCCGACCGCCGTAGTAAAGCTGTACTCTTGCTGCAGCAGCCCTGCCCGATAAATATAAGTATCCAGAATTTCACCATTCTCGAACGTTAAAGGATTCAGGAACACCCATACTCGCTCGAAGCCGAAGTCCAGGAAATCGCCAATTTTGAGCAATAACAAGATTACGATAGTAGGCATGATCGAAGGAATCGTAATCGACAAGGTCTGCTTCCAACGGTTCGCCCCATCGATGTCGGCTGCCTCATACAAGTCCGGGTTCACACCTGCTAAGGCTGCCAAGTAGATGATCGTACCCCAACCGACTTCCTTCCAGATCCCGGAGGTAACGAGAATGGATCGAATCATCGAATTCTCCGCCAGGAAGTAGATCGGCTCGAAGCCCAGCCACACCAGGAAATGATTAATGAACCCTGTTGATGGAGATAAAATCCCGACCGCAATCCCGCTTATAATAACCCAGGACAGAAAATGCGGCATATAAATAATCGTTTGCACGATCCGTTTGTATATAACCAGACGAACCTCGTTCAGCAGAAGCGCCAGGATGATCGGTGCCGGAAAAGCGAAGAGCAGATCGAGCCCGCCTATAATGATCGTGTTCTTGAATATTCGCAAGAAGTCCGCGTGGCGGAACATTCGCTCGAAGTGTTCTAAGCCGACCCAAGGGCTGCCCCATACGCCTTTGAAAATGTTATAGTCCTTGAATGCGATAAATGAAGCACCGAGCGGAATGTACCGGAAAAGAATGTAGTACAGAATGCCAGGTATCGTCAGAATATACAGCGCTTTGTACTTCCACATGTACTTCCATAAGGAATTTGAACGGGTTCTGTAAGAGGGTTGGTTGACATCCTGCAGTTTAGCTCTAGCCATGAGTTTCACCCTTTTTTTCTCTGGAATAGTTCTTGCTTCTGTGAGAGTTAACATGAAAGCGTTTACATAACGGGTTGTAGCTCTATACTAGACCGTTCGGGTGCAACCGACAATGGAGTCATTTTGATTGTTCTTGTGTTTTTTTTGGGTCCTTCGGCATCGACATTATGATTCGAGCGCCTTCAGCAGGAGTGCTTTCCACCCTCAACCCATACTGCTCTCCGAAGACGAGCTGAATGCGGCGATGGACATTCATCAGACCAATCCCCCCGCGCTTCTGCGCAGACTCAGGACCTGATGGATCTGATGCAAGACGGTTCTGCTCCAGCTTCGTTCTCAGCTCCTCCAGTTTGTCCGGCGGGACTCCTACACCGTTATCCTCCACGATAATCAAGAAACGATCCTGCTCGAACCGGGCATCTATACGAATGAAATGATGCGGCTGTACCCCGTCTGGAAAAGCATGCTGGAACACATTTTCAACTAGAGGCTGAAGGGTGAGCCGCACCATTTTCTCCAGCAGCAGCCCTGGCGGTACTCGAACGTCGATTTCAAAATCAACCCCCGTGCGGTGTTTCAGAATCGTCATATAGCTCAAGACATGCTTCAGCTCATTGACTACCGTGATTTCCTCCAAATTCGTCTGCACGGAATAACGAAGCATGGCGGCCATAGCATCGACCATCTCGGATATTTCATCGGAATCCTGCACAACGGCATAACAATTGATCGTCTCTAGCGTGTTGTAGAGAAAATGCGGATTAATCTGCATTTGCAGGGCTTGAAACTCCGCCCTCTGGCGCTCGAGTCTGGTCGCCTGCAGATCGAGTGTCGTCTTCTGATTGCGCAGCTCCGCCTCGTAGACACGGTCGATCATCTCGGATAACCGGCTGACCATCAGATTGTAGCTGCGAATTAACCCACCCAGCTCGTCCTTGCGCTCGGGGGCTACTATGGGGTCCCAATTCCCTTTCTCTGTCTCACGCATTCCGTTCTTCAGAATATGAATGGGCTTGAGCAGCGATTGTCCGAAGCGGTAAGCGAGCCACAAAGCAAAAACAAGTGTGACCAGACCCACGATCAGGGTTGTTGTCCGTATAGTGGAGATTGGCTGGCGGAGCTCCTTGACGGGAATCGATGCGGCCAGATGCCAATGGGAATAATCGGACTGCAAAGACACGATCATCCGTTTCTCACCGTCTGCCGTCTGTTGATACGATACTCGATTGCGCTCCATGTTCGCGATGACATCCGGTGTGATGTTCGCAACGGATTCCGAGTCGCCGGGGTGATAAATTATTTGCCCTTGATCATCGACCAGGAAGAAAAAGCCGGATTCACCGACATCGAGGCGCCCCCATATTTTCTCCAGCTCCTTGGCCTTAAACTCCACAGCAAGCACACCCAATGGCTCATGGGATGCAGCACCTCTTATTTTTCTAGCCAGCGTAATCACATCATTGCCTTGGCCGGCCACGATGCTGGTGTTCAGAATAGCAATAGCCCCGTTGAAGGGCGTTCTTTCATTCAGCAGGTCAAGCTGACGACTTGGGTTGAAATAAGGAGAGTACGACTGGTTTGCATTATCGTCGCTAATCGCTTTGCCGTGATTGCCAATCACATAGATCAAGCTAATTTGCGGATGAAGGATGAAGGAAGGCTGGAACACATATTTGCGGACCTGATCGTTGTAGTAAAAATGCGCATAGTTATCCTCAGGATCGATGTTCATAAATCGTCTTACATCGTTGTTGGACAGGATCGATTCACTTATACGCTCGTACGTTTGCAGGTAGAGGTCCGTCTGGTACAGGGCATTCGAGATGACTTGAGAGATATTCTTCTCCGACTGGCGATCGAGCGCCTTGGAGGACTGGATATAAGAAAAGACACCGACCACGCTAAGCGATAAGACGATGACGATTAGAAAGTAGGCGTATATTTGGGTGGACAGTTTTTGCCTTATCAATGGATCCCAAGCCTCCCGCGATACTCGGATGGGGAGCAGCCTTCGTATTTCTTGAACGTTTTGGTAAAATGCGCATGATCCGCATACCCTATCTCGTAAGAAATATCGATAATCCGGTAGTGCGGCTGATCAAGCAGCTTCTTGGCCCGCTCCATGCGGCGTTTAATGCGGTATTGCACGAAGGTTTCATTCGTCATTTGCTTGAAAAGCTGGCTGAAATACGACGGATTGAAGCCCAGCGTCTCGGCAACTTCCTCCAAGGAAACTTCCTTAGCTATATGCTTCTCGATGTAATCCTTCGCTTCTTCGATCGGATCCCGGTGTTTGCCTTTGCGGCGCAAGCGAAGCTCCTTCACGATGGCGCGGATTACGCCAATGAAATCCTCAAGCGGACTTGCGCTTACGGATGCTGCCACCAACGGCTCTTCCTGATTTTTCTGGATCGCAAATACGGGCATTACGATGTCCCGGGCCTGCAGTTTCTTGGCTAATTGAGCATTCAGCTTCTGCAGCAGGTCCAGCATCCGTTTCTGGGAGTTGAACGCAGCTGTCTCGGATCGGAGTGAGGCAAACAAGCTCTCCAGAGCTTCCTCCTGCACATTCCAGATAGCCTCGTCCATTTGCTCGATCCAGGGATCAAAGTTGAAGTTGGATAGACGCTCTACTGCACGCTGCTTCTGCAATTTGACGATCAGCTTCTGGAGCACCTCATGCATGTTCTTTTTGTTAACAGGTTTAAGGATATATTCTTTAACGCCATATGATAAGCATTTCTGCGCATATTCGAAATCATGATAGCCGGATACGACCACTACCACCATGTCTGTATCCATCTGGGCTACTTGTCGGCATAACTCAAGACCATCCAACTTAGGCATGCGGATATCCGTCAGTACAATGTCTGGACGGCTCGCCTGGATCTGGGCTAGCGCCTCCTCACCGTTCTCGGCTAGGCGGATGTTAGTGATTTGGGGACCGAGCTGGGCGACCATCGTTTGCAAGCCTTTGCGAATCATCGGTTCATCATCGACAATCAGGATGTCCATCTGTTCGGCGCACCCCTTTCATGGTCGTAGTTGTAACATTATTGTATCACAATGGCGGGAATTTCTTTCTTGGATTCTCCTTTATCTTAATTGGCTGCTCGGAATCCAACAATGGATTCGTTTCCTTTGGCCTTGTGTTTTTTTTAGGTTTTGAGTAGCGGTTGGCCAACAAGTCGATAAAATGACCATCCCTCAAACGAGAGATGGTCATTTCAAAGCAATAATTTCTAACCTGTACGTTGTCAGGTCCTCGGCTTATTCGTTCAGTTAGTCGTGCTAGAGTGCAGGAAGGTGGCTCCAATCTCTTGAGTTATATTTACTTTTTGGACCTATCGTGCGGCACTGTGACTGTTGCATAAGCAGTGGTCTTATTGCCTGCCGTATCGGCTACGGTGTAATTGATCGTATAGACTCTGTCTCCGCCTCTTCCGGACCTCTCCGCCCTCAATTCAAACGTAGTATCGTTTGTTCCGTATTCTGCACCGGCAATATCAACAGAAGTGTTACCGTCTCCTTTTTCATTCGCAGGTTCACTGCTTGTAATGGAATCCAACACAATGGATGCGATATGTGAGGTAGCGTCTTCTGCATTTAATGTTACTGAGATCGGAACCATTTGGTGATTGGCCGGCCATAACTCAGAGGAATACACGGAAACCGTAACACTCGGAGCAACCTGATCTACTTTTATCGTTTTGGACTGGACTTGTTCCTTATTGCTTGCCAGATCTACGCTTCGGTACTCAATCTCATGAACTCCATCCGTTAGAGTGAACGGAGCGGAGTAAACAGTCCATTCTCCACTGCTCAATTGGTTCTCCGTTATGGAGTAAGTCTGCGAAGTCACGGTGTTCACACGGTACTCTGTCCTCTGAACTCCGGTCCCTTGATCCACAGCGATGAAGGACACCGTCGGATTGGATAAATACCAGCCGCTATTGCTTTCCTGGGCGTTCGGAGTTATTTGTAAAACGGTTAAAGGTTCATCCACATCAGAGACCACATAAGTAGCACTTAGCTCATCCACCCACATCGTCCCTGCAGCTGAAGGGTTGTCGTGGGTCAGTATCACTTTCAGTGTATCATTGTAGGCGGACGGGGCTGTGAAGGTTGTAGCAGATGTTTCCCAAGAAGTCGCCGTTATGGCTTGATCGACCAATACTGCATTCGTTGTTGCATTGATGATCTTAACTCGGCCGCCTGCACTTCCGTTCACTTTACCTGCGAAGCTGACGGTATAACTTGCATTAGGTTTGAAGCCATTCCAAGTATAGGACAACTCCTCATTGATGCCGCTGCCAGCCGAGACCAGCTTAAGAGAACTTAATCCCGCTGATCTGTCTGTATTGTCAATGACTGCATTCGAAGGAGTCGTCGACATACCGCGTACCCAATAGCGGGGCAGTGTAGAGTCCCATTTGTCCGCTGTCTCAAAGCCGGCGTTAGCAATCTCTCCGACCGCCAGAGACGGGTAAGCATGAACGTCATCGAATCCGACAGATGAGCCGACAGGAGTATAAGCGGAAGTAAGCAGCCTGACCCTCACGTCATGGCCTGCTTCAGGCGTCGTAACGGTAAACTGATTCCGCGTCCAGTCTGTATCTGAGAATATAAGCTGTCCCAATGAGGTATTAGCTGTGTAATCATACAGCTGCACTCGGCCATCTGTTGTTCCGTATTTCTTGCCCAGGAACGAGATCGTATACGGTGTGTTCGGCTCGTAATCCTCAAGCTTCTGCTCTAAGACTTGCCATGAGGTTCCATTTGTCGTAATCAATACCGATGAATCATTCATTCCCGGATCCGAATTGGTTATTGCAGCCGTTGCCGAAGTGGATTGAAATCTAGTCCAACGCTGCGGCAATGTGGCGTCTGCCGGATCAGCTTTCTCGAAACCAAAATTCACTACTTTGTTCGCGCTCCATTTAGCAATGGCTGGAGCAATTACCGTCACGCATCCATCAACTTCACAAACAGCATTCGCAATATCTCTAACTAACGGATCAATCTCCGCAAAATGAGTCCAGTAATGAAATGAACCTGTGTTGGTCTTATCGCTTGTTACTAAAGGCTGCCTGGAATTATAGTACGAGAGTACAGGATCCGTAAAGCTCTGATTCCACATGACGTCTGTGAAGGTTCTCGTAAATTTCGCCATATCGTCGGCCGTAAACACTTGCCCATGATGATAGGCTTCCATTGCCCCCGACATGGTTATGCCGGCATGGGACAAGTCTTCATTGGTATAATTCGCATAATGTCCGTTGTCCCAAGGACCCAAAGCGTCCCAATAGCCCCACAAATAAGCATCTGTGCCCAACGTCGCATTTAGTGGGTGAGCGGTTACGCCGCTTTTGAACGTACGCGCCATGTCATTAGCCCGGCTCCAATAAAAGGAGCGTTCCGTAGCGTAGGCAGATACTCCCTCCGTAGCGTCATAAAGCAAGTAGAGCATGCGGGCAAAAGCTAAATATTGATTGTGCGGCAGGCTGCGTCCCGGGAACCATTCCGTGCTGAAGCCTTCCGGGAATATGTAAACGCCCGAGCCGTTGTTGGAACCGTCTGTTCCGGTGATTTGCTTCCAATAAGGATCCCATTTGTGGACAAAGTTATTGGCTGCAAAATCACGATAAGTTTGGGCCTTGGCCAAGTAAGCGGCGTGCAGGGAAGGATCCGCGATGACCATGTTCACAAACTGAAGGATAGGAGACAGGATCACGCCCTCATGCACCATGTGCTCCCATTGTTCTCCAACGTCAATGTTGTCGACCCATACTGTATCCCCAACCGTTGCGGACGAGACCGACACCTCGACAACCAGTTCATGATTAGCTGCCGGTGTTTGGAATTGTCCTATTAGGAGGGTTAGCTTATCCGAATTCGTGAAGCTCCAGCTTCCAAGAACGGCTGCTGCTGTCTTGTCGTATATGCGAATTTGTCCGGCTGCGCTGGCTGATACTTTGCCGCTAAAGGAGATTCCGTACTCCACATTCGGTCTGTAATTGTATAGCTCCTGATAGATTACTGGTGCAGTGCTGTCCTTGTATATGAGCTCAAGACCTGCTTCATCGCTGAAAATTGTAGTATCGGTTGTTCGGTGAGCCTCTTCAAGCGTCGTTGTGCTGCTCCTTGTCCATCCAGCCGCTTCGGTGTGATCCAGCGACTTCAGGGCGACAACGTCAACATAACCGACTGAACCGCTGGACGAAATAGGCTGAGAGATGCGAATTTTGAGCGTCTTTCCCTCTACAGTCGGCGCTGTGAAAGCTACAGATTGCTTCAACCATTTGTTGCTCGAATAGCTGCTCGAGGCTAATACCACATTATCTGTCTCATTAATTACTTCCATAGCTCCCGGATAGCTCGGATGCGTAGTACGTCCTTGATAGGTCAGCACATAGGAGGTGCCCGGATCATACGACACGGTCTGCTCCAAGCCTTTAACGGCAGAAGCGGATGATTGAATCGCAACCCCTCTGGTCCCGGCAAAATTGTTGTTGAGGCCGGTCACCAAATACGCGTCGGCGGATGTTGTGCCGGTCGTTCTGGTCCAGCCAACCGGGAGAGTCGCATCCGAACTGGCGGCGGCCTCAAAGCTGAAATTCACAATAGCAGCTGTGACTGACGGAGAAACGAACATTTCCAGATCATCGAAGTAGCTAGTAAACCCGACCTGATTCCAATTGTTCTGTAACAATCGAACCTTAAGCGTCTTGCCGGCTACTGCCGGAGCTGTGAAGGTCAGTACTCCTGGGGCCCATGACGTGGAATTGAAGGAAGTCGATGAAACAGTCACACCGTCTGTCGCATTATAAATTTGCACAACACCAGAGGCGACTGTACTGGACACCTTTCCTTTGAACGTCAGGGTGTACATCTGCGAAGGCACGTAGTCAATGACCTGCTCCGCCACCTCCCAGGAGGTGTTATCCGTAGTTACTGCCAAGGATTTAGAGCCTGTGGCCGAATCCGTGCTGATATAAATATTGGATGCATTCGAGGCCCCCCATCTGGTCCAGTTGGCAGGCAGTGTAGAATCAACAGAATTCAGCGCTTCCATGCTGCCGTTCTTGAGCGGAGAGTCCTCCAGCAATAACAACTCGTCAAAATAAGCGGTGAACCCAGGCGTGTTCCAAGTGGTCGTGTACAATCGGACCTTAAGGATCTTGCCAGCCGTCGCAGGCGCCATGAAGGACAAGCTTCGCGAAGACCACGATGTGGTGTTAAAGGTAGCATTTTTAATGACTGTACCGTCAGTTACGTTGTAAATTTCTGCTCTTCCATAAGAAACTGAGCTTGAAACCTTCCCCTTGAATGTCATTGTGTAGGATCGTGAAGGCACATAATCAAATACTTGCTCCCCAATTTCCCAAGAGGTGTTATCGGTCGTTACAGCCAATGAATAGGATCCGCTGGCTGCATCTGTACTACGATATACATTGGTTGAGTTTGAAGCAGCCCATCTGTTCCAATCGGCGGGCAGCGTCGAATCGGCAGGGTTCACTTCCTCCATGCCGCCGTTTGCAAGCGCATTCAATGGGCCGTTCGTTACTTCGTCCAACGGCTTCATGGATACTGCATCAAACCGAGCCTTATATCCGGATTGATCGTAGCTCTCCAGTCCAAGTCGCAGCTGAATAGTACCGCTGGCGGGTGCTTTAAACGAAATGGTGTAGCGTTCAAACCCGACATGGTGTGCCCGCAGTATTGCAAGCACTCTGTTCGTGGAGGCGTTATACACCTGGACGGTTCCTTGGGTCAGCTCTGATTCCACGCCCATGAAGGCTTCAAGCAAATAGGTTGTGTTAGGAGTGTATATAATATTTTGGACGAGCCTATTCTCATTGCTCCCGTCGCTTTCAATAACTACGCCGGCGGGGCCCAGGAAAGCATCCCCTGCTGCTGTAGATCGGTAGGATGAGCCCGTTGCCCCTAGCTTTGTCCATCCATCCGGGATATTATCGGTATCTGCGTCCGTTTCGAAAGAGCCGTTCACGACTGTATCAACAGCTGAACTCTCCGCGCCTTCATACAAAAAGCTGTCATTGTCCAATTGGGTGTGGGCATAACGATGATCCGCCCAGCCCAGAGCCCCATCCCCATCGTGATCAGTAGCATTGCCTATCATTCTGTCCGTGTGTTCAACTACCTTGTCAAGCCAGCGCTTGTCTCCGGTCGCCTCGTACATAGTGTTGTAGCTGTCCAGGTAATAGCTCTCCCCCCAGCCAAGCGAGCCGCCTGTCGGGTTGTCAGAAAATGCTCTCCCGAAATTAATGTTTTGATCCGCATTCAAAAAACGATCCGTGCTTGTGTCTTGCGCTCCTGCTGCTTGTGGCATCAGACTGGCAGCTAGCAATACTCCCAAGGCTATCATTTTAAAGCGCTTCCAATTCATTAAAAAATCCCCCTTCATTAATAAAATGAGTTATAACAACTCTAGATTAGCAACAGTCCCAATCTTGGGAAAGTCACGATTTTTGCAGCATACCTTATTTTTGATTCGTTTGATGAAAAAAGCAAAAAGAGAGAAACAAGTTCTCTCTTTTTGAATTAATAATTGTTCACAGAGCTCCCACTGTTTGCAGCTAAGCTTGTACTTCGGCGAGCTCTATCGCAGCTTAGCCAACAGCTCACGCATAACCTTCACATAGTGCGGGAACGCTATGGATGGTTCTTCCAGATCCGGGTACCACATTTTCTCCCACTCCAGAGAAAGATAACCGTCATACCCGATCGCATGAAGCGCTTCAACGTTCTCACGGATTGGCATGTTGCCTTCGCCGGTCAACACATACTGATGCGGCTTCCCGCCTGGCTTACCAGGTACAGCATCCTTCAGATGCACGTGGCGAATGAGAGAGCCTATCCGCTCGCATACATCTCGCGGCTTCTCTCCTATGTGATGGGTATGAACGGTGTCCCAAAGCACAGCGAGCCCTTGAGGATTGCCTGCTTTGCCGATAATAGCTTCGATGGCTTCGGCCGCAGAGAAATGGTCGTGAGTCTCAATAATGACTTCGACGCCAAGCGGAGCAATCGAATCGACAGCGACGGCCAGGCTCTCTCCCGCCCGGGCAATCGCCTCAGCATTGTCAACGCCGCTTGAAGGCTCCCCAATAAATGTGCGCACATACGAGGCTCCCAGATCATGGGCAAGCTCAGCATTCAAGCGTAGCTGTTGAATATTGTGCTCCAGCTCCGCTTTCTCGCTCGAAGCGAATTTGGTATACCCGGATAAGCTGCGAATCTCCAGATTACGGGAGCGGAACAACTCACTCACTTGCTTCCGCTCTGCTGCGCTCATCGCTGTATCGATATGAATCCCGCCGCGAATCAGCAGTTCAACCCCATCGTAACCATACTCCGCCGCTTTCTCAGCGACTGTGGTCAAATTCCATTCCGGACATCCTAATGTAGTAAAAGACAGCTTCACCCCAGCACCTCCGTAAGATTTGATTGTCGAACGAGCTTGTAAAGGAATAAAAAGACCCTATATCCCTATTAGGGTACTATAGGATCTGCATGCTTACAACCCGGAATTGCGTTTCAATCGGCTGGATAGCTCGTCATCCACCTGCTTGTTACCATACCTGACCGTGTTATAGGCATCCGCCAGCTGTTCCCGCTCTTCCTTGCTCATGAGCCCTTCCTTGCTATGGCCCGCCAACACTTCCCGAGGGGTTAAGTGCGGATCAAAAGGCTGACCGGCGTTAACGTTCCTTCGAACAAACAATCGATACAGCAATCGAACACGGCCGTTACCGTCCAACGACTCCCAGCTAGGGTCACGCTCACGTCTGGAGAAAAGCGAGGTAAGGCGATCCCCATACTGCTGGCGGAGTTCCTTCCAATCGAGCAAGCTTGTCTTCTCTTCTTCATACTCTTGGATACCCTTCGCCGCTTCACGGCTTCTGGCCAATAATCGCATCACAATGGCCTTCACTACCCGATAGATTAAGCGTGACAGAAAGTACAACGCAACTATCGCAATAGCTATCGTAAGTGCGATTGCGAAATAATAGAGCACTTTCTCCATAAAGGCCATAAAAGCAGAAGGTCCGCCGCCAGCTGGGAGCTGCATTTGATCCTGAGCTCCTGGTGTCGGCAAAGGCTCTTTGGGAGGATCGCTATCTTCCCGATCCATTAACGCAAACAATGCACTTATAGAGCTTAACAACAACTCTTTTAACCAGATAAAAGCACGCATAATCGGACCGATTAAACCAATGCCGATAATGATGGCCAGAACGATCAGAATGAGCACTCTGTTCTTCGTTATGACCCCACGGGCCAACCGGACTTCCCGTTCTCCGGAATGGGTCTCTTCTTCCAGATTGCTTTTATTAGATATAAAAAATGTGACGGCAACAGCTAGAACACCTAACCAGCCCAACAGGGAGGAATAAGAAGCATATAGCTCCAACCGGGGCAAAATCAATCCAGCCAGTAAAAATATAAACAAAGCAATCCACATGAGCCCGACCGGAAATCTTACATGCCAACCAGCGCGTACAGTTCCGAAGCCGTGGTAATAGAGCACCCCGCCTGCCAGAATTGCACCCCAGCCCGCATATTGATAGCCGAATGCAAGGATAGAAATGGCACCCACTACAACCGCCCCAATTACGAGATGGATGAGACGCAGCTCACTGCGCACAAGCAGCCTGGCTAGCGCTCCAAGCGGCATAAACAATGTTAAAGCTAACAGCCAATAAGGGAAAATGTCGGCCATTCCAGCTAAGGGAGTCAACAGCAAAAGGACAGGGAAGAACAAAAGAAGTTCTACTGCCCCGCGGCCCCAGCTAATCAAAAGAAGACGTAAGGTATTATCCATACCGCACCTCCCTTTCCTCCTCGTGCTTCAACGGTACGATGCTTACTGCATTATCTGATTGCTCCAGCAGCTTGATTCGTTCCTGCATCACGTCGCTGACATAGGCTGTGAACAGCACGATATCCAACCTGCGGGCTCCGTTCTCCAGATCTTGATCCAGAAAGGTCTGAATCGCCATGGTCCGATCTACGACTACCTTAGCCATGGTGTCCAGCAGCAGCTCCAGGTGACTGGCTCCGGTTCCCGGCGCCACACGCACGGATTCCTTGGGCGCATCAATCGTGCCGCTGTTGCAGCCGAAGCCTGTCGGAATGCCTCGGTGGATTGATTCCGATGCCAAAGTAGCCGCATAACGAAGTCCTTGCTCTACAAGCTCTGGATCAGACACCTGACTCCACATTAGCTCCGTTACTTCGAAATTCACATAGATCATGAGCCTGTGATCCGAGGTAAAGTCACGTTGGTGCACTTGGATCTGTCCGCTGCGAGCCGTCGCTTTCCAGTTGATCGCATTCAAAGGGTCGCCGAAGCGATATTGCCGCGCTCCTTGAATAATGAACGGATCCTCCAGAATCCAGCGCCGCACGGTTATATCCCCCTGCCAGCTGTGCGAGGGAAGCGGAATGTCCTCTAACGGGACGAGCCGCGGATAGACCAGCAGCTGAACGTCCAGCTTCAACGTCTTGGTGCTCTTGCCCATCCCGAATACATCGCCGCAGGTGAGCGAGACACTATTCAGGTTGTAAGCCCCCCGCTTCGTGCATAGAATCCGATGCTTGCGCGTAATGCTGGTGTACGGCATCAGGGAGAAAAAGCTCTTTTGATTCTGCATTAAGCTTCCTGTCTGAATATCGAAGTTATCCTGACTCGGAAAACGAAGCGACACATCCATCAGCGACTCCAATCGCAACCATGGCAATGGCAACGGCTTGACGTTGGAAATTCGCTCCACTAGCTGCACCTCTTCGCCTTCGTAACAAGCGCGTTCACTGAAGTTGCGTGTGTAAGATACTTTGCGCAGGCCAAATCTCTCAAATACTCTTCCTTGTATGAAGATGACGACAAAGGCAATAAACACAATCCACGCAGCTAACATCCCTTAACTCCGCGCGAGCAGACGATCTTCAGCAGGAACCGTCAGCTCGCTAAGCAGGTGATCAAGGATGGCTTCGGACGGATTGTTCGCTTTGTTGCGAGTAGAAGCTCGAAGGATTAACCGATGCGCGAGTACCGGCTTCGCCATAGCCTTCACATCGTCAGGCACGACATAGTCCCGGCCTTGAAGAATGGCATACACTTGCGTGGCACGCAGCAAAGCTTGACTTCCGCGCGGACTAACTCCCATCACGATATCGGGATGGTTCCGCGTGCGTTCGATCAGGGCGAGCATATAATCATACAAGTCCTCATGCACGCTGACTTGCGAGTAGCTGTCTTGGGCTTCGGCCACTTGATCTGCAGTTGCTACTGATTGTAATGCTTCAAGCGGATTGCCTGATTTGAACCGCTTCATGATCGCCTTGCCTTCCTCCACACTCGGATACCCCATGCTGACTTTGATGAGGAAGCGATCCAACTGGGCTTCCGGCAGCGGGAACGTCCCTGAGTTCTCGATTGGATTCTGCGTAGCGATGACCATGAATGGACGCGTCAGCCTGCGCGTCTCTCCGTCGATACTTACTTGGGCCTCTTCCATACATTCCAGCAGACTCGATTGGGTACGCGGTGTCGCCCGGTTGATCTCATCAGCCAGCAGGATGTTGGAGAACACAGGCCCTGGACGGAATTCGAATTGCGAAGCCTGCTGATTATAAAAGTTAATGCCGCTAAGATCCGACGGCAGCAAGTCAGGTGTGAACTGAATCCGTTTGAAAACGCCTCCAACTGAGGCCGCCATAGCTTTTGCTAACAAGGTTTTTCCCGTTCCCGGAACGTCTTCAAGCAGAACATGCCCCGAAGATATTAACGCTACTAATAGATGATCAATAATGGCTGATTTTCCTACAACGACCTTCTGTACATTCGCTTTAATTTGATCTGCTAGTTGCTTGATTTCACTTGTATGCATACATGGGCCATCCTCTCTTTATAGAAAGCGCTTTTCTTACTATGATAGATGAGCTGGGTGCGTATGGCAAATATGGATTTGCAACCTTCTCTGCTCCTTCTCGTCTATTCTAAAGACACGAAGTATAGCTGCAAACGAGAGGAGAGCGTTAAAATGAAGAAATTTCTGACAGGATTGTTATGTGGATTATTACTGGCAACCTCCACAGCGGTGTTCGCATCCGACACGATTCAGACGGTTATTATGGATGCCAAGTTTAAGTTCGACGGGGTAGTCCGGGAACTGGACGATGATAATCGAATCGTATTGAACTACAACGGATCAGCCTATGTACCTGTTCGGTTCGTCGCTGAGAATGCAGGAAAGCTCGTTGGCTACGATGCAGCAACTCAGACCATATCCATCAATAGCACCCCACTTAACGATAAACTTATCATCGATAGTGAATTTAAGACTTATGCGGCGGCAGGTAAGCTAAAAGGGATTGATTTCGGTCTGGGTGCCAAAAGAAGCGAAGTTGTAGCTGGATGGGGAGACCCTCACGAGCAAGGCACCTTCCAGAGCGTATACGAATCCTGGTTCAATTATCAGTACTATTTCTGGAATTCCGGGCAGTCGGTTGGTTCAATCAGAGTCGTAGGCGACTCCATCGACTATGATGCCGACTTCATCCGTCAAACATTAGGTAAACCTTCAAGCGATGGTCTGTCATCAGCTACCAACAATTGGACATTGTATTACGAGTTCGGTGATTACGCGGTATACTTTGCTGCCGATTCCGAGCATGGGGTTGTTCAATCCATGCTGCTTAAGCAGAAATAAAGCGTCATATAAGCCAATAAATAGGAAGGGGTTGCTACAACATACAACGTTGCAGCCCCTTTTGTTATAAGCGCCGCTAATTACTTCCCTGTCCGCGCAAACTCCAGATCTGAAACATGAAAGCTTCTCATTCGATCCAGATCATCATAGTGAAACACGAAGGATACGACAATTACTTGCTGCTTATTCTCCTCCTGCTCTGCTTGTGCTGCTGTGATCCGCTTAAGCCGTTTATTCGCCTCAATGAGATAGTAATAATCCATAGTGCCCCTGGTTTCATAATCCGCATTTCCTAGCTTACCTAAGATGCTCTCTCGTGAATCCCCTACAGCAATGGCTTCGAATAGCTTCATGTCTCTCGATAACACCGAATTATCACCAATTCTTACATATCGAACTTGATGAGCCCTGAAGCCCACCCACATTTTCTGATAGCCGGAAAGGCTTCCAACAAATAATCGTTCCTGATCCGGGGAACCAAAAGCTTGTTCTACACTAGCCTCTGGCATTCCCAGTGCGATTTCCGCTTGAGTTCCTTTAATGGATAATTCAAGGTTTTGCAAAGCAGGCAGATGACGGTTAAGGAGATCCTCTTTCCAGTCCGACTCCAGCTTTTTCATCGTTTGACCCGTGGCTTCATGCAGCAGCTCGTCAAAAGATCCATCTTGATAGAACAAGGATACGATCTTCTCTTCCCCGTAGGTTCGGCATAAGTATTCGACGATGGAACGCGACTGTGCGTAGCCTATGTTCATTTGGTTGCCCCACAGGGATGGGCTTAACATGAGTTGGTGCCAAGGAAGAAGTTGATTGGATATCATACCTTGCCGCAGATGATAATCATACCAATCCCAGCCCATGTAACCAGATGCATCCTTCTCATGCAGCATGGCGACACCCTCTGAATACCAGCTCGGCATACGCTCCAGCTGCGCATCCTCACTATACATCGTTGTCAGATGAGTCAGCTCATGGGCGAACATTCTAAGGATCTCTATCTTTTTCGCCGGGACGTAATTCGTATCCAGATTCAGATATATCCGTGTCGGAAATGTCATGCCTCCAAAGTCACCCGTGTTAAGGTCACTCATGAAGTCCGACCTCTTCAGCAAATAGACCGAGATCTTCCCGTCACCCTGCTCGGATGGTGGTAAATGCCCATATTGGGTCACAATGCGCTCGAAGATGTCATCGAATTGGGTAGCCGCTTCTCGAACCTCTTGTTCCCGTTCATAGGAATAGACTCGGGTGTGCTTGGTTGTAATCACATTCCATTGGTGTTTGTTGTGGCGTTCGTCCAATTGCTTGCGCTGGAATTCAGTTCTAGATTGGGCAATTACTCCGAAGCCATCTCTGAGAACCTTATGGTTGATTTCATGCATAATTCCATTTGTATCGTAGACTTTTCCAAATCCAATGAATTCGTCATTCTCAAACTGTCCGTCATGGACCAACTTGTTATCCACAAAGGACTTCCCCGCTCCGTTACGCTTCCCATTCTTGAACTCACCTTCGTAGTGAACCTCACCCCACTCCGTCAGAAGCTTCCCATATCCTTCAAAACGATTGTTGCGCCAGTCTCCTTCGTATCTTTTATTGCCGTTTATGTATAAGCTTCCTTTACCTTCAATGGTTCCGTTAGCGAATTCACCCTCGTAGATCATATACCCGCTTCCGTCATACAACTTACCCGTGCCAGTCGCAGGGATTCCTGTACCTTTGGTGTTCCCAATCTCGAATGTGACCTCTCCGCTGCTGAGCCCGCTCAAGAACACCCCAAGGTCCTTAGCACTAACCGTTACTTTGCTCTTCGCCCCATCCCAGGTCACCCACTGATCCGCAGCTTCGCCTACGAATCGCAGCGGCACGAATGTCGAACCATCTACAATCCGTGACGCAACCTCTAACTGCTTCTCTTCACCATTGACATAAGCAACGTTGCTTCCTATGGTAAGATCGATTCGATTGCCGACTCGCGTACCAATGACACGTCCTTGCTCGCCATCCCACTCCACATGAAGACCGATTCTCTCGAATACTTGTCGGAACGGGACCAGAGTCACTCCTGCTTCAATAAATGGAGAAACTTCGAACCTCACTATTTTATCGTTAATTTCAATTGTGATTGGCTTGCTGGTATCGGCGAACGTGATAGTTGGCAGTGTGCTTCCTATCATCAAAACTACTAGAATTGTTAGCAGGATACGTTTCATTGGGCTACCCCCGATAGAATTGATGTAGTGCCAGCGCCTTATTTCCTACGTAATAGCTTACCAAATTATTGCAATCAAGTTAATATATCCACCATAAGTTATTCCATCTTTCACCCTGTGATACAGGTTGCTATGTTATACATAATCGCCGATGAAAATGACCACACTGCGTGGTACCCCAACTACTTAAGCGAGTTTAAGAGAGGTATTGAATCATTACATATTGAGCATATATTCACACCGAGCCTTCCTGAGAACTCCTTAAACAGCCATAATCCAGCAGCAGCAGGAAAGCCGCAACTGGATTATGGCAAGGATGTCAGGAAGATTGTGCATTTCCTTATTTAATTCCCGAATGAATAAAGCTATTGATAAATTGCCGTTGAAACAGTAGAAATCCAACCAATAATGGAGCGATAACGAGAATCGTCGCTGCACTGACCTCCGTCCACTGGGCCCCAATCTCGAACGATTGGGCGAAGATGGCGAGTCCTACCGTAAGCGGGCGATTCTCCACGGAATTGGTGACGATTAGCGGCCACAAAAAATTATTCCAATGATAGCTAACCGACACGAGGCCGAAAGCGATATAAGACGGGCGGGAGAGCGGGAAATATATTTTCCATAAAATCCGCCATTTGGAGTATCCCTCCATGACAGCCGCTTCGTCGAGCTCCGGCGGAATCGTTTTGAACATCTGCCGCAAGAGGAAGACACCGAAGGCTGATGCGAAATACGGGAGCATTACGCCGAGCTTGGTGTCGAGCAGCGACAATTCCTTGAGCACGTTATAGTTAGGGAAGATCAAGACGTCAGCAGGCACCATGATTTGCACGAGAAACAGCATGAACAGCAAATTTTTCGCACGAAACTCCACTCTTGCAAAGGCATAAGCTGCCATAGTAGCCGTCAGCATCTGAACCGCGAAGACGCAGACGACGATCATCACCGTATTGACGTAATACTGGGCAAATGGGGCCGCAGCCCAGACCCGTTGGAAATTATCCAAGGTGAAATCGAGGGAAAACGACGACGATAACGCAATCTGTCTTGGGCGGAAAGCGGTAACCGTCACCCATAAAAGCGGCACTAGCCACATCACCGCAAATATATATAGAAGCCATCGGCTTATTTTCATCGTTTTACTCCGCATATAATCGCCTTTCTTCCCGCGCAGGGGCCAATTTCAACTTGTTAGAGCGCGCATCAATGATAATGAATTCGTTTATCCAACCCGAAGAAATTCAATACTGCGAACAGCAGAAGCACAGCGATCATAACCGTCGTTAAGGTAGAGGCTATTCCTTGATCCCAGAAGCTGAAGGCCGTCTCGTAAATGTAATAAAGAAGCAGATTGCTTGCATTGTTCGGTCCGCCCTTAGTCATAATGACCAGATGATCGACGAGCTTGAAAGAGTTGGTCAACGCCACAATGGTAACGAACAGCGTTGTCGGCATCAACAGCGGAAACGTGATTTTGCGAAATACCGTCCAACGCCCCACGCCATCCACTTGTGCCGCTTCATAGAAGTCTGGAGAAATATTTTGCAAGCCTGCCAAGTAAAAAATCATGAAATATCCCGCTTCCTTCCAAACAATCATGAATATCATCGCCCACATGACATACTGCGGAGAACCAAGCCAATTGACATCGGAAAGACTGACCGATTGCATCACTCTGCTGAGCAGTCCATATTGAGGTGTATAAATGAACAGCCACACATTGGCAACCGCAATCATCGGAATCAACGTCGGATAAAAAAATGCGGTTCGCAGAAAATGGGTCCCCCGCAGCGCTTTATTAGCGAAAGTAGCCATCAGCAGAGCTAGCGCCATAGAAGTAGGAACCGTGCCAAGCGCAAACCATAGATTGTTGGTCATAACCTTCCAGAAGATAGCATCATCCAGCAAGTTGATGTAATTATCCAGTCCTATGAATATTGGCACAGGTGTTGCCAAATCCGCTTGGTACAGACTGAGACGGATCGTTTGGGCTATCGGGTAAAAGGTAAACAGGAACAAGAATATAAGCGACGGGAGAAGCAGCATCCAGGCAAAAGCGTTTGTTTTCCAGTGATGGATTGATTTTCGAAGCCCCAAAACTTGAACCTCCCAGCATTGTTGATGATTGAGAGAGGAAGCTCCGGCTGCGGCCGGCCTTACCTCGATCGCCGCAGCCTTGCTCCCTCGTGTGTCCTCATTACTTATTAAATGGCGCCAATGCTTTGTCCGCTTCTTCTTGTGCTTTCTGCAGAGCCTCAGCTGGCGGCAAGCTGCCGATCAGGACGGCTTGCACTTGATCGCTCAACGCTTTCACAACTTTGCCGTTATTATGCGTAGATAGCTCGGCTGCAGCATACTGGAGCTGGTCACGCGCGACAAGGGCGGCCGGGAATTCAGCTGCGTACTTTTTCATCGTATCCGTTTCATAGGCGGATTTCTTAACCGCCACATAGCCCGTGTCGATGCTCCATTGGGCGGCACGTTCGGTTTCCGTCATGAACTTGATGAATTTCCAGGCGGCATCCTGCTTCTTTTTGTCGATGTCTTTGAAGATGTAGAAGTTGCCGCCGCCGGTCGGGCTTCCGAAGCTTTTGTTCTTCGGAAGGAAGCTGACGCCGAAGTTGAATTTGGCATTCTTCTTGATGTTAGTCAGGTTGCCCGTCGTATGGTACATCATTGCGGTTTTGCCTTCCAAAAAGTCCGAAGGCACGGTTCCCCATTCGGTGACGCCTTGCGGGATCGCCTTTTCCTTCTTGGCCAAATCGCTCCAATATTGAAGACCCTCGATATTCTCCGGGGTATTGAACATGACTTTCTTGCCGTCCTCGGTCATCAGGTTTTTCCCGTTTTGCAGGGCGAAGGTTTGCATCATCCAGTAGGCAAAGCCCGAAGCCGGAATTTCCAAGCCCCAAGTACCGTCTTTGGTCAGCTTTTTCGCGTATTCCTTCATTTCATCCCACGTTTGCGGAGCTTTGTTCGGGTCAAGTCCAGCTGCTTTGAACAAATCCTTGTTATAGTAGAGCACGATGGTGCTGCGTTGGAATGGAATGCTGTACGTTTTGCCCCCGGTCTGAGAGTTCGCCATGAACGCCGGGTAAAAATCGGACAAATACTTGTCCCCGCCTTCTTTGGCAATGAATTCGTCGAGTGGAATGATGGCATTCATGTCGAGCAAACTGAACAATTCCGTCGCTTGGAGGACCGCGACATCAGGAGGATTCTTTCCCTGCACGCCCGCTTGCGTCTTGACCGCGGTATCCGCGTAGCTGCCTGTGTAAACTGGCTTGACGGTAATGTTCGGATTCTGCTTCGTGAATTCTTGCGCCATCCCTTCAATTGTAGCGGTCAGAGGGCCGCCTACTGCGATCGGATAATAGAAGGATAGCTCTACTTTTTCTTCCTTGGCTGCAGTTGGAGCAGTTGTCTGAGGTGCTGCTGCTTGTTGTTCGGGTTGGGTTTTGGCGCAGCCCAGCATGATGGAGAAGCATAGAGCGAGACAAGTCATTTTCGTGGCAATGGAACGCATGGGATTCTCTCCTTTGGGATATGGGGTATGATTGCAGCAGTGTCAGGCTTAGGTAAAATCGTACTGTGTTACTTGGCGGTCAGAACTAGAAGCTCGTCTATCGACGACCATATATAATTAGGCCGCACTGGAAATCGCTCGGCATCACGCTTCGTGGCGACTCCCGTAAGAACCAAAGCCGTGTGCAGGCCATTGTTGTAACCGAACAAAATGTCCGTCTCCAACCGGTCCCCTACCATTAAGCACTGATGACTGGATAGGCCGGTCCATTCCAGCACCTTAGCGGCGTAATACACCGACGGCTTACCGATGACCGCTTGCGTCACCGTGCCGCTTGCCGTTTCAATCGCCTTCACCATCGACCAGGTGTCCGGAATGATGTCATCTTCCACTGGGCAATACGGGTCAGGATTGGCCGCGATCAAGGCTGCCCCGTTGCGTATGGCCTTCACAGCTTGATGCAGCTTGTTATAGTCAAAATGCAGATCCATCCCGACCAGTACATGCGTCGCTGTGTATGGGTCCGATGTTCTCTTCACTCCTTTCTCATCTAATTCGTTCATCATGGCCGATTCCCCGACGACTAACACTACCGGATTCGTTGCCCGTTCCTTGAAATAGACCGCCGCGGTATAAGACGCAGTCACGATTTCATTCAGTCCGGCTTCGAGTCCCAGCATCTGCAGGCGATTCCTGCATTCCACGCGTGTACGTGTGGTTGTGTTGCTGAGGAACTGTATTTTTTTCCCCTTCTCACGCAAATAAGCAAGTGTCTCTGAGACACCAGGAAGCAGCTTTTCTCCTAGCAAAATCGTTCCATCCAAATCAAAAAAATAGCCATCAAAATCCATCACATCCGGCAATCTTCGAGCAGCTCCCTTCTTGAGAAAACAACAAAAAAACCCTTTTACCCATCAAACAGAAGCGGCGCGCCTGAATAAGGCTCTTCCATCTGGTGCATAAAAGGGTTTTCTCCTGGTCTCGTACCCTCTATATATTCGTTTGTTTATCTCTTCTCTTACTCTAGCAGTCGAGTGTTATCGAGATATCAAGCTGATGTAAAGAATTTGTAAGGACAATGCATTTGGTGCGAAAACTAGAAGTTTCAATATAAAAGTCTGCCCAGGCTTATGCCCAAGCAGACTTTTTGATCCAACAGCTTAGTTAATGAAATTCGCTTTACTTAAAAAACGCTTCAACGTTACCGCGGACTGAGCACGGGGGGCGTAGCTGCCGGAATCAAGGGTTGTTTCCATTTTGGTTATCTTGATTATTGCCATCTTAGTTATCTTGTTCCTGACCTCTTACTTCCAGCACTACAGGCTTCGTATAAATATCGTACTTGTTGTTCGCATCCATCGTAGTCGTGTAGCGGAATAAGGCGTGTGCCGTTCCCGTCTTCTTGCCCGTAACCTTGCTTCCGTTCACTTCGACGACATCTTGCCCGTCCAACAGCACGATCTCAGGGGCAACGGCTGCTTTTTTGCCTTCCGCATAGCTTTCGACGATGGCCGACAAGGTAAGGCTCTCACCCTTGGCTAACGGTACTTGTCTTTCTCCGGCTTGATCGAAGCCGCCCAATCCGAAGCCCACAGCGCAAAATCGGTTGTGATTCCATAAGCCCCGAGCTTAAAGAACTTAATAAAATCATTCTTGTTGTTAAACGTCCATGGCGATATGATGATCCCCCGGTGTTTGGCAGCCTCCATAAAGTTAGGGCCTAATCCGCCATAGCTCGAATTATACGTGACATTCATATTTTGAACCAACTTAAGCGTATCCCTGAGCGATTTGTTGACATTCGCTTCATTGGCATAACCGCCAGCCAGCAAGCCTGCAGGCATCTCCGGCATCAGTGCTGCTAAACGCTTCAATTGATTGGCATCGAAGGACATCGGGTTGATCATATCCTCGGCCCCTTTGTCCTTGATCAGCTTCACAAAGGCGTCTACCGCTGCAGGCGTATTCGTCTTGATCTCGGCATAAATCATTTTGCCTTTTTCCTTAGCCAACTCAATTTGTTCATCTAATGTTGGAATCGGCAGGCTCGGATATTTGGTTTTATGTGTTTGATTCGCATCCAGCAGCTTTAATTCCTCATACGTGTAGCTTTCCACAAGACCGGTGCCATTCGTGGTTCCGTCTAGCGTAAAGTCGTGAACGATGACCAGACGTCCGTCCTTAGAAAGGAATATATCATTTTCAATGAAATCGGCTCCGGCTTCCAGAGCCAGTTTATTGCTTACGATCGTATTCTCCGGAGCGCCATCCATCGTGCCGCCGGCCGGCATTCCTCTATGACCGATAATATAAGGCTTCCTCACCAAGGTCGTCTCATTGTTGTACACCTTGTACGCATCGAACGCCACGTTCGGGGAGTCGGTCACGATCCCGTTCGCTCCGGTCGCAATCAGATTATGGATGGAAAGCATTTTTTCCTTTTGCTTGGCTTCTTCCTTGGTCCAAACTACGATCACCCGCTGCTGCAGATAGGACACATTTTCTCTAGTCGCGGCGCTTTGAGGCAGAAGCGCAATCTTTGCCAGGCTCGTTGTCGTTGTTCTACGGATATCCAACATGTTTTCTTGGGTGAGGTTCTTCTCTGCGCTAAAATCCACAATGCCGCGGATCATCGGATAAGCGGTTCTCGCTCTCTTGACAAGATCTCCATTGTCCGAGATGACAAAGGCATCCTCCAACCCTTTGCTCTTCAAAGACTCTACCAGCTGGTCAACGGTTTGCTCGTCCTTTACATAAAAAGCGGGAATCATCTTAGTTCCAATCGTTTCAAGCACCGAATCCAGACTGCCGATATCCTTATTACCTTTCGAATCGGTTACCTTCAATTCCCCATTCACATGTACAATGACCGTTGCAGGCATAGTCGACCCGATTAAACCCGCTAAAGCCTCAGCGCTGTTAATTTCGGTCACCACGGAAGGGGCCATAGAGATTTTGCTTTCCGGCTCGGTTACTTTGACAAATAAGTCCTCCGGCTTCGGGGGCATTGGCGGCAACGGATCCTGCTGCAGCGTAATCCGGATATTGTCTACCTTCATCTTGCTGCCATTGGACTGCAGCCCGATTCTCCCCTTCGCATACGCCGCGGCCATATCCGTATTAACGACCAGTTTGTCACCGATCCATTGCTGGACCCGGTTCCCCATCGTCTGGATCGTATAATGATACATCTTCCCTGCATCGATCGCTTCGGTGTAAGAGCCCTTTTCCATCACGTTCCATCCGTTAGCCGGGGTTCTCTCCGCAAATTCGACGCCATTGACCGCCGTTGCGTCTTTCCTGACCGCCATCTGGTAGTACGGATAGTCGTTGTTTTGAATCCGGTACATGATGGAATGCCATCTCGCCGCATCGTTTGCTGCCAGATGTGTGACATCCGCTTCAATCTTGTAATTGCCGAACATGCCTAGGTAATCGGGAAGCAGCACTCTGGAAGGATTGTCCGGAGCAGCGCCAGCGTTCAATTCGAACGCCCCGGATTGGACTGCGGCCGCACTTGCCGTAGTCCCTTCCTTGCGCATCCAGCCCTGGGGCAGTGCGCCCTCCGCGGCGGTATCGAAGTTTTCTTCATACAGCACATATTCCTGGTCGGCCAAGTTCTTGGCTACTATAAGCATAGGAATGGATTTGCCGTCCTTTTGAACGGTAACTGGGAATACACCTTTTCGTAGAACATGCATCGTTCCATTGCTAAAAGTGACTTCGCTGCTGTTTGAGATCCAAGTTAATTCACCGCCCTTAAGCGTACCTGATGAAAAATCGCTGAAATCGGCTTTAAAGTCGACTGTATTCAGATCCAACGTTTCACCGGAAACCAGCACATAGCCATCATCGTGCTTCAAAGAAGTCACTTTAGCGCCTGTCGTGGAAGGCGTTACAGTTATTTGTTGCGATGCTTCCGCGTTGTAGAATATCGTCTTCACCGTTGCTTGGCCTGCTTTGATCGGATAGAGTTGATTGTTCATGATCTTGATGATGCTCTCGTCCGAAGAATACAGCTTCATCCGGTCGCCATATACCGCTTCGGTAACACCGTCGGAGTAGTATACGCTGCCTGTTACATTCACCGGCCCGGTCAGGGCTTCCATCGTGCTCGGTATCGTCAGATCCAGCCGATCTGCCGTTATTCGTGTTACTTTCAGGTTATCGAACGACACCTTACTCTGATCGCCTTGGAACCCGATCTTCCCTCTCTCCAGCAGGTCGGCCGTAAAGTTCTTGTCTAGCAGCAGTTTATAGACCGGATCGCTTTTAGCTTTGATATACTCCTTTACATTGTTATCGAATACTCTGACTTTCATCGTATAATCCGAGTTTAAAGTGAGCGGCTGAGACTCACCAGTCGCCATGACCGACCAGCTGTTATCCGGCTTGCGGTAGGCAACCTCATAGGTACCCCTTTGTCGGATTGCCATTTGATTGTAAGGATTCTTGCCGCTTGAGGCTCCTCTGAACATGAGGGACGCCCATCTTCCAGAGTCCAGCACGCTTTCGAATTTCACATCCGCTACAATTACGTAGTTGTCCCCTTGCACAGGCGCTGTAATTCTGGCCTGCTTACCGGAAGCTTTCCCGTCGAACAGCATTCTTCCATTGCCGTATGTATCCTGCACAACGGTGAACGGATTGCTGCCGGTGTTAACATCCGATATCCAGCCGTAAGGAATTTGTCCTGTTGCGTAGCTATCGAAATTTTCTTCCAGCAGCACCGGATTCACATTGCCAGTAACCGGATGGCTGTCAGTAAGGGTAAGGTTCCCATAACCTGAAGTATCGTTCCAGAAAGAGGATGAGTTGAATGCGCTCCAATAGCTCGATCTTTGCTTGGCAGGATCCGCATCATATCGATCCGTAACTCCGATTTCAATACCGAGCTCTTTTATCAACACAGGATCAAAGTTCAACATATCCCATGGAACCGCCACTTCCAACGTCCAACCTGTATTCGTGGTTTGGAGCGCTCGCAGAATCTTCTTCTCGTCTTTGCCGCTGTGATTGTTGAGCGCCGCACCGAAGTGGAATTCCGGCGTTGTCGTTCCCGGCTTATAAACGAATCCCAACTGCATATCGTTATTAGCGAATGGAGTAGACCTGTGTTTCGTTGGATCCAGAAAAATGTTGATATTGTCCTGCTCGAACCAATATCCGGAACTGTTGTGAATGAGCGTATCATCATCCGACTTCACGCCGATAAACAGGTACTTGTTATCATAGAGCAATCCGAACTTGGAGTCCTTAAAGGTTCCTTCCCCCATTCGAGCATTTAATGGCTGATCAATCGTCCAGATGGAGTCATCCAGTTTCCCGTCAATAACGGGCGCTGTTAACGTCTTATTCACTTCCAATGCCTTTCTTATTGCATCCTCAGCATGAGCTTGAGGCAGAACCGCAGTAAATGGAATCAGTCCGCTTACGAGCGTTACTATGACCATGACAGCAAATAAAGCCTTTGAACGTTTTTTCACAGTCTTCATTCCCTCCAAGTAATTGGTTTTTAGATTACTTTCGTGCATCCTGCAAAACGCGGGCCCGCTCCCTTCCTGAGAAAAACACAAAAAACCCTAATCCAATCAAACGGAAGCCATACGCCCATAAATAGGCTCTTCCATTTGTTGCATACAGGGTTTTCTCCTGGTCTCGTACCCTTGAGTATTCGGTTGTATCTCACAGTCCTACTTTATCAGCCCTTTGTTAGCGGGATGTCAACTATGAGTGAAGAATTTGTAAATCGTACTACTACTTCCCTTATGTCCATAGCCGCTTGTTACCCATCGATACAGCACTCGCCCCCGCGAGTAACGCCGTTTCAATCTCGGCATGCTCCTGAATTAATCCGCCTGCAATAATAGGCATAGAAATGCTGTCCCGAAGCTGTGTAATAACACGCGGAATCAGTCCGGGCATAATCTCCACTGCATCAGGCTCGCTCTGCTCCATGTTGTGTATCCCATGCTCCAATGCTGAACTATCTATCAGGAAGAGTCGCTGGATCGCCAATAGCCCATTCTTCTTAGCGTGTTTGATGAAGTGACTTTTGGTAGATATAATGCCCGTCGGTCGCAATCGCTCCGCAATAAACTTCATCACAATCGGATCGCCGCTCAAACCGGCGATGAAATCAACATGCAGGAAAACCTTCTTCCCCGCCCGAATCACCTGGCTAATGTAGTCCTCCACAGTAAACAAGTCGCCAATCAATAAAAAAACAACGGGCCATTCGCTGCGGCATGCTGCTTGTAAGTCCTCAGCCTTGCGCACCGCAGGAATGATTCTCCTGGGCCCCCAATAATCATGCAGATCTTGTTTCAACTTCCTTCCCCCATTTCATGTATGCTCTATTCAAGGTTAGCAGAGTATTGTTTTTGGAATGTTAAGCGGAAAATAAAAAAGAAGCTGCCGTCCACAAGACGGCAAACCTCTGTACGTTACACCTAGACTCCGACATCGAAAGCATAAACTAATGACCCCCTGCAAGCTGCTTCCAAACATTCCCGCCAAGCCGCAATATCCTCCTCCACCAAAGAGGCAATCACATAACAGGATGGAGCCAACTGTCCATAAACCTCCCTTAACATCTCACTCAACCGCTCCCGCGATTGCATGAAGTGCTTCACTGTAATCTGGTGCAGTCCGGCCCGCTCCATCACTCTCGCAGCCAATCCTCCAGATCCAAGCACGTTAATTTCACGAACTCCCTGCTGCGCAACAGATAGAATGAGCTCAAACAACATACTCTCGATTCCGAAGGAATCGGCTGTCTTTAAATATTGCTTGTACAAATAGTAAGGACTTCTACGGGTTAAGTCGCCTTGCGGCCAGTAAGCATTCAGAGTGGACGGTCCGAAGTTGCAGGCTCTTAAGAAAGCTTCCTCCCCATTGGCGAACCAATGGTCAGACATGGGCGGACATATGGCGCTCGGCTCCCGAAGATAATGATCCTGGTGCTTCAGATTGCCGAGTACCTCAGCCTCTTCCGGCGTGGGCATCGTGATGATCCGATGAAGCGGCTTGTACCATTCTCTTGGTGCAGCACGGTCATTCAGGCTTGTCGACTTCAACTGTCGCAACTCATAATAACTTCGTTGAAAAGCCATCACTCCGGCTTGGCTCGCTTGCTTATACCTCAGCTCGGACAACTCCTGTTGCAATGGGGCTAGTACCGGATTCACCTTTCCATGATCGTCCCGCTTGTACCCCAATGTCGTTCCGAAGTCACTCATCAGCAGCTCTTCCAGAAACGACGGGCTACGAACGATCGCTCGGGCCAAATCTTCATTCCGACCTACACCCCCAAGATGAGTGCGAATATCCATCCCCTTCAGCTGCAATCGAGCTAACCCATCCCCACCTATTGCCAACAGATGAATGCTCTGCGCTTCACTCTCGTCACCTTGCAGCATAAGCTCTATGTTCTTTTGCATCGTCCCATGGTAACCCACATCAACCGTAACCATCCGAGCTGCATCCGTGCACGTCTGCTGCAGATAATCGCGGAGAAGAAGGCGATGGCGGGCGATGGAACTATTTATTTTATCTATTATCGGTTCATCTAGAAGAAACCTTCTAAGCTTGTCGCTGATCAATTCGCCTGAAGCATCCAGAAGCTCGGCGGCTTGGGAAATCGTTCGATCCAGAAAGCCTGCGAATGCCCCTGACTCTTGAACCATGTCCAAAGTCTGGAACAACTCCATGACCTTGCAGTCTGTATTCAAAAGCCCGTCAAGCTCACGCTCCCCAAATTTCTCCAATGCCGCTAAATAAGTCGCTTGTCTGGAAATATAAATCGGACGAACAGCAATAGCAAGCCCCCGCTGGGCTATAATCTGATCTAACAATGGAGCAATAAGCACGGCTTCCCGCATCAAAGGGTGTATCTCGGTACGGCCTTCCGCCACGCATACATCCACCACCCACTCGCAGAAGGAGGATAAGAACGGTCCCAATGTGCGAACACCGATTCCGTAAAAAAACAGCTCATGCTCATCTTTGCTTATAGCCTCACCTAATGTATGTTCGGTCAGCTTGCTGATAGCTCGGAGCTGAGGTAATACGCTGCCATGTCGAACCTGGTCCCAGTGATAGGAGCGCTCGAACGTGTCCGGGATAACCGCATAATGAATGGATGGAATCCCGCGCAGGGCTGCGCCGTCAACATCTGCTCTTCTCGAATCACCTATATGTAGGATTGTGTTTAAGGGAACATCTGGGTACTTAGCCAACAAGCAATCGAAAAGCCCGCCGTTCACCTTGCTGCAGAACTGTTCACAGGACATGAGCAGCAGGTCCACATGATCGTCCTTCAACCCTGATGATTGCAATAAGGCTCTCACCTGGCCGCAGGATAAGTACATATCGGATAATAGGACCACCTGGATACCATGCTCTTTGCACGATTCCATTAAGGAGGCTATGTTCGGATTCAGGAAACAAACCTTCCGCTCTTCCTCCAGCTCCTGCTCAAGCAATCGTCCGCGGTCACCAACATGATCAGGCATTTCTTCATAAATCATTTCTAACGTGATCTCGTCATGTCCTGTTAATCGTATTTGCCGCTCCCTCGCACTGGCCTCAGCCTGGATGCGAAGTAATCTGTAATCCTGCGGAGTCACTCCGCTTCTCAAGAACCCTGACTCTAATGCCGCTTCAGCAGCTTGAATAAATACATCCGTAGGATGGCCGACGGTTCGGAATAATACAGTGTCGAATATATCGAGCGATAACAGCTTAATGTCCTTAAGCTTTTCTATCAAGGGTCGCAAGTAATAATCCAATTTCCATCTAGGCACAGCGGATTGCAGTAACGGGATTGTCATCCTTCATCCTCCGAAATTTTCATGTGAACGGGTATAGTACATCCTCATTTTGACATAAAATCTCTGCTTGCAGCAATCCCTCAAAATAATGAAGAAAACGCATACATAATGATTGTAATAGGTATTATACATGTATACAATAAAGGTAATTCCATTTAAAGGAAGGTGATGCTCGTCTATTGTACCACCGGATTGAAGGGTTCCCTGCTGAAAACCACCCCTATGAAAGGAGGCTCACTAAACCCACACCAAAGAACAACCATGAAGAGTAGGCTTTTTATACTAATCTAACTTAAGCTTACGAATCACCCATTATGAAGGAGGAATATTGATGAATTTGAAGCGTTCAGGTACAAAAGTAATTATCGGGGCACTATCGGCTGTCGCACTTGTGTTCGGAGCTGTAAGCCCAGCCTTCGCCTCCAATAATGTCTGGTATGATAAATATGTAGCGCTAGATACTTCAATTGGCGGGAATTTATACACTTCCACTGAAGGCAGCAACCTGGCTTGGGGAGAAAGCTATATCCTGAACAGTTATCTGGACCTGTACACGCTAACCAAGAATACATCCTGGCTGGACAAATTCACCTTGCATGCTGATACGGTTGTCGCTAACGCTGACGATATCGATGGTGACGGTTATTTGGGCTGGAGCACTTCTACCTATTCGCCTGTTGAAGTGAACAACTGGGATTTCGAGACGGCGGCATCCGGAGACAGCACGCTTCCTGCCAATTGGGTTCGCTTCCAATCCACCAGCAGCACAGCCGCCAGAACCACGGACTCTGCTAGCAGCGGAAGCTACGGCGCCAAAATCTCGACTGAGTCTACCGGGACGAAGTGGCAAAGCCTTTACCAGCCCTTTATCGCCTACGAGCCTAATACCAAATACGTGCTAAGAATGAATGCGAAGACAAATGGCTCGGCCGCCAAGGGCAGAGCTTATGTGCGAGATAAAACAACGAACACCTTGATCGCCACGATCCTATTCGAGAATACGAGCTGGGAATACAAAACGATTGAATTTACAACCCCGGCTGCCGGCCATGAGCTGGAGCTGTGGCTCGGGCATCAAACCTATACGGTTCCTGGCGGTATTGCTTACTTTGATAATGTCAAAGTAAGTCCGAAGCTTCCTTATCTGGTGCATGACGGGATGATCGGTACCCCCATAGCCAAGTTTATCCGTCTGATCAATCAGACTCCTTCCTTGCAAGCGGCTTACTTAACAGAAGCGAATACTTATCAGAACCTACTGGAAGACGAGGTGATTCCCCGTTGGGAGAGCAGCAGCTACATCGGCAACACGTGGCAATCTCTATCCTCAACAACTGGAATCTGTAAGCAATCCACCAACTTCGATGCCTTCCAGCGTGGAGCTACTTGGACTCATCTCCCTTACAATCAGGCATTGGCCTACACGAATATGTTAATGGTTATGTACGATGTGAACGGCAACGCAACCTATCTCGATCGAGCCAAGAAGGTAGCCCAATATTTGAAGAACGACATGGTAGTGAACGGCACGGCCTATAAATGGAAGTACTCTCAAGCCTCATCCGGTCAAGAGGATACCTCCCATGCCAACGTAGATCTTAGTGCTATCCTGGAGATGTACAGACATGGTCTTGTCTTCACAGCAGCTGACAAGGACAAAATCACCGACGCCCTGACCGAGCATATGTGGAACGGCTCCTTGACTGCACCGCTTGTATCAAAGTATGTAGATGGATCAGGCGATACCTCATTCACGAAGTACATGTCCGTCTGGACGGAGCTTGCTCAATTCGATAAGCGGGTGTTCAATATATCGTCCGAGCAATTCCGCTCGTATACCCCTGTAAGCAGCGTGGAGATGCTGAACTTGTCCAACATAATGAAATGGGATCGCGCCAAGATTGTGAACCAAGGCTTCGAAATGAAGTATTCCTTAGACAGCACCCAGCCTGCACAATGGAATCGCGTGAATTCTACCTCTACAACTGCGTATTTGGATAGCACGAATCCATATGAAGGTGATTATGGCGCCACGATCAAGGCCGATGGCACAACCGAACAGATCTTGAATCAATCCTGGGAAGGCTGGCTCCCTTCCACCTCCTATACCCTGACCTTTATGGGTAAAACAGACGGTACTGCTGCAGGCGGCAAAGTGTATGTGAAGAACGAGACGACCGGCGCCATCCTTGCAACCTTGTCGTTTACCGACACGGCTTGGACCAGCAAGTCACTCACGATTACTACGCCTGCTACTGGTACGAACGTTCTAAGAACGTACATCACTAATAATAATTTAGCGATCACAAATGGAATGGCGCACTTTGATAATATCAAGATTAAGGCTACAGCAGATGCTTGGTAAAAAGATCCCAGCTTGTCCCCATATAGAAAAAGAAGCCTTTCGGCTTCTTTTTTTTAACTTACTTCATATGTTCATACGGACTAAAGGAGATGTAAATGGTCCCAAGTACTTACTCGCGATTAACGCAAGCAGCGTAGTAATTAGCCACGACCTGCTAGAGTTTGCTCAGCGATTTGAACTAGAGATTTAGTGATTTGTCCTCCAACGGAACCATTTTGACGGGAAGAAGTATCAGCACCTAAGGTTACACCAAGTGTGCTAGCAGCTTCCATTTTCAATTGGTCAATTGCACGAGAAGCTTGTGGAACTACATAGTTGTTTCTGCTACCGCTATTGTTGTTGTTAGCCATGTTTGTCTCACCTCCTTTCGTTACTGTTTTTATAGTTTGTTTTATCGAGCCGTTTTCTATTCATCGATTTTTTAACTTTTTTTAAAAGCTTTTGAAGCGGTTATTCTTCTTGCTGTCCTGACGTTTTTCGCAGTACATTGGCCAATCGGTAGAACTCATCTCCTGCTTGCTTAACCTTTATAGCTTCATAGCCGGCTGCCAGAAAAGCGATCACTTTGTTTGCATCAGCGGCTTGCATCATATATTCTGCTTCCTCCTCTGAATTTCTATTCCAAAAAACTTCATTTTCATAAGATTCATTTAAATCAACGCCAATTCCGTTCACCATGATGTCATTTGGGTATCCATACACACCTGTCTCAAATGCAGATGAGGCTTCACTTTCTGCTCTAATATATTCGATAACAATAGGGAGCTGAGCAGCCTTTCTTGAGCATTAGCCTGGTTTCCAATGTGAGTGTGCGGTGGCTGCAGAAGCTGTGATACAATATGTGCAGTAGCTCGCAAGGAGGCCGACATGGAAATTACCAGAATTGCACCTCGCAAAATATATGAAGAAATTGCAGAGCAAATCAAACAACAAATCGTAAGTGGCGGTCTGCAGCCGGGGCAAAAGCTCCCTTCCACTCGCGAGCTGACGGAGAGCTATCAAGTGGGACGTTCGACGATGCGCGAGGCTTTGAGTATGCTAAAAGCAATGGGGCTCATTGAGATTCGCCAAGGTGAAGGCTGCTTTGTGCGCGCAATGGATGATCGTGAGCTGGAAGTACCGCAATTCGAACATCTTTTCACAAGCATGCAAGCTGTCTTTGATCTCTTGGAAGCTCGCAAATCATTGGAAATGGCGAATGCAGGCTTGGCTGCCTTGAAGAGAAATGATCAAGATTTGCAGAAGCTGGAGCTTATATTAGCTGATATGGATAGCGAGTTGGGAACGGAAGCCGTTGGAGAGAAGCAGGATTTGCGGTTTCATTTGACACTAGCGGAAGCGACACATAATCCAATTATGATCAAGCTGCTTGAGACCATATCTGCACAAGTGGAGATTACCATACGAGAAAGCAGACGCCTGCAATTATACCGTAACAAGTCGATGACGCAGCGTTTCTGGCTGGAGCACAAAGCAATCTACGAGGCAATCCGAGATCGCGATGCGGCACGGGCTCAGACGGAGATGGAAAACCATCTTCTGTACGTGGAGAAGCAGATTCGCGATTATATGAAGAGCAAGTCGAAGGTTGTGGAGTAAAAGACAAGGAAAAGATATCCGAATCGTTCGGGTGTCTTTCTTTTTTGTTCCGAAATTGCTAAAAACCCCTTTTCATTTCATCACTTGTCTGATAACCTGATAATATAAATGGAAAATGTGAAAAATTGAAATCAAGGTGGCGTATCCTATGAAGGTCTCCTTATTCATTACATGTCTCGCTGATCAAATGTATCCTCAGGTGGGCGAAAGCGTAGTTCGGCTGCTGCATCGGTATGGGTGCGAAGTGGATTTCCCCGAGCTGCAGACATGCTGCGGTCAACCTGCTTTTAACAGCGGGTATCAGAATGAAGCCCGAACGGTAGCACGGCAGTGGATTAGAGCTTTTGAGAACAGCGATTATATCGTCTCCCCTTCCGGCTCCTGCACAGGTATGGTGCATCACTATTATCCTGGATTGTTCGTCGACGAACCGGAATGGAAACAAAAAGCGGAAGCCTTGATTGAACGTACGTATGAATTCTCTCAGTTTCTTGTTCAGGTGTTAGGGGTAAGCGATCTCGATGCCAGCTTCCAGCACAAAGTTACGTACCACCCTTCCTGCCATGCGATGCGCCTGCTTGGAGTGAAGGAGGAACCGCTTCAGCTGCTAGAAAACGTGCAAGGGATGGAATTGGTTGAGCTGCCTAAACGCGAAGATTGCTGCGGCTTCGGAGGAACCTTCGCTGTGAAGATGGCCGATATGTCCGAAGCGATGGTCTGCGAGAAAGCCGCCCATGTATGCTCGACAGGAGCGGATGTGCTCGTAGGGACCGACATGGGCTGTCTGATGAACATTCAAGGCCGCTTGAATAAGGAAGGCAAGCCGATTCGGGTCATGCATCTTGCTGAGCTGCTGGAAGAAGGGGTGAAATCGCGATGAGTATGAAGACGGATTCGAATGCAGCTTCATCTGCACCATCAGATTTGGAGCTGATCGGGACGGGGCTGAAGAAGCGGACCGAAATCGCTCTGAATGATCCTTTCCTGCGCAAAGCGGTTGCATTCACAACCGACAAGCTAAGAGGCGGAAAGGTTACCGCAACCGATGATCTAGGAAATTGGGAAGTATGGCGGGAGCGAGGCCGTGCGATTCGTGAGCACGTTATCTCCCATCTGGACTTCTACTTGTCTCAGTTCGCCGACAATGTGGCCAAGGTTGGCGGCCACGTGCAATTCTGCCGAACCGGCGAAGACGCGGTTCAGGCGTTCATGGGCATTGCTCAAGCGCACAATGCCAAGCTTGTCGCCAAGGGAAAGTCGATGGTCTCCGAGGAAATCCACCTCAACCACCGGTTGGAGGCGGAAGGCATCGAGGCGATCGAGACCGATCTTGGCGAATATATTCTGCAGTTGGCGAAGGAAACGCCATCCCATCTTATTATTCCGGCGATCCATAAGAACAAGCAGCAGATCGCCGATCTGTTCGGCGAGGAAGCCGGCCGGGAATTCCCGGCCGAGACGAAGCCGTTAGCCGCCTATGCTCAGCAGCGGCTGCGCAATTATTTTCTCGAGGCCGACATCGGCCTGACCGGGTGCAACTTCGGCATCGCCGAATCCGGTACGGTCACCCTCGTGTCTAACGAGGGGAACGCACGGATGGTATCGACGCTCCCGAAGGTGCATGTGGTCGTCATGGGGATGGAGCGGCTCGTGCCCACGTTCGCCGACGTGGAAGTCATGCTGAACCTGCTGGCGCGCAGCGCTACAGGGCAGAAGCTGACGACGTACACGTCGTTCGTCACTGGCCCTCGCCGCGAGGGCGACCTCGACGGGCCGGAGGAGCTGCACGTGCTCATCCTGGACAACGGGAGATCTGCGCAGCTAGGCGACCCGGTGTTCCAGGAGGTGCTGCACTGCATCCGCTGCGCGGCGTGCTTGAACGTATGCCCTGTATACCGCCATGTCGGCGGGCATACGTACGGTTCGGTGTACAGCGGCCCGATCGGGGCCGTTCTGACACCGTTGCTGCAGCAGGACATGAAGGAAGCAGGCCAGCTCTCTTATGCCTCCAGCTTATGCGGAGCCTGTTATGAAGCATGTCCCGTGAAAATTCCGCTGCATGATATGCTCGTTCAATTGCGTAACCGCAAGGTCGAGCTCGGGCTTACTCCAGCGTTGGAACGGCTTGCTTTCAAAATGTATGCCACAACGTTCGGCAATGTGAAGCTGTATCGCACAGCTACCAAAGCCGCTTATTATATGCAAATGCCGCTTGTACGGCAAGGTTCGATCCGTAAGGGGATCGGTCCGCTAACGGGTTGGACACAGTCCCGCTTCATGCCGATGAAACAGAAGCAATCCTTCCGCGAACGCTGGGATAAGCTGCAGAAGGAGTTACAGGGCAAGCCGTCATCAGGTGTTGTACCAACTCCAAAAAAGAAGGATGAGGTGGATAACCGATGACAGCGAATTTAAGCTCGGTTCGTGACAGCGGTTCTGGTTCCATTAAGGGCAGAGATGCCTTTATCGGGCATTTAGCCAAGCAGCTTGGCCGTCAAGCACCGCTTACGACACAGCCTGAACGAACGGTAACCGGCGTGCCGGAGCATTACTCGGCCATTCGCCCCGACAAGCAGGAGCAGATCGAGCTCTTCATACGCAGCTGGACCGCTCTAACCGGCAAAGTCTGGGTCGTCTCCGCAGCGGAAGCCGCCGAAGCGATTCCGGCACTCGTGCGCCAAGTGTGTGCCGACCTGCAGATCGACCGTGTGACCCGGTGGGAACACCCGGAACTGCAGGCGCTCCCGCTCGACGCGACACTCGCGGATGCCGGCGTCGCCGTCGTCCCTTGGCGCACAGATGGCGCTGACGCTGCTGACGCAGCGACCGCGACCGGTGCTGCATCTGCTGCTCGTGCCAACGCGGCCGACGCTGCTGATGCGGCCGCTCCAGCGCCAACACGCTGGAGCACGCGCAGCCCGCTGCTGCAAGCCGCCGAGCAATGCCGCCTCGGCGTCGTGTGGGCGGACTACGCGCTCGCGAACACCGGCACGCTCGTGCTCAAGGCGCACGGCGGCCGAGGCCGCTCGGTCAGCCTGCTGCCCGAGGCATTGTTCGCCGTGTTCCACGCCGACCAGCTCGTCACCCGCATGGGCGAAGCGCTTGAACGGATCAAGGCAGAGCATCCCGAATGTGCACATTTGCCTTCGTCCATTAACCTTATTACCGGCCCAAGCAGAAGCGCAGATATCGAGAACGATCTTACCATTGGTATCCATGGACCAGGAAAAGTGTATACCGTTATTGTCCAATCTTGAAGCATGGTCTATACTGAATAACATGTGATCATTTTTAATCAGGCGAAAGGGGATTTGTAATCATGAAATTAGTAACCATTTCAACACCGAATGGCGCTCAATTGGGCGTTAAAACTGACGAGGGTATCCTGAACATCAACACTGCACTGACCGTGTTACCTGATTCGTCTGTGCCGCAAACCACTCATCAAGTAATCGAGGGCGGCTCCGCTGCGTTGCAGGCTCTTCAAGCCTACGTCGACCAAGCTCTCTCCTCAGCTGAGAAAGGGAAGTTCCTCGTACAGGAATCCGACATCGCCTACGGACCATCCGTTCCTCATCCGAGCAAAATCATCTGCGTCGGCCTCAACTACCGCAGACATGCGGAAGAGACGAATGCCAAGATTCCTACATCGCCTATCTTGTTCAACAAATTCGATAACACTTTGACGGGTCACCAATGTGATGTTCCGATCCCAAGAACTTCCTCAAAAGTAGACTATGAGGTAGAATTGTGCATAGTTATTGGGAAGAATACTAAATATGTTACAAAAGAGAATGCTCTGGATCATGTGTTTGGCTACACCATTGTGAATGACATCTCCGCTCGCGATCTTCAACTGCGCACATCCCAGTGGCTGCTAGGCAAAAGCTGCGACGGCTTCAGCCCGCTCGGCCCTTACCTTGTTAGCGCAGATGAAGTAGGCAACCCGAACGACCTCAATTTGAAGCTTAGTGTGAACGGTGAAGTTCGCCAAAACTCCAACACATCGGATATGATCTTCCGCTGTGACGAGATCGTCAGCTATATCTCGGATCACATGACCCTTTACCCGGGAGACATCATCCTTACTGGTACTCCAGAAGGTGTTGTGCTTGGCTATCCGGAGGAGAAGCAAGTATACCTGAAGCATGGTGACGTCATGACTGTCGAGATTGAGAAGCTGGGTTCACTAACTAACCGTATGGTAAACGAGCAATAATTTTCACTTTAGCAGCCTGGCCGGTCGGTCAGGTTGTTTTTTTATTGACAGCAGTCCTATCGAAAAAAGCCACCTAGCAAACGGATTGGATCAACAGTCCAGTTTGCCAGGCAGCTATTACTAACAATCCCAATTAACAGTTATGTTCATGAACAAGAATCGAATAGAGCCGGGAGTCCTGCCACTTCCCCTTCGTGTACATATGCTCTCGAAGCGTACCCTCGTAATGCATCCCGATCTTCTCCATGACCTTGTAGGATCCGGTGTTGTCAGGACGGCATTTGGCATAGATCCGATGAAGCCCAAGCTCTGCAAAGCCTAAGCGGAGCAAAGCTGCTGCAGCTTCCGACGCATAGCCCTGCCCCCAAGAGGCACGGTTGAAACAATAGCCAAGCTCGGCAGCGCTTCCCTCAACATGCAGGCCGCAGCCGCCGATCAGCAACCCGTCTTCCTTGCGGGTAACGGCGAGCTCGTAGACAGTCCGCGGCTTCTCCCGCTGCAATTCCAGCATCCGCCCCATGAAATCATGGGTATCCTGCTCCGAGTTAGGACCCCAGATCATATAACTTGTGACTTCAGGATCAGATGCATACAGATGGACCCGGGGCGCATCCTCCAGAACGAAATCGCGGAGCAACAAGCGGTTTGTTTCCAGACGTATACTCATTCACCCGCAACTCCTCTCCAGCTATCGACCTCTGCTCTTCCTCACAATGCTTACTCTTATAGCTCGAAGGAGCTCTTTAGCGACACAATCCGATTGAAAGCAATATTCCCGTCTCTCGTATATCTCGAATCTACATTAAAATACCCATGACGGAAAAACTGGAACTTCTCCTGAATTTGAACACCCTTCATTCCAGGCTCCACGAATCCTTGGACCACTTCGAGGGAATTCGGATTCAAGCGGTCCTCAAGCTCGGCATCGTCATCCGCATCTTCCTTCACAAGCGAATCGAACAAATAGAACGAAGCCGGCACAGCCTGACTTGCTTCTACCCAATGTATAGTGCCCTTGACCTTGCGTCCAGTAAAGCCGGAACCGCTCTTCGTCTCGGGATCGTATGTGCAGCGCAGTTCCACCACTTGTCCGTTGTCGTCCTTGATGACTTCCTCGCATTTGATGAAATACGCGTTCTTCAAGCGCACTTCGTTGCCGGGAAAAAGACGGAAGTATTTGTTCGGCGGATTCTCCATGAAGTCATCCTGCTCGATATAGATCTCGCGCGAGAATGGGATCGAACGGTTGCCCATCTCCGGGTTCTCCGGATTGTTCTCAGCCTCGAGCATTTCGACTTGCCCTTCGGGATAGTTCGTAATGACCACCTTGAGCGGTCGCAATACCGCCATCGTGCGCAGCGCCTTCAGCTTCAGATCCTCACGGATGAAATGATCCAGCATGCGGGAATCGACAACGCCGTTGTTGTTCTTCGCCACTCCGGTTTCACTGCATAGATTACGGATCGCTTCAGGCGTTACCCCTCTACGGCGCAAGCCTGATATTGTGGGCAATCTTGGATCATCCCAGCCATCGACAAGCCCATCTTCTACTAATTTACGCAAGTAACGCTTCCCCATGATCGTATTCGACAAGATCATTTTGCCGAATTCATACTGGCGAGGCTGTGCTTCCATCTCACATTCTTGAACAACCCAGTCGTACAAGGGACGATGGTCTTCGAACTCAAGCGTACAGATCGAATGCGTAATCCCTTCAATAGCATCCTCAATCGGATGGGCATAGTCGTACATCGGATAGATGCACCATTTGTCACCTGTATTGTGGTGGGTGCTGTGAGCAATACGGTATAACACCGGATCCCTTAGATTAATGTTAGGTGATGACATATCAATTTTGGCGCGCAGCACCATTTGCCCGTCCTTGAATTCTCCTGCGCGCATACGCTCGAATAAATCAAGATTGTCTTCCACCGATCGGTTCCGATAAGGGCTTTCCGTCCCCGGCTCTGTCAAAGTACCGCGCATCTCCCGCATTTTCTCGGCCGTCAGCTCACATACGAACGCTTTACCACGTTGGATCAACAGAACCGCGCGATTGTACATCTCATCGAAGAAATCCGAGGCGAAGAACAGCTTGTCCCATTCGAAGCCGAGCCAGGTCACATCTCGTTTGATTGCTTCCACGTACTCGACGTCTTCCTTGACTGGATTCGTATCATCGAACCGCAAATGGGTCTTGCCCCCAAACTCATCAGCCAACGTAAAATTCAGCCAAATGGACTTCGCATGACCAATATGCAAGTAACCGTTCGGTTCCGGAGGGAAACGAGTGACGATCTGGTTCACCTTACCTGTATTCAGATCGTCGATTACTATGTTTTTTATGAAATTTGACGATGTCGGTTTGTTTTCCATCTTTCCCAACCTTCTCCTCTTGAAAAATGAATATACCCCCTATCATACACTAAACCATGCCCAAATAAAAAGAGAAAAGCAAAACGAAGAAGAGCGGTGCTTAAGACATCTCCAGCCGCTCCAAATCGATGCAAATTTCGTGCTGCCATTCAGTATCGTTGGTCATGGAAGCAAGCAGCGACATGTTGGCATAAGACGCTGCTTTCCACACATAGGCTGCGTTGGCCGCCAAGCAATGCTGCAGCTCCAGTAACTCCGCAGCGGTAAGCGGGCGGCTCCGTTCGATCATCCATAACTCTGCCATTTTTTGATGGATCGCTTTAACCTTCACCCAGTTCTCCCCCTCTACTCCAGCTTCTTGCTCGTATTACCATCATCGCCAGTAAGAGGAGTGTATAAACAAGAACATGCGTAACATCCAGCTATAATAGCAAAGATGCAGGCGAGAGCTTGAGCTTTGGACAAATCTAAATTTTCTTATAGGCCAACACCCGACGGAACATCGTTTTGTCCTTCAGCTTATTGAACAAAAATACTGACGGGGCGAAATTCGCTTCGATAATCCAGATCTTTCCTTCCGCATCGACCCCGAAATCAATGCCAACTGCCGTAATATAGCCATAGGATCGCTGAAGCTTTTTTACCGTTTGATAGGCAACTCTTCTGAGCTCTTGCAATAGCTCCTCTTGTTTCTCTAAAGGAATATTCGAACGGCTAATTGCGGTTTCGGCCGTCAAAACATATCCCCCGCTTAGCTTCGTGTTCGTAATAATAAATCCTTTGCCCCCTACTTTTGCGAGCATCCCTGTGACCTTCCACTTTGACTGCTTGGTTCGCCTCTGCACCATCACTCTGAGATCGAACAATCTGCCGTTAATTGTCGCCAAGTCAATCCTTTTTTGAATAATATAACCCCGCCCGATCCGCTTGCTCAATATTCCTTCAAGCTCAGTATAATCGGCTGCTTCGACTATTTCCTTGCCTGCCTGAAGACGGAATGTGCCAACCTCCTGCTTGCTGATCATCATAACGCCGTTGCCGCCGTATGCTCCGCTAGGTTTTACTATGAGTTCATTATGCTGTTCCGTTACTTGCTGCAGATTTTCAGGGGTGTACCAGGTCGTTTCCGGTAAAAAAGGGAAAAGCGTCTCCTCTTCACGCAACACTTTATATTTATTCCATTTGGTATAGGACAATCCCATAGTGGCCTCCGGATCTCGCTCTTTACAAGCGGTTATCATCGTTAGCATTATATGAATAGGGGCTTGTTCTCGAAACAATGACAAACAACCACATATCTTAAGTATTGCAATTTGGGTTAGCTATGCTCGTGAAACGGCATACTATGAAGCCGGACTAGTTAGCTTCAAGTTTTTCCCATATAATAAAAGCTGCAGTGACGAAGAACGTCCCGATCCATTCTAATGAGTGGAGCCGGGACGTTTTTTATTTATAAGGCTCTGTTGTAGAGTGACAACAATCTCGATTAATTTTAGACCTTATTAATGTATAACCCCATCCTAAAAATAGGACAGGGTTAACATAAAGTTGTTTAATTTATTGATAAAAACACTTCACCGAACTTTAAACTTACCAATAAGGTCGTTTAGCGCTAAGATACTTCGTCATGAAGTTACTTCTGCGCAATCTGAATAAGGTTGCCGCATGTATCGTCGAAGACTGCTATTGTGAGTTCGCCCATTTTTGTCGGCTCCATAGTAAACTTCACGCCGTTTTCCAATAATCGGTTATACTCTTTATTAATATCTGCAACGCCAAACATTGTTGCTGGGATGCCATCGGCAGATATCTTCTTTTGATACTCTTTGGCGGCAGGATGGTCATTCGGTTCGAGTAAAAGCTCGGTCCCGTCTTGCTCATCGGGAGAAACAACCGCTATCCACCTAAATTTTCCGGTGGGAACGTCATGCTTTTTTACAAAGCCCAGCGTTTCTGTATAAAACTCCAATGCCTTGTCTTGGTCTTGAACGAATATACTGGTAACAATGATTTTCATAGTGTTGTTGCCTCCTTTGTATTTGCGACGTTGGTGCTCTGCTAACAATCTGGCTCTAATCAGAAAAACCCATAATACATTCGTCAGAAGTTTTAATTAAAATTATTCTACCCACCCTTTCAGCAAATTTTTAAGTGGTTCGTTGTTGAATATAACCACTCGATATTTTCCCTTTTTTTCTGATTTTACGAGCCCTGCATCTTCCAATGCAGAAATATGTTTTGCTATCGCCTGCCGCGTAATGGAAAGGTCGTGCTTCGTAATGAGACGCACCGTAAGTTCATACAACGTCTGCTCGTTGCGTTCGGATAGTTCGTCTAATATAAGCCGACGAGTCGAGTCCCCAAGTGCTTTGAATATAGCGTCTTTGTCCCTGTTCATATACCTAGTATATGCAACTCTGCGGTTGCTTGTCAAGTATAAGCAACTGTATGATTGCATGATAAAGAAACCGTATCCTGCGATCTTAACAAGTTAAGTCACATAATTGTAGTTTGAACCCCTTCTTGCTTGCTCACCTATTTACCTGCTTACCTGTTTACTGCTTAGCTTCTTGCCTACTTACCTTATCACCCGCTTACCCGTTGACCTTCTTGCCTCCTCCTGCCCCAGTACCTTGCCTCTCGGCAAATACTGCCGGACTGCCATATGCTCCCTCCACCTTGCGGTGCGTTCAGGTCATCCACCCTGAGATTGGCACATCCTCGGCGCAAACAAAAAGAACCCGACGCCTAAGCGCCGGGTTCTTCATATAGTCTTACAGTTTTACTACGTTCTCAGCTTGTGGACCACGGTTGCCTTGAACTACGTTGAACTGTACGCGTTGACCTTCGTCAAGAGTTTTGAAGCCGTCTCCTTGAATAGCGGAGAAGTGAACGAATACGTCGCTTCCACCTTCAACTTCGATAAATCCAAAACCTTTTTCTGCGTTAAACCATTTAACTGTACCTGTTTGCATTTGTAAAACCTCCAATAATTTATTTTAACATGTAACTCTTATTTACGCGGAGCAAATAAAAAATTCACACATTGGAAAAGGTTCCATTCTTGCTCGTTGATAACCCTTTACATCATGTGAATTAGGTCCTCAAATATGAGATTGGTTTCATTGTAGCACATCAACACAAGAATAGCAAACGAACGTTTTGTGGTTATTTTCGTTCAGCAGCCGCACGACTTATGACCTTAAGCGCCTCCCGCCGACTTAAAAAAGCAAGTTGATGACCCTCAACAAAGGAGCTTACGAACTGAGGATCGGTCTTGGAGTATTCGCGCAGCGCCCATCCAATTGCCTTTTGTAAAAAGAACTCTTTGGAAGCCGCACACTCTTTGATCATCGCCGATAGCAGCTCGACATCTGTCCTCTGTTTATACTTCAACTGGAACAAAATAGCCGTCCGCTTAAGCCAAATATTCTCACTTTGAATCCATTTGATTGTGTATGGTCCGACAAGGTCAGGGTACTTCGCAAGCAAGGCACCTACCACATTGGAAGCTAAGGCATCCACCGTATCCCACCAAGATTTGGTCACAATCAGTTGTTCAGCTACCTGCAACCTTTCCTGTGGAGCTTGCTTCACATTCTTGACCAACAGATTAATCGCAAAGTATTGATATTCCCGCTGAGGAAGCTGCCATAAACCGCTGACAACATCGTCCAACTGCGCTTGGTCAGGTACCCCATGCTGTTTCAGGAACTGATCTGTGATCGCATTAGCCTTTGGGGTGGGAATGCCGAGAAAATCGAATTGATCGCGCATATACCGTTTCATGGGTACCGCCACCTCTGGATTCACTTCGGCCTCCATCACTTGTCGGAATGCTGCTATATAGGAGTGACTCACTTTTCCGCACCTTCCTTCTCACAGAGATCCACGATTCACGACTAACACCTGTTGCTGCCTATACACTCCTATCAAGTTATTTCTTTCCTGCGTCCAATAACGCTTGAACCTTGCGGTTAATCGATTGTGGATCTACACTCTGAGACTCGCTATCCTGCACACCATATTTCATCTTCAAGCTTGCAATCCGATACACGCTCTCATCGAGTCTCTTCATAGTAATAGTTCCGTCTGCTGCAGCCTTTTTTAAGGATTCGATTACACTAAGCTGCTTGACATATTCATGCCCGACCAGCACAATATCCGTTCCAGCAAGAACGGCTTTGACCGCTGCTTCGCCGACATCGTTATGATCTGTAATACCACCCATTGTCATATCATCAGTAATAACAACTCCGCTAAACTTCATGTCTTTTCGGAGTATACCGTTAATCACCTTGTCTGAGAGAGATGCTGGATTCTTCTCGTCGATTTGCGGCAGCAGAAGATGTCCCACCATCACGACTTCCGCGTGCTGTTTAATCGCCTCAACAAACGGCAGCAGCTCTAAAGAACGTAGCTCCTGTAAGCTTTTTGGCACAACAGGCAAATCGAGATGTGAATCAACAGAAGTATCCCCATGACCCGGAAAATGCTTCACTACCGGAACCACCTTCGTCGATTGAATGCCTTTCATCACCTGAATCCCGTGCTGAATGACGGTCTCAGGCTCAGAGCCGAAGGAACGATTCCCGATTACAGGATTGTTCGGATTGCTATTCACATCCAACACCGGAGCAAAGTTCATATTGAACCCTAACGCACGCACTTCTTCTCCTAATGCTTGCCCAATCGCATAAGAATACGCCGGTTTATTCACTCGACCTACATCCAGCGCGGTAGGAAGCTTGACCAGCGGTTCGGGCATACGGTCGACTTTGCCGCCTTCTTGATCCACACTTAACCATAGGGGCCAAGCGTCCTTCCGATTCGCTGCCTTTAATTGATTGAGCAATTGCAGCGTTTGTGCAGAGCTCGTTATATTGTTCTTATATAAAATAAATCCGGTCACCCGGTGCTTCTCGATCATTTCCTTGGTTTGCGCCTGCATCTCCGTACCATCAAGCCCCACAAGCACCAATTGACCAATTTTTTCATCTAATGTCATCTTATCCACACGCTGCTGGATCAGATCAGTTGGAGTTGGAGTTGGAGTGGAAGAAGCCGCAGTTCCACCAGACGGAGATCCCGTTGGCGCAGCGCTCGGAGTATTCGTTGCAGATTTCCCCCCGCAGCTGGCTATAATCCCACTCAACGCTACTACTGCGACTAACACACCAAGCTTCGTTAAAAATGGACGTTGTCTTAACATGATGAACCCCTCCTTATCAGCAAGTCTTCTAGTTGCAAATATCCCCACATTCGTTTTCCCTCATACTAGACTTATCTGATCCAAATCGCAAATATCCAATTCGCAGCACTCGCCGGAAACTGTTTATTCCTTCCTACTCCCCATCCCCGGCTACGATGGTACGCCTAATGGCTAGCTGTATAGCTATAATCGCCCTGCTCTGTTAAAATATAATAATGAATAAATTAATTTGGATGGGGTGTTTGTCCTATTTCATTATAGGACTGGCACATGTAGTAGTCGGCCCGCTTATGGAGCCCATGATCCACCACTACGCGGTGGATTACAAAGACGGCGGTCAATTAATAATGAATCAATTCTTCGGTTTCTTAATCGGAGTTTTGGCAACGCCTTCTATATTACGTGTCCTAGGCAGACGCTGGACGATCATTATAGCATTCAGCTGTTTGACACTGGCCGAATCGGTCTACAGCTTCCTGCCCGCGTGGGGGTGGATGCTTACAATCGGGCCGCTCGCAGGTCTCGGCTTCGGGATGATTGAATCCGTCATCGGAGCGATGATTCTTGCTGTAATGAAGGAGAAGAAAGCATCTGCGATGAGCCGGCTGGAGGTTTTCTTCGGGCTCGGTGCGCTTGTTATGCCCGGAGTAGCAGCGTGGTTAATTCTGCAAGACAAGTGGCAGATCTCATTTCCCTTCGTCGCGATCTTATCGGGTATAACGCTGTTGGTATGGTTCCTCATTTCATTCGATCAACAATCGGATCAGATCCAGACCGATCAATCGACAGAATGGAAGCCGAGTCCATCAGATTCATCCATGTCAAATGAACCAGGAGGAGCCCTGGCGCCTGAACGGCGTTCGCGTAAGGTAAGGTTCGGCTATACTTTAGGTATGCTGCCTATCCTGGCGGCAGGTTCGATATTTTTCTTCTTATATGTAGGGACGGAGATGAGCTTCGCTAACTACCTTCCCTCGATTATGCACAAGGCTTCTGGTCTTAGTGAGTCGACTGCAGCCATTGGGGTTAGCATCTTCTGGGCTGCCGTGACGATTGGGCGGTTTGCGATTGCAACCATTGCTGACCAAATACGAGTAAGTCGCTTCTTGCTTCTTGCTTGCTTGGGATCAACGTTAGGTCTGATTCTGATAGCCGTAACTACATCCCTTTCCGCTTCTCTTCTTATAAGCTTCGGACTCATTGTAATTCTCGGACTCATCATGGCGGGTATGTTCACCATGGGATTGCTCCTTTTCAATGATGCGCTCCCAGGAACTACTGAACGCACGATCAGCATCCTTGTTGCCAGCGGCGGCCTCGGCGGAGCCTTATTGCCTAAGCTGACCGGGTTCATTATGGACAAGTTCACCCCGATTTACTCTCTATGGCTTTTTGCTGGGTGCGCATTCCTCATGTTAGTGATCGTAGGTGTGGCAGTCTGGTTATCCCGCCAATTGGAGCGAGCTCCTATTCGGGTCGACACCATTTGACATATTGCTGAAACAGGTCTTACATGGTAAAATTAAAATTATTGGTATAAATCGCTAATTATCTCGTATACTAAGACATGTCCTTATAGAGCTGCCCGGATTGGGCAGTTCTTTTCCATTAAGTCTACGCCGGAATGGCAGGCCAAAGGAGGAAGTTGACTTGTACTACTCTAAGAAGAATGTTGAAGAGGTTCAACAAGAGGAAACGACAGTCTGGTTATGCAGCACCCCGGGATGTTCCTGTTGGATGCGGGAGAACTTCTCTTTTGTCGAGACTCCGCTCTGCCCGATCTGCAAATCTGCGATGGTCAAAGATATGAAGATGCTTCCCGCCCTGCTGAACAACAACAAACGTCATTAGCTGCTCCTTCGTTATCGGTCTTGCCGGTATCACCCAAGCTATTCGCCTAGAATCACTTGACGGATCACACTTCCTTTGCGCACCGTACATCGGTCCAGGATGCGAAATCCTGCATGCTCCACCTCTGTATCGATAGGTTGAGTAGCGATGATGACCGCTCGAGATGCCAACCTGCGGGTACATCCCAGCATCTCACGCTGCTCAGCCTCGGACAGGACGGAGCATAGATTATAGGGCAGATCAAGAACAGCTACGTCATATCGATCCGTTATCTCTCTCATATCCTGTAAGAGAACGACGTTCGGATATCCGAAATGTGCCAGGTTCATTCGAGCTCCTGCAACAGCTAACGGATTCACATCGCTTCCTATCATATCCATCCCCATGGAAAGTGCCTCCAGGACAATCGTTCCGATTCCGCAACAGGGATCGATTGCCTTGACTCCCAGGGGCCCAGGAATTGCAATATTCACAACGGCTCTAGCCATCCTGGTGGTTAGGGCCGTTGAATATTGTCTAGGCTTCTCTTTGTGCAGCAGCCATACGGCCTCATTTTCCTGAATATCTCCGAATAACCATACTCCATCGACAGTTCGAAGCACCCCGAATCTAATATCCGGCTTCCTCATCTCTGCTTTTCCACGTATTCTAGCTCCAATTTGACGTTCTACCGCTCGCTCTTCTTCGTAAGGAATCGAAACCAATTGACGGATTGGCACGTATTGCACCTTGAACGTATCGGCCTGAAGCTCAAGCGAGGAAGCTTGATCGGCAATTTCCTGAATGCTGGCACCTTGATAGAGCACCTCTATACGCTGTTTGATAAAGGGACTGCGGCTTGGATCAATTAAGATCGGCGTAACTATACACCCGCTGTTCGGCTCCACTCCGAATAAAGTTCTAAGCTCCAACCTGCATAACGCAGCTTCTTCCTCATGCGAAACGTACGTGTATGCATAACACGAGGTAAGCTCGCGAGAATATTCCATGATCACTGTTCCCTTCTGCCTCGTCATTCTACAAGCTTTTGTACAAACGGATTCATCTATGCGACAATATTAAAGTTATTTATTCATCCCAAAGAGGAGCACTTCAGTTTATGAAACCTCGTTACCTTGCCATAATAGCAGCCATTCTTCTTGTATATATCGGGATTCATCTCTACGTAGGATGGAATGTGTTGATTTACCTGAGCAGCATCATGGAAATGCCGAGCACAGGGCTCTACTGGATCTGCTTCTGGTTCATCTCATTCTCCTATATAGCAGCACGATTAGGTGAACGTTTCCTGCCTCATGCGGTTGTCTCTGTGTTAAAAGGGTTGGGCATGTATTGGATGGCGATCCTGTTCTATACATTCCTGCTAATGCCAATTGCCAATCTCGCTGCCTTGGTCTTGTCTTTCTCTTCTGTCGATTCATCCGATTATGTCCCGGTACTGGGTACTGTTATGAGTGTCATCATCCTGCTGCTGTTCCTTCGCGGCTTCTGGAATGCCTGGACTCCGATCGTCAGAACGTATGAGATTACACTCCCAAAAGCAGCCGGAGATCTGAAAGAGCTTCAAGTAGCTGTAGCATCCGACTTGCATCTTGGCACACTTGTGCGGAGAAGATACTTAAACGTGCTTGTGAATCGAATCAACGCCATGCAGCCCGATCTCATCCTGTTCCCTGGGGATGTCTTGGACGACTCCCTCGAACCCTTCATCCGCCAAGGCATGTCGGAGCCAATGAGTCGACTTAAGGCTCGCTTCGGGACTTTTGCCGTCCTCGGCAATCATGAGTACTTCGGCGGGCATATCGATGATTATATACGCAGGATGAAGGAAATCGGGATCGAAGTTCTGACGGATCGAACGCTTCAGATCGCGGACAGCTTCTATATAGCCGGTCGAAAAGACAAAACAGCCGAGCGTGCAACACCAACAGGCAGACTGACACATGCCGATCTGCTCGCGGGTGTTGACCACACCATGCCTATCCTCATGATGGACCATCAGCCCTTTGAGTATGACCGCGCTGCTGCGAGCGGAGTGGATGTGTTATTGTCCGGTCACACCCACCGCGGACAAATGATGCCCAATCACCTGATCACGAAACGCCTCTTCGAGTTGGATTGGGGCTACAAACAGAAGGGCAGCCTGCATGCTATCGTATCCTCCGGATACGGAACATGGGGGCCGCCCATCCGAATAGGGAGCCGCTCCGAGATCATCCGGCTTCATATTCGCTTCGAAGCACCCGAGTAATCGGGTGCTTCTCGGTTTATACGGAGGCGTTGGCCTTCTCCTCTGTCTGCTCCGTTTTCTTACTCCGAGGCGAGAAACCAACGGCCGTTACAATTAACGCTATTCCGTTAAGGATGAACACCACAGGGATCGAGATCCAGCTCCCAATCGCCCCTCCCGCCATCGGGCCCGCCATCGTCCCTAACTGGTTCGCCGATTGATTCAAGCTGAAGGCGCGACCCCTGAACTCCGACGCTGTTGACTTCACGATCAATGCTTGAATCGATGGATAGACCGCTGCGAAGAAGAAACCGTAGACGAACCGGAGAATCCCAAAGCCAACCAGGCTATGAAAGAAGAATTGCAGCAAATTCCCTACACCGCCGCCAATCAAACCCAGGAACAAAGTCCTTTGGTAGCCAATCTTAGCCCCAATCTTTCCCCATAATGGGGCCGCAATAACGGTAGAGATCCCTACCGCGGAGAAAATAATACCCGCACTTAGGGATGCAGTATCATGCGAGGCGCCTATCTCCAAAACATAAATAGTCAGCAGGGGCTCCAGCACCATCACGGAGGTTGCGATAACCATACTGATCCCGATTAATCGCATGAATTTGCGGTTAGCTCCTGCCACCTTCAAGTCTTCCCGTACACTTGAACGTGCTGCGCTTCGATTGAAATTCGCCTCTTTGGCACCAATCCATGCGATAATGACAGCTAATAACACGACCAGTCCAGATAATAAATAAGATTCACGATAGCCGAAGAAGCGACTGGAGATTCCGCCGATCAAAGGTCCCATAATACTGCCCGCCGCGCCGGCAGTAGAGATTACCCCTAACGAGTACCCGACATGCTTCTCAGGTGTATTCGTTGCAATAAGGGCTATGGAGGATGGAACGAATCCGGCCAGGAGCCCTTGAAGAACCCGGACAGCCAACAGCTCGTACGGGTTGCGTACGAAATAGGTCAACCCGTATAAGATGGCCAGGCTGAAGCCCGACCTCAGAATCATTGGTTTTCTTCCATATTTATCTGCAAGTGATCCCCAATAGGGCGATATGAGCGCACTGGCCAGGAAGCTGATCCCGAACGCCACCCCGGACCAAGTCTCCAGGTGATTCTCCACCCCTAAATCGCGATTCAAGAAAAGCGGCATGAACGGGACTGACATGGAATAGGACATGCTGCAGAAAAATATGCCCACCCACAATACGTATAAGTTTCTCTTCCAGTATGTTTCCATTCATCCTCCTACTTTTCCAGATTTGTTCGATGTTCACTATGCTCTGATGATCCCTTCTACTCTCACCACCACACACCATCTGTCCATTATAGCACCATCCGGCAAACGCAAAAACTCTATGTTCCCATTAATCGGAATCATAGAGCTTCTCAGCTACAATTCATTGCCAGTAAGCAGATCATTAACAATCACAAGAGGTAGGAATCAGGTTAACAATACTTTCCCCACAATTTCCAACAGCTTTGGTCCGTCAAAAGGTTTCACTATGTAAGATTTCGCTCCGACCTTAATCGCCTCAAGCACTTGCTGCTTATGTCCAATCGCCGAGATCATTACAACCTTAGCCGCCGGGAACGATTTCAAGAGTCCTTGCAGCGCTTCTATCCCGTTTACACTGGTCATACTAATATCCATCGTTACGAGATCCGGCTTGTTATTAATGTATATTGCGAGAACCTCGCGTCCATCCGCTGCTTCCGCAACGATATCATGTCCCCCGCGTTCCAAAGAAGTACGGATATTTTTACGCATGACTGCTGAATCATCCACGATCATAATTTTTGCCACAGCAAGCTCCTCCAAACGTTTAGTCCAATCGCACGGCCAGTATGCTCGCTAACTCCGCCCTGTGCTCCATTGGAATATAGATTAGCCGAAACGAGCCATCTAACGACCCATACGCTTGCAAATAAGATCTTCTGCATTTGGCGTGAATTTCCGCTTTTTTAGTTAATATCATTAATGGATTTCCTAACAAAATATCATGTAGCTCCCGGTCTGTCAAAGCATTTCCTGAGATTATATTAGCCATTTCCGCCACAACCTCAACTGCATATCGGTCTGCTTCTTGATCGGTTATCTCTTCCGACATATAGAGCTTGGCGAATAACAGAGAGAGCTTTTTGTCCACCGTGAACAGAAATCCGCCTTCTTGCGCTCCGCTCACTTGGATGAATGCCGTCACATCTTCCAGCTTGTATTGACCCTCTTGCTCAGATAGGTTTAGTCGCTTCAATGACGGAGTACCCAGCCGACCCATATAATTCTCCGCAGACGAAACCAGCATCTGGAACCATTCGATCTCCTTCTCCTCTTGTTCCATACTACCCACTCGTAACCTCCCCTTTAATACCTTCATCCGGCAGATGGAACAGGAATTTCGTTCCCATACCCGGCACAGTAGTAACTATAATCTCCCCGCCTAATCGATCCACTTCTTCTTTCACGGCTGCCAATCCGATTCCCCGTCCTGCCCATTCCGTTACCCCTCGGGCTGTCGAGAATTGCTCGCGGAATATAAGCTGCAGCAACTCTTGATCCGGCATGCCCATACTTGCACCGTTCTCAGGCACCCAGAGCTTGGCAGCTTTCTGACGAAGCATATCCAGATTGATCCCCCTCCCATCGTCTTCAATCGACAATCGAAGGATCCCTTCCCTATGCTCTACATCGAACCTAACGGTCCCTCTGCTGTCTTTGCCGCGTGCCAGTCGCTCGGTGCCTGGCTCCAATCCATGTACGACAATGTTACGTACTACATGCACAAGCGACTTGGCGAAATGATAGTATCGTTCGGAATCCACCGGCACGTCTCCGCCCTGAATAAGGACCGGATGTAATTCCAATCCTCTGCGATCCGTCATTTCCTTCAGATACGGCGGGTAATGCTTCAGCAGCGCTTGAATCGGTCTGTAACGCCAAGCTCTTAGCTTCTCCAGCAGCACCAGATCTTCTTCATGATGCGCTCTCGCTTCAATCCAGCGTTCCAGTTCAAAAAGCTGTTCCCGCTCAATTCTCACCGTCTGATTTTGTCCCAACAGATCGTAGGATTCACCCAGCACTTGCTTGAGCAAATTCTCCTCATCCTTCAGCCATGTGTCCAAATGCTGTGCTTGAAGGAATTCAGATAATTGCCCAGCCGTGAAGCCATCCTCTCGTCCTAACAGCTCCTGCAGACCCGATTCCAAAGCATGCAGCCGAGTTGCAATCCCGTGGAATTGCATAAACCCAAAGCTGCCTTTGAACGTATGTACCGTTTTGTACAAGCTGAGCGCCTTCTCTTCTGGCGTTTCTTCGCCTGCAAGAGTCTCCGCCATCTCTGTGTGCTGGAATCGCTCAAAATCCCTGGCGATATCCGCACAATCATCAGCATGCGTAACGGCTTGAACGACCATCCGAAGCATACCTTGCTCCACCTGCATACGATTCTCCAACAGTCGTTTCTCCGAGATATCCGTTAGCATTACCATGATGGATTCTTCGCCGGTTGCTGAGGACAGGTTAACCTCTTGCGAGAGCCCGAGCGCTTTCACTTCAATCTTCAGGATTCTGTCCTCGATCTCCACTTCCTCTGGTATCAGTGAAAGCATGAGCTCTTTTTTGAGCTCCTCGCGCTCCGCGAAGTAATCCTGGAGTATGGACTGCAGCACCGCTCTCCTTCCGATCTTGTCTGGATACAACAGGTCGGGCAATGCAACGCCCGCAATGTTGCGCGAGAAGATGCGAGTGCATTCCACACTGTACTCCTCCCTAACCTTCAAGTCGGATCCGAGCGAGAGGAACCCTTGATTCGCATTGTCCAACAAGCTGCGTATCGAAGAAGTGCGTTGCTGCACGGTTCGTTCAAGCACTTGGTTCCACTGCATGATTTTTTGAATCGCAACAACAATTTGGGCTTCGGCCTGCAGCACATGCTTCGGAATTGCGTCCACCGATCGGCCTGCCGCGACTTCCTCCAGCGAAGCTGTGAAATGCCGAAGAGGTAAAATAATGCGTTGACGGAGCAATGTCGCTACAAGGATGAGCAGAATCGCCATGATGCCTAGAGAGTAGAGCGCCATTTGTCCTAAACCGTCCACCGCTTGCGCAGTAGAAACGGATGGTACCTGTGTACGGATTACACCGATGGCTCGACCTGACATATCCATTAGCGGTGCATCTACCTTGGCCAAATAATGTGCTTTGGTCCTCTCAAGCGCGAATACTTCTTCTGATCCGGCTTCCATCACAGTCAAATGGGGCTTCAGATCGTCTATGGATAAAGCATCTGTGGAACTAAGAAACTGACCGGTCATGGTCAGAAGAGCCATCTCTGACTGGAGCGTATGCTCCAACGCTTCTAAAATTTCATTATTCAGGAATCGTCCTGTAATGAGGATACCGACGGCGTCCTCCTCACCTTGATCTCCCGTTACTTGTGAGACGGCTACAATTGCAACACCCTTTGAGGTATTAAGAACCCCATAGAAAGTTTCCTCCTGCTTGAACCGTTCCAATAGCTCTGGATACTTCAGCTGCCCCGTGAACTCTTCTACATTGCCCGCTTGGACCAGAACTGTTCCTTGAAGATCAGTCTCTGCAACAAAATCAATATTGGGCACCACCCCAGGCATATCCTTGATGTTCTTGTTCAACCATGCCATATCGCGGGTCAGAACCGCTTGTCGATTAGCTTCCCAGTAACCGTTCGTAATCGTAACCCCGGATATCGTCTCGCCCAGAGACTCAATCGATAATTGCGCAGCACGATTAGCCAGGATGGACTTCTCTTCCTCCACCTGCTTGAGGCCAGAGAACGTATTCGTATAAAAGTAGACCATTAACAGGATGATCGGTAAGACCACCAGCAAGGAAATCCATAGTAATAGCTCCGAGGTGAAGGAGCGTTGCTTGCGGGTACGTGTTCTCATTGATCTCCCCCGTAATTGGAAAAAAGTGATATAAAAAAGTGTGTGAAATTTAACATTCTATACGAGGGTGTGTAAATCCTCTATCCTACGAGAGACCTATGTAAAAAAATTGTCGAATTTTTTGGGGTCGAGTGTGCGAAATTAGGGCAGAAACTCACAATAGGTGCTTGGCAGGTACTCCAATTGGTGACTGGCGTGCGCGGATTTGGAGCATTAAGTACCTCAGGAGCACCTATTGGGCGCATGATGAGGCCAGGATCTCACAATAGGTGCTTGGCAGGTACTTAACTCCTCACAATAGACGACTGGCGTGCGCGGATTTGGAGCATTAAGTACCTCGGGAGCACCTATTGGGCGCATGATGAGGCCAGGAACTCACAATAGGTGCTTGGCAGGTACTTTTCCGATCTAATTGGTGACTGGCGTGCGCGGATTTGGAGCATTAAGTACCTCGCGGGCACCTATTGGGCGCAAGATGAGGCCAGGAACTCACAATAGGTGCTTGGCAGGTACTTAACTTGTTTAAGCGACTCATCCTGGAGACTCTGCCCATGTTGATAGCCAGTCAATCTCAGGACGTATGCGGATGAGCCTTCAACCATGCAATTACGTCGTCTATTGTCTTCACCGGCACGATGGTTAGGTGCTGCGAACCGTGCCGCGCATCGGTTTCTTGCCCATCCGGAACAAAGAATACATCCGCTCCGGACCGTTCAATGGCATATGCCTTCTGTTCAATGCCTCCAATTCGGCCAATGGAACCATCTGCGTTGATCGTACCTGTCCCTGCAATGGTGTTCCCGTTCGTGATCCCTCCAGGTGTTAACTGATCGATCAACGCCAATGTAAGCATTGCCCCATGGGAAGGGCCGCCTTCATGAGCGAGATAGTCTCGAAATGCAACCGATAAAGGCAGATCCAGCTGGAGCTCATCCTCGATTGAAATGCCGAACGCCGCCTGGTTAGCGTTATCCGGGTGCGGCTTCGTCCCCACCTTCAATGACATTTGCTGATTGTTACGCTTCAGACTGATTACGACCTCTTCACCAGGGCGAACCCCACGCATAAAGGCGGTCAAATCTTGTGAAGTCCGTATAGCGCGGTTGTTCACTTCGAGGATCACGTCCGCCGGCTTCAGCTTTCCGCCTGCAGGTGCGTCTGCCTGTACTTGAACGACCTTGACCCCCTGGGACACGGCACCTTCGCCGAGTCCGACTTGGTGAAACGCTATGGCGCTAGCCAAGGCGTCGGCTTCTGCCTTCATGTTGCGTACCAAGGAGTCGTATGCGCCAAGCGTCATGCCGAGCTCCGCTTTGGGCTCGAACGAGTAATGCGGGAAGATCCGTGCATACAGCCAATCTATCGGGAAGGCCGGCCGTTCGAAGACGAGCACCCCGATCATCGGCTTATGCTCGGTCCCCCCTTCCGCGCTGGCATAACGATTCATGTTGATCGTTATGCCGGGGTAGGTCACCATGTACGAGGTTGGCCATACGAGCGCCAACAAGAGCCCTGCACTCGCAGCCAGCACCGCCAGGCTGCGCTTCGGGATCGTGCGCTTCTGCCGCACGATGAAGCTTCCGTTGCTCTCGGCTATCGCCATATCGAGCAACGAGAGCAGCCAGGCCGCGCCCAACAGGCACGCGGCCCACACCAACCGGCGCGGCTCGACCGCGAGCGCGCCGATCATAAGTGCGCAAGCGGCGATGACCGCCGCTTGCACCGCGATCGCTCCCGACGTGGCCACTCGGGAGCGCAGAACATGCCCCGGGGCGGCTTCAGCGCCCCGGGCACGCCTTACTGCGGCCGCCAGGCCAAGCGCGGCCGCCGCGATCCAGGCCAAAGGCACCAGCAGGATCGTGTAGGCTAACACATCCACAGTGTCGATCCAGAACAGCCGATCCCCACTCCCAAGGCGAATCGGATCAGGCAGCCAAATTAATTCCCCGAGCATGATCATAATGATCGACCAACACATCCCGAATATGTACAAACGATGCCTGCGCTCCATAGCTGCTGCGCCCCCTAATCCATGACCCCATGATCATATATGAGTTCTAATGCCTCTATTGTATCGAAGTAATCGGCCTTTGACCATTTCCTGACTAGGATACGTTATACTATAAAAGTAGGATGCGGAATTAGAGAAGGAGTGCGGTGAGCCATGACCAATATGCGTCTTCAGACAGGTCAGCACCAACGTCTGCAGCAGTCCCAACAGCATAGGCTAGTCCTTACACAGGAGCTGAAGCAGTCGCTGCAGATCCTCCGTATGTCCGGCCGCGAGTTGGAGCAATATTTGGAGCAGCAGGCACAGCACAATCCTTTGATCGAGTTAGAGCCTGCAATACCTCTTACTAGCATGTCTGTAAACCACAATCGTGATAGATTGGGAAACGAACCGTTATACTGGAATCAAAGCTTAGAGCAGTTCCTGCTTGACCAGCTGCGATTATATTCCTTGCCCACATCCGTTATGCAGGCAGCTCAGTATATTGCAGGCAGCTTGCAGGAGAATGGGTATTTGACCTTGTCCATAGAAGAGATAAGCTCCTCGATCAGCCTCTCTGCAGATACTATTGCAGCTGGACTGGACGTTATTCAATCACTGGATCCAGCGGGGGTAGGCGCCCGTACGGCAAAAGAGTGTCTGCTCCTGCAGATCAAAAGAGACTCTTCCGCTCCATTGAGAGCTTTCGCGGCTGTTGAGGGTCATATCGAACAGATTGCCCAGGGTAAAACAAGGGAAATATCGGAGAGTATGGGGATCTCACTGGAACAGACGGAGGCTATTATCCACTATATTCGTACAGCCTTGAATCCACGTCCCGCTTCCGAGTTCGCCTCAACGCTACACAATACTTACATCATGCCGGATGCCTCCTTTCGGGTTGTGCAGGATCAGATTCAGGTTTCTCTAAACTCTGACAGACTGCCCAAATTATCCATTAACCCTGAGCATTCAACTGAAAAATTGATTCAAGCCCATGACAAAGAAACCACCCTTTATTGGCAACAACAGCTAAGAGCAGCCCGCATCCTTATCACCCATCTGGAGCAACGAAACTCCACCCTTGGACGTGTGCTTGCTGCCATCGCAGAAGAGCAGCAAGCTTTTATCCTGCTTGGCGACATTGCTTTAAAGCCATTAAGTCTCAAGACACTTGCATCTCAATTGGACCTGCACCCTTCGACAATCAGTCGAGCGATCCGCCATAAATATGTGCAAACTCCCCATGGGGTTTATGCACTCAAACAATTGCTGTCCACTGGACTCTCTACCGATAACGAAGCTCAACCCGTGTCAGCCGAACACATCAAACAACGCATACGCCAAATTCTCGCCGCCGAGAACAACAGCAAGCCTTATTCTGACCGTAAACTAGCCGAGCTTCTGCAGCGTGAGGATGGCATTATCCTCTCCCGCCGAACCGTAACCAAATATAGAGAGCAATTACGAATCCTGGCCTCTCCCTATCGCAAGCGTAGGAGTTAAACCCAGAGAGTTGTATATATGGCTGTTTTCCCGTAAAATAATTCAAATTGAAACATTAACCGTAACATAACAGTCTAATACGATGTAAATACTTATGAACATCCAGGAGGACAACATAATGAACAAAATGACTACAACTGCCGTGGTGCTGCTGACAGCTACAGCTATATTCACAGGATGCGGCAAAAATGCTGCGAGCCCTACACCAACACCTTCTCTGCCATCGCCTTCTACAACTACAGCCGCTCCAAGCCCAAGCCCAACCGCATCCGCAACAGCTTCGCCTACCAAATCTGCCTCACCCACTCCTTCCCCGACTCCTACAGCCAATAAGGGGGATGCCGTGCAGGTCGTAGCATCGCCGGAGAGCATTACAGCTCTGGTCAACAAACAGTTCAAGCTGCCAGATCAATACGAGCCTAACGACCTCGTTTATCCGGAGGTTGCTTTTATATTCAAAGAGAAAATTGAAAAGCGGATGCTCCGCAAAGAGGCTGCAACCGCACTCGAGCAGCTGTTCGAAGGCGCGAAGAAAGATAATATTGAGCTTGCCGGTGTTTCCGCTTATCGTTCCCATGCTACACAGAAAACCCTATTCGATAACTATGTGAAACGGGATGGCGAAGAGAAAGCCAGGACCTACAGCGCTGTTCCCGGGCATAGTGAGCACGAAACGGGGCTAGCCATCGATGTGTCGGGAAGCACAGGCAAATGTGCCGCACAGGACTGCTTCGCCGGGACGCCTGAAGCCAAATGGTTGGATACGAATGCCGCAACGTACGGCTTCATCATACGTTACCCTAAGGGGAAGCAGGCGATCACGGGTTACCAGTATGAGCCTTGGCACATCCGTTATGTTGGTACCAAAGTGGCTAAGGAGATTGTTTCAAAAGGAATCACCATGGAAGAGTACTATAATGCGGTTCCTGTTGCAAAATAAGTTAGCGCTAATAAACAAACCGTCCGGATTACCGGACGGTTCTTGTGGTTGTGTTCAGTCAGGCGCGTGGAGGGCATGAAGATGAGCTACAATCGCTCTTGAAATCTTATTCTTTGAATTAATTTTTAGTTGTGAGAATACGATGTTCAAATGCGACCGCTGACGCTTTTCCGCTCCATCTTCCTACCCTCGTCTGTTCGACGTTTCTTTTGGGACGATCAGTTAGCCAGTGCCAGTATAGGTAATTCGGGCGGAATAAACTGTAAGCCCTCTCAACTTTTCATTGCTCCGAATTTCTTTTTCAACAAACCCGCCGCCAATAAAAGTAGAGGGATACAGAATGCCATCAACAAGATGTACGGTATAAAGACGGTTGAATCCCAGTTCTGCATATAAACGATATCCGGGTAAACAACCATAGAAAAAACGACCAGTATCAAACCGAATGGCAATGTAACCGAACGGTAATCCTTCAGTCTGAAAGTCTCCGAAAAACTCAACACCGAGCCATAGTAATAGAACGTGGTTTTAATATAGGTTGTAATAAACCACAATCCGGCCATAACGGCTTCAATCCTTTGAAAAAAGTCGCCGATATTGATCTTCTTCACTAACGAATAGCTAGGGAACATGCTTCTGGACGTGATATTCGCTCCAAGGATCAAGACGCATAGCAAGGTCACAAGCACTACACAAAGCCCGCCAATCAAAGCAACTGCAAATATTCCTTTACGAGCTTTTTCGGGGTTTTGTACGGAAGGAGCGATCGCAAATAAGAAAACTAAAGGCAAGTAAGCCGTTGCCGCAAACGTTAAGCCAGACCCTATGATTGGCTTTACTCCCGACTCCAGAACGGGCTGTATATTAACTGGCTTAATCTCCGGAGCAAGTGAAAAAACCAAAACGCAAAAGAGAAGAATGAACCACGGCAGCATTAATTCGGCAGTCCGGGTGATGGCCTCCAAGCCTAACCGAACACCCATTACAACAACCATTGCAAAGACTCCATTAATGAATACGATCGGGGTTTGAGGAATCAACTGGGTTTTAAAAAAATTGCCCACATAAAATAAAACGGTAGCGGCTCCAAGGAAAGAGTAGAACATGTATAGGAGCGAAACCAATTTACCGAAGAATTTGCCTAACACGGCTTCGCTGATGCCGACGAATGTTTTATTCGGGAACAGCCGCCATAAAGCCGCATATATGCCTATAATAATGAATCCGAACGCAACGCCGACGATCCCTCCGATCCATGCATCTTGTTTGGCTGTTGCAGCCAAACCTGACGGAATCACCAGAATCGTCGTACCGATCGTATATAAAAATACGAGCACCTTAAATTGACGCGCAGAAATTTTACCGTTGTCCAGCACCTTACGTTCCTCCCTTACCCAAGAGTGCTCTTCATCCAATTGCCCAACGGCTGAAATATGGCAGCCATCCAATCCAAAGGATTGGGGATGTGTGCCTGCAAGCCTTGAGCGATGCTTAATCCGGTTCCCAACAGCAATAAGAGGGAAAATGCCCAAGTGTCTTTTTTACTCTTTTTCTTCCTTAGGGAGGGAATTTCGATGGCAGCTATAAGAACGGCGACAGCCAGAATTCCTGCGATGGACCACCACATCCTGATTTACTCCTTGGCTTTTTGATAGAATGAATCGGTCACCGTTCCTAACCGTTTGATCTTCACATTCACTTTCACATGGACTTTCAAGTCGGTAAAATCGTCGTCCCAATCCGCTTTCAATGATTTCCAGGCCTGGGGATTGGAACGATGGATGGCTTCACCAAATCCGAAGATATCCACTTTATACTTTTTTTGAACCGTTTGGATCGTATTCTGGAGCATGGTTTGCAATTTTTGCTGCGATATTTGTTCAAGTTCTTGGATCGTTGCGGCTTTAGTCAAATCGATCTTGCATTGAACCTCACCCACATTCTGCTCAATGTTTAGTTCAAGATCAATGCGGGGGGTCCGGTTTTGAACACTGCCCTTGATTTCGGATTTCGAATGAAAAACTTCCAATGTGACTAACCCGCCTTGAGGACAAGTTATATGACCCACCGTACTTTTCACATTATCCGTTATGTAGTTGTAGACCTTACTTTGTTCTTCGTTTAACCAACCGATCAACTTATCTTTTTTGAAAACCGCTAACCCGTCAATTTTTAATAGGGTCTCCGGACGAATTTCTTTTATATTCTCTAGGGATTGTCCCTTTTTTATGTCACCTATAACTTCGATGCCGCTTATGACCGGATGCTTCCCATCACTGACAAAATCCGTAATGAATTCATCCAATGTAATCGCCCTTGTCGGAGCCCATACCTTTTCCGAAGTTTCCGTGGATTGGAAGAGTTTGTTCGCCGGATTTTTTTCCAGAGGCGTTAATATTCTCAGCGTATTCTCGGCTGTTGTCCCTTTGGCTACCAAGAGGTAAAAGTTCGTTCGGAGCTCGTAGTCTCTCGACAACAGATCCAGGACCGGAGCGATTCCCTCTCTGGCCATACCTTCACTAATCACCACAATCCGGAGATGAGCCGCATATATTTTTCTAGGGCTATCCGTCGTCATTTTTCTTATAGCTTCAAAGATCGTAGCTCCTTCGGCATGATACAACGTCACTGGAGCCCCTTGGCCTTCTTTCTTCGCCGCAACTTCTCCCGGTTGCACCACTTGTACCGACACTTTGTAGCCCTTGTCCCCTTTATCGATCCCCATACCCAGAGTAATGCTCAGTTCGTTCATTTCCCGTCTGTCCCAACATCCCGTAAGCGTTATAAGTATGAGGAGCGATAAGACGAGCGTAATCCGTCTACCCTTCATGAGCGGCCGTCTTTCCCGGATTTACGATCAGATGATTGGCCTCGGCGGAATAGATTAAGCTTGCCGAACACTCCAGGCCGGGTTTTCATGGAAGGCTGGGGCACACGAAGAATGACGTCTTTAAGATCATTTTTTATAATAGGTCCCACCGGAGCCATATAAGGCACTCCAAAGGAGCGTAAGCTGCTTAAATGAAGCAATAGCACAAGAATGCCGATGAAGATGCCGAACAATCCGAAAACCGCTGCTAGTCCCATAAAGAAAAAACGCGAAATCCGCACGGCAATCGACATATCGAATTCCGGGATCACATAACTGGAGATCGCTGTAACGGAGACGACAATGATCATCGTTGCAGAGATTATACCCGCTTCAACGGCCGCTTGCCCGATAACGAGCGTTCCCACAATAGAAACCGCTTGTCCTACGGCTCTAGGCATGCGAATTCCGGCTTCACGCAAAATTTCATAGGTTACTTCCATCACAAGACCTTCCACAAAGGCAGGGAACGGAACCCCTTCCCTTTGAGCGGCTAGACTGATCAACAGCTGCGTCGGGAGCATTTCTTGGTGGTACGTTGTAATCGCAATGTATAAAGCAGGAGCAAGTGTGGCGATAAACAAGCCTATGTAGCGAAGAACTCGTATTAATGTGCTGATATCCGCGCGCTGATAATAATCTTCAGCTGCTTGGAAAAATTGAATGAACAAACTGGGGACCAGCAGCACATGTGGAGTCCCGTCCACCAGAATGGCGACTCGGCCCTCAAGCAAGCCGCCTGCGATTACATCAGGCCGTTCCGTATTTTGTATCGTGGGAAAAACGGTGTAAGGCTCGTCCTGAATAAACTCTTCTATATATGCGCTCTCCAGGATGGAATCCGTATCAATCGATCCGAGTCGCCTGGACACGTCCTCGACTACTTTTTCATCCGCTATTCCCTTGATATACATAATGGAGACACTGGTCTTCGTGACTTTGCCTATTTTCTGGTTTTTCACCAAAAGGTTAGGATCCTTAATTTTTCGCCTGATTAATGTTGCATTCGTGCGGATGTTTTCCGTGAAAGCCTCCTTCGGCCCCCGGATTACGGTCTGATTGGCAGGTTCTGTTATCCCCCGGCCTTCCCAACCCGCCATTGAAATATGAAGCCCTTTCGTATACCCATCCAGTACTACTACAACATAACCTGAAAGCAGCGAATCGATGATCAGATTCACACTGCCCACCTCTTGAATCTGTCCAACCGTAAGGACAGACTCCTTTAACTTGCCCAGCAGCAAATGGTCGTCGGATTTGTCGTTTCTCAGCACGTTACCATGAACCATCAGGGGCTCGATTATAAATTGTTGAACCGATTTTTCATCGGCTAGCCCATCGACAAAAATAACGGCAAGTCCCCGCCCAGCATCCTCGCCGATTTGAAACTCCCGAATAATAAGGTCGTCCGTATTGCCCATTCCGGTTATTATATTGTGTAAGTTATCCTTCAGTCCGGAAGGCAAAGCGCCCAGATCCATCAGTTTCACCGCACTCCTAGTAAGTAAACATATGTATCGTACTCATTGTTGCCTTGCAGGTACGGACTTATACCAGAATGTGGAGCTCTGTGCGCCCTGTCAGAATGCGGAATATAATCTGCTTTTGCATTTTCTCTACGCTGAATGAAAACAAAAAAAAGCTTGGACAAGACATCGGCTTGTCTAAGCTTTTTCTGTTACGCTTCTTATTTTGCAGCAACACATTAACCTTTCAAAGCACCGGCCGTAATCCCGCCCGTGATCTGCTTCTGGAAGAGCGTATACACCACAAGAACCGGAACCATCGAGACGAGCAGCGCCGCGAACAACGGTCCCCACTCCGTCCGATACTGCATCTCGCCCTGCATAACCGCAATGGCAACGGGGATTGTGTACTTCGCCGGATTGTTGGTGATGATCAACGCGTAAATATACTCGTTCCAAATGTTGAGCACGGTGATGATGGCGACCGAGTACAGGCCGGGTCTAGCGAGCGGCAGCATAATACGGAAGAATATACCGTAGTGCGACGCCCCGTCGATCGCTGCTGACTCTTCCAGTTCTCCCGGCAGCGTCTTGAAAAACCCGACGAGCACGAAAACGCCGAATGGCACGGACGTGATGGTGTATAAGATGATCAGACCGATCAACGAGTTCGTCAAGCTTATGCTGTCCATGAGGAAAAACAGCGGAATGATACCGAGAAACGGCGGAATCATCATGTAGAACAAGTACGAATAGTATAGCAAACTGCTTCCCCGGAACGCATAACGAGCGAAGATGTATGCACTCATAGCAGATAATAAAACGGCGAGCACCGTACTGACTGCGGTCACGATCATGGAATTCATGAAATAAACATTGAAATTGTATTTGTTCCATACATAGCTGAAATTTTCCCAAAGCCAAGGCAGCTTCGGCAAACTCCATGGCCGGTTGAGTATGAACTGCGGATTGTCTTTCACTGCCCCAAGCAGGGTCCAGACAATCGGATAGATGACGCATATTGTCCATATGACCAGGCAGGCAATCGCCACTCCACGCCAAAACGGATGCAGCACACCCAGTTTCATCCGGATCCCTCCTTTACGTCATTTCAATCGTTTCCCGTTTCATCAAACGCTGTAAGCCTAATGTAGTTATAAGCGACAACAAGAGGATCAGCACCCCGATGGCCGCTCCGTAACTGAAGTTCCCGTACTTGAACGCATTGAAATACAAGTACGAGCCGAGCACCTGTGTTGCATTATCGGTTCCGCCCTCGAACGTCATGATCCGTACGATAACGAAGGAGCCGCTCAAGGTGGCCATCGTAATCCACAGCACCGCCGTTTGTACCTGCTCCCACATGAGAGGCAGGGAAATGTGCCAGAACTGCTGCCACTGCTTCGCACCGTCGATCTCAGCCGCTTCGTACAAGGACTCCGGTATGGCCAGAATTCCCGCAACCAGCAAAATGATGGAGAACCCGACACCCGCCCAAATTGCGGGTGGCAGCAGTGCGAATATAGACCACTTGTTGCCCAACCAGGCGAAATCATATGGTTTTCCGGTCACATAAGAGATGAAAGAATTGAGAAAGCCCACGTTCGGATTATAGACGAAACGCCACAGTACACCGACGACTACGACCGATAGCACATTCGGGAAAAAGAATACCGTACGGTAAAAGTTCGCTCCTTTGATCCGAAAGCGCGTCAGGACAACAGCAAAATAGAGCGAAAGGACCATAAAGCCAAGGATTTTGCCGAATAGCAAAATGTAGTCGTTTCGAATTGACAAGGGAATAATTTCGTCCTTCAGAAGAGCGCGGAAGTTGTCCAGGCCTACGAAATTATAATCCTCCGAACCGCCTGACCAGTCGAAAAAGCTGAGATAAATACCCTTAAACATCGGATACACAGTGAACACCAGATACAGCACCAAGGTAGGCAGAATAAAGGAAGCGATGAAAACGTTGCGCTTCCTTTTGCCGCTGCCGCTTTTGTCGTTCGCTTTCATACGTCCCTCCAACCCGGATAACCGGTTCCGAAAGACGGAAAGAAGGGAATCGCCATTCCCTTTTTTCCGCTTGCAACCGTATTCCGTTGTTTATTTCGTCGCTTTCGCGCGGATTTTGTCCGCCGCTTCCTCAACCCGGTCTCCCCACTGCTGCGGTGTGATCTTGCCTTCGGTCAGAGCAATGGTCGCATCGTTTCTCACCTTCACCAAATCTTCGGGAATGACCACTTCCGGAGCTATAACCGTGTTTGGATCGACAAGGATTTTATTCGCTTCTTTAATCAGAGTAGGCGCCTTCGTACCTTCCAGGTCTACTTTTACGTTCATGATGGCTTTGGACATTTCCGCCCACTTCTTGGAGGCGTCTTTCGTGAAGATAAACTGCAGGAACGCTTTAGCCGCTTCCGGATTTTTTGCTTTCTTCGCAATACCCATTGTGGCCGTTTGCGGAATGGACACCATTTTGCCGCCTTTGTCCTGACCGATTGATGGAAGGAATCCGAATTCGAAGCCTTGCGGCACGTCTTTGGCCATTTCGCCCTCAACCCAAAGTCCGGTAGGGATGAACGCTGCTTTGTGGTTCAGCCACTGTGCCTGAGAATCGGTGTGGTTCAAGGCAACCGAGCTCTTCGCGATAAAGCCTTTATCGCGCATTTGCACGATGCGGTCCAGTGCCTTCATAACCGGCTCGCTCTTGAATATGCCTTTCTCCAAAGCGTTGATCTTCTTGATGATCGATCCGTCGCCGCCATTCATGTTCACGGTCGTGGCGTCGAGCAAGCTGCCGTTGATGTAGTATGGATAAACGCCTGTGTGGATGAGCACATCCATTTTGCCGTCGGCTTTGATCTTGTCGCCAAGAGCCATGAAGCTTGGGAAATCCTTCGGCGCTTCCCAGCCGTTCTTCTTGAACAGCGCTTTATCGTAGAACGTGCCCCAGGAGTCAAAAGAATGCGGGACGGTGAAATACTTGCCGGGTGTATACTCCTCAGGCTTCGAGATTAACAAGTCGAGAATTTTTTCGCCATCGACGTTTTTGGCGTCTTTCAGCCAATCGGTCAGATCCATCAGCTGTCCGTCGAGGTACATCGTTCTTGGGTTCGCGCCCGCTCCTCCGATATACACAACATCCGGCGGATTTCCTTGAATCCAGCGCGGCTTCATCTGCTCGAAAATTTGCGAGCCGGCGGATTGCTTGATCTTCAAGTCGGGGTTCTTCTTCTGGAATTCGTCGATAATCGCTTTCCACCATACGTCTCCGTAACCGCCGACAAAATATTGAATTTCGAAATCTCCGGTCAATTTGTCGCCGCTTGCACCGGAACCCGAACTTGGCTCAGGCTTCTTATCGCCGCCGCTGCAACCTGCAAGCACAATGGCCAGCACCAGAAACAGTAAACTCCATGACGCTGCTCTCTTTTTCATTCATTACCCTCCTCCAATTTGCTTTCTCCTAATGCCTCGCTATGCAGCATTACCGTATCCCGTTAACAGCCGCGCTATCGCAGACTGCTTCTTCGGATATCTCCTATCGTAAAGCGTTTCCACTTCGGTCTCCATTGAATATCTTCTTCTAAAAGGTGAAATTCTTATGGAATTCAGTCTGAGCCATTCGTTGGCGGGGGCGGCCTCGGCTGCAAAGCGGAGAATCCGCTTTAGAGCGGGCGAAGCGGGATCGGACGGTGCGGCAAAGCGGATAATCCGCTTTAGAGCGAACGACCCGCGGCGCTGCACCGCCCGTTATAGAGCGCAGAAAACGACAAAAAGGAGCCATCCCTTAGGTTTTTTCAAACCTTTTGGGACAGCCCCGTTCGAGAGGAGATAAGAGAGTTGAGCTATCTCTTTTAAGAATCTCCCAGTTCACACTATCGACTGCGACTTGGCTAAAAATTTGCCATTAAGGCCCTTTGCTCAACGCGATCTGTTGCAGTTGGTCCAACGCCGCTTTCGGCGTCATTTGACCTAGGATGACGGCCTCGCCCATTTTGCGCGAAGCGTCCATGACCGACTGCCAACCGACTTTATCGAGCGGGTAGAACTCAGCAGTCGCAATCGCGTCGAGATGTATCTTCATCTCTTTCTTCTCGCTCGCCATCTTATCGCCCACCGTCTTAATAGTCGGCAGGAACCCTTCACGAATCATGAATTCCTCATAACGCGCATCCTCATAAAAGAAATCAAGAAATTTGGTCAGCGCCTCTTTGTTCATGTGGTTTGTTTTGAACGACATAATGACGTCCTGCACGCCGAACGAAATGGGCCTTACTCCCTCCTTGACCGGAATCGGCCCGGTTCCCCACTTCAGGCCGGGAAATTCCTTCGGCACGACGGCGCTGAAATAATTGCCCGAAATGAGCATCCCCAGCTTGCCGTTGCCTAGAATCCGCTGCTTCTCGTCGCGCGACGTAACCGTCGGTTCTGTATCCGTCAGCCCTTTATCGTACAAAGCCTTCAGGAATGAGAGCCCTTCCACATTTTCCGGCGAATTGATCGCCCATTTGCCATCTTTCAGCCATCCTCCGCCTGCTCCATAAAAAAAGTACGATAAATACGCATATGGCTCGTTGTCGGACAGATCGACTCCGAAACCGTCTGTTTTAGTAATGTCCTTGATCTTTCGGGCTGCTGCCTCAAGCTCGGTCCATGTCGCTGGAGAAGAAGCAATGCCCGCCTCGTCAAAAATTTCCTTATTGTAATACAAACCGCGGATTGAAGCTACGAAAGGCAGAGCGTACTGCGTCTCATCGATGCGGTCCGGCTTCAGGAATTGCGGATAAAATTTAGCTTTCAACTCAGGTGATATAATGGAACCGATATCGTTAAGCAGACCGTCTTTTGCAAAATGGGCGTACAGGTTCATAATTAACAAGTCGGGCGGGTTTTTGCTGACCATATTGCTGTAGGCGTTCAGCAGCAGGTCCCAATTGATAACCTGCAGTTCCACAGTAATATTGGGGTTCAGCGCCTTGAAATCCTTCACGACATTTTCCAGAAACGGCTTGGTGGCCGTGCTGTACTCCGGCGCAACGAATTTAATGAGTGCCGGGGTGCTATCCCCGCCGGCAGCGGGCGTGGCTTCAGGCATATTCCTGCATGCCTGAAGCAGCAGGGCGAGAGAAAGCAGAAGCGTTAACAGAAACGTTTTTTTCATAATCACCCCACCTCACCTCTCCACAAAAGGGAACAAGATTTTTTGGTTTTCCTGTGAATACATGGTTTCCTTCGTGATAACGAGGGAATCGATGCCTGTGACCTCCTGCGGCTTCTCACCGCGAAGCAGCTGCACCGCGGCCTTCACGCCCAAATACCCCATATTGAACGGCCGCTGCACCACCGTAGCGTCCATAACGCCTTCCTCCAGCAGCTTGATCTCATAGATCGAGCTGTCGAAGCCGACGAGCTTGACACGTCCCGCGCTTGTTTTTTCCTTGATCGCTTTGCCCGCACCCAAGACGCCGGACTCGTTCAGAGCCACAATCCCTGCCAGATCCGGCAATTCTGCAAGCAGACTCTTGACCAGCGTATACGCGCCGAGCTCCGTCCCGTCGAACACCCGCAATCCGCCGCTCGAAACGTCCGCATTCTTCTCCAGCTCCTGCAGAACACCGAGCTCCCGCTCCTTCGCCGCAGCCGATCCGCTCTCGCTGCCGATAACGGCCACTTTGGCCTGCCGCGGCAAGCCTTGCACCAGGGTGTATGCGGCCTTCCGTCCGGCCTCGCTGTTGTTGACAGCGATATAACTCTGCGGTTTCTGACCTTCTACCGCGGAATCGATAGCCACGAACGGGATGTTCGCGTTCCGGATCTTTTCCGCCGAAGGCGCCAGCAACCTCGAATTCGACGCTGCTAATACGATGGCGCCTGGCTTCTCGGCGACAGCCTTGTCCACGATGGCGATCTGTCCGGCCGTATCGGCTTCCGACGTTGGCCCCCGGACTTCAACCTGGACGCCGAACTCCTTGGCTGCCACGTGCACGCCCGCGCTTACGGTCTGCCAGAACTCTGCGCGCAGGTCGTTCGTTTTGAGCACGACAATGATCGGCTTGTTCTGCAGCCTTGTTTCGGTGTGAATCTGATTCAAGCTGAAATAGCCGAGCACCCCAGCAGTTATTGCGAGCAGAACAGCGAATATAACCAATCGTTTGGCGGACATCTTCTATCTCCTTCCTACTCGATTTTCGGAATGAGAAGCGTCACATGCGTCCCCTCATCTGGATGGCTGCTGAACTGCAGCCCGTAATCCTTGCCGAAATACAGCTGAATCCGTTCCTGAACATTGGCGATTCCGACTCCTTTACCGTCCGAACCCGCCCCCGCCAAGTCCCGGTTCTTCAAAAGAATCCATTCCAGCTGCTCCGCGCCAATTCCCGGTCCGTTATCGCTAACCGTAATCGCAATAGTACCGTCCCTTTCCACGCCTGTGATGGTGACTACGCCGCCTTCCGGGCTGTACTTGATGCCGTGGTATATGGCATTCTCGACAATCGGCTGGAGCAAAATTTTGGGCATCCGACAAGATAAAATCGCTTCATCCACATCGATCCGATACCGCAGTTTATCTTTATACCTCATGTGCTGGATTTTCAAATAATGCGTAATATGCTCGATCTCGGTCCGCAAAGGCACCATTCCATCGTCCCTGCTCATGCCGGCACGGAACAGCTTGGCAAGCGAAGAAGTCATCTCCACAACTTCCTCATGCTTTTGCCGTTCCGCCATCCAAATAATCGAATCCAGCGTATTGTAAAGAAAATGCGGGTTAATCTGCGACTGCAGCACTTTGATCTCGCTTTTGCGCTTGATCTCCTGGTCCTGGATAACCCGGTTCATCAGCTGCCGAATTTGGCCGACCATCAGGTTGAAGGTTCGTTCCAGCTGCCCGATTTCATTCACGCTTTTGATGTCCGCCCGCACGTCGAGATTGCCTTTCTCCACTTCGCGCATGTTTTCCTGCAGCTGTTTGATTGGTTTCGTCAGCCGAAGCGAGATTACGATTGAGATCAGCAGTGCGATTGCGAGTCCGAAAAGACCCCACAGGACAAAGGAGAGCCCGACCTCGCTTTTTTTAGGTATCAACTCCCCGGGGTACGCGACCCCGACGATTTTCCAGCCAAAGTTGGTGTCTTGCACCGTGTATATTTTTTTCTGTCCGTCTTCGTTCGTGAAGAAGCTTCCGGTTTCCCTGTTCTTGACTTCTTCGATCTTCTCAGATTTCAGATTGCTGTAGATCAGCTGCTGCTGCGGATGATACACGAGGTTCCCCTCTTGATCGACGATAAAAACATACCCCCGCTTGCCCAGATTGATGCCTCGCAGAATCTCATTGATAACGCTTAAATTCAAGTCTACGAGAAAAATACCGTCGCCCGTAATCCCATCCGAGCTCTTCAGCTCTCGGCTGAGTGAAATCACCCACCGGTACTCGTTCTGAATCAGGTTCTGCACATGGGAAGAAGAAAGCACGGACTCGCCTTGCTTCTCTTTTGCTTTGCGATACCACGGCTGTTCCTCCAGCTTCGCGTACGTGTTCAGGCTCGTGATCCGGCGGTCCGAGACGAACCGGCCATTGTAGCCGAACACCATAATTGAGGCGATATCCTTCCTTGTTATCAGAATTGACTGGAATAAATCGGATATCCTTTTCTCGTAAGGCCGCCGATCCGCTTCGCTGATGAAGGTCGTGTCCGACAAATAATACTTCACGTCTTTGTTGGTCATCGCAAGCATCGAAATGTTCTCCATATTCGTCACGTAGGACTGAATATTGACGTTCACCTGCTTCATCAGTTCGGAAATATACTCTGTGGCATTCCGCTCGACCGTATCCGCGGACAATTTGTAGGAAACCACGCTCGTTATCGTAATCGAGAACACGATCAGGATCGAGAAGGCGAACGCGATGCTCGATTGGATGCTTTTGAAGCGATACAAAAGAAATGGCCTTCTCGTCCGCAGTCTCATCCCAGACGCTCCTTTGCCAATTTATCACGGTACTCGGTAGGTGTGGAGCCGGTATGCTTTTTGAACAGCACGCTAAAATAATGCGGATCTGCCACACCGACCCGCGAAGCGATCTCGTAGGATTTGAGCGGCGTCGCCTGCAGCAGCTCCTTCGCTTTCTCGATTCGGATCCGTGTCAAATATTCAACGAAAGTCTCACCCGTATGCTGCTTGAAGATAGAGCTGAAATAACTGGCGCTCATCAGAACATGCCGACATACATGTTGGAGCGACATTTCCTCGTTCGAATATTCCGCTTCTATATAATCGGCTGCCCGAAGCACCTGCAGCTTAGTCATGTCGCTTCTCTGCTCGGATACGAACTCTACTACCTGCTTGACGATGCCTTTCAGCCACTGCTCCATTTCATCCAGAGTCTTAATACTGTAACTGTCCGCGAGTGTAATACCCCACTCCGTAAAAAGATTGATTTCATTGCCCCCGAGCTCCTGCACGGCGTTCATCATAAGCACGATCACCTTTTGGATGTGCAGGTAACAAGCTTCAACCGGCGTCCTCGCTGATTTCAGGCTGCTGATCATCTGCTCGATCCGCGTTTCCGCTTCGCCCAAGGCGCCTGCTTTAATAGCGGAACCAAGCTCCCGGCGCCATTCCGCATTAAGCTCGGGAATCCCAATGTCTCCGCTGCCCTCCATATCGACAATACTAACAATACGATTCTTTCCCAGCAGAAAACGGTAATCGAGTGCAGAGACAGCGCCTTTGTAAGAGAGGGACAACCTGTCCAGAGAGCTGCATACGCGTCCGACCCCGACGGTAACGGTATATTTCAGGTACCGCTTGATACATTGCCGGAATTCCTCTGCTGCTTCATAAGCGCTTTCATAAAGTTGTTGCTCTTGCGGTCCGCACAGAATAACAACCGTCCGTTCCTCTCGGGTACGGAACGTGATTCCGGAATTACGTCCCATAATTTCTAACACGATATTGAAGCCGGCAAACCGGAGCAGTTCCGAATCGAATTCGGTCGATTCGGTGCCGCGGTCTCCGAAGTCGTCCGCGTCCAGCACCAGCACGATATATTGCGATGACGGAGGCCAGTGAATCTGAAAGTAGTCCGAGCGTTCGCGAATTTCATCAAGCGGCAAGGATGCCGTCACAAGTCGTTCAAGGAACCGTTCCTTCAATAAAGGCAAGCTCTGGTTGAGCAGCTGCTGCAGCCGGGTCATATCCTCACGGATTTTGCGTTCCTCATCCATATCCAGCTTCACTCTGTCGAGCAGGCTGCGGATTTCGCTGGCCGTTATCGGTTTCAGTATGAAATCGTACGCTTTAAGACGAAGCGCCTGCTGCGCGTAATCGAAGGAATCGTAGCCCGTCAGAATGATCACTTTGGTAAAGGGATGATGCAGGCCGATCTCTCGGGTCAACTCCAGCCCGTCCATGAACGGCATATAAATATCGGATAATACGAGATCGGGCTTCAACCGTTCAACCGCTTCCAACGCTTCTCTGCCGTCAGCGCAATCCCCGACCAGTTCGAATCCGTGCTCGTTCCAACGTATGCTCTCCCTGATGCCTTCACGAACTTCCGGCTCGTCGTCCACTATCAGAATTTTATACATGCGTTTCCCCTCTGCCTGTCATTTCTCGGTTATTGCCTCTATTATAACGCAGTGACGGTGACCTATCACGGTCGATTTATATGGTTTGCGTTGGTAAAGTGTGGAGGAATGCAACACAGCTAAAATGTTCACTCCCCACAAAAAAAGCCTGTAACAAGGGGGCTTCCCCGCTGTTACAGGCTTTCAACGTTATTAGTGGCTCATCATATGAACCGGATCCGGCTTCTCAGCGCCTTCAACCGCGTTCTTCGGTTTGCGAAGCAAGAGAGCAATAACACCGCCCAATATTGCGATCCCAGTTAACACCAGGAAAGTATCGCCGAAGGAAAATGCATAGGATTCCACCAACGTGTTTGATTTGTCCGCTGTATGTTCCTTCATTCGGCTCATAACGATTGTGGATAATCCCGCTACCGCGAAGGAAGTCATGACTTGCTGGGCTGCATTCGTGAGCGAAGTCACCCGGCTGACCAAGTTCTGCGGGGCCGATTGGATCAAATGTGTATTCAATGGCATCATGGAAATCCCCATCCCTGCGCCTAACAATGCAAGAGGAATAATCATCATCATGATTCCGTCATCTGCATTAATTCGTGTAAGGATGAATGCTGCACAAGTCACGATCGCCATTCCGGTCACGACGAGCGGACGGGCACCAAGGCGATCGTATAGCTTGCCGCCGATCGGCATGAACAGCCCCGCCGCAATAGCTTGCGGCAGCATAATCAAGCCAGTATCAAATGCGCTGTATCCCTTGGCTTGTTGAAGGAACAACGGAATCAAGAACATTGTCCCGAACAAAGCGATCTGCGATATCCATTGCACGATAATGCCGCGCGTGAAGTCTGACGAACGGAATACCCGCAGCTCCAGGAGCGGCTGTGCCCGGCGAAGCTCAGCAATGATGAACAGAATTAAGGCAACACCACCTACAGCAAGACCTGTTATGGTTTTCGTCGAGGACCAGCTTGTGCCTCCTTCGCTCACTCCGTAAGACAAGGCAGCAAAGGCGATCGGAGCCAGCAGCATGCCCAACATATCAAGAGCTGCAACCGATTGACGCTCAATATTCGGCAAAGTTTTGATCCCGATAATAATACCGGCAATCCCAATAGGAATATTGATCAGGAATATCCATTCCCAGCTTACGAAATCAACCATCCATCCAGCAAATATCGGTCCTAACGCAGGAGCAAGCAAGATAGGAATTCCCATCATCCCCATAACAGCTCCAACTTTGCTCGGAGGGCTTAATCGGTAAGTAAACGCCATTGCGATCGGCATAACCATACCGCCGCCAAGACCTTGCAGGATCCGATACAAGATAAGCTGGTTCACATCCTGTGCAAAAGCACAGAGCAGAGACCCTAATGTGAACAAGCCAATGGAAATAAGAAATATTTTCTTAGCTCCGAATCGATCGGACATCCACCCAGCTAACGGGATAACAGCTGCTTGTGCTAGCGCATAACCCGTTACCGTCCATTGTACGATGGTGAACGTGCTGCCGAACTCATCCATCAATTTGGGAAGAGCCACATTCACAGCCGTACCATCCAGGATGACCATGAACAGCCCAACGATGATGGCAATCAGAGGCGCCAGAATACTCTTAATGGAGAAAGAGTCATCCGTAGGCGTCCCTTTAACAGTACTTGAAGACATTGTTTCCACTCCTATCCTTATGAAAGCACGGGCGCGCTCCGATCTCTCTTTACATCCATTGACCGCCCCTTCAAATGAAGGTACAATGTAGACATATGGATCTTTATTTTGAGCCTGCCTGCATCTTTTCCGGACAATTGTCCGTTTAATCTGGATGATAGCGGACAATTGTCCGCTTGTCAATACTTATGTTAGCTATACTCACAACTATACAAAGGCAGGTGAACGGCATGGCTGTCCGCAAAGAACGTAAAGACGCTGTCGAACATCGAGCGCTTATTCTGAAGACCGCTCATTCTTTGTTCGCATCTCATGGTATTGATAACGTCAGTATGCATCAAATCGCCAAATCTGCAGGTATTGGTCAAGGAACCTTATATCGGCGTTATGCGAATAAGAGTGACCTCTGTCTCGATCTCATTCAGGATAGCTGCCGCAGATTTATCGAGAAAATTACTAATTTGCTGATTGAGGAGCGTATGCTCCCCCCTATAGATCGTATGGCGAATATGCTGGATAACTGGGTCGATTTCATAGAGGAGAAATCCCATTGGTTAGGAGTCATCCAGGCGGCAAGCTATTGTGAAGCGAATCGTTCCCTATATTATCATTCTCCACTCTATATGTACCTCCACACCAATATGATGAACTTATTGGGTGAGTATGCTGAACTGAGTGGCAGAACCGATCTCGACCGCGTTGTAACCGCTCACGCCATTCTTTCTTCTATGGATCCGAATCTTTATACCTTATTACGGCGAGAGCACGACTATTCACCGGACCAAATCAAACATAGCTTGCGCCAGCTTTTTTTGAAGCCTTTAACCCCGTAATCCCCGCTTAATGATCCACAGTATCCCGAGCGAAAGGAAATGTATATGCGGAATCGATTTACGTCGCGCAAGCTAGCCTTATTATGGAGCAGTTTGTCAGGTGTATTATTGCTTTGGTTGCTTGTTATAGTCTTTGCAGACCGCGAGTCTGTACCTGTCTCTGAATCGTTACCCGCTCTTCTTACCCAGCCGGCGGAGCCAGAGCTCCTTTCCTTTTGGCGCGAACAATTGTCCAAGGCAGAGCATGCAGGGCAAGCCGATGTTGCAGCTACTTACCAGGAAAGGATTGCAGCACATAGCTCCGGCTGGCCTGTCCTAACGCCGCTCTCCCCAGAATGGAATACCGGACCCACCGTGCCTCAAACATCCTTTGAGCTCTACTCGCGCCCTATCCTTGCACCTACTACATCCAAGACCGCGCCGACTCCTAACGCAACTCTCCCGCCTACGAAACCGTTAGCCCTGCACGAACCAACTACTGGGGTTTACCTAGGCATGTTGGGCGCTGATCGCAGGGTAAGTTACGATGTGACAAAAGTAGAGTCGGTATACGGCCGCAAGCATGCTCTCTACCTCTCTTATGTAGGCTGGCGCAAAGTACAGACGGATACGAACACATACTTCCCGGCAAGGACGGCAGAGCGAGTGAAAGCTTTGGACGGCGCTCTGCAGATCGGATGGGAGCCTCGATTCGGCTTGGATGATGTAAAGGACGATGAGTACGTTCGCCGCTTCGCCAGAGAAGCCAAAGCATCCGGAATACCGATATTCTTGCGTTACGCTTCCGAGATGAACGGTGCCTGGGTTCTGTGGCACGGGGAACCGCAGAAGTATATTGAGAAGTTCAGACTCATCCATGACATCATGGCGGAAGAAGCGCCGAACGTAGCCATGGTATGGTCGCCTAATTTCTGGCCGCCAGACAATATGGATGAGTACTATCCTGGAGATGCTTACGTGGATTGGGTAGGATTCTCCTTATATACCTCTCCCTTGAACGCTGGTAAGGAACAGTTGAGCGGCTCTCTAATTGACACTTTTGCACCGCTCTATGATCGTTATAGCCATAAGCCGATCATGATTTCCGAAGGAGCTGTCGCTCATACATTCCTGCCGACGAACAAAGCTTACTGGAGCTGGGCGGAAGGACAGCTAAGTTATATGTACGGCCTTTTACCGCGTCTCTTCCCTCAAGTCAAGGCTATTACCTATTTCAACTTCAGCCGAGCCCAGGCCCAAAGAACGAATATGGAGTATGTGTACGACTTAGGCGAGAATCCTTACATGGACGCGTTGTATCGACGATTGGTCTCTTCCGATTGGTTCCTGAGCTCGATAGAACCGGGAGCAGAAGCTGTTCCATATCGATATTCAAAGCTGACGACCCGCTCTCTCCCTGCAGGAAAACATTCCGTTATTGTGTACCCCAAGCTGGAGAATGAGCAAGGCATCACCCCGTTCGCAGTAGCGTTATATCAAGGCAAGCAGCGTCTTGGAATCAGCTACGAGGCACCCTGGGAAATGGATATCCAAGTCAATGACGCCTCAGCGCAAGAACCATGGTACGCGGTAGCTTATAATACGAAGATGGAGCCGATCTCCATCAGCTCCAAATAAAAAGGAGCGGTCACTTAGACCGCTCCTTCTATTCGTCTTTAGCTTTGTCATGAAGCTTACACAGGTTTCACTGTTTGTCTAACAACATCTCGGCATAGCCTTCATAGATCGTAGTGGATATCCCATTAATGAACAGGATCTCGGTAATCTCCTTGCTTTTGACGAAGTCCAGAATACGCATATCAAAATAACGCAAATCTATAAAATACACTTGCTCATAGTGCGGCAGCAGAAAAGGGATGACCGGGCTTCCATAAGAATCTTTAATGACAAGAAGCTTTTTGCCATTTTTATTCTCCGTTGTGATTTCTCCCCATGGTGAATCTCCGCCTAAGAATACCGCATAACCCCCGCCTTCGCCTTCTCCATAGGAGATATCGACCACATTTCGCTCTAGCGGAACGTCATTGGACCAGTGAAGATTGTATTTATAAGGAACGTAAGGCTTGTAGATCGTAATGGTATCCGGATTCTTCTTGAGGTTGTTATCCAGGGTTGCCGAATAGGCGCTGCCCAGATAGCCTTTTAGCTGCTCGGTATTCTCGTACTTGCTAAGCGGAACGGGAGTCATTCCGGCCTGCTCCATGAACGCTCTATAGGCATAATAGGCGCCTAACGCCGTCCAATGATGGTCGGTGCGGAAATAAATATACTCATCCGTATGCTTACTCAGCTCTTTATGGGCATCTACGCCAATAACATTAGAGCTATACATGCGGTTAACCTGGCTAATGGTTTCTTTTTGCGAGGAAGAGAGCCCTTTATATTTAGGTTCATTAATAAACTCGACGGCTGATGGCGCCAGCATAGAGTAGATTTTGATTTTGGGGTCTATATTTTGGCGGAATTCATTAATGCCCTTAGTTAAGGACTGCGCAGCCGCCGGAACATACGTATATAAGGTCATAGCCCGATCCTTGAGCACCAAATAACGCTCGGACTCCGTGTTCTTGACACCAGTGTTGTCTGCTTCAGCAGCAGGTGCTGGAGTTGAGGTTGCCGAAGAGTGTGTCCCTTCACCCTTGTCAGGCGTCCCGGCCCCATCCGCTACACTAGGCGGAGGCGCAACGGATCCGTCTTTGACCCGATCCTGGAACATGTTGTTCCCGCCTTTTTGCACGACAATGGAAGCTTGTTCCTCGCCTGGCAATCCGCGAAAGTCTTTGATCTGACTGCCAACCTGCACCAATGTATCCCGGAACACGAAATGATCTGCGAAATAATTATCGAACTCACGAAAATACTGCCCGCTCCACAAATGGGACATAGAGAACACTGGGAAAGGCTTAAGCATCCGCTTCTCGAGCTTGGACACGGCCTCCCCTTCTTTCGGGAGCAACAGATTCAAGCTGAACAGTATAAATATAGGAAGCAGGAACAATAGAAGGTTCATCTTTCTCATGGCCATCGTCCTTTGTAATCAGAATCTGAAATAGAGGAACGGATTGTAAGTGCTGCCTACTAGCAAAGCTGTTGCAACTACAAGAATCAGGATATTCATAATGGGTACAAGAACACTGAATACCGAAGATAGATTCCATTGAAACCTGCTGGTGATGCGCCCTCTCAGCCAAGCAAACCATGGTGTTGATGCTACAGTGGCGATAACAACAAGGACCAGATTATCCTTAACTACAATTTGCAGCTCTGTCGTAATCCACGTACTGCTGGTAATCCCGAACATGACCCCCAGGAACTGAACACCTTCTCGCAAATCCGTAAAATAGAACCACACCCAGCCAACCAGCATTGCAACGAGCAAATAAAGGTGGGACAGCCACACAGGCAGTCTGTTGAATATTTTGTCCAGAAAAGCTCTCTCCAAATATATCAAAAGTCCGAAATACAAGCCCCATATAATAAAATTCCAGCTGGCACCATGCCAGAAGCCGGTCAGAAACCACACCACAAACAAGTTTCTCAAATAAAATCGTTTGTTGCCTCCCAAAGGAATATACACGTAATCGCGGAAAAATCCACCGAGCGACATGTTCCACCTTCTCCAGAAATCGCTAGCCGACTTGGAGATGTACGGGTAATTGAAATTTTCCCGCAGCGTGAAGCCGAACATTTTGCCCAACCCAATCGCCATATCCGAGTAACCAGAGAAATCAAAGTAAATCTGCAAAGCAAATAAAATAATGCCAAACCAGGCGCCCAATATACTCGTCCCTGCAGCACCGCCATCCAGCACGTTGGAAGCCGTCTCGCCGATAATATTAGCGATTATCACCTTTTTGCCCAGCCCTATCATGAAGCGGTTAATCCCGTCTGTGAACCCTGTCAAAGAGAACACGCGCTTGCGAATCTGCTCCTCGATGTCAATGAATCGGATAATGGGGCCTGCAATCAAATGCGGGAAAAAAGAAACATATAAGAGCATCTGCATAGGGGATTTGGGTGCTTTGATCGAACCCTTGTACACATCGACGGTGTAACAAATAATCTCGAACGTAAAAAAGGAAATCCCGATCGGCAGCCCAATGTCGGAATACGGAATATCCATACGCAGCCAATTATTGATATTATCCACGAGGAAACCAGTGTACTTAAAGTAACTCAAGACAGCAACGTTCAAAGTAATTGAAGAAATAAATAAGGGTTTGGCTAGTTTAGTATGTCTGTACTTCTCTATGAGCAGGGCAAACATATACCCGATGAGCGCACATGCAATCAGCAAAAAGATCCATCCCGGCTCCCCCCACGCATAAAAAGCAAAGGAGAATACGATTAACACCCAGTTCCGGTATGTGATGCTTCTGGTAATGTAATAAACGACTAACAGGACAGGCAGGAACAGGTACAGAAATATAAGACTCGAGAATACCAAGCTGGCGCACTCCTTTGTATGGGCCCGTGCCGAACGAATCAACAGCCCTGACATAACGAAATAGATGCAGACTTGTTGTATTCTACATCTTTCGTCATTTTCCCTCTAATGTTGACTTTCGGGTGTTCGCCGGCTATCGATTAGATAGAATTTTGATATTGGTTCAAAAAAGCGGCCCAAGTGCCTATTGGCATCGGGACCGCTTTTTTGAGGCTAGGTTACAAAGTTTACGACCAGAGGTCAATCAAATATTCGGCGTCTGCAGCTAGAGCAGCTCTCGCCGCGGCCGACACATGCTGCAGCATCGGGCCGTTATTCAGATGCTTCAGGAAATCGTCTAAGTGTTTGGCAGCCTGATCGGCAGAACCTTTATCTGCATGATGTCTTGCTTGCATCAGTGAATTAGATAGCTGCAGAATGAGTGGGCCGCTTACATCTCCCGAGCCGATATACCGCTCGAGCAGCGCGTCCATCGAGTCAAGACTGGTTGCGATGGTTACCGCTACGGAAACCGATGTCGTATTACCTGCTGCATCCGCAGCTTCAACAAGGATGATATGTTCGCCAGGTCGTCCGGCCCAGTCGACAACAGCTGTGTCAGTGTAAGTGCCGTTACCGTAAGTGGCATCCGTAATGGTCATCGACTTCCGGACTACTCCAGACAACGGATCGCTGGCCGTTAATGTCAAGGTAATCGGCGTACCGTCCTGCAGCACCGAACCGTCCACCAGCGGCGAGCCGTTAGCAGTTAAGACGAATTGAGGTGCGACACGGTCGATAGGGATGGAGACGGACTTGGTCTGCTCCTGCTGACCTGCTTCGTTCAACGAACGATATTGCAGTGTATGAGTGCCGCTTTCCGTCAAAGCAATCGGTCCGTAGTATACCAACCAACTTGTGCCGCCGTTCAAGCTGTACTCCGTTCGCGATGCTGGTTGTGTGTCGCCATACACGCTAAGAGTCACTGTCGCCCCAGCTCCGGAGTACCAACCGTTAACCTGCTCACCGGCAATGTCAGCTTTCGTTACCGGAAGCTTCAGTTCGGCCGATAGAGGTATCCGCATGGATGCTCCTTGGGCGATATCATACACGAACCCTTTGCTGAAGTTGTTCGCATCGAGATACCTGCGGACGAGTGTTATATCTCCGATATCAAGCAAATATCGGCTATTCCCAAGATCTGTGACGCCTTTGATCAGATAGACCGCATTCCGTTCTCCATCATTTTGAACATACACCGTACGGTCCTTCAACTGGTCTGGAGAAGTTCCTTTCAAATCCAGTTGGGCTGTTATTCCGTTGGACACGGACAGCTCTTTGGTGAAATCCTCGACCGTGCCTAGCAGCGCTCCCTCGGATGTCAAAGCGGTATCGCCGATCCGGCTAATCGAAGTGCCGTCGTTCACATACGTGTACACCGTTTGTCCGTATTGTTCCGAGTACAGACCGAAAAATCCGTTGAATGTGATTTTCCCGTCAATGATATAGGTCGCACCAGGGTCCGAGGACTGTATGATATAATCCGTTCTCCCGTTAGCCAATTCTACCTTTACTGCTCGGACGCTGTTATCCACGCTAGTATTCACTATGGCGCCATCCCGCGTCACTTGCGCTTCAGCGATCGAGCTTACATATCGCTCCGCCTTGTACGGCTCGAGCACCGAGGTGAACAAGCTATCCAAATTAGCTCCAGAGCGGTGCGCGATCATGTACCGCAGCTCCGGTGGGTTACCTGGCTTGTTCCTTGGAGGTACTCCGTTCGCCAAAGCGATGCTGTCCACCTGTCCTAGCATGGTCAGCCTGAGATGTACGTCCGTGGCCGCACGCGCTCCTTTGCCAAAAACATTCCAGGTGTCTTTCACGTTCCAGTCGATGCTGAATGCATTCGAAGGATTCTCATCCTTCTCCACATCTTTCAACCAATGGAACCCGCTGCCCATGTAACCGGCTCCCTCCACATCATCCGCGCGTTGTCCGAAGGGAACATTCGGTCCTGCATATGTGCCTGTAGGCTGTGCTGTCATCGCAAGTCCTTCCGTTGCGACCGAACCTTCGGCGCTGTGGAAGCTGAAATGATGATCCGTGCCTCCCTTGACTCGGAAGAAATCTACGGAATATGAATGCTCGTCGTCGACGCGGATCATCGCTGTTGTTCTACGATAAGTCTGAGTCTGTGAATAAGCTTTTGGCGCTTCAACATCAATCAGCTTCACTTGATCCGTATCGTCGAAATGCTTCGGTGTGCCCACATATTGAGCCGTTTGCTTGCGCTTGTCGACAACGACCGTGTTATGGCTCACTGTATTGTGCACCCATTGCGCGCGATGCATATCGACGTTGTCGGCGAACTCCGGATAACCAAGATCCGGCGCCAAATCAAGGCCGTAAGCGTGAAGCCCGAGGTTCAACGTGTCGCGGTGGCCGTGTCCGGAGCTGCGGCCGTGGTATAACCACGCATCACGCAGCGTATTTTGTTGGGCATCGGCACTTGCAGCTTCCTCCGGCGTCAGCAGCTGCAGCTCGGTTACCCCCATTTTGTAGTTGGTGGCAGATGGGCCGCGTCCGTTATTGTCGAATGTGATCGTGTGTGAGCCTGCTGCCAGATTCATTACCTTCAGCAGCTCGAGCTCTTTGTTCGTTCCGAAAAAGTCGACTTCCTTCACGAATTCTCCGTCTATCGATACACGATAAATACCATAGGAGCTTGCTCGGAACGGCTTCAAGCGAACATGGTATGTACCTGCCGTCGGTACGTCGAACCGGAAGCCGATGCTGTGCCCTGCCGTAGTTGCTTCCAGTTGGACTGTTGCTGTAGATGCATACGTGTTGTATACAGTCGTAGCTCCCGTCACTTCCATCTGTGGAAAGCCGTAGCTAATGCCATATTTTCGTTTGTCATTCTCCCCGTCACGCAGAGCCGTGAAGCCATAGCCCGTCAAGTTGACGCTGGACAAATCAAGCGGTCCGTGTTCGTTAACGGCGTCCTCGATGCGTTCTGCCACGCTGTCCGGATCCGCTGAGAAGATGTTCTTATGAATCCCGTCTGCGCTGTTGTTATTCAGAAAATGAGCCATTTGTGCAAAGATCGGATCCCCGTAAACTTCAAATGCCTTGATCATTTGGGCGGCGTCCAGTCCCGTTCGACTCGGGTTGCCCGTGCTGTCGGAATCTCCAATCGAAGGCACGTAGCTCTCGGACAGGAAAAGCGGATAAGCCGAATGGAACATTTTTTGCAGCTTTACATTCTGGTACAGATCGGCCTGCGGATATTTGTCATAGCCGTACAGCACATCTGCCACTTGCAGAAAATTGCCGAGCCACAATCGGTTGTATCCCGGCGCCGATTCGTTGCCGTTCCCGTCGCGATCGACATCGTTCACGAGCGAGGTCAACATATTCCCACCGGTAACCCGCCAAGGATTTTGGACTAGTCCACCGGTCTGGTTGTTGAAATCGAGCCATTCCTTCGTATCCGGGAACGTGTCGTATACGACTGCCGCCATAGCGAGCGTGCTTTGATGCATGCCGACATTACCGCGAATTTGGCTTTTTTGCACGCCCGGGAACACTTGCTTCACGATGCCTTGCTCTGAGTTGCGGCGCAGGCCTGTTCCCGAGTCCTTCCAGGACAGCTTATGCTCCTGCCCTTTTCCGCTTAAGAACGTGACTACTTCGGGATCGTCCATTGCAGGGTAAAAGGCATCATAGGCGCTTACGAAGTCTTCCACAAGCGACGTTTCCCATATTGAACCGACCGCTTTACCAGTCCCGGTTCCTTGGGCAGATTGCAAGTAAATCTTCGGATCATAGGCCGAAGCGTCCAAGCTCGGGTATATATCAGCGATCCGGTCAAGCAGCACGATTCCGGCACGAGCGTATTTCATGTCGCCGGTATAGACGTACGCGTCCTTCAAGCTGCGCACCGCTCTCTGAATAATGCCGTTGCTGTACCATAGATGCCAGTGCACGTAATAAGAAATGAACGTGTATCGGTTCCCGTTCTCATCCACCCAGCCATACCCGTCATCGACACCCCACGTAGGGCCTTTCTCCGGATATAGCGTATTGACAAGCAAGCTTCGGTCGGCCAATTCGGGACGGAATAAACCGTGTTCGTCCTTTCCACTCTTGTAATAAGCGCCGAAATCGTTAGTCGGGAACTTGTAGCCGCTAGACGGATCCGTTAATTTCCACGGCTCCGCAGTATGATCGGCCAAGTAAGGATAGTTACCGAACTTGTCGATTTCCCTGCCGGTTACGGGACTGCCGAGCACCTGATTGACGCCGTAGCTGCGAGGCAGGCTCTGAGGAGGGACGAGATTCCACAAATACTCGTAGCCGAGCCCGACATAATAATCACCTGCGGCTGATGCGGAGTCACGGATGCTTGTCGCCCAAGCGAACTGCTCCGCATTGTCTCTTGCATTCGTCAGCTTGGAAGGTGTATAGATCGTGCTTCTCGTTTTATCGTTTGTCAGCTCGGTCACTGTAATAGCGGTACTGTCAGCAACTGTTGATGAACCTAATGTTACAGTTGCCGTAAGCTCCGCCGTACCGGTCTGCAGCCCTTTGAGGTTCCCATTGGCGTCAATATTCACCGTTCCTGGATTGTTGCTCGAGTATACAATCTCCGCAAGCTTCAGATCGGCCTCCGTCCCATCATCGAACTTCCCTGTGACGACTGCCTCCGAATATTGGCTCACGGTAATGGCGGACGGCTGCAGCTTCAACTCAACCGATGCCAATGTTTTTGGTGTAACTACCACGGTGTAAGTACCCTCCACTGTTGTTCCATTGAATGTAACGGATACATGCACTACGGTCTGACCAACCTGCACACCAGTAACAATTCCGCCGGTCGATACAGTCGCAATGGCAGGATCGTTCACAGCGTACACAGCAGAAGCATGTGACAAATCGGCGGGTGATCCATCCGTCAGTTTCCCGCTCAGTACGATAGCCGCAGTCCCGCCGACATAAAGCTCCTGCGGGTTCAAGCTGACTATTACCTCTGCCAGTTGCTGGTTCGTAACGGTAACAGCTGATGTTACCGTTGCCGTGCCCTGATCTGAAGCTACTGTAGTCGTGATCGCGGCAGTACCCTCTCCAATACCGGTAATAACACCGCTAGCACTTACTGTAACAATCGAGGTGTTATCACTCGTGTAGCTGGTCGTCATGCCGGTTACAGCCGTACCGTCAGACATCCCGACTGTCGTCCACATTTGGGTCGTTTCATTCAGCTGCAGCAATGATTTAGTTGGACTCGCGGATAGCTGAACCACTGCAGGACCCTGCATCGGGGTCATGATCAGCTCACTCGCATACATCGAGTAATTGTTACCTGCCGTTGCGAGCGGATTGCGCCCGATCGCCTTGAAGGTGAGGACATGATTCCCTTCCGTTAGTTCCAATGTTTTCATTGGGGTCGTAGGGCCGAACTTGCTCCCTGGATCATAGAAGTCGTACGTACCTATTCGCTGCCCGTCGACTGCAAGCTCCCCAATACCTGCACTAAAATACAAATAGCCTTTAAACGAAAGCAAATAATGTCCGGATCTAGGTACGACAAATTGGAAAGAACGCGATTCCCCGATGGCCTTGGCGGAAATAGCGGCGCCGTATGCTTTGTTTCGGGTCGTAACGGGTGCCTGTGTCAAATCCCCTAGCGCAACCAGGCTGCCGCTTCCTGTAAACGCATTCAAAAAGTCGTAACGGATCGGATCAGCGCTCTCTGTTGCTCCGAAGACAGCTGGGGGCAATAACCCGAACAATAAAAAGGGAATCAAAAGAATGGCCGCTGCTTGACGCAGCCGCTTTCGCATTTCAGCCTTGCCTGCTTCCAATTTCATCATTTCACTCCTCCATCATATAAATGCAAGAAGCGCACCTTGCGTACGCCTGCAACTAGTATAATGAATGGAACCGGTTTGGAACAGGGACATTTTTGACTTCATTTTGGACAAAAAGCACCAATTATTGGACAAGCAACCACTCAACTGTTAAAAACCATGTTAAAATAATCGTATCCGACCCTATGCCGAGGAGGGAGATTGATGACCGACAATAACAATGACAACCCCTTGTTATCTTATCGATCTACGATCTACATGCCAGATATGGATTGTGCCTTTCGTGTTTACCAAACGCATTGGCGGGTCACGAAGTCTTATTGGTCGAGGCCGCTGCACGATCATCCGATATTTGAACTGAACATCGTGTTGGACGGCGTTCAGGACGTGCTGATTGGCGATACGGAATATGAAATGCAAGCTGGTGATGTGTTGTTGATTCAGCCAGGCGTTCCTCACCGCGTTGTAGGTACGCGTGGAAATGACGTCACGTACTTCGCCATCCATTTCGACGTTGAAGATTACATGTTCCGTTCCCTCCTTAGCCTGTACCGATGCGGATTACATCGCCGCGATTCAGAGACGGAGCTGGAAATCCGCAAACCGCTTCACGATTTGATTGAATTGCTGAAAGCATATAGGACTCGCGATTTGTCCCAGCCTGCACTTCGGATGAAGCTTATGTCTCATGTTTTCGCGTTGTTTGCAGCATTGGGCAGCGTGCAGCAGTCAGATGCGCCGCCGAAGGACGTCAATCAGGTTGTATATCGGATGGCGGAGCATATCGATAACATCTCAAAGGCCGGCTTCGATGATGCAGCCACTGCCACTCTGGACACGGGAATCGCTCACCTAGCCGAGAAGTTAGGATACAGCCGTTCTTATTTATGTCGTGTGTTCCGTAAAGTATTCGGAGTCTCTCCTCGCAAATATTTGTCGAATTCGACTCTGCATCACGCCCGTTTGGAGCTGCTCAACCCGAATCAGTCGATGGAGCAAATCGCCGAGAAGCTGGGATTTCAGGACGGCGCGCATTTCAGCAAGCAGTTCAAGCGCTGGACCGGAGCGTCCCCTACCGAGTACCGGCATATTCAGCAGAACCAGTTCCATTCTGGCTGAGTACGGTCACTTAGAAGAAGATGGCCAGGTCTTTTATGGCAAAGTTCAGTCTCATTTGAAATTGAACTGTTAATTGCATAAAAGCAACTAAATATAATCCTTAGCCATGATCAGCTTACTTTAATTGCAAAAAAGCAACTAAATCTCCAACTAGACGACCGAGTAGACTGTACTTCTACTTTTTAATTGCTTTTCTGCAACTATTGCGACCCAAATACCCCCGATCATTTGATTTAATTGCTTTTCTGCAACTAAATTCGCACAGTGATGTTCCAAATACGGCGGTTTTGCATTTCTCGATTAAAAATCGAAATTAACAAAGGACTGTCCGGTTCCGGACAGTCCTTGCGCATGCGTCATTATTAGAATAAAGTCAGATGTCACCATACACCTCACACAAGGTCCGGCAAACCCAGCTCGGCTCTACTGCACAGCCCTTCGTCCAACGCTTCCTGACGGATTGCCAAGTACAGCTCCGCTTTGGTGGCGTTGATGTAAGGCAAGACGAATAATACCCCAACAAGGAAAGCTAATGTTCCAAGTAAATACCAGCCGATGAAGGAAAGGTCTAGCACGAATATCCGCCACTTGTGCCCACGGGTCATTCGATTGCTGAGCTCCACCGCCCGACTGGAACCAATATTAGCATTGTCAGCCAATATATATGGCACCATACTGTACGCATACATCTTCACGAATCCCGGTATGATGAGCAGCAGGAACCATAAAAAATTGAGAAACCCGCTCCAGAACATCGCTTTGACAACCGCCATATACTTCCCTTTTGCAAAAGCATAGCCCAAATAATTCATGTTCGCATCGTCTTGCGCAGCCTGTTTGAAATACTGTCTGACTCCAACGATCAGAGGGTTGCAAAGAAACACTCGAAACGCTATTGCAGCCAAGACAGCCAGAACTGCAATAATAATGATGATGATAAGGACTACAAGAAAGGCACCGTCCAAATCTCCGAATCCACCCGAAACGCCGGACCAAGTCGTCGATCCTCCATCATTTCTCCCGCCTCCAAAGCCGGAGTTGAAGGAGCAGCTAGGAATCCCCCCAGTAATAAAGGCAAGCAACAGACTAACAAGAAATGCTTTCCAATACGTTGTTCTCAGGACATTTTTGGCCCTGTGCTTCAATTCACTGCGAGTCCACATCCGCTCACCGATCCCTCTTCGTTATGTATATATTTACCTCATATGGTAACACAGATCATTATATTTGCGGATTATTTCTTTTATTCCCGTAAGCCTTATGTTATCGATTGATGAGAAATTGCGAATGAGTGAGATAGAAGAAGATACCATTTTCTGAAAATGCCCGGAAGCTTAGCCCTTAACAAGAAGTACATGATGCCCCAAAAAAGCGAACACTTGTTTTTACTGTTTGACCCTTCTTTGGACAAGCTGATACGATGATGGCGTTTCTAACATTTGGGAGTGTGTCCATTGATCAAATTTCCAGATTGGCTCGTATTCTTCATAAAGCAATTATCCAGTAATAAGGGAACCCTGCTTCTTATCTCTTTACTGACAATCGTAATCATCGTTACCAGCGCCGCCGCCCCTATATACATCGGGCGAATAGTGGATGAAGTTACACATAGTAATGGTGACGAACTGTTCTCTTACGCCATCCTGCTTGCAGCGATTTATCTATGTACGCATATATTCATCACTGCTCGAAGCTATATTTCGGCCAGAGCTATGCAAAGTCTGACTTACCGATTATCACGCGATACTTTGGCTGCTGTATTCCGTACCTCTGCATCCTTCTTCAACAAAACTCCAAGAGGCGAATTATTACAAAGAATTATTCAGGATACTCGTATGATTCAGCAATTCGGCTTAGTCACACTGCCATCCCTTGTACAGGCATCCCTACTCGGATGTACAGCAATTGTAGTGATAAGTCGAATCTACTGGCCAGTGGCCGTAATGGTTGTGATCACTTATGTGGTTCTATTTATTCCGGTTCATATTTTTGGCAAAAAGCGCGGTGACGTGCGTCATCGCCTGATTCGTCACAATGCAGCCCTGCGCCAGAGTCTATTGGAGAAACTCGAGAGCTGCAAACAGAGCAAAATTTACGGGACCGAACAACAAGAGTATGAGCAATTCTCCAAAGAGCAGAAGAAATGGGCAGAGCTTACGTTCCAGGAGAACATCCTGACCGATGCTTTCAAAGGCTTCCCGCGCATTCCAGACTCTCTGGCTCCGGCACTCGTATTCCTGTTCGTTGGATGGCAGGTCGCAGCAGGCCGATCTACGATTGGCGAGCTTATGACTGTCATCGCCTTCATCCCGGCTATAAATAATCCCGTTCGGTTGTTCTTCATGCTCTACGTAACCTTTGCAGATATTCAAATTCGGATTCGAGGCATTATGGAATATATGCAGCTTCCCGAAGAGCCAGGGAGAAACAGAGGGTTATTACATCCGCTGGATCTCAAGAATAATCCGATTCATTTTCGCAATGTATGCGTCAAGGGTGATCATGGCTTGCTGCTTAAAAATTTATCCTTTTCCATTGAGCCAGGGGAACATGTCTCCATAGTAGGTCATAGCGGATCAGGTAAAAGCACGCTGCTTAAGCTGCTAACTCGTCTGCAGGAACCTTCCGCCGGAACTATTGTGATCGGAACAACTCCATTGAGCGAGTGGGATGCTGCTTATCTGCGCAAGCGTATGGGGTATATGACGCAGGAAGGTTACTTGTTCAACACGAGTCTGTCGAGAAATCTGACTTATTTACAGCCTGACGCGGACCAAGAGGATATTGACTATTGGATGGATGCTCTCGGTGCTTCAGACATGATTAAGACACTGCCAAAAGGGTATGACTCGATTCTAGGAGACAGAGGCTCCGTTCTGTCGGGAGGACAGCGTCAGTTAGTCGGATTAGCGCGCACGATGCTTAAGCGGCCAGACTGCCTGCTGTTGGACGAAGCAACCGCATCCTTAGATCAAGCCAGTGAAGCCATTGTCTATGAAGCTCTGAACAAACACGCTAAGTCAGAAGCACTGACCCGCATTATCGTAACTCATCGACTCCAAGCAGCCGCTCATGCAGACCGCATTCTTGTTTTACATAATGGCGAGTTAGTGGAACAAGGAACACATGAAGCCTTGCTCACCCGCTCCTCCGGTGTATATTCCCGGCTATGGCACAGTCAGTTGCATGAGCGAACCAACGACTCGGATGTACAAAGGGAGGACAACGCCGTTGCCAGCGCCGTCGTATAATCGCAAAGCTGTATTGGCTTATCTCAGGAAGCTAGCTCACCCGTATCGTAGAAATATGGTATGGACTGCTTGCTTGATTCTCACAGGAACAATAGCTTTTATGACTCCGCCCCTCATGACTAAGTACATTCTGGAACAGGTTCTGCCTCAGCAGGATTTGGGGCTGCTCGTAATCGTGTGTCTGTGTACCGTTATCGTACCGATCATTGGCAGTGCCGTTATTCTAGTGGAAACGTATCTAATGCGGTTTGCCTTATATATTGGCGGACAAGGTCGAGCAGACTTATTCAATGGCATCCAGCATCAATCATTAAGTTGGATGCAGCGACAGCGATCAGGAGACCTAATTACTCGGACTCTTGATGATTCTGAGGAGATCATTGCTTTTTGGACAGTAAAATATGGTGGATGCTATGGCTTATTATCACAATCACGATCGGTTCTATAGTCCTGCTCACCTTACACACCGGTCTTGCTCTGCTTATCCTTGGCTTGTGGGCAGCTCATGCGGTACTGATCTCCCTGCTTGGCCGCCGTGTGAAACAACGGGCTGCGGAATCGGCACGGCAAGCTTCACACGTTACAGAAACAATCCGCGAGGTGCTGACAGCAGCACCGTTCATCAAGGCATCGGGACAAGAACGCCTTGCCCTTGAGACCATTGACTCCGTTCTGCATAACGATTGGAATGTAACCCGCAAAGGCATACAGACCAACCATCTGGTCGAGTTCTTTACTACCTGGTTAGGCTCATGTTTTCTTGTTGTGCTTTATTGGGTTGGGGGTCATTCGGTAGCCGATAAGCAGATGACCATTGGAGCTTTGATCGCTTTTTTGGCCGTCTATAATTGGCTGCAACCATTTGGAATCGCCCTCTTCGAAACTTATTTTGCTTCCAAGAAAGTTGCTCCGGCAGTAGAACGTATTGCAGAAGTCGCTTTCTCCGTTCCGGCTAAGTCAGGTATCATCCCTTCAATCCGATCTATGGACATTGAAGCAAATGATTTATCCTTTAAGCATGACGGCAACTCCATTCTGGAGAAAGTAAGCTTTCATATTGCAGCCGGCTCGGTTGTGTCGGTGATCGGCTCAAGAGGCTCAGGGAAATCCAGCTTGACGGAGCTGTTATTAGGCCTGCGGCAGCCTTCCTCAGGAACTGTATCGATCGGCGGCGTTCCGCTGGACCAGATCGATGAAGGCTGGCTGCGCAGTCAAATCCTCGGTATTACGCAGGAGGTTATGCTGCGAAACGGGACGATTCTGGATAATATATTGTATGGCAGCGACAATGCGGATACTGATGCGGTAGAGCAGGCGATCCGCCACGCTGAGCTGACAGATTGGATCGCGCAGCTGCCCGATGGATTACTCACGCAGGTTGGCGAACAGGGACTTATCCTGTCAGGCGGAGAACGGCAGCGAATCAGTATCGCACGAGCCCTGCTTCGCAAGCCCTCCATCCTCATACTGGATGAAGCTACTTCTGCCCTGGATATGCGGACGGAGCAAAGACTGCTGACCCATCTCACCGAGCAGCTTAAAGGGACAACCCTCATCTTCATTACCCATCGCATGGCTGTAACGAGATTGTCCGATCAGATCCTGCAGCTGCAGGACGGTCGAATAATGGCAAGATCCGCTTAGATCAACTGACCGTATTTGTCATGGAATACGACCTATACTATTAATAACCGTAATGAATAAATCAGGAGGTTTATCCTTATGGAGCTTATATACAGCTGCCATGAGACATACAAAGAAGGCCCAAGTGTGCAAATGCTGCCACATTGGACCTTACTCCACCGAGCCGGAAACCTTGGACAAACTCCACGGCTTCATGAAACAACATAATTGGATTCAGAGCGGACTGCATCATGAAATCTATATATCCGATCCGCGAAAGGTCGAGCCTTCTGCGATGAAGACCATCTTGCGGTTACCTGTGCGGCAGCTAGCCTAGGGCCTAGCTTTTTCACTAAAGATTCGAAAGGAAACCGTCAGAGAAGCTGTTAACATGATGATTCCAATCCCCACAATTAGGCCATACTCCTGGAACCACAGGGGCCATGTTTTCACATAATCGAACAAAAGTCCCCCGATCAACGGCCCGAAGAAGCCAAATAAACCTGTCAAGGATGCATAGACGGAGAAGTATATTGGACGATCCTTATCGGGCGTATCGCTGATAACGAAATTGAACACAAGAAGTCCGAAGCCTGCCATGCTTATACCAAGACAAGTGTACACCACAATCAGCATAAAGGTGGCGGGTACAAAGGCTTGAATGCCCCACAATATAATGGATACGGCATTGAGCGGAAACACCCACAAAAGAAGCTTGCGGTTGCTCCACTTTATGTTTAATTTGCCCCAGACCACATAAGCCACAATCGACACAACAGCGAGCAGCGTGTTCGAAATTCCGATCCATTCATAGCTCATGTTCATGATATCCAGCATCACGTAACTGAACAGCGATATCGTACTGCCCTGCGCCATAATCCAGAACGACACGAAAAGAATCGATTTAATAAAACCGGAATCTCGGAACGGCTTGTATAAGTATTTGATTGATAACCCATTCTCTGAAGGGGTATGCGGGATTTTGGGGTATCTCCCGATCGTAATCATGTTAATGAAAGCTACTGCAGCCCCGATAATATAGAGCGCAGCGAATCCTGTAGATTCCGACACCCGATCAAGGCCCCAGCCTGTAGCGAACAAAGTAATGGCTGCCGCTACACCCGTTAAAGTGAACCGGATCGCGAAGTACCTCGCGCGTGTCTCGGTGGGCACCATATCTGCAAGCAAGGTCGTAAACGGAGCAGACGATAAGGAGCCGAAGAAGCAAAGCGTCAGAAAGAATATAATGAATAGCGGTATCCACCACTCACTTGGCGCAATAAAGGGAATCAACCCGCAAGCACATAGGAAAATACGATGAAATAAGACCGTCACGAAGACGATCTGGTAACGATTCGTATATTTCTCCATCAGGAACGCAGATACAATAACCAGTATCGCATTCATAAGCAGAGGAAGCGCAGTAATAAATCCGATCTGACCCGCACTCGCGCCCAGATACAATAAGTATCCCGTCAAGTAAGGCCCCACAATCAAATTTCCTAAGATCGTGGAAGTTACCGCTTCGTAGTGCCCATTTCGCATGGCTTGGCGGAGAACTGGCTTGCGTTCTGCCCTTGCTGCTTGCAATTGTCCGTTTTGCCCTTCTATTGATTGGGTACGGGACTCATTCATGTGTGTACCTTCCGTTTCTGCCCTTACCGATTATGTGAACCTATCTAGTTGCTACTTAATATATACGGCATTCTTCAATGAACTCCTTCACGGATGTGCACGTAGTCCCCTAATTTTTGGCCTGCATAGCAGCGTTCCTTAACTGGCGTTGTTCATCCCGATGCTTTTCTGTTATACGCAGCATAGCATCTCCAATGGCACGCCAGGTTTTGTCCGGATGAACGGCCCGATAATCGTTCGATTCCGAACCGCGGTATCCCCAGACGAGAATCGTTCGCGCCCCTGCATCATAAGCGGCATCAGTCGCCCATACGATCTCCTCTTCCCGTCCAGCAGGGGTCCTATAGCCTTGGATCCAAATGTTATGGTCTTTGTTGAACCGTCTGCAAATGTCCAGATTCCGTTCTGTACCTCGATACACAAACTCGTAGGGCTCAACGTCCTGGTGTCCGAGCCAGTAAGGATCTGACCCAATATTATCCAAGGTGTCCAGCTTAGCTATTTGATCAATAGTCTCGAGATTAATTCCGTGGGAAGCCCCCAGCATTACACAGACGATATTCTCCATCTGCTTATCCCTGCTATACCGTGTAACTTCGCGGAAATAATCTACAACAGACCAAACCCGGAACGCCTCTACTTCACTTGTGAACAAGGACGGCATTTGCTTGCCGTATTGCTCTTGAAACAAGGCTTTGCATCGATCGCAGTAACAGCTCCACACTTTGGGCTTATTGTCCTCCATCGATTTGGCAGCCAAGTGAGGCTCATCCCAGAAGATGCTTTTCCCGCCAATGTCTTTCACCACATCAATCCATTCCCGCGTAAACTTGCGGAAATCCGGACTGTTCAGACAGGATCTGACCGGATCAACGGTCCCGTCTGAGTACACTTGATGACTGGAGTGGGAATATTGAAGGAAATGCGACTTGTCCCCAGGAGGACCTCCGATTCCCCAATTATCCACCCATACATCCAGCCCGTGTCCTTCTGTAATCTGGATGATTTCTTTCATAATGTTGCGGTGACGATCCCAATCCGTGTGAGAGAACATATGAACGACCAGATTGAAATGATGCTCCACAATGTCCCGCATATCGGTCTCTACGTGTCTCAATATCCGGTTGCCATGATAGGCTATCCCTTTTACTAACTTACTTCCGAATTGCTGCTGCATATTATATGGGCTCCTTTGGGAATAAATTGGTGCTATTCCTTACACTCGTGCAATACGGCTGGCGGTCGGCATGAATTGATAGAAGTAGCAGTCGGCAAGTCCTTCTTTCCCTTGGAAAGGCAACCGCTTCTCCTCCAGCTCTTCAAGACGTTCGACCTCCCCATTCACATAATCATGCAGTCGTTCTATCGCTGTATCCAGGCTCATCAGCAATCCGCCATAACGCAGATCCATGATATCCCAACCAAAGGATTGATTGGTCTGGTGCCAGCATTTGCGGTGATAGGTGTGCAATTGTTTCACTAGCCTGATCAATTCTGGAAGCTCTGTATCGGCAATCCGGCTCATGATCGACTTGTTGCCCGCAGCATAAGCATCGGTAATGCGAATGCCCATCTCTGCTTTAAGCGACAGGACGGCACACAGTCTGCGGAGGAGCTCGAATACAAAGCCATACTCGCCATTCCGCCCTGCATACAAAGCCATCTTTTGTTCAAGCTCGGCGTAGTGTTCCGTTAGACCGAAGCCGCGAATGTTAGAATCGAACAGTCCCATCATTACATTTTGCCAGAGCAGAGATCGGGAAACATTATACGTCTCCAGATTGCCTGGGGATATCCCTGGTGTTTCATCGACATATTTAATATCCATAAAATCATCGTAATGGGCGCCTGTGCAGAAATGGAAGCGACGCTTCAGCTTTTCTTCATCCAACGTATCCGCATAACCATGCTCAGCGAATAGCTGCAGCCCAAGCAGAGCCGAGAACCAGTCGCACTCCGTGCCGTCATCCCCCCATAAAGTGGCGATGACCTCGGTTACGCCTTCTCTTTTGCACACGTTAAGCGCTGCATTAGTAGAGGCGAACGTCGCGCCGTAGTTAAGCACATACCCTCTCCAGTTCCAAATCCCTCCCGCGAATACAGGGGTATGTCCGAATTTCTTATGTCGGTTGATCCACTCGGTATAGAACGCTTCGTCATAATGGTAATAGTCCCAGTAGACCTGCTGCACACCTTTTGGCATATCGGCAATGACTTCATCCGGAATGACACAATCGAGATCATAATAAGCCCCTGTCTTGGACCCCGCACGGAAATACATGTCGCTCCACATCATCGCTTTGAGCCCTAACCGATCGGTTATTTCCAGCACACGCCGCAAATGATTATTCATAATCTCGAACTTGGTATGCAACCCGTTCTTTACCAAATATTCGCCGAGCCCAAGCTTCCAAGCTTCATCCATTCCAATATGGATGCGTTTCGTACGCACTGGCGCAATTGCTGCTTTAATCATCTGCTCGACGAATTCATAGGTTCGTTCGTACCCTACCAGCATCGTTTCTTTATCGTCACGCAGATCGCTGAATGTGTCCCACTTCAGCACATCCTCCAGATGACTTAAGGTCTGGATACACGGTATCATCTCAATCCCGAATTGATCCGCATAATCATCCAGCTCCTGAATCTCCGCTTGTGTGTAACGGCCTCTCATATATCCGAAGTAAGGCTGCTCAGCCACATCATAACTATCTTCCGTATAAAGCATGATCATATCTAGCCCCATCAGCGCCATATGCCGCAGGAACGTTTTGACACTGTCGACCTTAATAACGGCACCGCCCTGTGACACATCGAACATTGGACCATTCATTGAAAATTGCGGGCGTTCTACCAGGTGGAACTCACTCTTCTTAGAACGCAGCTCTTCAACAAGCAGTCCGAAGGCACGGAAGAAATGAATTTTACGAGAGTAGCGAATGCTGGATTGCCCCCCGCTGCTAGTAACTTCAATTACATTCTCTTCATGCTGCGTCACATCTACCTTATAGCCGTCTGCGGAGAGCTCCACCCCCATTTCTTTGGCAGCTATAGCTATTCCTTGCATTAAATGTGTCAGATCTCCTGTTAAATGCAGCTTCATATCCACCCATCCTCCTCTGTTTATGCAAAAAACAATAATTGTAGTAAAGTTGGTCCACGTTCTATACAATAGCTTCATAAGTGTATGGGAGGCGTATAGGTCTTGGCTAAATTCGTGGATTATAAGATCAGCCCGATTGCCATTCAAGTTGTGGATCGCAAGGTAGACCGGTCAAAGTTGAAGATCCAGTCTTTAAATATAGAGCAGTACGGTTATCTCCCGCGCAGGACGCTCAAAAGAGAAGTAGCTTATGGCCGCTTTATGGCTTTTACATACATCTCTCGCGGGGGAGGCACTTTTCAAGTTAATCAGGGTCCTGTACAGCCAGTGACCGCTGGCAGCTTATTCTGGGAATGGCCAGACGAAGCCTATCAATTCGGACCTGCTGACAATGAAGATTGGGACGAATATTATGTCATCTTCGAAGGGGACCGGGTACAGGAATGGCTGCAGAACGGCATTATTCCGAATCTCGATTCCGTCATGCACGTCGGTGTGGACCCTTTATGGATCAGCAAGCTCGAAGCGATCGGAGCCTACTTGGAGAGCGGAGTACCTGATAATGCAGATCGGGCCTCTCTGCTGTTGGAGTCACTCGTCTATGAATTCTCTCAGGCACATACGGTCCACCAAGTCGGTCATCTGCAATCGCAAAAGCAAGAGATTGTATTGCAAGTGCTGGACGATATTGCTAACAGCCTGTATCAGCCCTGGAACGAGCAGGAAATCTGGGAGCGCAATCACATCTCCCGCTCCACGCTGCGTCGCATTGTTCATCACAACACGGGCTTTCCGTTGAATGAATACGTGAATCGGCTCAAAGTATCCGAAGCCAAGAAGCTTCTGAACTACACTACCCTTCAGATCAAAGAGATCGCCCATAGGCTTGGCTTTGAGGACGTAGCTTATTTCTCTCGCCTATTCAAGAAATATGCACACACTTCCGCTATCTCTTTTCGAAGGAATCGTGAGCCTTAGGCCTATATTCACTTTAGCAGAGCCCCCGTGAGCAAGAGAATGAACAGGGTGTTCAACCAGTTGGACTATATGTTCTTAACTCCCGTGAGGGCGGATGAGTTCAGTTCGGCGCGTGGAGGGCAGGAAGGTGGGCTACGATCGCTGTTGCACTTGAATTCTGTTGAACTATTTCTAGTGGTGAGAATCCAAGTGCAAAGGCGACCGCTGACGCTTCTCCGCTCCACCTTCCTGCCCTTTCGGTTCAACGTTTCTTTGGGAGTTAAGTTCACATACATCCTATGCGCTAAAGCGGATTTTCCGCTCTACAGCAATCGTTCCAACCTCTGAGTCACTTCCTAAAACGGATTTTCCGCTCTACAGCAATCGTTCCAACCTCTGAGTGACTTCTAAAGCGGATTTTCCGCTCTACAGCAATCGTTCCAACCTCTGAGTGATTTCTAAAGCGGATTTTCCGCTCTACTGTAAAAAAGAGGGAACCTTCGGTTCCCCCCAACTAGCACAAAAAGACCGATTCAACTTGAATCGGTCTTTGCATTCTCGCAACTGCTCCAGCACTATTGCGCTGCTTCCTCACTGCGATCCGTTGCAAGCGGAGGAGCTATGGAGAGTGCGGATATTTCTTTGCGCCACGCTTCATCGATAACAAGATCAAGCGCCGCTAAGGATGGCTCTAACTGCTCCAGGTTGCGCGCTCCAATGATTGCCGCGGTAACCGCAGGATGACTGGCAACCCAAGCAACCGCCAGTGTAGCAGGATGAATGTCGCGCTCCAAGGCATAGGCGCTGAATCGCTCAGCTACATCAAAGTAAGCATCCTCTCCGTAACGCCGCTCATAGCTTGCTTGCTCCACTAACCGGCCTTGGGCTGGTTTACGATTCAATCCATACTTACCGGTTAACAAACCGCCGCCGAGCGGACTGTAAGAGATAACCCCTATTTGCTCCGACTCCGCGAGCGGCAGAATCTCTACTTCCGCTTGGCGCTTGACCAAGTTGTACATCGGCTGGATGAGCTCGAATCTCGCTACGCCTGCTTGCTCGGATTTCCCCAACGCCTTGGCAATCTGCCAGGCCGCCCAATTACTGACGGCTGGATACAGAATCTTCCCTTGCCGCTGCAAATCATCCAGAGCACGAAGGGTTTCTTCAATGGCCGTGAGGGAATCGAAATGATGAATGAAATAAAACTCGAGACGGTCGGTACCCAGCCTCTTCAAGCTCGCTTCCACGGACAGCAAAATATGCCTTCTAGACATCCCTCTTGCGTTCACATCGGTTCCGGTAGGCATACACACCTTGCTTGTCAGAACAAGCTCATCTCTTATCCCGGCTATGCAACGCCCCAGTATCTCTTCCGATACTCCTCCGTTATACACGTTGGCTGTGTCGAAAAAGTTAATGCCTTTTTCACGCGCACGATGAAACATCGCTCTTGACGTGTCCTCATCGGCATTGCCACCGAAGGACATCGTTCCGAAGCAAAGATTGGATACTTGAATTCCGGTCTTTCCTACTGTACGATACTGCATTTCAATCCCTCCTTTATATAACTCACTATTCCTGTATGTTAAATTAGATTAATCTATCAAGCAAGCGTTATTTGTATACGCTAGTATGGCATGATGTGATATAATTTGATCTATGTCCAATGTTTTACATTTTTTCCGAGAGCGCTTTCTTTACAAGAACAATAATGCTAACCAAATAAGGTGAACTCCATATGCAGCATGATCCTTTGATCAAATTACAACAGTTATACAGTATGATTGATGCATCAAGTGACTTTATTATCCTTTCCGATTTGGAAGGGAACGTCCAAAAGATGAATCGCGCCTATGTCCGGCTGCTTAAACGAGAGGAACCCGTTCATAAGCTTAGCGATCTTCTCCCTTACATTCATACGGATGACATCTCCATAACCATCACGTCCTATAATAAGTGGATATCCAGTTCTGAGCCTGATGATATCATCACACGTTATCAGGTAGGCGAGGACAACTATTGGATTCATTGGAGTGTTATTCCTCAAGTGGAGGATAGATGGATTTATGCTATTGGGCGGGATATTACGGAACGCAAGAAGTTAGAGAACCATTTGATTTCTTCTAACAAAAAGTTTTCCATCGCCTTCCATAACAGCCCTACTATTAATTTCATCGTTCATCTGCAAACGGGAGTGGTTGTTGAAGCAAATGCTAATTTTCTGAATTTATTCTCGAAGATTTATCCTTTCAATGTACAAGGTGTCAGTATTTATGAATTAGAAAAACACGGAAATTGCACTTGCATAACCCAACATATGCAATGGATAAAGCACTATGGCGTTATCCAAAATATCGAAATTACATTCACTTGCTTTACTGGTCACATTGGTTATTGTCTGTTCTCCGGGGAGAAGGTGGTAATTGATGACGAAGATTATGTACTCTGTATTATGACAGATATTACCGACAAGAAGAACAACGACAAACAGATGAGTCTGCTTGATAAGTATGATCTGCTGGGAGCCATGGCCGCAAGTATTGCCCATGAGGTTCGTAACCCGATGACTACCGTCAAGGGATTCCTGCAATTATTAAGAAGCAAGCCTGAATTCGGAGCTCATCAGGACACGTTCACTCTAATGGTGGACGAATTAGACCGCGCTAACTCGATCATAACGGAGTATTTGTCCCTCGCAACACCGAGTGACGGATTATATAATCATGAAGTCAAATCCTTGAATGATATTATTAACTATTTGCTGCCTTTGCTCGAAGCCGATATTCTGAGGAACAATCAGAGGTTGGAAATATACTTAGGGCCTGTCAAACCCTTTAAGATGAATGAGAACGAAATTCGGCAGCTGATACTCAATCTAAGCCGAAATGCAATAGAAGCGATGATCAATGGAGGGATATTAACAATTCGAACGTACATGGAGAACGATAAAGTAGTGCTCGAAGTTGCTGATCAAGGTACCGGGATTCCAGAGGAGCTATTGAGTACTATCTTTACCCCTTTCTTCACAACAAAAGAAACCGGCACCGGCATCGGCCTGGGCGTCTGCCGCTTAATCGCCGACCACCATCACGCGGAGATTGCCGTGAAATCCAGCACAAGCGGCACGAGCTTTTTCATTAGGTTTAAGTAAGGGGCTTTGGAAATACATAACCGCGACTAAGGGTCAGTCATCTCACATGGTTTGCATGCTGAGTACGTATTGCCGATATTGATCCGCAGGTTGGAATACGGATTGCCCATGACACACTTCCAATCTGTCAGGACATAGCTCAGCCACAATCGCGCTGCTTCTCACGGCTTCTCCCATATCTGCCGTGAATATAGCCATCGGCTTACGTAATTGACCCTTTTTCGAAGTAAAGAGATCCCCTGCCAGCATTACACGATCCTGCTTATGATAATACACCACATGTCCTGGAGAATGTCCTGGTGTATGATAAGGCTTCAGTCCACCAACGGATGCCAACTCTTCATCTGCTTGCTGTACAAGGGACTGTGCGATTCCTGCAGGAAGGCTGACTTGGGCTTTCTTGCGGCGGGGATACGGCTGTGCTCCTTCCATATACGGAAGTTCGATCCCATGGGCGTAGACCGGAACGTTCGGATAAACCTCTCTAATTCGCTTGATTGCCCCCACATGATCGGAATGACCGTGCGTTAGCACCACTCTTCGCAAAGGTCCTGCTTGCAAAGACTCAATAAAGTTAAGAATCCCTTTGGCCATTACAGGTATTCCAGCATCTACAAGAGTTACGCCATCCTCATCCGTTACAACCCACACATGAATGGGGATAATGATCCAAGTTTTCAAGCTCCAGATATGCTCCGAAATTTGTGTGATTTTCATCGCTCGTTTAGCTCCTTTTGTTCATTTTTGTCGCAAACCCTATCAACAGCACTTCAACCGCCTCGTCAAAAGTAGACCCTAATCGATCCATCAGCTCCTCAACCGATTCCTCAGAATGGATGTATGTTCCAATCATGCCTTGTAAGGTGTAGAAATAGATGCGGCTGAAGGACAGCAATTGTTCACTGCCAGTAGGTAAGGGCACACACTCTTGAACCACCTTCATCAATAAGGCAAACAGCGCATTTCTAATCTTGTTGAGCTCCGTGCCGGGTTCCGTTACGGTCACTTGTGTAGAACGCACCATGAAGAACAATTCGTGCATATTGCGATTCTGCAGGCAAAAATGGATCATTTCGCGAGTGATTGCCTTAAGCTTATGCTCGGGTGTATAGTCCGTATGATCGGCGATTCCTTCGAGCAGCTGCTTCAACTGCTCCAAAGGGGACATGGCAAGCTGGTGAAGCAATGCTTCCTTATCTTTAAAATAAATATATATAGTTGTGTGGGAGCAGCCTGCTTCCTTGGCGATTTCACGCATGGTCACCGTATTGAAGCCGCGCTCAGCGAACAACATACCCGCTGCAGCAAGGATGCTTCTCTTCGTTTCTTCGGAACGTAATTCTTGCTTGCTTGGCATGGGAAGTGCCTCCCTCATTTAGTTATAACCATCGGTTAGTTACCATTGGTTATAATATACCCCCCGATTAGCAACCGTGTCAAGTTTTACAACAAATAAAGAGAGAAGAACATCCTAGGATGTTCCTCTCCCTATATGGATCTTGCTGATTCTGCTGCACGCAACCGTTACAGTTCCATGCTGTTTACCTAGATCCCCCCGCCGTCTTCATTGACCGCTCTCTTCTCGGCTTGAATCATTTCGTATAAGCTTTTCACGCCAATCGTTGCAATTAAAAGCGACACAAGCGCCAACATCGTATAAGGAGACGGGTCAATGAATAGCTTCACCAATGAGAAGGAAACAACTAAAGAAAGTACTGGGGAAACAATCCACACCTTGATGATCTTCACAATGATCCCTTTTTGCCACAGTTGAAAGCCATGATCAGCGGTGCCAATACCCAGAATGGCCGTAGTGGTGACTTGCGTCAGAGGGACCGGGATTCCGAATAAAGACGCTATGATCACCAATACTCCGCCTGTGCTGGATATTACGATTCCTTGTAACAGGGACATATTCGTAATTTTCTTGCCATTCGTTTCTAACACACGCCCACCTAGGAGGATCGCACCCAAGGCAACGAATAAGCCGCCCCAAAGTATACCGGATTCCGTATCAATCAGATTAGCACCCACCAAAGGACCCACGGCGTTCGCCACATTATTCATCCCTGCAGAGAATGCCTCCAGGAACCCGGCACAAGCGACGAGTATTATGAGAATCTTTTTCCACTTGCTGCTTCCGATCCCTTTCCAACGCTGATCACGCTTCTCTAAACTACGGATAGCGTACCCAGCAGCCCAGGCAATAATAAAGGCGACGATAGGAATGGCAATCCAGAAAAACACGATACGCAGAATATTGTCTACATACAAGGATTGATATGCTACGCCCACTCCCACAACGGCTCCGACTGTAACTTCACTAGTAGACAGCGGAATACCCATCATATTCGCACCGAACAAGGTCAAAGTAGCCGATAAAAGAATAATAATAACCAGGTTTACCGTCAGCAGATCCGAAGGAATGATTCCAGATCCTAGTGTCTTGACGACCTCTCCTCCACCGAGATAAGCGCCTAGAAATACGCCAATCGCAACTATGACAAGTGCTAGACGCTTAGCCTTGATCGCACCGCTTCCATAAGCAACTCCCATTGCGGCCGCCGCACCGCTGGCTCCAATATTCATTGCAAAAAACAAAGCGATTCCAATCGCAATAAAAGTAATCGACATCCTATTCCATCCTCCAGCTTATATCCGACTATTCTTATTTGATTTTAGCAGATTATAAAGAGGATGGGAATGAAAACTATTTCACTTCTAGCCGCCCGATACCAGCTGTAGAATATGAAGCTTATCTCCAACTTTAAGCGGAATATCCAAGCGCTCCAGCCAATCCAGATTGTCCTCGTTGTAACAAATCAGCACATGCTGACGGAGCTTCCCCGACTCAGTATATATATGACGTTTCAACAACGGATAAGAACCAATCAGCTGATCCAACGCATCTTGCAACGTCACGGCTTGCAGTGGGAAACGGGACCTGCCTCCTGTACAATCCGCGAGCAAGCCTGGAACCGTCACCTCAATTTCAGTCATTCTCCATCCTCCACGATCCACGTTTTTACACTCAGTATTCGCGACAGTTGACCGGGCAAGCGCTGCCAGTTCACACCGCGATCTAGTGAGCAGAACACTTCACCGGAGGTTGTGCCGAAGTAAAGACCGTACGGTTCCAGAGCATCTACCGTCATCGCGTCACGTAGAACGCTGACATGCCGCTTTTCTTCAGGCACGACATCTCCGATCGGCTGCCACGTTAGTTCATCCCGATTCCTGCGATACACAAGCATTCTGCCATCCTTCATCGTCCGCTGCTCCGAGCTTTCAAGAGGAATCAGGAACAGGTCGCCTGTTGGCGAAACTACGATAGGAAAGCCGAACGGCGCATCTTCTCCGCGAAGCGTAAGTCCTTCCTCTGTAGGATACCAGGAATCGCCTGCATCATCCGATTGGAACACGCCTCCATGCTCCTGCATGTAGAGCGTCTCTGAGCGATCAGGGTCCATCACCATCTTATGGACGCAATAGCCGATCTCCGGATACGACTGTCCTGTCGGCACTCGGGCTAGTCCATGGTTACAAGTTTGCCATGTCTCCCCGCCATCCTCCGTACGGAACACGCCTACTGCTGACATTGCCACCCAGATTCGCTTTGGATTAATCGGATCCACAATAATCGTGTGAAGGCACATCCCGCCAGCACCGCCGAACCATCCCGGACGCGATGGATGCTTGGTCAAAGCGTCCAGCTCGGCCCAAGTGTTCCCCCTGTCATGGCTAACGAATAGTCCCGCTTCCTCCACACCTGCGTAAAGGGTATCGGGCTGCGATGGTGCACCAGGGACAAGCTGCCAGATCCGACTCAAGGCAAACCCGCTTGCAGCAGTATAAGCCGGACCTTCCTCAATCTGCGTCCACGACTGTCCGAAGTCGTAGCTGATCCGTATCGAAGTACCGTAAGCCATATGGGAAGTACCCGCAATTAACGCATTGCCATGTCTGCTATCACCTAGAACACTATAAGCTTCCCAACCGGACAGGAAAGGTCCGCTGAGCTCCCAATCTGTCCTGTCCATGTTGGATGTGTAGACGAATACACCTTTGTTCGTTCCTACTAGCAGCTTCATTTGCTTGGCCATGATAGAATCCTCCTTATGATCGGCGCTGTGAATGCGCATACATATTCTATTTACCATAATTCGCCATTTGATAATCAAATCCTGCACGGTCCAAAACTATAACAAAGGCATACCCAATCCCAATCCTTAATTGACTCTATAGCCTGACTACAGTCCTTCCGCGTGAAAGTCCCTGCAAAAGCATAGTTACTTGATCTGGAATTTCGTCTAATGTGATTTCTGTACATGTTGAATAAAGCGCAGCCGGCTTCATCTCGGAGGCCAAACGCTGCCACACGCGCTCACGCGTCTCCATCGGGGTGAATACCGAGTCAATCCCAATCAACTTAATCCCGCGCAGGATGAAAGGAAATATACTGCTTGTCCATTCAACCCCTCCCGTTAAGCCGCTGACCGCTACTGCCCCTGCATATTTAGTACTGCTCAGGATGGCGCCCAGCGCTTTGCCGCCAACGCAATCAATAGCGCCTGCCCATACTTGCTTCTCCAGGGAACGCGGCTGTTCCGGGATCCATTCGTCCCTTAGCATGACACGGGATGCACCTAACTCCAGAAGATAAGATTCATACTCCATCTTTCCCGTGCTGGCCACTACCTCGTACCCCAATTTGGACAAGATCGCAATCGAGATACTGCCTACTCCACCCGTCGATCCCGTAACCAAGACAGGGCCTTTCTCCGGCATAACTCCGCTCGATTGCAGCTCATGGACGGACAAGGCTGCTGTAAAGCCGGCTGTGCCAAGAATCATCGCCTCTTTTAACGATAGACCTGCAGGCAGTTTCACCGCCCAATTCGCCGATACCCATGCATATTGACTGAATCCGCCAAAAAAGCTGACACCAAGCTCAAACCCCGTTACCAGTACCTCTTCCCCTTCACTGAACCGGCTGTCCTTACTGCGGACCACCACACCCGCCAAATCTATACCTGGGATAAAAGGAAACTGCTTCACAATATTGCCATTCGGAACGCAGGCCAGTGCATCCTTGTAGTTCACACTGGAATAGGCTATTCGGATCAGCAGATCATTTTCTTTCAAATCGCTTAAGCTCAACTGTTGCTTGCGAGCCTTCACTTCCCCATCGATCTTGTCCAATACTAATGCCTGGAATGATTCCATCTCGATTCCTCCTGCCTATTCAAGTTCACTTCCGACCGTAGTCGGCTTTGATCTCTCCCCAGCTCTTCGTCTGCCACTTCACTACTGGATTCTTATAGCTGTTCGTCTTCAACCAATTCTCTGCACGCTCAACCAATCTCCAGATCTCTTCTGTTGTATGGTCTCGAACCAAAGTGGAGGATACCGCCTTCTGCTTGACCCATTTCAGCGCATTCTCGGAATCACTGTAGACGGTCTTCGTACTGTTCTGCTGCTTCAAATAAGCTAATGCATGCACGATTGCCAGGAACTCTCCTAGATTATTGGTTCCCTTAGAAATTGGACCGACAGAGAATAGAACCTCTCCTGTTCGGGTATCCACCCCTTTATATTCCACAGGACCTGGATTCCCGCTCGTTCCTACATCTACGGAGATGCTGTCATATTCGATATCGTCTTTGCTGTATACCGTTTCTTTCTTCGTTTTGCCGAATTTGGACTTACCATCGGATTTGCCTGCGCCTGCGCCTCCACCTCCGCCAGCTCCCCATATCCCCTTCCACCCGGCTTTATACGCGGCTTCCGCCTCCTGCTTGGATTCAAAAGATTTGAACTTGGCATCCTCGAATTTCTCCACTTGCTTCTGACAGTCGGGCCAACTCGAATACACACCGGGTGTCTTCCCTACCCAGACTACATAATATTTCTGCTTCGCCATAATTCTATGTTCCTCTCTATCTGGCGCTCTTATTCTGTTCTAATACCATCCTTCTAAGGATACCAGATTTCTATTCGGCTTTCAGCCCTATCCAATAATGGGATGAGATAGGATTGCAGTTCCCTGAACGACAAAAAGAGAGCACCGCCTGCGGTACTCTCAAGACTTGCAAGTTATATCCGATGTTCGGCTTATTACTTCGCGCCGATTAAAATTCCCTTTTTCAAGGATTTCTGATCTGTTCTGGTATTTACAAGTAAAGGCAGTTCTTTCATGCTTCTCCCCATCGGAGCCTTACATAGCGGGCATGTAGGTACAACCTCGAATGCGAAATTATCTCTAATCCATCCCTTACAGCCCTCGGCTTCACATGACCAGACCGTTGTTGTCTCAACAACCAGATCTTCTAACAGTCTTTTTCTTGAATACACGGGTACAGCCTCCATCCCTGAAATCGACAATCTAATTATAAAAAAAAACCGCCCTTCACTCTTGGATCAGGGCAGTTCGTGTAGACTAAGTTTAAGTCTTACAGTTTCACTACGTTCTCAGCTTGCGGTCCGCGGTTGCCTTGGACTACGTTGAACTCAACGCGTTGACCTTCGTCTAGTGACTTGTAGCCATCGCCAGTGATTGCGCTAAAGTGAACGAAAACATCGTTTCCACCTTCAACTTCGATGAAACCGAAGCCTTTTTCTGCGTTAAACCATTTAACTGTACCTGTTTGCATAAGGAAATACCTCCATTCTCAATCCTAAACTGACCTGACCAAGCTAAATAAAAAATTCACAAATCGGCAAAGGTTACCTTCCATAGAACATAACCCTATGCAACATGTGAACTCAGGTCAAATTTCAATTACTCACATCATACCACAGTAGTCCCAAATAAGCAAATATATACAATCATCCTTACTGCGACGGCACTTCTTCCCACTTCTCATCCATGCGTGAACAGAAGGATTGCTCAGACTCGAGCCCTGCCCAATACAACTTAACCTCTCGATTAATCTCCCTTAGTTCGCTTGCTTGGAGACCCAGCTCAGTGAAATAGCGAAAGCCCGGGATCGTCTCTCTGAACAGGGAAAATCTGGATGGTCGATACATCGTCTCTTCGCCTTGCCATTCGGCAGCCTGCTTCAACGCTGGAAGACTGTACGTCTGTTGCCGAATAATCAACTGCGTCTCATAGGAAGTGAAGAATTCGACTAATTGAACTGCAGCGTCTTTCACGCTAGATTGGCTATTCACGGCGAGCCCTGTGTTAAGCAGCATAGTGGCAGGGCTTCCGAAGTGAGGAACGGGCGCAACATCAAACGGCACGTCTTCCCCCGTCAAATAATTAAGATAGAAGTAACTCGTCATGATCATGGATACTTTGCCTTTGGCCAACAACTGCTCCGATTGACCTGCCGTGATTACTTCCGATATTAGCGGGAGCTGCTGCTTCATATCCCGACACGTCCTCAGCGCTTCCATCATCGGAGTATTGGCCAGGCGGATTCCTCCATTTGCATTCCGCTCCACCTTGACACCAGCCTGCAGCGGCAAAAGCGGCCAACGATTCTGGGAGTAGAAATCGCAATGAAAGCCGATTCGTTCGTTAGGAACCGCTAATTGGCCTGCATACTCAATTAAATCTTTCCAGCGCCAGCTGCTGTCAGGTTCCGGCAGTTGCTGCTCCAGGAAGTGTTGGCGGTTGTAGCAAAGCACCAGCGGCGAGAAAATAAAAGGCTGAACGAGCAAGGACCCCTCCTGCGTAAAAGCATCGGAAAGAAACGGATATACTTCCGGGTTGCGCGAGAGCGGCTCCAGTAAGCCTGTGCCTCCTGATTCCGCGAAGTCTTGAAAATCATTGTAATTCATCATGACAGCATCGAGAATTTGCCCCGTTAAATATTGCTTCATATGACTGAATGTCGAATAGGGCAGCGGCACCGGTTGCACCCGAATAGAAGGATGCTGCCTATGGAATCGGTAGAGAATCTCGTCGATCTGTGCTTCACTTGTTATAGAGGTATGGAACCCAAGCTTCACCGTCACTTTACCCTCGTCAGGCAGACCCAGAACCTTGCTTCCTACACGCGGGATCTTCTCAATCAATCCTTCTTCCAGAAGCACTTCCAGTCCTTTGCGAACCGATTGGTTGCTTAAGTTATATTGCTCAGCCAGCCATTTCTCCGAAGGCAGAAACTCACCTGCCGCTCTTCGACCCCCGCGAATCTCACCGCGCAGCATGCTCACAAGCTCATTTAACCGTGTACGGGAGCTTTTACGACCTTGTTCTTGCTTGTCCATTACTTTCACCCATTCATCCCGAGACTTCCTAATTTATTAAGATTCAGTATATCATATCTCTGCTGAACCTGTCGGGAGACATTGATTGCAGACCTATGCCTCACCCGTTACAAAACAATATTATTGAAGCTATGTTTGATCGTATTGTTATCTTCCAGAGGCAGAGAATCACGATTCACGTCTTCTTCAATGCAGGAGGAAAGGAAAAAGTAGCCCCGATCCTCAAAGCCGCCTGTACCAGCCTTATATTGCCCACCCTTAAAGCAAGCTCCGACCGCCTTAAACTTGTGCGTATCGGCTTCGATATGGAAGTGTGCGGTTTTCGCGTCAGCAGCATCACTTACGCAAGTGCCGAAGCTCCAAGTAACAATGTTGGTTGGATCTATGCTCTTGAAGAATGCCTTCTCACCATTGGTCCCCTGCATCAAAGCTCCGCCTTCTATTACAAGCGTCTGATTCGTCTTATGATCAGGGTTCGTTCCGTCACGGTTAGTCTTATCCCAAGCACCTGTCAAGACGAATCCGCAATCCAAGAACCCGCCGCCTTGCATGATAATATCTCGCGAACCGATTCGAATGGTACCCGTCTCTTGCGATGCTCCTTTGAACCAGGTGTTAATAAGCGTCAAACGATTGATGCTGCCTATATCGACCTGCTCAATGTGATTAAATTCGCTATTCAGAATGAGAAGATCGCCGTTAACCGGCATCGTACCGACGCTAGCGGTACCCTCCCGGATTGGCAAGGCAATCTCGCCTTCCGCAATCATGGTGAACGTACAGCTATCGATGATGTTCTTGCGCTTCGCGCGATCCGAGCTCTTCGACAGCTTGATCATTGCCTCTGCCGTACAGCCCCTCATCTGTAACCCGTCAACATTAGCCCAGATCGAGCCGGAGTCAGGCAGTCCTTCTTTTTTAACAGCATGCACGTCCTCCAATGTAAGATCCGTCAAACACTTATGCGCGACGATACGCGAGGCCACATGCTTCTTAACCGTGATGCGCTTGGCGCTATCGCCCCAGGTCGTACCGCTGTTGGCGAACGATAATAGTCCAGAGTTACCGATATATGTGAGATCATGCTCATACTGTCCGTGTGTAACAAATGGGCCGTAGTCGTCTCCATCTCCATGGCAATTCTCCACAATGCAATAGGCGGCACATGTGAAGTCATTAAGATGGCGGGAATTGCTTGTATTGCAATCTCTAATGTGGCCATACAGCACGTTCAACTGTTGAGTCAGATATCCGGTGCCGCCCCAGTCCCGCTCCTCCGGATTAATCAACTCACAGCGCTCTGTTACAAAGTGCGAGCAATAGCGGCGCTCGATAACCGGCCAGAATACTTGGGTTGCATAAATACCGGATACATCGCACTCGACAGCGAATTCGTAGGCAACCGGATTGGAGCCAATCTGATCCCATGTGTCGAACGGCCGGACGCTTACGGAATCTGTAGGAGGCACTGGCACGCCCACGAATCTCATATTGCGAACATGGCTGCGATACACAGGGCTCATCTGTTTGTAGGTCATTTGACGTCCTTTGGCGAGCGTCCATCCCAGCTTGTAGTTCACACGAATATGAGTAGCATCAACAATCTCGGTTACTCTTAATAAGTAATCAAGTTCACGCTGAGCGGCGCCTGCAGGGTGGTTAACCACTCGGGCGAGCCACCAATCTTCCAGTTGGAACACACTCGCATCTTGGACTTCGAGCACATCGGATAGCTCTGCAAGAGCAGCCGAAAGCGTAACCGTTTGCGTTACACCAGCAGGCACACCTCGAAAGCAGATAACAGCTCCGAAAGGGTTATCTTGTGTATTCAACTCAATTCCGTCGGTTGTAACCGTGTGATTACGGAAATCAATCTCGATGTTGCTGCGATTGAAGACATGGCGTCTTACAAAGTTAAGATCCGAGTAAGCCTCAATCCGATGAATAGACAAGTCGTTAACAATCGCGTCAAGCGCATCATCAGCATTTTGAGTCTGGTCGAATATGCCGAAGGCGCGAAAATCAGCAACTCCGTTATGGACCTGCTCCCATCGGCCTGCGTGTACGTTGTCAGGGTAAGGATTGAACACGGTTCCGTTATTATGCATTCTGGTGCTTGCAGGGACCCAATGTACCAGCTTCCCCCCGCCATCGTTTTCTGTATAATAGCCTCGGACATAGACTAGCTCGTACGCTCTGCATTCGCTTATAGATAATGCAAGCAGTTCTTGTATATTCGAAACGTGCATCATAGGAGCAATGATCCTTCCGGTGAAGCTCTATTTGTTTGGTGTATTCCTAGTTTAAAACAACATAACCGCACATGATATCACACTTATCTGGTTTGTTCCTGATTTGTTTTTATTATAGTTTCTTACTTGGAATACCGTCAATTACAATTTGAAGCTACAGCAGCCTCTTGGTTGTTCCTTTCTTTTGAATGCAAAAAAGAGCACCCTACGATGCTCCCTTGCATGATTATGAACCAACCATCCCTCACCCATCATGCCTGCTCAACCCACGCATACACCCGCTCGCATCCCCTGCAGGCGCAGCAATACCGAACGCTTCCCACCGATTACTTCACGATACATTTCCTCGAACCGGAACACCCTGCCCAGATCATGAAGAAATGGATATTCATCAAACTGATCTACTAGCACGAAGGCGTCAGGCTTTAATTCACGACACAACAACAGACAAGCAAGCGATCTTCCATTTGTCTGCGGCCCGCCAACTACCACAACGTCAAGGGATTGAGGCGACAGCCCGATACGGTTAGCCTCTCCATAAAAGCAATTCCGCACCTTATACCAGGCATGCCGTGGAACAACGGATCCGGTAGATGCCCAAATCGAAGCTGCATCCAGCGGATTGGATAACATGAACTCCAGCTCTTCATCTGTAATCTGCCTCAGCGTCTGGGAAATCACCTTGAAGTTCTTTTCCGTTTCTACCCGATGTTGTAATTCCTTTGCCCACTCTGCCTCATGAACTAACGTTGTAACCTCTACCTGCAGCAGCTCAAGCGCTCTGAGCGCCCACCAGAATAGCGTTGACTGTCCCCCACCAAGCTCTAATAGCTTGATTGTCCCTCCATGGTCGTCTAACCTCCGACATAATTGTATCAGCGATGTTTTGCTAATCGAGCTTTCATTGAAGCCCCAACCCGCTCTCTCGGATAGCCGCAACCCTTTTTCAATATCTTGTACCCGGATTGAAATTCACACTCCTTATGGCCATTAAATAACTTTCGACTTTATCAACTGTATGTAGAAATCCAGAAATTATGAAACTCAATTTGCAACTAATATATGATTCAAACGTATAGAAAGGGGTAAACAATGGAGGAGACTTCTCTCATAACGGTTCTGAAAAGAGGATAGACCTATGCAAATCAAACGAATCATTATAATTGGAACTATGGCATTTGCCATTACGATGGGTGGAGGATTGTGGTCTGAAGAGGCTAATGCTAATACAGCGCAACTCCCATTAGATGCTTCTGGAGCTAACAAGTCTGATCCCAAAACAAGCTCATCTGAGTCAGTAGTCCATGCGTCTGGTGCAGATACGTTCCTGGAAGTGTTAGGAGCTTCGTCTGATGAACAAGTGGTGGATGCCCTGTATAACGGCCAATCCCTTGCTGCTATCGCAGCAGGCAATGATAAGGAAGTCCAACCGATCATCGATCTTCAAGTAGCCCAATTAACGCAACAATTGAATAAACGCCTGGCTGAGGGAAGCATTCCCTTGCAAGTGTATCAGGCTCAATTAGCAGAGCTGCCGGATATTGTAGCACGAAGTGTGTATCAATCGTCCTCTTGATCTTATTAATTCGAACAACCCACTTCATCTCACAAGAAAGAGCCGGGGCAGAATGAATCTGTCATCGGCTCTTTTTATATTCGCTTATTTATAACCCATTTGGACAATGACCAAAAACCGCGCAGCCTGGTCATAATGCTGCGCGGTTTTTGGTGACATTCAAGAGCTATAGCTTAAGACGCAACAACAAAAAGACACCTCCTCGGTGTCTGATTATACAAAAGTTTTGGTCTTGCTAAGGATCTCTTCGATCTCGCTTTTCAGCAACAAGTACCTATGGACGCTTCTCATAATAGGGATCTTGGTCAGCTTGTGTTTGTCTACATATACCTTCATCTGATCTTTGGACAATCCCAACGCGGTTCCTGCTTCAGTAACGGTCAACACCTCTTCATTACTTGTCGCATTAAACGTTTTCTTCACTTTTTGATTCCAATCCTCAAATTCACGCATCATTAGCACCTTTCTTGTTCCTTTTCCATGCTACTTCTTCCTATAGTATACCACGAACCGAGAAATTATGTTTGAACGACACTGTCTACTTTTTCCCGAGCCGCCGATTACGCCTCATTAGCAGCACTCACCATTTTGGCTTGCTTCCATTTACCGAACCTGTAATACCACACATTCAGGGCAACAGCAATAAAGAAGCTGATCGGGAAGCTCCACCATATATAATCGAATCCATATTCATGACCTAGCCATATCGCAAGTGGATTCCGTACCCCTAGAAGTGCTATGAAGGTAAACACAAGCGGAAGAATAACCGCACCCGAAGAACGCACTACCCCGCCGACCACATTAAAAATCCCGAACAGAATAAAGGACCAAAGCGTAATGTTATTGATATGGACGCCTATATCAATTGCTTTTCCTTCAGCTGGAAGGAACAGCCCGACCACCTCTCTATTGAAAAAGTGAATCAAGAGCACGATTAATCCTGTAAGGAGCACGTTAAATCCGACACCGGTCCAAGTGATGCGGCCCACTCTGTCCCATTTGCCTGCTCCAATATTTTGAGCTGCCATTGAGGTCGCCGCCCCGCCTATAGCCATAGCCGGCATCTGCACATAACTAGCGATTTGCGTAGCCACTCCAAAAGCAGCGGCTGATTCCGACCCGTAGGAATTGATCAGATGAATCAAGAAAATATTGCTCAAGGACACAACGATCATGCTGAGCCCCATCGGAAGGCCCTTCTGAATCAGTGTTCGAATAATGACCCAGTCGAAGGTTAATAAATGAACGTCGTCCCTGGTAATCCGCAGGAAATACTTTTTGCGGTACAAATATAAGATCAACAAAGTGAGACTGACAAGCTGCGAAATAAAGGTAGCTATTGCCGACCCTGCTATCCCTAGTTCAGGAAACGGCCCTATCCCTTGAATTAATAACGGGTTCAGCACAATATCAAGCGCAGCGGACAGCAATAGGAAGTAAAATGGGGTCTTGGCATCGCCCGATCCTCTAAGAATCGCCATAACCAGGTTATATCCGAACATAAACGGAACGCCAGCAAACATAATTCTTGTGTAAGTCACGGCAAATTCTCGTGCATCCGCAGGTGTGTTCATCCAGTCCAGGATATGGGATGAGAACACCATTCCCAACACCCCGACCAGAAGGGAAAGTACAAAGAAGAATACGGTACTGGTGCCTACAACCTTCTTGGCCTCTTCTACCCGCTTAGCACCGAGGTTCTGACCAATCAAGATAACGGCGGCCATTGCAATACCGAATATAGCACTTATCAGTAAAAACATGAGAATATTGGCATTAGATGTAGCTGCAAGCGCTTGTTCCCCGAGGAACTTGCCGATCCAGATCGCATTAATGGAGCCGTTAAGAGACTGGAGGACATTCCCTAGTAGAATGGGCAGGGAGAATAGAAACAGTGTTTTGGCTATTGGACCTTCTGTTAATGTCGGTCTAGCCTTTGCCGAGTTGGAAGAGTTCACGTCTGATGTCTCCTTTACTTGCTGCCTAGTTTGTCGTTGGTTATACGTTTCCTTTTCCATAGCTTCATTATGACATACGCCACAAGCACCAATACAGCAATAGGAATAATGATTTGCATTTCTAGTTGCATAGACAATAAACCTTGTGAGATCAAGGAGAGAATCAAGATATAGATCATGTTGCCAAGAATAGTGGCGTATAAAAAGATGCTGAAACGGACTGAACTCACCCCAGCGGCAATATTAATCACACTTGTGGGCATAATCGGCAGCACTCTTCCTATCCATACATACCAGAAGCCCTGCTCTTTTATTTTCAGCTTTACCTTATCGTTTACAAATTTATTAATAAAAGACTGGAACCAGTAACGGGCAATCATAAATGACAGAATAGCCCCTATAACGCTGATCAGCCAGCTCCAAATAAAACCGGTTGTAAACCCGAAAACGGAAACATTCACCGAAATCAATAAAAACAGCGGAATGATCGGCAGCATATTTTGAATCGTCATTAGCAGGATCGTAAAAAACAGAAGTATAAAAATACTTCCCTGCGACAAGTCTTGTAATACTTCCGGATCACCTGCAATTAGAATAGAAACGGTATCGGTATTCAAGCTTAGCAGCAGTAATATCAAGATTAGGGCAAAAGATAGCAACTTCATTCGCTTATTCACGTACGGATCACCTTTAATGTGTTGAAATGTTAGGTTTACAATAACATATAAATGTGAATTGAATATGAATGTCATCTATTTTAATTAGGATAAATTAAAACTCTACTGCAAAAAGCCCCGTAAGTGCATGCTTTCCGCATGTTTACGGGGGTGCGAAACCGTTGTTATTCGAATCCTAACCTTATGTGAAGCCGTTAAGTTCACCCTTGCAAAGCCTCACGCACCTTAGCCTGCTGCTCATTCGTCAGCACAATCCGGCCTGCCGCTGCATTAGCCTCGAGCTGTTTGACAGTACTGGACGACGGAATGACGGGTCCCATTCCCGGCAATGTTAGCATATAGGCTAGCGCCAACTGATTCAGCTCCATCCCCCACGCCTGGGATAACACAGCGAGCTTCTGCAGCTTCTGCGCAATGGCAGGCTCCAAGGCCTTGTCCAAATCTCCTTCATCATAAAGCCTGCTCCCGGGACCTACTCCCTCAGGATTGATGTAACGATCAGAGAGCAGTCCTCTTGCCAGCGGACTCCACGCTACATAGGAAATTCCGTGCTCGGCTGAATAAGACAATACTCCCGTTTGATTCGCTGTTTCCCCATTCAACAGGTCAAAATTATTCTGAACCGCTGTGATTCGCGTACGAGGAAAGCTGCCTTCCGTAACCTTCTTGTAGCTTTCAAGCTGTTCCTGATTAAAGTTCGATACGGCAAAATAACGAATCGCTTGCTGTCGGACCAAATCTTCAATCGCAGCCAAACTCTCTTCGATCGGAGTAAGCGCATCGAACTGATGGAAATATAACACATCGATATAATCCAGCTGCATCCTCTGTAAACTTGCATACACAGAATCGAGTATGTTACTTCGAGACAGCCCGCTATGATTGGGCGTTATTCCATCCATCCCGCCACACAGCTTAGTAGCTATAATGACGTTACGCCGTTGCTCCGGATTGCGCTTCATCCACGTGCCGATTATGCGTTCCGAGTTGCCTGAAGCATTGTTGTACCGGTTCGCAGTATCCCAGAATGTTACCCCTAACTCAACTGCGCGATCAAAAATATTCCAAGCCTGGTTCTGATCGATCCGTGAGCCGTCACCGGTATCCGGATACCCCATCTTCCAAGTTCCAAGCCCAACATTTGACACCCGTAATCCAGAAGACCCTAACGCCCGGTAAGGCATCCCATTAAACCCGTCCGTTACTCGAAAAGGTACATTATACAATTGCGGATTTGGTTGTAGAAAATCCATCTTGTCCCTCCCTAATAAAGTAAGTATGTTATAAGTTTACCACCTTAACTACCAGGTTCCAATGCCGCATCAAGAAAAGCAGCAGCCACAGTCCAGCTCCTGTGACTACTGCTTTAAGTCCAAGCCCAGAAAAAACCGTCTCGCTCCCATGCTACTTTCCCGTTATGGAGCTTACGGAATGCTTTCTTCACATCCTTGGAGAGAGAATGGTTCCCTTTCTCATTCTGAAAAACATGTTCCTCGCCAAAGTGAGCTCGGACATAAGCTACTGCCTCCTCCTGATGGAGAATTCCTTTAAACTTAATTTCATTAACCATCCATTCGGCAACCTCTTGTGCTGACACTTCCACTATGTACCCGCTCCTTATAATTGAACACTCCTTCTATTATAACTCGCGGATCGATCGGTTTCCATCTCATCACATTGCACGCCAGAAGAGCTGCTGAACAGGAATCGGTTAGTTCCCTACGCTTAGGCCAAGTGTTTGTTCAATGTAATCTCTGCATACAGTAAGGCTTTGCTTAGGTGTCGTGCGGGAGCTGTCAATCTCAACTGTAAGCCAGCCGTCGTATTGGATCTCCTTAAGCAGGTTAATAATTTGCGGAAAATTGACCGGTCCGAGACCCAGTTCGCAGAAGATCGGCATCGCCTCCGTACCCGAGGTTATCGCAATCTGTGCGAGCTCAGTCGGCTCTGGTGTGACATCCTTCAGGTGAAGGTACTTCACGCGATCCCGATAGCGCGAAATGATAACAGCCGGATCCATCCCTGCCCGATACAGATGCGCCGTATCCGGACAGAGCGATACATAGCGCGGATCCGTCAATTCCATGATGGCGTCGATCTCCCGTTCATCCTGGATCTCCGTGTTCAGATGCGGGTGTACGCAGGCGGTGATGCCCAGATCACTGCATCGCTTGGCTGCCTCATTCATCGTCTCGGCTGCTACCTTCAGCTCCTCGAGCGGTGTGCCGTTCGGATTCCTCGGTCCGCGCGGACCGAATACAATCCGGTCACTGCCGCACGCAGCCAGCATCTTGGCCACCCGTGTGTTGTACGTAATGAGCTCGTCGCGGTTAGCCCGATCTCCGAACTTGCCTCCGCCATATAGTGCGGACAACACGAAACCATTCGAGGCAAGCAGCTCGTTGAATGTCTCCATCCGATCTTCGAATTGCAGGGCAATACGAGTAAAAGTCTCACAGGCTTTGTAGCCTAACTCGGCAGCTTCCTTGAGCCCCTTCTCATATTCCTCGTTCCATGTAATCAAATGACAAGAAATTTTCATATCGACCGCCTCCAAGTTCAACTTGATCCTTCTTAATGAGAGAAAGTCTCTCGAACGGCATTCCACAGGTGGAAGGAGTCCCCAGGCTTAATATCAACAAGCACGTGCTTCCCCTCGTGGAGCACGGCTTGCTTCGCGCCCATGCCTAATCGCTTCTGCGGCGACTTCCAATCGGCATCCAGCTTAATCAGCGACATATCTGAGCGGAATGTAAGTTTTGCGCCATCAAGTCGAGCATCATGCAAATAATAGGGTGACGGCTTGCCATATTCCGGCGAATCAATAAGGGCAACTTGCCCCTTAAGCGCTTCGGCGGACCAATTATGTGCGCCCTCGGTCAACTCCACTTGTACCTCGCGATCCTCGACGTTAACCGAAGTTATATGCCCTATACAAGCCGCTGCCTTTCTATTCCTGGTATGAACACTGTCCGAAATAGTAGTGAAGCCTACTGCTTCCATGTCCACTAATAAGCCATCCCGGTAGCGAAGCAACAGCGATTTGGCATCTGAACAATATTCAACTCCGTCCGAATCGACAAATACAGCTGTGCCGCATCCTTCATGAACAGCTATGAGAATATCCTTATGAACTCCGTCCTCATACCTTAACTCGATTCCCACTGGACGCTGCACCTCAGCAGCTGTATGATCTTGTACCCCTGCGGCTGCTTCGAGCGTCTTACATACCATCGGCCGGACCGACGCAATGTACCGCCGATCCTCCTCACTCTCCCGCTCGAATGGCTCCAGCACGGTTGCGAATACAGCCTTGTGACCGGTTGCTGCAGCAGGATCAGCTACCTTATCCCGCCACAGCACGAATGGCTCCCAGCGGGACTTGCCCATCTCCTCGCCGCCTCGCTCGCCCAAGCTGCAAATTACCTCGCGCGCAGACTCCGGATCGGGCAATGTATGCACCTTCATTCCGGCACCCGCATAGCGGTAAGTCCACGAAATCGGGCTGTCCGTACGCACATAACGCTGCGCTTTCATCCAGCCATAACCCGGTTGGCTGTACAGCTCCACATCTTCTCCCGCTAGCGTCCCCTGCATTGGCAGCCAGTCTTCTTCGCTCATTCCTTGGAACTCGATCTGCTCGGGAGAAGCATCCAAGCCCATCGTGTTGTAATCGAATGTGCCGCCCCCCGACAAATAGCTCAAGTCTACTACGTAAGCGTTTTTCCGATCGGGCGCTTGAACTAGCCAGCACCACCGCTCATACGCAGTTCCGGGATATGCAGTCGTATTCACCATTCCTGTTACCTGAAGCAGTTCCCCTTCGTAATGGCAGCGCTGCTCGGAGTAGGAGGGCGCTTGGTGTTTCCCGTCCACCAGTGTCACTGTACAAGCTGCGGAGTGGATTTCCCATTGGTCGAATTTCGGGCTGAGCCAAGTAAACGGGTACCCCCCGACTCCGGACATCAGGTGATAACCGTATGCACCAATCCACAAGCCAAGCTTGTCTCCGTGCTTATGCCCTGCAGAAGGTTGTCCGTACAACACCAGATGCTTGCAGTTATGCGCATCGGTCCCTGCACGCAGCACGCTCGTCTCGGAATCCTCGACCAAGAATGAAGGCTGAATTGCGGCCCCATTCTGCTTATACGTCTGGTATTCCTCCCAGTCCGCCGATAAGGCCAGCAACAGCATCGAATGTTTCACATTCGTATTATTATTGCTCTGCAGCCTGTATGATTGGAGCTCGGCTGAATCATATTGCGCCAGGATCGGTCCTAGTACGCCTCGCAAAGACTTCATACGAGCGTAGCTGATCTCGAACGCCGGGCTATACTTGAATTTTCCTTTGCGCCGCTCTTCCGATACAGGCTCCCGGTTGTCCGCATTTGTATCCCCGAACATCGGCGTCAAGCCGCCGCAATATAGGCGTGAATAATAACGGATCACTTGGCTGATTCCATATTCCTGCTGCTCGAACATGTCGATTCCGTCCGGAAAATACTCCTCATCCCGGAACCCGTAATTGTTGTTCGCCATCATCGTTACTTGATCGCATATTTGCACTAGATAACCGAGAGAGTCATAAATATACCGGCCATCGCGGAAAAAGTTGTTGCGCACTTTCCCTTTCAGACAATGCGGCCCTTCGTTCAGCACTCGATGCATCAGCTTGCCGCTGCCCATGTAGCTTGCGATGAGCAGCTCCAGATAAATGTAGCGCAGCGACCAATCCGTATTGCGTGTGCGCTCGATCTCGCAGCTGTACAAGACAAATGGAATCATGTCATTCACAGCCTTATTCACGCAGAAAGGACGCTGCCGTGAGCGGCCTTCAGCATCCGGTTTGTCAGCGAAAAAGGCCTTCAAATCACCTTCAACCTCACCAATTACGTCGAACAGAAGGTCCAATGCGTCGAAGTAAGCGGATAACCAGTGGCATTCGGTCGTCGTCGGTTCGGCAATCTGCACCGTGTCGTAATAGCCTGATCCGTAATTTCCGTTCATATAAGGGATTAGCTCCGCCAGCCGACCTGCGAGCAGCAAAGCTTTGTACGCATATTTCTTGTCCTGCGTCAGCTGATAGGCGAAGGCAAGATTCGGAATAGCGGAAGCATAACGCTCTCCACTAGTTTCGGGACAGACACTCTTATCCTCCATCACGGTACAGTACGGCCTTCCAAGCAGCATCGAGATGAGGAACAAGCGATAGGCGGCCGTGAACATGTATCTAGCTCCAGGCACCGGAAACCCCTCGGGTGCGACGAATCCCCCGCCATCATCCTCCAGCACAATTTCTTCCCCAGTCTCCGGATGCTCCAAGGTCATGCCAACATGCCACCAGCTCTTCGTATGTATACTGTAATATTCATAAGGCCTTTCGAGACACACCTCAAAAGCCGTTCGCTTCCCGCCATAAAGCGGGTTGCCGAAAAACTGTCCCACTGACAAGGCACGCGGGTTGCCCACCGGCACGAACTCGAACAGCTCTTCGTCGCTCTTGGCCGCCCAGTAATCAGCCACATCAAGGATGTCGCGCTTCATGAGGCGTCCCCATTCCGTCGACTCCGCGTTGTGTCTCGCCCGCTTCACATCAGATGCATTCAGCCGCCCCGTATAGCCTCTAGACTTCTCCGCCATAAGCCCATGGATCTCCTCAGGGATGAACCTTCTCTCCCACTGCAAGAAATGAGTGCTGCCATAGGTTTGCACCTTCTCGGCCCACTCCGTAATTTCACCTTCGCCAAGCCCGCGGGTCAACAACAAATCGCCGTTACCAACACCGCCTGAGGGCCGATCTCCTGGGATGCCGGACCAAGAGATGAAGTCACCGCTCAAGTTGTTGTTATCCGCAGGATCCTGCAGGATACGGGCAGCATTGAACCCTACCACTCGATCCTCCGCAGCATTTATACGCAAATACGACAGCATGATACGAAATTCAGCCCAGTCCATCCCTCCCGATGTCCCAAGCTGATATCGGATGGCAGGAGGCAGCTCCATAGTCTCCAGCTCATAATTATGTTCCTCATATACGACCCGGGCGCCGCTCTTAATCCGGAGAGTAAACATATTATGGCGTTTGCGCCGCGTACTCCCGCGATCGAAGAAGAGCAGAACGTCGCCATGATCGCCTCCTCGGCTATCAACATGCTCAAATTCCACACGCACGACCAGCTCGTCTAATTCCGTATAAGCGTTAAACCGTATTTGGTGAGCAGTCGGCTGAAGCCTTGTCTTTTTCCCGCGAAATTGAACGTCTGCAATAAGAAAAGGAGCGGATTCCTCCGCTTCCTTCCCGATTTCTTTCTCATGTACCAAATAAATGGGATATAAGTGTTCTCTCTTCCTACTGTCTTGAACGGTCTTCATCGCTTTTTTACCCTCCCATTGGAAGTTTCTTCACCAGCAGCCTACTCCTTCAAGGATCCTAGATGAGCACCTTTGACAAAATATTTTTGCAGGAACGGGTACACAAGAATGATCGGGAGCGTTGCGAAAATAATAATGCCTGCTTTCATCGTTTCAGGTGTAATATGAAGCTGGTTCATTGCCGAAAATTCTGGGGAATCCTCGCGAACAATCAGTCCTCTAAGTACAATTTGAATCGGATAGAGATCCCTGTCGCGGATGAAAATCAATGCATTGAAATAAGAATTCCAAGAGCCCACTGCATGAAACAAGCCGATTGTAGCAAACACCGGCAATGATAAAGGCACACATAATCTTGCATAAATGCCGAATTCGCTGCAGCCGTCAATGTTACCCGCATCGAAGATTTCCGAAGAAATGCCTTGGAAAAACGTCTTCATAATAATAACGCCGAATGCCCCGATTGCACCTGGAATCATTAGCGCCCAAAGTGTATTGGTCAACCCCAGGAAATCAATAACTAAGAAATAGGGAATTAACGGTGCGCCAAAAATGAAGGTAACCACAATCCCTTTAAGAATCAGCTTGCGTGCTGGCATATAGGGCCTGGATAAGGCAAATGCCATCGTAGAAGTAAAAAATAAATGAATGGCCGTACCCACTACTGCAATAGTTACACTAACTCCAAGCGCTTTCCACAATGATTTTTGCTGAAAAATTTGCTCGTAAACCTGGATGTTCCACCCTTTTGGCCACAAATACACTTTTCCTGCGTCAACGTATTCGGAGCTGCTAAGCGACAGGGCAAGAACGTGAACCATCGGGGCTAACATCAAAGCCCCTATTATCAGGAAGCCGATCGTGCTTATTATATGATACGTTCGTTCTGATCCGTAAATTGGCATGACGTGTCCCCCCTTAGTATATGCTTTCGCCCGTTTTGCGCTTAAACACAGCGTTAAGTCCAACAACAAGTATCAAGCCGACGACCGATTTGAATATACCAATAGCCGTCGTATAGCTGAACTGCGCTTCCAATAAACCAACCCGATACACATAAGTATCAATTACTTCCGCCACATCGCGAACCAAAGGATTCATAAACATCAGGACTTCCTCTACGCCCGATTCCAAAATATCGCTTATACGCAGCAGGAACAGGACAATAATAGCCGGAAGCATTGACGGAAGCGTAATGTACCACATCTGTTTCCAACGAGAGGCCCCGTCAACCACAGCCGCTTCATATAGATTCGGATTAATGCCGGCAATGGCTGCCAAATAAATGATCGTGCCCCACCCGACCTCTTTCCAAATAGCGGCCCATACGATAATGCTTCGGAAATAGGCTGAGGTTTGCAAAAATTTAATCGGTTCGACTCCGAACAAACCAAGAATTTCATTAATAACTCCGTCGGTTGCGAGCAGGTTGAGAAAGATCCCTCCCACGATTACCCAAGACAAAAAGTGCGGGAAATACAATACCGTTTGGATCGTCCGTTTGAAAAAATAACTGCGAATCTCATTTAGAAACAGCGCTAAAATAATAGGCGCCGGGAACCCGAATACTATTCGATAAAAACTAAGAATCAGAGTGTTCTTTAATATGGTTAAAAAATCGTAATAGGAAAACATCGTCACAAAATGGTCGAAACCGACCCATTTGCTGTTCCAAATTCCTTTGAACATGTCATAATTCTGGAAAACAATAATATTCCCTAATAACGGAAAGTACTTGAAAATGAGAAAGTGTAAAATACCAGGCAACGCAATTAGAAAAAGAGCGGTTCGAGGGTTAGAGATCATTTTTTTGATTAGCATAATTAACCACCTATGCGTTGAATTGTTAGCTTCTGAGATGACAGAAGGGGAGCAGACGCTCCCCTCTGCCTCTCTTTTCTCTTGATGGTTTACTTCTTGATGTTTTTGTTGTACCAGTCCGTGGCTTGTTTAATGGCTTCGTCTCCGCCGCGTTTTTTCCAATCCGCTACAAATTTGTCAAACGCCGCATCCGCCTCTTCCTTGCCAGTCACTACCTTGGCGAACATATCTTGGAACAGGGTCCCAGTACCGCTTCCAAGCTCAGGCTTCGTGGTTAATACTTCAGGTAACTCCATGTTAATGGACGGGCTAGTTAACAAGTTCGTTTCCGAGTATTTCACACCTTTCTCCAATACTTTCGGATCGAAGCCGCCCATACGCTCGATAATCTTAGGATCTGTTCTTGTGTCGCCTGCCGGATTGATCATCGTTTGGAAGAAAGCCTTTTCTTTTGTGTTGAAATCACTTGTTGCGTTCCAATCAATCTTACCTGCCGTCTCTGTGAAGTTGCGGCCGGCGATGCCGTAAGTGAAGAAGTTTGTTTTCTTAGCATCATCGGAATAAGTCCAATCCATGAACTGTACGAAGCGCTCCGGATTTTTCGTATCCTTAGTGATGACATGCACCTTTGCAATGCTTAAACTACGGAAGCCAAGAGAAAGCTGGCCCTTTTGATTTTTAATACCTGGCAGCAAGTCAACAACTGCGTTCTTGCTCACAAATTTATCCGGACTCCAACTGACTGGTACATTGCGCAAATCGTGACTCCATACTGCCACCGTATCGTCGGTGATGTCTTTGACCCAATCCGCTGCCTTCAAAGTCACCCAATCTTTTTTAATATAGCCCTTGTCATACATCAACTTGTATAACTTAATGGCTTCTTTCATTCGCGGATTGATAATGTCCGGGATGAATTGGTTGTTCTCGAATTGCCAAGCGGAGTTGTTCCCGGTCAGTTCAACATCATATGCAGCGAAAAAGGCGTTACTGAAGCCCATATCTGCACGCATGACATATCCGTACTCATCATTCTTTCCGTTGCCGTTAGGATCCTTTGTCTTAACCGCCTCGAAGAAAGCAAGATATTCATCGACCGTTTCAGGTTGCTTCATGCCTAGCTTATCGAGCCAGTCCTTACGGATCAACAGAGCTCTTGGGTTAAGCGGAGTTAACAGCTTTGGAATAGCATAGATTTTACCATCCCTGCTTATACGCGGATTATCCCAAATTTCCTTAGGAATTTTCTTTTTCAAGTTCGGACCGTACTTTTCTATCAAAGGTGTCAAATCTTGGAAAATTCCATTTTCTACCGCTGTCGGATGCCCTTTATCTGTAATCGAAGAGGTGGCAATGACTTGCGGAAAGTCTCTGGATGCAAACCGTACGGTCAACTGTTGTGAGAAGTCTGCAGCCGGAATGAATTCGTAGGCTAATTCCGTCGGAGCTCCGATATAGTCGGAGAACAACTTGGACATTTCCTTGTAAAAGATGTCATCCTTCTTGGCTTGCTTGGCATAAGCCTCACCGCCGTCATTATTCAAAATCAGAAAGCTGGCAGGGTCTTTGTTGACTGTAGGAGCTGGTGATCCTGTAGCTGATGTTGCCGCCGGCGGGTTGGTGCTGTCGCTGCCGCATGCAGCCAATAGAGCTGCAAGCCCAACGATCATGGTTGGTACCAATACCTTAAGCTTTACTCGCATTTAGAATATCCCCTTTTTTTTTCATTTTTTAGACTAACCTGCGATCCTAGCATTTCCTGCATCCTTGCTTGCTTTAACTGTACTTGAATCTCTTAGGCGGGACTATGGGTTTATTTATAAAAATATGAGCTTTTATGACGGAATTAAGCGTTTTCATTTCGGACTAGCTTTTCATACACATCATAGCTTTTCCAGGGGACGAAGCCGAATCGATTATAGTAATCAAGATGCTGTGTCCAGTCTATTATTATCGGTCCGCATCCTTTTTCCCGAAGAATTCGTACAGCTGTCTTGAGCAAGGCGCCACCTAATCCTTGACTGCGGCATCTAGCCGCAACTCCAATCGGTCCGATACCTCCGCACTGTTCATCGAACAAAGCGCTCCAGTTCAAGCTTGCAACCGTGATTGGCGAAAGCTCATCTGTTATGCGGCAAAAGCCAACCAACCCCCCCGTATGCCATACTGCTACATATTCTGCGCCTGTTCCTTGATTGTCAAAATAGCTCTGAGCGGACTCCTCCCATCTGCCTGGGAATTCGTCCTTCATGAATTGGAGCAATGCATTTCGATCGTCTTTGTTCCATAGGTGCAGTTGTCGAAGCTCCAAACCTATGGATTGATCTGCAGGCTTCACCGATGACATTGCACTTGCTGTATCCGATTCCGTTGTTGATTGGCTGCCACCAACACTGATCATGTCGTAGGTTGTATGCCGATAGGTTTACCCTCTTCTTTGCAGCCAGCCTCCTGTTACTGAGGAACCAGGCACACCTGGAAAGTAATGATTCCGCTCTTGTCCAGTCTTAATGGTACGTGCGCCTGCCGCTATAAGAGCTTGCTCAGCCTTGGTCAGCAAGGTGCTCCCTACACCTAGACCGCGATAGGCTGAATCGACAAGCAATACGCTGATTGAGCCCGTTCCATCTTCGTTATACTTGGATAATACGGCTCCAATGGCGCCTCCGCCTCCTATAGCAATCCAGGATGCGCTTGGAAACACTGGGAAGGAATCGCCGAAGCTGTTTCTCAGCAGCAACTCCGGCTGCATGGGAAAATCGTTCCCGATTGAACGGTTCCATAAGGCGCAGAGCTCGATTAACATTTCCTTTGCAGCTGGAACGTAATGTACGGTTTCCATTATCCGAGCACCTCCGCCATTCCCTATAAGCTCACTATTTGACCTGTCACGCGGCTTTCATTGGCTGCTTCTATGAAACGTATAATCTCCAGCGTCTTCCGATCTTCCAAGGTCGGTCTGCCTGTTGCCCCCATTTCAAGCACGCTGCTCAGCAGGCAGGCATACTTCTTAAGACCATCCGAGCCTGTATCTACATGCTCTGTACACTTCTCCCGGTGAATAATAGCTCCGTGACCATTATTGGGCTGCCGATTTCCTCTGGCAATCCCAATTCGTCCGTCGCGCCAATGACCTATGATTACCTCATGCGTCCCTTTTGATATCGCGCTAACCGATTCGCAGCCCTTGCCCATGACGGCATATAACACTTCTACTGTATGGATGCCATACCAATACCAGCCCGGCTGTGAAGGAATGAATTCGATGGGCCCGTAACATTCCGCCCCCTGAATGGCTCCTTTGTCTGAGCTTGCCAAGGCGGCTGTCAGATTCGGGGAGTATCGGCGAACCGAGGAGCTCATGTAAGGGATGTTATGCTTGGCAGCTAGTTCTGCCATGTACATAGCTCCCTGAGAATCGACAGCAAAGGGCTTGTCTATGAACACCGGTTTGCCCAGCGGGGCAACCCGACTGAACAGATCCGGATGGATTCTGCCGTCGACCGCGGTTATGAATACCATATCCGCCTTTTCGGCTGCTTGCTCCGGGGAATCTGCTATCTCTACCCCATATTGTCCACCCAATTCCTGCACATACCCGTCCACGCGGGAGATGCTTGCCGGAAAGTCAGGCGACCCCCCTGGATATCCTGCGGTCACTCTGCCCATCCCAGGCATAAAATGCTCAAACGAAGGATCGTTCAGAATTCTCGAAAAAACTTTAACATGTGAAGTATCCAGTCCGATTAATGCGATATTCATTATAAAATCCTCCCCTAGAGCATTTTCCTTCCGTTCTTGTAGCTCTGTAAGATTGTAATTTCAGTTCCGTCCCATCGGAACAAGGCCAGATCGGCCGGAGCGCCTTCTGTCAATCCAGCTGCCGCTTGCAAATTCATGAAACCTGCGGGACGCAGAGAGGCCATCTCCCAGGCCTCTCTTAATGTGCAGATTCCGCGGCTCGCCATATGAGCAATTCCCCATGGCAATGCTTGCGCAGATCCCGCAAGCAGGCCTGGATTATCGCGCAGATGGAGCTTGCCTTCTTGTGTTTTCACGACATGGACGCGCTTGTGGGAATGGTATGTACCCGGCGGCATTCCGCCCAAATCAACCGAATCGCTAACGAGCATTGCCTTTTGCCCTTTTACCTTAAGCGCTACCTTCAGAAAGGATTCTGGCAAGTGAAAGCCGTCGGCAATCAGACCCGTCCAAAGGTCGTCCTGGGCTAACTGCTCCCATAGATAGTTCGGATGACGAGGCAGCATTAAATGGGAGCCATTGCCGAAATGAGTGGACATCCGCGCGCCTGCAGCAACTGCTTCGCGGATCTGTTCCGGCGTAGCAGCTGTATGGCCAATGGATACAGTAACACCGCTCTCCGAGCAGCGGCGAATGAACTCCGCCGAGTCTGGCCACTCCGGCGAGCAGGTGATGATCCGGATGCGGCCGCCGGAAGCTTCCTGCCAACGCTCGAACAACGACCATTGGGGAGCTTGCACGTACGCGGCTTGATGCGCACCGCGGGGTCCGTCCTCTGGCGAGATGAACGGCCCTTCCAGATGGATACCCGCAATTGCCTCCGCACAATTCTCATCCAATGAGCAGGCTTCAGCAATCGTGCTCATTGCCTCTGAGATTCGCTCGGTGGAATTGGTCGTTACTGTCGGGAAGAAGGTAGTGACTCCCTCCTGGGCTAATGCTCGAGTGGCTGCTGCAACGGTATCTGTTGCTAATGGAAAGGTGTTGAAATCATACCCTTTGTAACCATTTATCTGCAGGTCAACCAACCCGGGAGCCAGGTAAGATGCGGTGAGTTGGTCCTGATTCGCCATTGGGTTGCAGTTCCGTTCAATACGGACTATAATCCCTTCGTCTACGGTCACAACAATTGGATCGTTAGTCCTGTAATCAATCCCGTAAATCTGTTGTTGGTTGGTGTTATTGGGCAAGGTTGCTCACCTCCTGTATTCTTCTGGTTATGATGCGGATGACAAGCTCCTGTGAAAGACTGGACAGATTTATGCGGTGTGATCTGCATTCGACGACGCCGCTAAGGTTCCGAGAATAATGCTTTCGTTCTCAGGCACCAACGGTCCTCGGAAGCCATGCAGTATAAAGGCATCCGCTTCATACCCGCCCTCTTGCAAAATTTTGGCAGTCGGGATATAAGTAGACACGCCGTTACTGTATCCCAACACGATTATTATTGCGCCGTCCTTGCCTAACATCCGCTTGATCTTAAGCGCATACTCAGCGGGTACCTCTCCTTCGAGAGTGACGATCTGGATCTGTTCACCAAGCTTCCAATGCTGAATATATTGCGGAAGAATCTCCCTCACATTGCCATCCTGTATCGCATTCAGCACTCTTCTCGCCGCACGACGCTTATAATCCGTTGAAGTCTCGTCATTGGCAATTGCAGCAACCTGTTCGGTCTTCCAAGGTTCTGTGAACAGTCGGACATCATCCATTCGAGTTCTCAGCTTGCCTTGAACTTCTATAATGCCGCCGCTTTCTACAACAGACTGAACGTCATTCGCCAGCCCCACCCCGGCCTCGTACATTTCCTCGACTGTAATCGCTTTGAACCGTCCCAAGTTGTGATCAACGGTTTTCACGGGTTTAATATCTACTGCGCAGCCTTGCAGGAATACCGCTATCGACCCGGGATACAACTGCTCCAGCTCCGTGCACGCTTTACCCACGAACTCAGCCGAAATTAAATGTTTTCCAATACAAGTAGGGTGGCACGCATAGATGAATAGCAATCCTTCAGTCAAGCCGTCGGAACCGATTAATTGCACAACAAATAAATCTTTATCCGTGTCAGCAGTGAAGTTCGGCCAGAATTTCAATCCATCTTCTGTCATCATTCGACGACTGACACCTGCATCGGAGGTACCGGATTTCAGCAGGATCGTTCCTTCCTTCAAGCAACTCAGGCAATGCTTAGTCATTCGAATGATCGTGTCGCGAAGGTACAAGAAATAACGGATATCTACGCTGTAGTCGAGATCGCCTGCCTGCTCCGGCCAACGATCTTGTCCCATGCTGTAACCGCCTCGTCTTCCGTAACTTGCTACGTCCCCCGTCAAATAGACCGAGCAGTGCGTATGGGAGAAATTGATTAAGATCTGGTCCCTTTCGAATCCGAATTCCTCCTTAAGAGCACTCTGGATACCCCGAACAAAGCTGCGGTCGCCCCCAAGTGCATCCAGCGTAATAATCACAAGCGTCTGATCGTCATCGGCCTTGATTAGCGTTACAGTGGCAAAAATATCATCGAGTACCCCTTCGCTCTTGTGATCCCTGCCGCCGAAGCCCGCTAGATACCGGGTAATCGGGGGTAATTCTTTGTTTGGCAATACCGAACTTCATTGTGTGTGTCACCTCCGTCAATTCTAAATGATTTAGATAAGAGGAGCCCTGCTCTTGCACAGGCTCCTCTTTCAGATTAAAGCGGCGGATTCGCAGATACGGTTGTCAAGACAAGGAAGCTTCCAGCGGGTGCATCGACCGTAACGGAGCCTGTTGCACCGGAGTTAACGGTGCTGCCCTTCGTCACTTTTCCCTCTCCATTGCTATTCCAGATCAGAACCTGGAAAGCGGTGTTGGCTGGCAATCCACCTATACTGAATGAAGCCGGAGCGGAGTCTCTGTTCAGAGCGAAAACAGTCCAATCTCCTGATGGGCTTCGGAACGGTGTAATCAGCTTAGCCCCGGCAGTACCGCTGTTACCTAGCACCTGCCAATCCTTCCCAGTGGTATTCCCCATAAGCCACTGCATGTAATAAGCAGGCCGCAGCGGCCACCGATCCTCACCAGGTTCAGGATTAAACCGGTACCCGATCAAAGAGTAGTTCTGATACGTGAAATCATATTGTGCCCGATAGGCGTCCCACTTGGACATACCCGTGAAACCTTGATTGACGGCCAGCATGTTGAACCATGCGTGTTGGAAGGCGAGAATGTTGGTCTCAGCAATTACTGTACCGTCTTGGTAAATTCCAGGATCAATATTGGTCAATTGGCCGCCTCGGTAAGGATTAGGATTTTTTATCGGATCTTGGGGATTGTTATTGTTGAGCTTGATTCCCCGAACCCCGTACTCCGTAATCGACATCGGCTTGCGTTTCTCTGGCGCAATATTTTGATAAATGGTATTGATATCGGCAAGCCTCTTCAGCATGTAAGCCGTATCCCAATAGTTCCAGTAAATGTGGACGGACCAGCCATCAAGCACGTCGCCCATATAGTCCGCCATGTGCGTGAACCAAATCAACTGGTTATTAAAAACTAAGTCACCGCCCACAAATCTGATTTGATCCCGAATTCCCGCATCGCGAAGGTGGCTGTCCAGCAGTCGGTAATACTGCTCATAAAGAGCTGGTTTCACCCATGTGGTGTTGACCTCGTTCTGAATCGTAATTTCCTGTACTGCCGTCAGACCGCGATTGTGTACCAGATCGATTAAGGTATCCGCGAACTGCCGCATGTTCTCCTGCATGAGCTCCTCCTGACGCACAGGATTGTCGCCTGGGACCCGTTCTATGAACCACCACGTCACATTTACGGTTGCTCCTGCCTCCTGAGCGAGCTCCACCGTTTGGATGAACGATTCCATGCGGTTCTCATTGCCGGGATCATAATTGACAGGCGAGAGAAATATACGGGTTAGGCCAGGCTTCATGTCCTTTACCTTGGCCTCGACATTCGCTACCTCTTTGGGCGGCTCGTTGCCTACAAACCCCCGCGCAGGGTCGTTAAGCGCTGTATACAGATGCATATTCATTTGAGCGCCGTAGCCTTGAAAGTTGGATACAACTACCTGATCCGCATTTACGGCGAGTTCAGTCACCGCTGTATCGGCATTTAGCACCTCGGTATTCACCGACTCCGCCGTTTGAACAAGTGCTTGAACAGAAATCTTGAAACCGAGGGACACATCCTGGAGGTCTAGGGTAAGCTTCCCTCCCGGCGAAGGTAAATCCTTTTCGTTGCGAGTGGAGATAAGTTTCCCTGTATCGTCATAAGTTGTTATTTGCAGCTTCTTGATCGTCTCCGGCGCAGTTCCACCAGCTTGCGTTGCCTCAACGGTTAAGTATAGGTTGGAACCTGTTGCTTCTTTCAGAGCAATCGCGGTCAAAGTATAATCGGATTGTGCACCGTTCCCGTTCGAATTACTGGAGGAAGCAGCAACGGAAGGTATGAGCATAAGCAGCATCAGCAGGATTGATAGAATGATTGCAGTTCCTTTTTTTCCATTATTCGGCATTAGTAAATCCCCTCCCAGAAATTGATGGATCTTCTAGTACTACTCCTAGTTCTGTTAGGCTTTTACTGCCGCCTCCAAGCCCAGTCCTCTGTATACTTTTACTATGGCTTCGATTATTTGATCCACTTCCTCATCCGTGAAATGCGGTCCTACTGGAAGCAGCGTTACTCTGGAGAGCAAATCTTCCGCATTCGGGCACAAGCCCTCCTTATAGACAACCGGGTTTTTGAACGGATAATCGAATGGGAAATTGTTCTTGTCCAACGTTTTGGGGTTCATCAAGGGCGGCTGCAAGTAAATCGGCTTACCCCCGTACATTAACCAAGAGAACACATTCTCCGCATTTATTGCTTTAATGAACGCTGCAGCATTGTCACGGGTAGGATGAATGATTCCGAGTACGCAGCAAATATCGCCCTCTTCATCGATCGTCCGGCGGAAGCGAATACCCGGCAGCTCTGCTTGCAGTGTTTCCTGCATTCTCCGATGATGCCTCCGCATGCTCCCAATGATCGTGTCCAGTCTGTTCCACTGTTCCAACAACACGGCGCCGGTCATCTCGTTCATTCGGTAATTTAATCCGACTACCGGCTCATGCACAAACCCTTCTTCAAACGCATACCTTCCTTTGTCACGAAAGCCGCCTTGATCATGATAACGGACCGCCCGCTCGAACAGCTTCGAGTTGCGAGTGGTCACAGCGCCGCCTTCTCCTGCCGTTATGATTTTCTGCATCTGGAAGCTAAATGCGTTTATATCGCCAAAAGAGCCCGTGTATTGCCCTTTATACTTGCTGCCGAGCGCTTGAGCTACATCCTCAATTACAGGTACGTTATGCTTTCGCGCGAAAGCCATTATCGCATCCATATCAGCTGACTGGCCGTTAATATGAACGGCGATTATAGCGCGTACTTCCTCATCCATCACCCTGTCCAGATCAGCGGGGTCCAAATTGAGTGTGTCATCCATGTCTGCATAGACCGGCACTGCATTGCTGCATATAACCGCTCCGGCTGTGGCTGTAAAGGTATTGCCCGGAACGATGACCTTGTCGCCGTAACCGATGCCGAGTGCTTTTAGCGCCACCATAAGGGCGGCCGTTCCTGATGTTACGCCTAATGTGTAGGGCACGCCGAATTTCTGAGAGATTTGGTTCTCGAGCTGTTCTACACAACGAAGCTGATTGGGCCCGTAATACCGAAAATAAGCTTGCGAGCGCGCCACCTCTGTGACTCTACTCGTTTCCTCTTCACCAGACATGAATGCTCCCCTGAGCATTGGGGCATTGAGTGGTTCGCTTCTAACCGGCTTGCCGCCGTGCAAAGCTAACTTTTCCATTATTCGGCCTCCTCTTTCCGTAAATATGATGCGGTCCGCTATATTTAAGTATCCGCTTACATCTTACTGGATCGAAAAAACGTTATCTATGGTTGTTTTTGCACTATTATTTCAATTTATGCATAAAAAGAAGATGCCGATTTCCGCTTTGCGGCTGTTCGCGTTCTCTACGTAAAGAATACGCCGTCTATCCTTATCTAGGACAGACGGCGTTATTTATTTTCATATACAAATATCGTGGTTATAGTGTCACGCCGCTTACAGATAAGCCATGTTACTATTGGCAATTTAGGCCATTTCATCACTCAGGCACTAATTAGCCAACATCACTATCCCTTATTTCCTCATTGTTACCCGATTTTCCTCAAAACCCGCGTAATAACCAATAGTAAAGTTTGCTATCCTAGAAAAAGCCGTCTTTATCGCCGATATAACCTATACTAGCACTGGCTAACTGATCTCGTCTGGACCTAAGCAGCTATTGTTTACTAGCATGCTTCAACCTTACACTTTCGTGCGTCCCCTCAAGATGGCGAAGGAAATCGATCGCGCATTCTACCATCAGCTTGAGCAGCTTTTCACCTTTTTCTTCTGTTGCCGCCTCGGGGTACCCCCAATAGCCGTCTTCTGTGAGGTCAGCTACATCGAAGTAGTCCATATAATCCTGCGGGACGTTTACTGCGTCTGCTTGCGGGACGGGCTCGAGGACATGCTCCGCACAAAGATGCAGCATAAGCGATGTTTCCTTCTCGCCCCCGTGAATATCCCCTTTGGAATGCTCCATTACTTCCCCTTGTCGGCCCAGTACGATGGAGCTATGAATTAGAATAACTTCAGCATCCACACCTCGATCGGCAAAATCCCGATTCAACTGCCGAATGGTAGGTTTAAGAATCCAGTTTCCGCCATGGCCATTGACCAGAATGATTTTGCGGTATCCTGAATATTGCAGGGACTCACAAATATCCCGAATCACAAGCGCAAGCGTGTCTGCCTTCAAGTACACCGTTCCTCTGGACTCTCGGTGTTCAATTGAAGAAGTTACAGCGAGTGCAGGCAGCAAATAAGCATCGAGTGCTTCCGCCAACTTCCGTGCAAATGCATCAGCAATAATGGCATCCGTTCCAACTGGGAGATGACTGCCGTGCTGCTCGATCGCACCCACTGGCAAAATGGCCGTAATGGAGCTCGAAGCAGCAAAATCGCGTTTGTTATTATATATTGTCAGCATTTCTCTTCATCCCCTAACACATAATGTTCCAAACTTACGTTCAACTAAGACGTCTTCGGGCACAGTCTCGTCGAGCAGAAGGGGCCGCCAAACGACAGGACGCTCGACATCGGAATCATGCTCCACCGTGACCATACCAGCGGAATCAATCCCCCGAATAGTCATTCTACGTCTAGCTCGTTCCCAATCATTAATTTGCCTCCCTGTCCAGAACACGAACCCTTGCCGCTTCGCCTCAGCAACCAAATCACTAAGCGCCTGACGAACACTTTCTACACTGTGAATACGACCTTGATGAAATAGGAAATGGGCAATCCCCTCTACTCGCCTCACCTGCTCCAGGAAGGGCGCCACAACACTGAAGTCCGTCATCTGCGGGAGATCCTGAGTCAGAAATCCGATTTCCAGAACGTTGTAAAGCCGATTGCGCTCGTTCGCCCAAGCTACAGGGTAATAAGCATGGCATGTCCCGAACAGAAACCCAACGCTCCCTTTCTTGCTGGGTCCGCGGGTCTGATCGCTCTCAATCCCGCAAGATTCACACCAGCTGAAAAGCTCGCCCCAACCTTCAAACCTGGTAAAATGATTCTTATTGCTGGTTATCCCAGCATCACCTGTTACGGTCTGAAGCCATTCGAATTGTCTACGAAAATCGTCTTGCTGAAAGCGGCCGCCCTCATAGAAATTCGAATTGAAATGAAGCGCCAACTCGTGCCCTGCCTCAAGAATCTGTTCGTGCACAGAGTGACTGTAACCCGCCTTCATCATGCACCAAGTAGTGTGAATCCCGCATTCCTCGAGAACCCGCATCGTTGTCTCTGCGTCCTCATCGTGATTACGATCGCTGTCATGTGATAACATAGCCACTTGTCGAATACCTTCAGGCCAATAACCAATGAACGGCAATGTCTTGCCCCGCTCACGGACGAGCTCCAGCAGATGTCCGATTACCGCTTCCCGCCATAAGTCTGCATATGGATGGGCAAAATATACGGCCCCGGTCTCCGTCACCTTCCGATCCGTCGACCAGTCCTGCTCAAGCATATCCTCAGCTTTAAGAATGCCATCGTCCAACCAGGCGGTTCCATCAAGCGCAGGCGGTCCGTCCTCCGTTAATGGTCTCGTCCCCTGCTGCAATCCCACAATGGTGTGCAGCACGTCCACGCTCCAACGCTCCAACCGTCCCGACTCAACCGCAAACCGCTGCAGAACAGAAAATGGTGCGCCGTGGGTGGAGCTTACACTCCCAATTGCTCCTGCTCCTGCACTTACAATTTCGTCTCCCCCTACATCTATACCTGCTCCTGCACTTGCTCCTGCACTTGCTCCTGCTCCTGCACTTGCTCCTGCACTTGCTCCTGCACTTGCTCCTGCACCTACACCTGCACTTTCGCCTGCTCCCTCACCAGCTCCTGCAAGCCTCTCCACTCCAGAGGCTTGCACCGCAAAGCCCGCTGATTGTTGCAACGCAATGCCGCTTCCCGGAGTCGGTTCCGAACGCTCCTCCCAGGCAATCGCTCGCAGAAAGCGGAGCGGTCTGGCATCAGCCCACTCCGTCTCCAGCCGCGCATAACCTTCCCCTACTGCTGGGTGCTTCATGCAGCCGAATGATTTGGCAAAGTGATTCAGCCCTCCGTACGAGACCGCAAATCCGCCTTTTGCCATGTACTTGTGCAGGATTTCGTAAGCAGCTGGCTGCTCTTCCATGGCCGCAATAATAACCACATCGAAGCGGCTTTCTAGAATATGATAGGTTTCATATAACCACTCAAATGGAATACCTGCGTGGGACAACACTTCCCCAATGTACCCTTCGAATACATTTAACCCGTAGCTCCATTTGGCCTCTGCGGCCTTCCGATCGAGTAGCACACCGATTCTGGCAATCTTCATGAGAAATGTACCGTCCTTTTATTATAAGTTTCTCGGTTGTCTCTAGATGCGATGTTGGATAATAACGCCTTCATAACCATCCGGGATTCGAATATCCAGCTCTACATCCTTAGGTGCCCATACTTGCAAATGAAAGGTCGAGGCGTCCTCATCCAACCGCCAGGACACCTCAATACGGCCAGAATGGGGCAATGGTACAGCCCCCCGACACCAGCTCAACCCACATGGCTGCGGCGCGATAATGGCCTTCCTCCATCCAATGTCCACTCGGCGGACGCCTAGTACATAAGCTCCAAGGAAATACGCCGGCGCGGCCGACCACGCATGGCAGTGACTTCGTGTCAGGAATTTATCGTTTTGACGGTTCGTAGAATTCGGGAACATCTCCCAACAAGCGGATGCATCCTCATCGATCATTTGCCTGTAATTCCTACGAATATCATCCACAATCGAAGGCATCTGCTTCATTTCCGCAAGAGCTTCATAATAAAAGAATGACATAAACGGACTGCCAATCTGCACAAAATCCTCGGGCGGTTCCGAGATTAACGCTTCGATCCGCTCGCCTTTAGCCAGGTCTGGTGCTCCGCACAGATGCGCCACTACCTGCGTCTGCATGCTGAAAACTTCCGATCTTCTGCCGTCCGCATGGATACAATCCAAGTAGGCTCCCCGCTCTTCCGACCACAGGTGGCAGTTAGCGGAATCCCTCAACAAGCTCGCTGCAGTGACAAAACGTTCTTGATCCTCCGTCTCACCAAGCAGAGCAGCAGCCATTCCAGCTGTTCGAAGCGCTTGGGTCAGAAACAAATGTTGGTGAGTAACAACGCCCTTGCTTGGCGAATCCATCTGAGCCCACTCGAGCAGATTCCAGCCCTGGAAATCAAACAATCCATCCTCGTTTATACATTCCAGATAGTGATCGAGCGTGAATCGGATGTGCGGCCATATGCGTCGGACAAAATCCTTTTCTCCTGTCTGCTCATAATATTCCCAGCAGGCGATAACCCAGAAGAATGTCCAGTTCGGAATAACGCTGCTCCAGCCGCTCGGGACCTGACAAGCATAATATGGGGTTTGCTCCCTTGAACCTGGCACCAGCTCCAACGAATGCCGCGTAATCTCCTCTGCTCCGAACACATAATAGGCTACAAGCGCTTCATTGCGGCTATCCCCGACCCAGAACGTCTGTTCATAGGTAGGACAGTCAACGAAGGTATCTTCCATGCATAACCGAACGGTCTCACGACTGATTCGCCAAATATCGGTCAGCAACGTGTCGGAGCAGCGAAAATCCCCGATGTCAGCTACCGGGAACAAGCTTTGCTCCATCCGGACGGAGTGCAGACGAATCGCACCCGCCTCTCCGCCCCGTACAGTAATCGCAACATATCGCAGACCCCTGCGAACGAGGGATTCATACATTTGGAGGCCTTCCTTACATATATAACGGATCGTATTATTCATCTTGTAAGTATGCTGCCGCCAGCCGTCACGCATATATTCGAAGCCATAGAAATCAACGATGGTTCCTTGCGGTGCTTCGAGCTCAAATGACAGAAAGCCAGAGAGGATCTGGCCAAAATCAACAATAAGTTCCGTGTCATAACCTTCCCGCTGAGGGATAATGGCGGCGCCGCGGTATGCGATTACTGCATTATGCAGTTGTCTCGGTACTGGAGCGGCCAAGTTCTCCCGCTTCCAGACACACTTGGTGAACACATTGTCAGGATCTACGAATTTCGCCGGAACAGCATGAATCCATGAGGTGAACCGCTCCAGATCTTCTAAGCACGCGGCAGTCCCAGCTTCGCCGAATGCAGGGTGCTGTGCAACTGGCATCTGATCGACAGGTCGAGTCGTATTCACAGACGTTTCGAATGGACCGATCGAGATGAATTCGGAGTCGGAATCATTCCGCCTCGCGTCATCCAACGGTGAAACTACTCGAAGCGGCACGCTGCAGTCCACTGCGAAATACCAGCCAACTGCGAGATCAGCTCCTGTAACATCGAATATGACCAAATTATTCCCTTGATTCAGCTGAACTTCCAAGTACCGTTCCGGATCTTCTCCATAAAATTGCTCTCGATTGTACCAAACTCCGTTGACTGACAGGGCACCAAACAGATTTGTATTGGTAAAACCAAACACCGCATCTGCTGCACGGTCAGCTTCAACGACTGTTGCCAGATAACCTGTAAATGTGACGGTATTCATGTGATCTTCGCTGCCAGGTACCATGTGATTACGCAAATCTATATGAACCGCATACGAGATTGGTTTAACATGATGAAGCTCTTCTACACGTACTGGATAAACCGTCTGCTCGGTCAGGAATGGAATAGGCCGAGGTACCAGCTCTTTCCACGGGTCCATGCCTGGATTTCCAATCTCCACCGCTCGTTCCCAGAGGTCGGTACAGTATTGCGGCTCGAACCAGCACTCGTCCCACAAACTGGCGTCAATCGACTCGGCGAATGCATTCTGACTCGACATCCGCGGCGCACGAGCATTTTGACCGCGATGCCTGGAGGTGACCCATGTGCTATCCGACCCAAAAGCCTCCGCAATCTGATCCCCCTGAAGCAGCTCCAGATTAGTGATTAGTCCGCCGCGGCCGCGCAAATAGTAGAACGTGGAGACTCCAAAATGCATAACCAGAACTGCAATGGTATTTGTCTGATTAGGAACCAATTCTCCGGAAATGTCATAAACATCCATATACTGCCGAGATGGCCATGATCTCGCCGATCCCCGTCCTGCTCGTTTCCCGTTAATATACAGCACATATCTGGAATCGGCCGCAATCCTAAGTGTGGCTTGATCCCAACCGCTGCCTGGTACCATGATCGTCTTTCGGAAACACCGCCACTCGTTGCGCGGGCTGATCTCTTCTCCGCCCCATATCCATTTGGCACTTCCCGACTGTAACAAAAGCAGCCCCCCTCACTAGTCGATTTCATCGTACATCGGAGGAAGGGCTGACGGTATGGTTTTATTTTCACAAATATGGTGTAATCGGACTTATGGTAAACCGCTTTCAAATCGATTCGTTAACTAATACCGAGGTTCGTGCGATACTCGCTAGGGGAGAAATCAAACGTTTTTTTGAATACTTTGGCAAAATGAGCGTACTCGTTAAATCCCGTCGCGTGTGCCACTTCATATACCTTAAAGGATGGATCACCTAACAGCTCCATTGCTTTTTTCATTCTGAGACGTGTAATGTGCTGGGTACAGCTCACACCCATTTCCGCACGGAAGCATTTGCTGAAGTAAGTGGCAGACATCCCTACAGCATCAGCGATTTCACCTAAGGACAGCGATTCTTTTGAAAAGTTAAGCTGAATATAGTCCAAAGCGTTCAGAACAATACGATGAGAGCCCCAATTGCGCATGCGGCGAATCTCGTCCATTAGGGTGTTGATCAACTGCTTCACCTCTTGCATAGGATTGGTGGATGTAGACAATTCCCTGAATTCCGAATGCTCCTCCATCGACAGCTTCCCTCCGCTAAGCTGTTTAAGCTCAGCGTTAACCATTGTCATCCACTGCATACACAATTCCACCGTCTGACTCGCGCTGGTATCGGCACTGCTTCTGGTAGCCACCCCAAGCTCCTTTACTTGCTCCCATACCTGCTCTTCTTGCAAAAACCAAATGGACTCCGCCAGCTTCTGAATGTGCACCTTATGGTCTGACAACCAGACTTGCTTACCCATCAATTCCTTTTGTCTGTTCTGATGCCGCTCGTATACTCGTCCTAACGTCGCAACCACTTCATCCGGGTCAACAGGCTTGAGTAAATAGTCCATAACCCCATGCTGAAGCGCCTCGCGAAGATAAGAGTAGTCGTTGTAACCCGATACAACTATTATTTCCATGGAATATCCTCGCTTGCGAATTTCCCGGGACAACTGCAGTCCGTCAAGCTCAGGCATCTTGACATCGGTAATAATAAGGTCTGGCCGAAGCTCCTCAATGTGTTTCAGCGCCTCCAACCCATTATCAGCAATGCATACTACGTGAAAATGGGGAAGCTCACGTTCTATAATGTGGGTCAAGCTGCGTTTGACAGGTGCTTCATCATCAACAATCAAGACGTTCATCCTTGTTCCCCCCATGGAAAGTATAGTTCTATTGAGGTACCTGTATCATCTGATTGGGCTATATGCATCCCGTATTCAGCGCCGAAGGTGAGCCGGATCCGGCTGTGCACATTCCACATGCCTACTTGCTGATCTTCCGCTAAGCGGAAGTCATAAGCCGCGTGCTCCAGCTTGACTTCTGCGAAGCTCGCATTCAGTCGGGTCACCGTTTCTTGATCCATTCCTGTCCCGCGGTCACTGACCGTTACCGTATACCGATTGCCTTCCACACGTCCGGAAATCCCGATCCACATCTTGCGGCCAGCCTGCTTGTCATATCCATGCTTGAAGCAGTTCTCGACGATCGGCTGCAGCGCCAGTCTGATGGTCGTTGCTTTTGCGAGCTCTCCCTTATCTAGATCCAACTCATACTCCATATTCGCAAAACGTTCCTGTTGAATACTCAGATAAGTCCGAAGATGCTCGAATTCCTCCGAGAGCGGCACCTGGCTCTTCATATCCCGCATGTTATAGCGGAACATTTTGGCAATGGCAACGGCCATCCGACTGACCTCTTTCACCCCTGCTTCAATGGCATAAGAATTCACAACCTCCAGCGAGTTGTACAAGAAATGCGGGTTAATCTGTGATTGCATCAGCATGAGACGGGACTCCATCTGCCGCAGCTCCAGCTCTTTCTCCTTGAGCTCGGCTCGGTGCACAACCTCAACCAATCGACGGATCTCGTCAACCATGCTGTTGTAGCTTCGATACAAGCTGGAGATTTCAATAGCAGAATGGTTCTCGGGGGCCCTGGCCTCCAGATCGCCAATCTCAGCCTTTTTCATCAACCGTTGCAGCGACTTCAGCGCCCGGGTCATTACGAACAAAATGGTGCACATCACCATCAAAGCGAGGAAAACTAGTACAGCCCCGATCGCTACAGTAAGAGAATTTAATTGAGCCAGATCTCCAACAAGGTCATCCATTGGAATACGATTAACGATTTGCCAATCGGCGAAATCCAATCTGTTATACACAAGCAGGTGATCCCCATCCTTAGCCCCATTAATCTCTGCGTGCTTGCCTTTGCGAACAGACAGATCAGGGAACGAGTCGTTTATCGGCTTTCCCCAAAGGTCAGGGTTCTTGTGATAGATAATATTACCTGTGCGATCATAGACCAAAAAGTCGCCAGAACGATCCAAGGTTAATGTACGAATCATCTCAGCCAGGGACTGGAACTTAACGTCAATGACCAGCAGCCCGTCAGACCGATAATGAAGGTTGTTAAATAAGTTGCGAACTATAGTCAAAACCGGAGCATCGTTAATCCACCGAATCCCCATAATGTTGAAATTGTAATCATCAGCAGTCTCCTCCGCATATAATCGGTAGGCTTCTTTTGAACTATAGGTATTATTACTGCTTGCTACTAACCCTGCGCTTGAAACAACAGCTATGTTGTAAATGTCAGACCGACTAAACAAAATATTATAGAATACTTCATTATCCAAACGGTGTGTATACACGAACTGCTCGTAGCCTTCAAATGATTTCAAATCAATAAAATCTTTAACGAGCCGAGAAGTGAGTACAGGTGAAGTGGCCACATCCAGCTGCTTGAAGTAGAAATTCAGCTGTTCATTCATGAAATCAGCCTGTTGTTGGCCTTGTGCTACTGCTTTCTCTTCAATCATATGACTTGCCTGGCTATACCAGTAAACGCTGAATATCAAAAAAAGAAAAAAAAAAACGAAAACGATCAAAACGATTAACCGCCTGAACAAGGAATACGACTTCATGTTTGTAAACAGCCTGCTGACGCTTACTCTGTTGATCAGGTTCAATTATTTCCACATCCCTTGAATACGTTTACATAAACCTTTCACTCATCCACCTATATTATATCATTATAATACAATTCATAAGAATCCATCTAGTCCTTATCTACTAGTAAATTAAAGAAAGACCTCCACTCGCACCTGTCAGGTGAAAGCGAAGGTCTTGCATGGTTCATCGTTCTACTCATTAAACCGTTTGCGATAACCGCACTTCCTGCATAGCTCTTCTACTACTTCTCGTCTGGAAAAGCCGTCATACAGCCTGTTCGCCCGTTCACCTTCGATAATCTCAGAGAAAGGCGTTTGATTAATATTGCCTAGATTAATGACCCCTTCGCCATCCAGACAACAAGGAATAACCGTCCCGTCCACCAATATACCCGCCTGATTGCGGAGTCCATGGCAGAACCCTTTACCCTCGTCTTCCTCTTCTTTCAGATCGGGCCATTTGAACTCATGATCTTGATTGAGGTAAATTTGTTTAGCGATTTTCACACCGCTTCCCCGAGCAAATTTGGATTCAATCTTGAAGTCCAGGTCGAAGTCCTTTTCAATCATTTCGAGAATTTGGCTATTGCGGTTGCGCTCGATATTCGTTACATTGTCTTCTGTCAAATTCCACAGTCTCAGTGAAATGATTACATTCGTGTGCTGCACGGCTTCCTTGGCAAAATCAAGGACCGTCGCCACGTACTGCTCTTTGTTCGTAGATCCTTCATGTCCATCAAAGCTATGCAAGGAGAAATTCATTTGTCGAAGCGCCGGTTTGTTCATGAGCTTATGCTTCACTTTTGGCAGCAGGGTTCCGTTGCTGGTGATATTCACCTTGAATCCCCTCTCATGGCTTAAATCAAGCAGCTCATCAATTTTGGGATGGAGCAACGGCTCCCCCTTCACATGAAAATATATGGAATCCGTATGAGGTTTGATTTCATCTAATATTTTGGTAAACGCATCGACTTTTATGAAATTAGCTTGGCGCTTGGTTTGCGGGCAGAAGGTGCAAGCCAGGTTGCAGACACTTGTTATCTCGATGTAAAATTTCTTGAACGTTTTCATCTCTTGCGTAAAGGACACTCGTGACTTCAGCGAGGAATTTACGTGCATTTCTGCTTGCATGTTCATATCACGATCCTTTACTGCCCCCCTTAAAATTATTTTCTACAAAAACGATTTTCACCGACTACCAATACGAACTGATGTTTGGTATGATAGAGTCATAAGAACATTTGCACGCTTTATTTCCACTATCCTTATTCCAGTGAATCGTGGTGAACCTGTGGATGGAGAAGGTGACGGTTACATGTACCGCCAAAGTGAAACTTAATCCAACTGCCGAGCAGACGGAGCGAATGCTACAGACCTT
>FWWL01000180.1_pt1 | contig 186693 bp, 157 predicted proteins | sample 2228331 | NCBI WGS metagenome assembly FWWL01 (sample SAMEA103939775, study PRJEB20133) | metagenome | reverse complement strand
GGAGATCTCGGCCGCCTCCGGCGAGCAGGCGAGCGGCGTCGACGAGATGAGCCAGGCGGTCGCCCATCTCGACGAGATGACCCAGCAGAACGCGGCGCTGTCCGAGCAGAGCGCGGCCTCGGCCGGCTCGCTCGCCAGCAAGATCGGCCAGCTCAACGACCTCGTCGCCGCCTTCAGGACAGGGTCCGATACGGCCGCTGCGGCGCCCGCCGCCGCCCTGCAGCGCCGCGCCGCCTGAGCGACCCGTCACAGGAATTTTGCACGATTGCCAACAAATCGCTGCGGGGCCGTTGACAGCCCCGCAGCGCGTCCGTAAACGAACCGCCGTTGCCCAGGTGGCGGAATTGGTAGACGCACCAGCTTCAGGTGCTGGCGCTCGCAAGGGCGTGGAGGTTCGAGTCCTCTCCTGGGCACCACTCTTTTTCCTCAGCAGGGAAAGAGCTTCGGTTTTGTAAGAGCTTATCGGTTATCCGTTTTTACAAAGCGGCTTCAACCCATGGCCCTTGCAAGCCCCATCCCTTCGCTACCAAGTCGGGATGCTACGACCCCAACGCTGGGGTTCCGAACGAGATCGAGGAGGTCGCGCGCGATCGTTCCGTGACCCTGCCGGTCGACGACGAAGCGGTCTCTGTGGCCGTCTCCGACTAGGTCCATGTCGCGCTGCGCACCAAGAGCGCCCGCGAGGCTAGGGACCGGTTTCAGATCGCGTTCCATCGCCTCGGCGGCTACCGGAAAACCCGGTCTCTCTCCCCGCACGGGCAGGGTCCGGTCACCTACGACACGCCGGCAAGGCGGCTTATCGTCTCGTGCTTGTCGGCGAGAAGACGCTCGATCCGATTGGCAAACAGGGAGAGAATCAGGTCGTCATAGGTCATGCCCTGCTGCCCCAGACCGATGCTGACGAGACTGGTCACGCCCGGCGCAGGCGCCTTCAGATCGGGCTTGGGGTTGGCTTCGAGCACAAACATGTTGCCATCCTGATCGGCACGAATGTCGAGTCGGATGAGCGTTTCGAGGCCGAATTGGGCGAAGACGGCGCGCGCGATCTGGGCGAGCTGCGTCCATGCGGCGCGATCCAATACGGGGTCGAGCAGCCGGGCCCGTTCTTCGCTGATGGGCTTCACATCCATCGAGGTGAAGATCGGCTCGCCTGGTACGAATCGCCGTTCCAGTGCCGAGAAGACGAGAGGCTCCTCTGCCTTGGTCAGAACGCCCCCGCGCGCCACGACGGGGCCGCAGATGGCGACGCAGTATTCCGCGCCTCCAAGATAGCGCTCGATCAGCACAGGCGCCCTCGTGACAGCCGTGACGCTCGCGATCGCGTCGCGCAGCTGCAGGATGCTGTCGACGAAGGTGACATGGAGCGAGGCCCGCCCCGATACCGGCTTCACGATGAAGGGGCCGCGATAGGCGCCGAAGATCCGCTGGAATCCGGCATCCTGCGTCGGGCAGAACGGATTGGGCGAGGGGCGCACCAGCAACGACGGCGCCGTTGGAATGCCTGCCGCGACGAGTTGCTGTTTGAAAACGTGCTTGTTGTCGAGGATTCCGGCGAGCAGCGGCTCGTGCCCGACATAGGGCAGGCCGAGCATCTCGAACATCGCCGGCGTATGCGTGATGGCCGAGGCCCCCTGCACCCCGGCCGTGTTCAGCCAGGCCATATGGGTGCCGCTGTCGCGCAACCGCGCCGGCAGTCGCATGTCGTCTGGCATCACCTCGATCGGCTGGCGGCAGCCGAGACGCAGCAGGGCCGCAGCAATGTCCTCGGCCACCGGACGGTAGCTCTTCCAGGAACGCTGATTGCCCGCCGTGCTAAGGACCGCACCGTCGACGGTCTTGTCGCCGCCATGGACAATGGCCATGCGCAGCCGCCGGAGCAGGACCTCGATGTGCCGGTTCAGGCCCAGGGGCTGAAGCGGCAGCCCAAAAGCCTCGGTCTCGCGGACTGCGCTGGCGGTAATAGACATCGATGCCCCCATCCGGCGTCAGCGACACATCATCGGAAGCTGACGTGGAAGAGACATAAAGCGGCGAGCCTATGCTCAAGCCTAACGAGGATACTTAAAAAATATTCAGGTCAAAACCGCGCAATACATCACGAATGAACTCTGAACGGCTTCGTGAAAAGGCCACCTATCGACTGACCCGCATCCCTGTTCCGGACCGGCCGTTCCGGGCGAGGACAGCGCCCGCCTTCACTGGCTCAAGCGGGCACTCGCCTTGCCGTCCACGCGCACAAGATTGCCCTCGTAGTCATAGATGGTCCCCGCCGCCGCAAAGATCGAAAGCGGTATCGACGCACCGGCTTCACGCACCTTCTGGAAATTGATCGACATGTCGGGCGGGGTGACGACCCCCACCTTGATCTGGCCCACCTCACTGCGACCGGTCAGCACGTCGCTCGCATAGAGAGCCGCGAGCTGCGCATTGGACTCGAAGCTGATGCCGATCGAGAGCATGGCACTGTCACCACCGCCGCGGACGATGTCGGGAACCACGCTGAGCACCGCCGCGCGGTCCGCATGGGCGTTGATGGTGGCGATCTCACGGAACACGGCCGTGCTGCCGGTGACCCAGAAGATGCTCGAGGCGAGACTGGGGTCCGCGACCTTCATTCTCTCGACCGCGCCCTTGATGAGCTGCGCCAGCTCGGCCTTGGCATTCGCCGGATCCCTGACCGTCAGTTCGAGAGCCGAAACGCCGCGCGCCTTCGCGTATTCGAGAACGGGCCGTGCCTGTGTCTCCATGGCGCTGACATTGGCGCCATCGGCGATGATGGCAATCGACTTCAGCTGCGGCTTGAGGGCGGCGACATAGGCCATTTGCACATCGATCGGCACGTTGAGCGAGGTAAACGCGAAATTCGATCCCGATCCCCGATCGTAAGCGGCGGCCTGGCCCAGCAGGACAGGGTCTTTCGAACAGACGGTGACGACCGGCAAACGCCCTCCCCTGTAGTGCTCCCAGAGCCAGGCTGTGCTCTCCGAGCCCATCGCCAGAATCAGGTCGAACTGCTCGTCCTCGACCCGTTTCAGAATCTGCCGGCCGCGTTCGTCCTCATTCTGAAAGTTGATGACGGTGAGTTCGACAGCCAGCAGCTTGTTGGCGAAGACGGAGAGCATCTTCGAGATTGCGACATCGTAGGCCGATGACGGTCGCGGGTAGACGACCATGATCTTCTTGAGCCGTGCGCCCGAACTGGCCTCTTTGGGGAGAACTCGCAATTCCAGCGGGTTTCCGGGCGCCGCGACCAGCCGCCAGTGATCGCGGGTCGCCGCCGTGACCTTGAACCAGGCGTGATAGGGTGCCTCATCCTTCTCACCGCCAGGCTGGGATTGGGTCTGGAGGACGGCTTGGCCTTGGGGAGCGGCCTCGGCCCCGGCCGCGGCGACGAGGGCCACCAGGCAGGCCGAGAGCAGGCTCGCGACAGGTCTCGCGTAAATCGTCGTTCTCGCTACAGCCATGCAGATCCCCTCAAGCGGCCGACAGGTTGGATCGGCTCGCAGTCGTTGTCCGCCCCGCGCTCAGGAAGAGGAGAGCCATGATCAGGATGCCGACGCCGATCGTCGCGAAGGCGCTCCATGTGACGCCCATCACCGCGAAGATCTGCATCATGACGAGGGGACCCGTCACATGACCGACCCGTTCCAGGAGTCGATAGGTCGCGGCCGCGCTGGTCGGGCCGACGACGCCTGCCGCCGCCGTCTCCGCGACATGCGTCACGATCGGAGCGTTGATGAAGCCGTGGGCGATGCCGATGGTGACGACGCCGCAGATGACGAGCGCCGTCACCGGCCAAGCGCCGAGATCGAGCGCAAACGGCACGGACAGGCCGGGGCTCGCGATCAGGAACAGGCCAAGCGCAGTCAGGCACGCCCCGTGGAACAGCAGAGTGCGGGTGTCGGCGGTCCGGTCGGCCCGTGCCGAGGCGAGCTGGGAGGAGATGATGACGGCGCCGGCATAGAGCATGGTGATCTGGCCGATATCCTCCTTGGCGTAGCCGAGTTGGGCCAGCAGCAACGGCAGGCCCAGCAGGACGGCGCCGGTGAGAATCGCCTTGGCGGGAATGCCGATCAGGAGGGCGGTCCGTGCGAAAGCACCGTCTCGCATCAAGGTGAGCACATCACGCCAGAGCGACGCCCTCGCCACAGAGCCGGCGGACGACCGCGTGACCGGCAGGGCGAGGCCGACATAGAGCGCCGTCGCGCCGGCGACGACAGCCGCCAGCCGGAACACGCCGGCCGCCTCGATCGACGAGAACAGCAGCGAGCCGATCGCCATCCCCGCGATCATGCCCGCCTGGAAACCGAACACGATGATGCTACCGGACCGGGTCCGCCGTGCCTGGGAGGAGTTGGTCAGCACGAAGGCTTGGGTTCCAATGAACAGGATGCCCTGCCCCATCCCCGACAGCGCTCTTGCGAGCACGGCCGACTGGAAATCAAGATGGATTGCCATCAGGGTCATGCCGACCGCCGAGAGGGCGAGCCCGCCGACGACCAGGCTGCGGGCCGACATGCGCTGTTCCAGGCGTCCGGCGGCGATAAGCGCCATGGCGAAGGTCAGATAGTAGATCGTGAACGGGGCGGAGGCCCAAGCCTTCGATAGCCCTGCCGCGAGCGTCGCAGACTGGATGATCTGGGGCAGGAACGCATAGCTCAGATGTTCAGAGAAGACCGCAAGGAAGAAGGCGGGCTTGATGAGATCGATGCTGAAGGCCTTGGAGTCGTCATCAGAAGCATCGCGGCCGATCCTGCTGCGACGCTGGAAGGCATGAACCAGTCCGACGAAGAGCGCGGCGAACAGCCCCGAAGCGACGAGCAGCGCACTGAAGTTTTTCGTGCTCCGCAGCACCTGGGCGAATACGACGTCCCGCGGCAGCGCAACGCGGATCTGAATCCGGGCCGTGCCATTAGGCGCGAGATCGGCGGCAAACTCGTAATCGTCCGAGCGGTGGTCCCAAGCTCCACCTTCAAGGCCGGCATCGGTGTGAACGATCACGCGGCCATCGACGATCAGGGCCGCAGCCCGGATGTCCGGATTGGCCTGGCGGTATTCGGCCAGCAGCGCGCCGATGCCTGTGATGTCGTTGAAGCTCAAATTGAAGGCGACGATGTCGTCCAGTCTCTGGCCGAGGCTGTCGGCCAGAGATTTGGCTCGCTCCTGAGTGGCCAGCGAATAAGTCGAAACCAGCGTGGCGACGACCAGGGCGGCCGTGATGGCGAAGGTTGAGATGAAGCCGATCCCGACCCAGCGCAGCCGCAGCGGGCCATCCTGGCGCGGAAACAGCAGAGCGACCGCCAGGGCGAACGCTGCCGCCGCCAGCATCGCCAAGCCGAGGAGTGGTTTGAACGCCGCCTCGACCTGAGTGGCGATCAGGGACCTCGGCGTCACGAGCACGATATGGCCGACGCGCTCGAAGCGGTCATCCAGCGGCAGCACGACCTCGATCACCTCGGCGGAAACGACGATATCGGCGGCGCGTGTATCCTTCAGCCGGGCCGGCCCGTCGAAGCGCGCCGCAGCCGGCCCGACCGCGAAAACGCGCTCGCCCGACGCCGCATAGGCAGCCACGGACGACACCAGCCTGTCGCCGTCGATGATCGGTTCGACCAACCCCGAGAAACCGACGAAATGGCGAAGCGGCAAACCCGGCCGGACGAAACTCTCCAGTGCATTCTGGACGACTTGGCCCTGCGCGACCATTTTCTCGGAATGGAAGCGCTCCATGGTCCGCCGGGCGTCTTCGAAGGCGACATAGAGCAGCAGCAGCAGGGACAGGATCGCGACCAGCCCCAGCATGGTGGCCTCGACGGCACGTCGCTTGAGCGGCAGAAACTCACGCGTCGATCCCGTCGCCATGCTGAAGATCCGTCGCCTCTCTGCGGCAGGCCGCACTCGTCTCGCGGCGGTAACCGCCGACAGCGCGCCTCGTCAGGGCACACCGGCCCCAAACCATGATGCACAGCGCTTAAAAATGCGTGTCGCGGCCGTCATTCGACAGGCGGCGCGGGGCGCGGGGAGCATTGACCCGGCAGGCCGCCCCCGAGATAGCAACAAGCGCCGACACAGGTTGCGGGGGTGCGATTCGTGACGAACTTGGGATCTATTCAGGCTCCGCTGCCAGAGGCTCTGACGACATTCCTTGCCGCATGCGCCGCCGCGATCGGGGCCGACCATGTCTCGGTTTCGGCAGTCGATCTCGCCGACTGGAGCCTTTGCACCTTTCCCTGGAGTGGCCATCCTCTGGCCGTGCTGAGCCCCGGCACGGCGGAAGAGGCCGTCGCCTGTCTGCATCTGGCTGGCCTCCATGGCTGCCCGTTGCATCCGGTCAGCCGCGGACGGTCCTGGGGTCTGGGCTCACGCCGCCCGCCGCGCGACGCCGTCATTCTCGATCTCTCGCGCCTGAATCGCATCATCGACATCGACGCCACCTCTGGCACGGTCCGGGTAGAGCCCGGCGTCACCTTCTCTCAGTTGCAGGACGAACTGACTGCGCGGGAAATCCCCTTCCACGTCCCCTCCTTCGGCGGTCCGCCCAGCGCCAGCGTGCTCGCCAATGCGCTCGATCGCGGCGAAGGTTCGGGCGCTTTCGGCGACCGCTTCGGCCAGCTCTGGGACCTCGATGTCGGGCTGACGACAGGCGAACGCCTGCGCACCGGCTATGGCCGTTTCGAGAATGCGCGACTGGCGCCCGTGCATGGCCGGCCGGTGGGGCCGCTGATCGAAGGCCTTTTCAGCCAGGCAAGCTTCGGCTGCGTGCTCTCGGGTTGCCTGGGTCTGGCGCCGACGGCGCAGCATGGCTGCTACATCGCCTTCGAGATCGGCCTGTCCGACAAGCTGCCGGCCTTCGTCGAAGCCTTCACGGGCCTGATCCGCGACCGGGTCGTCGATTACCATGACGCCTTTTTCTGGGACGGCGCGAAGCAGATCGCTTCCGCCGGGATCGCAGCCGACCTGACCCAGCCGCCGCCACCCCGGGCTTTCGAGGAATGGCTGGCGACGATCTCGATCAGCGCCAATCACGCGATGATCCTCGACTGCAAGAAGGCGATCGTCATCCAGACGCTGCTGCCCTTCTGCAACTCCTTCACGATCGATGAGGATGGCGAGCCGGGCTCCCGTAACTCCGGACTGCGCGGATTCAGCGATGGCGGCAACGTCACGAGTTGCTACTGGGCCAAGCCCGCTTTGCCAGACGGGCCACTGAACCCCGACCGCGACCGCTGCGGCTTTCTCTGGCTATGCCCCGTCATCCCGCTGGATGGCGTGGCTCTGGCGCGAATGGCGCAGCTGACGCAGGCCGCCGCTCGACAGTTCGACATCTTTATCATGGCCGGGGCGGAAGCCGCGACAGAGCGGGCCTGCCATGGATATGTTTCCTTCGCCTGGGACCGCGACGTGCCGGGCGCCGATGCCAAGGCCATGGCCGCGCATGCCATGCTGATGGAAGCCTTCACGCGCGAGGGCTTTCACCCTTACCGGCCGACCCTGCCCGCGACGGCCGCCGCGGCCCCTTCACAGGGCGATTGGGCGGCCGTGGTGCGACGCCTGCGTCACGCGCTCGACCCCGCCGGAGTGCTGGCCACCGGCAGGGTCGCTGATCTGTGAGCCAACCGCTGCCCTGGGCAAACCCGGAGGCGTCTGGCCCTCGACGTGGCTGACGATCGGTCCGCGGGGACCGATCAGGCCATCACCACTTCTTCGAGATCTTCTTGAAGGTATTGCTGACCTTCTTTGCGGCGTCGCTCGCAGCCTTGGCCGCCTGATCCGCCGCAGCCTTGGCCTCGGCGGCCGCCTTGTCGGCGGCAGCCTTGGCATCGGCGGCGGCTTTCTCGGCAGCGGCCTTGGCCTGGGCAGCGGCCTTGTCGGCGGCAGCCTTCGCCTCGGCCGCGGCCTTGTCGGCGGCGGCCTTGGCATCGGCGGCGGCCTTGTCGGCAGCGGCCTTGGCCTCGGCAGCCGCCTTGTCCGCAGCAGCCTTCGACTCCGCAGCGGCCTTGTCGGCAGCGGCCTTCGTGTCCGCACCGACCTTGGTGCCGACATCCTTACCGACTTCCGCGACCTTCATGCCCGCCTCGGTGGCGCCGGGCGTCACCGCCTTCACGCCATCCTGGGCATATTTGGTGTCGACCGTCATGCCGACATCGACCTTGACGCCGACCAGCAAGGCGACGTCGCCGCTGACGCCCATATTGATCTTGCCGTTGTCGTAGCCGGCATTGGCGCCACCGCCGACACCCGCCATCTCACCGATGCCGACCCCAGCACCAGCCGTTCCCGAGCCGATGTTCTTGATGCCTGCACCCTGGGTGTAGCCGACCTCGACGCCATGGCCCGTGAAGGCGCTGCCCTCGCCGGCCGCACCATAGGCCCCATTGCCGTGCTGAATGCTCGCGCTGCCCTCGGCGTAGGTTCCGGTCTTGGCCGTTGCCTCGAGGCCGCCGCTGACGGACACGCCGCCAGCGCTGATCTTGCCATCCACCGAGGCCGTCGCATAGGCGACCGAGCCAGCCTGGAAGCTGGCGCCGGTTTCGTTGGCCGTGTGATGCACCTCGGCTGCGACGCCGGACTTGACGCCCACCTCGCCCGAGACCGACCCGCTGGCCGGGCCAGCGGTGCCGTGAGCCTCGCCGCCGGCGCTGGCCTGGAACCCGGACGAGAAGCCATAGCTGCCGCCGCCCGAGGTGATGCTGGTACCCGCCGACACCGACGCATAACCCGAGGCGCCGTTCTGGGCATTGCCCGTGCTGTCCGCGACCGCCGCCATCGCGACGCCGGACTGCGAACCGTCATCGACCTTGACCTGAGCGTTTCCACCGGAAACCGCCTTCAGGACATCCCGCGGCAGAGCGTCTTCGAACTGCTTCAACTTCAAGGCCGACTGGCGCGCCATCTTCTGAACCCCCAATGGACGAAACGTCACGAGGCGAACCTAGGGCGGCGGGCCTTGTTTTTTGCTTAGGAGACGCAGTTAAAATTGATCAAATTGCGCCTTATCGACCCACTTTCAGGCTATTGCGGTCTATAGTTAAGTAAAGATCGAAAACCGGCTGAGGCCTTGGTCCGCTCCGCCCGGCTGTGGCGGCGTCTTCTCTCCGGCAACCCAACGGTCCTTACCATGCAAAAAGCCCCCGGTCGGGCCGGAGGCTTTTGGCGGAGCGTGGGGCTCTGCGCCGTCAGGCGTCGCGAGCAGCGAATTCGCGCTCGATCCTGCGAATGCTGTCGCCGACCGGATCGATCTCCTGCCGCAGCGAACGCGCATCGGCCGAGAGGAACTCCGCCAGGATTCCGTCCGAGGCAGCGAGTTCGTCGAAGGTGCCGGTTTCCGCGATCCTGCCATCCTTCAGCACATAGATCCGGTCGCAGCGCCTTACGGTGTCCAGGCGGTGCGCGACGGTGATCACAGTTGCCTTCAGCGCATCGACCGAGGCGGCGACATGCGCTTCGGCTTTCGGATCGAGCGCGCTCGTCGCCTCGTCGAGCACGACCAGCGCCGGGCGATGGGCCAGGGCGCGCGCCAGCAGCACGCGTTGAATCTGGCCGATCGACAGGATCGGCTCGGCATCGCCAATCGGCGTCGACAGGCCGAGCGGCAGGGCGCGGATGTCGTCTTCCAGTGCGGCCAGTCGGACGGCCGTCCAGACCTCATCTTCGGAAAGCTTCAGACCCGCGCTGATGTTCTCGAAGAGGGTGCCTGGGAAGAGCCGCCCGGCCTGGCCGACGACACCGATCTGGCGTCGGATGGCGGCGGCGTCCAGCAGCGCGAGATCGACGCCATCGACCTTCACCGAGCCTGATTCCAGCTTCTCCAGGCCGAGCAGCGAGCGCAGCAGCGTACTTTTGCCGGAGCCCGAAGCGCCCACGATCCCGATATGCTCGCCCGGCTTGATCTTCAGCGAGACGTTCTGCAGCAGGGCCCTGGCGCCCGGCGAGCGACGCACGACGATGTCGCAGATCTCGATGTCGCCGGTGATCCGCTCGGGCCGGGCGCCACCGCTGTGAGGCGCGGGAACGGCGTCGAGAATCGGCTGGATCATGCGGCGCTGGAGGCCGAGCATGCTGGCCTGGAGAAACGCATGCACGAGGCCGACGGCTGCGCCCGTCACCGTCATCAGCGCGGTGGTGAAGGCGACTCCGTCCTGGGCCGGCAGGTTCTTCTGCAGCAGGATCGCAGCCGCGATGCCCAATGTCAGGATGAGGGCTTCGAGCGCGGCCTCGAGGGCATGAATGTTGCTGCCCATACGGTCGGTGACGAGGAAACGCTCCTTCAGCGCCAGGAAGCTCTCGGCGAAGAGCTTGAAGAAGCGGCTTTCCGAGCCCGTCGCCCGCACAGTCTCGATCTGCGACAGCGTCTCGTAGGACAGCGAAATCCAGCTCGTCGGCGAGCAGGCGCCCGAGAACAGCAGATCGACCTGGCGCTTGGCGATCCAGGCCGACAGCGCAACGGCCAGGATCATGACGACGAGACATAGCGTGCCCGCCAGCGGCGCGGTGTGGATGATCACCGCCAGGCTGGGCAGCGCTACGAGCAGCCCTCCGACGACGGAGAGGCCGAGCTTCCAGACGCCCTTGTGCCAGGTTTCGACCGATCGGGTGATGAGCGCCGCCGCTGCCGGAGCGGGGGCCTTGCCCGCGCCCATGCCGCGCGACACACGGATCATGCGATCAGCGGCCGCCGTTCGCAGCATCAGGCCGGTCCGGCCATCGATGCGCAGCTGGCTCAGCGCCGCTGCGAAGCGAGTGATCAGTGTCGCCACGATCAACGCCACCAGCATCACCGCGACATGCTGGAGCATGACGAAATCGCCGCCGGGGATCACGATGTCCATGATCGCGATGTTTGCGAGCGGCAGCAGCGACAGCACCAGGCCGGCCAGGAAGGTCAAGGCGGCGAAGGCGGCGAGATCGGGCAGTTTGGTGCCCAGTCCGAACAGCAGGAGCTCCTTGAGGGTCAATGCCTTGTCGGGGAGAGCCGGGCTCAGCGCCCAGCCCTCCGAGCCCAGTGAGGCGGCCGTTTCGGCGTCGAGCCGAAGCGGTTTGCGCGGGCGCGATCCGTCGACATAAAGCCAGGTGGATCCCGATGGGATCAGCGCGAACGGGGTCCCGTCGGAGCGCCGTTCGGCGATGAATGGCAGTGCATACCGCCGCTGCCAGCCGGGCTCGACCGGGATTTCGCGCGAGATGAGCTGTGCGGATCGGGCCATGCGGTCGATCGCATCTTCGGTGCTCTCGCCAATCCCACGCTGCTGACCTGCTTCCGGCTTCTTGTCGTAGTGCTTTGCAACGGCACGAATGACCGCGCTCAGCGGCGATTCCGAGGCGGCGAAGCTGCCACCGGAAGCGGGGTCAAGAATCGTCTCGACGCGCCCGACGACGTCCTCGACGAGGGTAAGGTCCCGGTTGGACGGGGCTGTTGCGACGGACATCAGGCGGCTCCGACGGCGTGGACGACAGGGGCGTGAACGATCTGCGACGGCTGGGCATGGGCGGGCCGTGCGAGCGGCCCGTTGGCGAAGAACTGCGCCGGGTGCCCGCGCCCGACGATGCCGCCATTGCCGACGAGGATCGCTTCGTCACAGCGACAGGCGGTGCCCGATCGGTGCGTGACGATGACGACGGCGGCCCCGGAGGCCCGGAGCATCTCCATGATCTCTTCCTCGGAGGAAGGATCCAGCGCACTGGTCGTCTCATCAAGCACGATGACGGCCGGCCCGCGAGCCAGAGCACGCGCCAGCGACAGGCGCTGCAATTCGCCACCCGACAGGCCGGTCTCTCCACTGACGAGCTTGGTATAGAGACCGCCGGGACGGCGGCTGACAGCCTGGCTGAGTCCGACCCGACTGACCGCGTCAGTCACGGCGCCATGGTCGATCTCGGTGTCCCAGAGCGTGATGTTCTCGCCGATCGTGCCGGAGAAGCTCGCCGGCATCTGGCCGACATAGAGAAGCCTGTTGCGCAACTCGCTTTGGGGCCAGTCCGCCAGCGCCATGCCATCGAGCGTGACGCTGCCCGCCGTGGGTTCGACGAGCCCGCCCATCAGCCGTGCCAGCGTTGACTTGCCGGCTCCCGAGGGGCCGATCACGGCGATCATGCGCCCCGGCTCGAGTGACAGGTCGACGCCGGACAGGATCGGCCGCCCCGGAGTGTGCGCGAAGCCTACATCCTTCAAGACGAGCCGCCCGTCGCGCGTCTGCGGCGAAGCGCTGCGCTCACGGTTGTCGAAGGCGGCGGCGCTGCGATGGCCTTCGAGGTCCGAAAGCCGCATCAGCGCGCCCGCCGATTCCTGGATGGCGCAGAAGCCGGCCGCCAGCCCGGCGATCGGCTTGTTCAGCAGGCTGGCCAGCATCTGGGTCGCGACGAGGTCGCCGAGCGACAGGCTCCCCTCGATCGCACGGACGGCGCAGACGACGAGCACAACCGTGGTCAGCAGGAGACCGGCAAGGACGGGGCCGAGCCCCGCCATGGTCTTGAGAATTCCCAACCGCTGTTCGGCAGCGATGGCGGCATCCTCCGCCGTCGTCCAGCGGGCGAGGAGCAGGTTCTCACGGCCCATCAGCGCATAGGTGCCGAGATTGGCCATTCCGGAGGTCGCGACGGCGGCGGCGCGGCCCTCCGCCAGCTGGTGCTCGCGAGTGCGGTCCGACAGCCGTGATGTGATCAGGCTCAGGATCAGGAAGTTCAACAGTGCCGTCACGATCGCGGCGACCATGATGATCGGGTCGTAGAGCGACAGCACGACCAGATAGCCAAGGACCAGGACGATCTGCGGCAGGAGATTGGCGAGGGGGCCAGCGATGGTGCTGCCCAGTTCTGAGCCGATGCGGATGCGCGAGACCACCTCGCCGGCGCTGCGCTGGGCGAAATAGGACAGCGGCAGGGTCAGCGCCCGATAGAACCCGCTGAGGGCCGACACTGCACCAATCTTGATCTTCCAGGTCGCGACCGTCCAGGACGAGAGATAGGAGATCGCCGCCTGCGCCAGCGAGATCAGCAGGAGGATCGCCAGCAGCGGGCCGAGCCAGTCGGCCTGGCGCGCACCGAGAACGTGGTTGACCAGAGCGCTGGTAGCCCCCGCCAACGCAAGGCCAGGAATGACCGCCAGAATCCCTGTGGCGAAGGCGACGCCGAGGGCGTCCTTGGAATGCGCCGCCTCGCGGATCAGAGCCATCGCCACCGAGGGGCGGCGGCCGGCCTTGACGAAGCCCTCATCGGGCTCGAAGGCCATGGTGAGGCCGGTGAAACAGTCGCCGAACTCCTGGGCGCTCAGGGTAAGACGTCCCTGGGCCGGGTCGAGGATCGTGAAGCTGTCGGCGCTGGCCTTCTCCAGAACCACGAAATGGTTGAAGCACCAGTGCAGGATCTGCGGCATCGGCAGGGCCGAGAGTTCTGCAGGCTCGCGGCGGAAGGCGATGGCGGTCAGCCCGTAGCTCTCCGCAGCCTGGAGCAGCCCCTCCGCGTCGACGCCGTCGCGCGAGGTATTGCAGCGCTCCCGCGCTTCCTCCAGCGTGATCCAGCGGCCATGGGCGGCCAGAACCATGGCGATGCAAGCCGCACCGCACTCTGTGGCTTCCATCTGGAGGAAGAGCGGCGTCTTCTTCACCGGCAACATGGGGGCTCCTGTGGCCTGGCTCAGCCGGGCCGGTCTGGGCGGAATCGGGCTGAAACGTCTTGCGAGGGTGCGGCGGGGTCGCAGCGGCTCGGCCGCACCCCGCCCGCGCTCAGTCGCTCGAGCCGAGCAGGCGACGCAGCGCAGGCATCGCCAGCGACAGCAGCGTTTCGCGTTCCACCGTGATACGGGAGCTCACCGGTGTGCCCGGCGTCATCCGCAGTTCAGGGCCCTCCCCGGACGTCCAGACATAGCTGGACGGCGTTTCGGGGTCGCGATGCAATGCGATGCGAACCGCGAAGGGAGCGCCTGTGCCCGTCACCTGTTGCACCAGCGAGGCATTGCCGAGGATGCGCGTCAGAGCCCGCTCGGTGATCGGTGCCTCCGAGACTTCCATCACGGTGCCGCGCACACGGCCCTGCTCGCGCACCGGCAGCGAGGCGGGACGGATCAGCACTTCGTCGCCGATCTGCACCAGCTTACCGTCGGCCATCGAAACATAGGTCAGCGCTTCCAGCTTGCCGCTGAAATCCTCGGGGATGATGCTGAGAACGGGCTGTCCGGCCGTGACGAGACCGTTCCGCTCCGCAGAAAGCTCGGCCACCGTGCCACTGACCGTGCTCTTCAGAACGGAGCCGCGCTCGAGTTCCGACCGTAGTGCTGCCATCTCGGATTGCAGCTGCTGGATCTGGAACTTGATCATCATGCGCTCGCGCTCGATCTTGCTGTCGGTCGCGAAGGGCTCCATCTTCATCGCGAGAAGATCGCTCTTGGCGCTGGCGAGTTGATCGGCGATCTGCTGCGTCTGAACGCGGGTTTCGAAGACGCGATTGCGCGTGGTCGATCCCAGTTCCATCAGCTTCACCTGGTCGCGCTCAAGATCGCGCTGCCAGGCGAGTCGGGTCTCCATATTGGCGATCCGGTCAACCAACGCATTGCGGCGCTCAGCCCGGGTCTTTTCCTCCGTCTCGCGTTCGAAGACCTGGAGTGCCTCGGTCTCCCGTGCCTTCTGTTCGAGCGAGGCCATGTCGCGCTCGGCCTTCTGCAGCGCGTTGATCCTGTCGGGCAGCCGCACACGGGCCACGACCTGACCAGCCGTGACGTGGTCGCCCTCGTTCACGAGAATGGTCTCGACGATCCCGTCCATCACCGAGCGCACGGGCTTCAGCAGCTCGCCCGAGGTGTCGACCAGAACGCCGGTCCCGTTGACCCGCACCGGGACCTGAACGAAGCGGCTCCAGACGACGGCGCCGCCCAGCAGGACGACCAGAGCCAGCAGCGCGCCGCGCGTCAGGCCGTTCGTGACATGCATCGTGTTCTGGAGCTTCCCGATGCGGCTATGCGCATCGAGAGCTTCCTGCCGAAAAAGACCGCCTGCCATCAACTGCCCCCCAAGGCGTCGCGCTGACCCGAACTCCCACGGTCCTCGCGACCGATGGTCGACATCTAGGGGAGCGGCGTTAGCGCCTCGTAAAAACTTCCGCGCTTCAGGGGAACGTAAACAATTTGCTCGACTTTTTGCTTTCAGCGTTGACGATTATTTAACAGAAAATACAAATGTTTTACCGATTGTTTATCATTAATGCCGAACTAACGTAAAGACGTAACCTCATCAGCGAATTTTAACCGCTCCTGTGCGAAAGCAACCCAGAACGAAGCTGGGGGCCGTTGGTGTTGCGGCCCCGTTTCGTCACCCGTCGGACATGCGTCAATCTGGATAGGGCGAAGATGGTGAAGCCGGTCGCAACCTTGGCCCCGCTCGCGGCGGTCGCCGCTATATTGGCTGCCACACAGCCTGTCGTCTCGGCCTCCAGACAGTATCCGGTCAAGCCCGTCATCATCGTCGTGCCGGCTCCGCGGGGTGGTGGCACGGACATCTTCGCGCGGGAACTGGCCAAGATCGTCGAAGAAGACCTCAAGCAGGCGGTCATCATCGACAACAGACCGCGCGGCGGCGGCATCGACGGCGTCAGCAAGGCCGTGTCGGCGTCGCCCGACGGCTACACGCTGGCCTTCGTCTGGAACAGCCCCCTCACCGCCAAGCCGCTCGCAACCCAGGTGCCCTACTCGCTGGAGAGCTATCAGGCGGTGATGTCGATCGGCTTTTCATCTTATGTGCTGTGCGCGCAGCCGGGTTTCCCGGCGGAGACGGCGCAGGAGTTCCTGAACGAGATCAAGGCCAAGCCCAATGGCTACAGCGTCGGCAATGACGGCGTGGGCGGCACCATGCATCTGGCCTCGGAGCGCATCTTCCAGAAGATCGGCGCCAAGGTGAACGCCATTCCCTATGTCGGCTCGACCGATACGGCGCGTAATTTCCTGGCCGGTCAGGTGGACATCTATGGCGGTTCGCTCTCGACCATTCTGCCCCATGTCCGCGACAAGAAGGCCAAATGTCTCCTGCTGACCTCGGCGGCTGACAATGCCGCCCTGCCCCAGGCGGGAGGCCTCGATAGCGTCGGCCTCGGCAGCGTCGAAACGGTCCTTTGGTGGGGGTTGATCGCACCGGCAGGGACACCGCGTCCGATCATGGACCGTCTTGAGGCCACCTTCACGAAGGCCGCCTCGACCGAGCGGTTCAAGGCGCTGATGGCCAAGCAGGGCGCCACGCCGAGAATCTCCGACGGTCGGCAGACCGATGCCCTGATCCGTTCCGAGGCCGAAGCGCTCAAGACCGTGGCGGATGGCGTCGGCCTCCGCAGGCACTGAAGGACCGGACCGGGACCGACGAGCGCGTTCGGCAGCGCTCGAGCCCGATCGGGAATGATCGTGTGCCGTGTCGGCCGCCAGCGTTCTCGCAATGATCGAGGGCGCCTTAAGATCAGGCCATAGCACGCCTGCGGCGCGCGCTCGCTCGTGGACCGGGGGTCCACGACGCGCTGTCCTTACCCGTGTCGGGGATGGACGCCGTGCGGCGATCCGGTATCGGGTCGCGATGGCGGCGACTGTGATCCTCACCAGGGCGGTGACGGGCCAAGGTCTACCGGAACGACTCTCGAACCCATTTGCGATCGAAGGGCGGCAGCCAGCGGAGCTGCCTCGGTTGATCTGAGGTTTTGGGGCTGGCGATCGGCGCGCTTCCGCGTTGGCCAGGCGGCAGCCGGGGTTGGCTGGCGCGCGCTGAAGCGAGCTCGATCGGCGTCTGTCGGGTGAGCCCGCTGGCTCAGGCTGCTCTGCGCGGGCGGGCTGCGTACAGCACACCCATCGTTGCCGCCGCAAGGACCGCACCCAGCATCGTGGCCGCGTAGTTGCCCGACAGCAGGGGCCAGACGGCTACCGCCACCATCGTCAAGGCGAGAAGTTCGATCAGCGTCACCGAAATGGGACTCTTCATGCGCCGCCTGATCAGGCCTGTCCTCGCCAATCTGGGTTGATGCCACACATTGACGAGAATGCCGCAGGCAATGGCGCAGGCGACCCCGAGCAGACTGACCAGCCCCGCCCAGGAATCGACGATTAGCAGCAGCATCAACGGCAGTGCGGCAAAGGTGACGGCCAGCCAGCCGATGGCGCCGAAACGCGCACGCGCCCGCAGACGCGGCTCCAGCGGCGCGGTCAGGGCCAACTCGGCTGCGTCATCGGCCGACATCGCGATCCAGGTCAGGCCGCCGGCAATCTGGCCGGACAGAACGATCAGCACGGGCACCAGTGCCGCGGCGTCGTCGGCCCGGTTCGCAACGCGATAGACCGTGACGACCGCAAACGGCATCAGGAAAATGCACTGCATCAGGATCTGCGACAAAAGCCATGGATCGCGCAGGATGAGGCGGCGTTCCTTGAGCATCAGCGCCGCCATGGGCGAGCTTCCGAAGGACGCGCGACTGCGCCTCGGACGGGCGGGAACCGGAGCCGCTGACCCGGCCGCCAGGACGGCGTTGCGCACGAAACTCTCGGCGAGGCCGGCGAATATCAGCACGGCGACCACGGCGCTGCCGACCATCACGGCCGAGAGGGCCATAACATCGCCCGTCACGGCGCGGGCCGGCAGCGTCGCCCACTGCCAAAAGATTGACTGCGGGTTGGCTCCATAACTTGCGACAAGCGCATCCTTGGGACCCGGCCCGAAAATGGCCTCCCATTGCACCATGACGATTACCAGCAGACCGGCCAGCGCGGCCGCAATCTGTGCCGCCACACGCGTGCTGCGGATACCGATCAGGCGAACCATCCCCATGGTCAGAGCGATCGCAATCGCCGTCGCGCCGAGCGCGAGCGCCATGATCAGCGGCAGACCGGCCAGCCAGTGCGGTCCGCGCTGCAGCGACAGCAGGATCAGCGCTGGAGCGCCATAGAGGCCCGCCTTGGCGAGCGTGAAACCGAAGACGTTCAGAGCCCGGATCAGAAGCACGGATTGGGGCGGCAGCGGCGCGGAGAACATCAGATCGTAATCGCCGCGCGCATACAGCGCATAGGCCGCGGAATCGAGCGCGGCGGAGATCATGAGAACGAACAGAAAGGCGAGATTGATCGTCAGGGTGATCTGAACCCGCGGATCGGTCGGGTCCAGATCTCCAGCCGACTTCAACAGCAGGTGCGACACACCGAAGATGATCGTGCAGACCACGGCCAGCACGCCGGCGATGCGCCATGGACGCAGGGCCGTTTTTGGGCCTGCCATGTCGGCAACTCCGCGCAATGCCAGGCGGATCTCATGCGCCAGCACGCTGCGCGTCGCATGTGAAAGGGAGGCGCTCATCAAGCGGCCTCTTCTCGCGCGACGATGTCGAGGAACACATCCTCGAGGGTCGACCCCTGCGAGCCGCCGCCGTCGCGCAGCTGCGCCATGGTGCCTTCGCAGACCAGACGGCCATTGCGAATGATGCCGATGCGGTCGCTGAGCCGCTCGGCGACCTCGAGGATATGGGTGGTCAGGATCACCGTGGCGCCAGTGGCGACACGGGCCTGAAGCAGCTCCTTCACATGGCGCGCCATCGAGGCGTCGAGACCCGTCAGCGGCTCGTCGAGGATCAGCAGATCGGGTTCGTGAATCAACGCGCCGGCCAACGCCAGCTTCTGGCGCATGCCCTTGGAAAAGCCCTCGCAGCGCTGATCGGCCACGCGCCCCAGTTCGAGCGTCGCGAGCAAGGCGTCGCGGCGCTGCTGTGCGGCCCTCGGCTCGACCTGCCAAAGGCCGGCCACGAAATCGAGATACTCGACGGGCGTGAGCTTGTCGTAGACCATCGGCTCATCCGGCAGCCACGCCACCACGCGCTTGGCCGCGATCGGATCGCGCAGGCGGTCGATCCCGCAAATGCTGATCTCGCCCGCATCCGGCGCAAGCAGCCCTGCGACGATCCGGAGCGACGTCGTCTTCCCCGCCCCGTTGGGGCCCAGCAAGGCGTAGAGCTCACCCCGATGGATACGGAGATCGAGCCCGTTGACCGCCGTAAAGCCGCCAAAGCGCTTGACCAGACCGCGGACGACCAGGGCATCATGGTCACTCATGCGAACGCTCCCATCACGAGGGGACGTTATGCGGCATCGCAGGTGACGTTCCGGTAAACCGATATTCCCGAGAAGCCAGGGACTATCCGCCTGCCCGGCCAGGCCAAAGCCGACATTGGTGGCAGGCCACACTCACGGACGACGACACATACCTCGCCGCGGACCTGCCAGACCAAAAGGGAGCGCGCGGTCGCGCCCATCGCAGGTTGTGGTTGGGATTCGCCGAGCCCGGAACGAGGAGAGGCGTTTCTCCGCTGACGCGATGCGACCGACGCGGCGGCCGGCTCGGTGCCGCCCGGTCACGAGCCTGGTTTTCGCATCTATGGTTCCCTGGCGAGCGCATCCAGCGCCTGGCTCAACCCGCGCATGGAGAACGGGAGTTTGATGTCACGGGACGCACCGTCCTTGAAGAGGATAGCGCCAGCCTCATTCAAACTCCGAAAGCGCTTCACGAGGTCGTCGCGCAGGAAAAGCTCGGCCATGCACCCGATCGGAAGGCAACGCTGCCACGTAGCGCCGAACGGCTTTGCGTCCTTGTCTTCTGCCAAGAGTCCCGGCGGTGCCAACAGTGTCACGTTGTGGGGCAGGACGATCGTGACCTTCAGGGGATCGCTCTTGTTCACACGCCCGATCGCGATCTGCGCGATCGGCGCTTGCTGACCCTGGATCTGGATCGACTGGGCAATCTCGCAGATGCGCGCGGAGCCCGCCGGAACAGAGGGCCGCTCGCAGCGCAGCGTCCAATCGCCAAAGGACGCTGTCGTGCGATCGGGCGAGGAACTGACCGGGGCAGCACGGGAGTTCTGTGGGGCTGCAGCCGCTGGCGCCGGTGTGCCCGCTCCCGCCGGAACCTGCGCCAGGGCCGCACTGCCCAGCATCGCAAGCAGGCCAGCCATCGATGCCAGCCGGGTCGCCCGCCGCGCCGGAGAATGAGACCCGGACGTCAACAACAGCGTGAATGTGCGTCGGGGACGAGCCGTGGCAATGGGTTGCATCACCGGGTTCAGAAGCTCGCCCTGAGCATGCCCGATCCGGCAAAGCTCGTGGTGTTGCCGGAGGCGGACGCATCGAAGCGGCCACCGAGCGTCAGGGTGGGGGTCAGCTGGATGTCGGCGCCCGCGCTGAACAGCGCCGCGTCGCGGTTGGACCTCGCTCCCTCGATCACGAAGTTGGTATTCGCGATCCCGGTGAGGCTGGCGGCGAAGGTGACGTCGCGCTGGAAGTAATGCGCCCAGGCGATCTCCGTGAACAGCGTCGTCTTGCGGCCACCCAGCATGGTCACGCTCGTGATCCTGAGGCCGAGATCGGAGCGCAACGCCATGTTGGTATGGGAACGGCCGGTGACACCGGCAGCAGCGCCCGTGAAGCTGTTGGTCTCGCGGAAGTTCGGCGTGTGGACGCTCTGGATCTGAAGAGCGGCGATCGGAGAGACGGTGAACCCGCCCGCGCTGAAGAGGTCATAGGCCGCCTGCAGCCTTCCGCCCCAGACATGGGCGCTGTAATCGGCGGTCGTGCCCAACCCGAGCGCCGGTACGTTGCGGCGCGTCTCGACCTGCATCGCGGCATAGGACAGCGAACCGGCCAGGCTGAGTGCCCCGATCTTCGTGGCGCCGTAGAGGCCGAGCTGGAAGATGTCGGCGTTGCTGGACCCGAGATTGCGGCCGAGTTCGGAGCGCGATTGTCCGCCCGACAGCGCGAAGCCAATCACGGAGCCCGGCGCGATGCGGTAATCCGCGCCGACCGCAATATTGGCGTCCCTGATGTCGCGGGTCGACGAACCGGCACCGGTGGCGTCCCCCTTGGTCCGATCGATCTGGCCAAAGGTTGCGCCCCAGACATGGAAGGTCGGCTCGAAGCGGACGGGCGCCGGCGCGGAGACCGCCCCCTTGCGGCCGGGCAGATCGGCCGTGAAGCCGACAGGGCCAGAGGTGCCGACCAGGCTGCCGTCGCGCCCGATCGCGAAGGGATCGAGCATCACGCGCAGGAACTGGTCCGAGACGCGCAGGCCCGCCGCGCTGGTCGCGGTGTGGACCTCGCCCGACAGCGTGTTGACGGCTGCGGCCAGAGCCTCGCGCGTCGGCTGGTTGTAGACGCGGAACAGCGAGGAGACATCGACACCCGAGAGGACCGCGTGGTCGAGCGCCGAGGCGACAGCGGTCACGTTGCGGGTCTGTGTCAGGCCGAGCACCGTGTTCGCGGTCGCGGTCGCAGCGCTCTGCGAGGTAACGAGCGGTGCGGCAGTCAGCGTCACGAAGGCATTGTTGGCACTGTAACTGACGGCGGAGGTGACACCGACACCAAAAGCGGAATCGGTGGTCACCGTCGAGAAGGTGCCGTTGATGCCGCCGGTTGCGGTCAGGAAGTTGTAGGGCGTGCCGAAATTATAGGGCCCGCCCAGCGCCACAAGCTGTAGTGTGCCGGCCAATGTCGCGGTCCCGCCGGCATTGATCTTGTCGACCTGCGCCTGTTGGATTTCGATCACTGTGGTCGAGCCGGCATTCAGGGTCAGGTTCCCGCCAATATTGACGGTGCCGATCGAGTTCCCGGGGGTGAGCTTCGCGCCAGACATCACGGTCAGGTTCGGGATAGCGGCATTTCCGGCGAGCACGGCGCCATCGGCAATCGTGACGCTCGACGTGTTGGCGATCGAGCCGTTCACAATCAGCCGACCAGCGTTGATGATTGTCTGTCCGCGATAGGTGTTCACGCCGGAGAGCGTGAGATCGCCGAGGCCGTTCTTGGTCAGGCCGGGCTGGATCGCCTCGGTTGCCGGAACCGTCGTCGAGATGACGCCACTGAGCGTCATGTTGAACCCGTTCGTGTCGACGGTGAACTGGTTCACCCCGAACGCGCCCTGCGAGATCTGGATTGCGTTGGCGAGCGTGACATTGGCCACTGCGCGTAATGTCGTTCCCGTCTGGACTGCGGCCTGGCCACTCCCGAGCGCCGTGTTGGACCCGACCCCTAGAGCCCCCGATCCAAGCGAGACGCCGCCGCTGAAGCTGTTCGCGCCCGTCAGATTGAGCGTTCCAAAATTTGTCTTTTGAAGGCTGCCGGTGCCGGAAATGGGCCCAGAGAGGGTCAGCGACGTGCCAGTCTCATTGCTGATGAGCACGTTCGTATCGAGCGCGATCGCATTGCCGAAGGCGACTGAGGCCGCTGTCGTCGAGAATGTGCGCACGCCCGTGCCGCCGAACCGCAGCGAGGCCGAGCCCAGCGCGGAGCCGCTGTTGACGAACAACGCACCGTCCGTGACGTGAAGCGTGCCCGTCCCGCTTCCGGTGCCCGCCACATGCAGCTGGCCGCCGCCCGTCTTCACGAGCGTCCCACCGAGGAACTGCACGCCGCTGCTGAAGACGAGCTTCTGCAACGCACCTGTGTTGTTGTCGGCCGAAACGGTACCGCCCGTCGCGTTGACCACCACCGAGCGTGCCATGGTGATGTCGGCGCGGCTGCTGAGCGTGCCACCGTTGAAGACGAGGCCGTTGGTCGCGCTATCGTTGCCGAGATTGCGCTTATCGTCGACCTGCAGCGTGCCCGCGGAGATCGTCGTCGCACCGGAATAGGTGTTGTTGGCCGCGAGCGTCAGTGTGCCGGTCCCGATCTTCTCGAATCCACGCGGGCCGGCTGTCTCCGAGATCACGCCCGACTGGGTCGCGGAATCGGCGGCGAGCACCTCGAGCTGGGTGGTGTTCGAGTTGATGTTGATCGGCGTCGCGCTGTTGACGCCGTTGGCGAAGCTGATGACCGAGCCGGTCGTCGTGATGGTGTTGCCCGCCCCGCCGGCCGCGCCGCTCGCGCCGATGACCAGCTTGCCGTTGACCGTGATGCCGCCACTCAGCGTGTTGGTACCGGTCAGGTTCAACGTGCCACCGTCGATGGCGATCGCCTTGTTGCTGTTCAGGTTTCCCGTCAGATTCAGCGTGCCATTGCCACTGAGGACGAGGCTGTTGAACCCGCCGAACGGGTTCGTTCCCGCGTAGCTGTCGGTCGTGCCGTTCGCCATCTGCACCGTCAGGTTGCCTGTGCCACCCGTCAATGCGCCGCCCGTGCCACCCAGCGATCCGACGGTCGGATTGTCGATGGCACCGAAGTCGAAGGTCGCACCGGCGTTGACGGTGATCAGCGATGCGCTGTTCAGCGCGCCACCGGCCCCGATCTTCAGCGTACCAGCCTCGATGAGCGTGGGGCCGGTGTAGGTGTTGATGCCGGTCAATGTCAGGACGTTGCTGTTTTTCTTTGTCAGTCCCCCTGCACCAGCAATGATCGCTCCGACCGAGACATCGTCGCTTCGGTCGAAGATGACCCGCGTGCCGGCATCGAGAGTGAGCGTCTTCCCGGTGTCGACCGGGGTTTGGCCGCTCGTGACGCCATCACCAATCTGCAACGAGCCTGTCTGGACACGGAAGCCCTCGAGCCCGAGCGAGGATGGACCGGTGTATACCAGCGTCCCCGCACCGGCTCGTAACGTGATGTCTTTGCCGGCTGCGGCATCGAGCCGGCCAGTCCATTTGGCGGTAAAATTGGTGCTGCCGTTGAAGTCCTGGAAAATGATGTCCGTATTGCCCTGTGCCAGCAGCCGAACACCGATCTCGCTGGGTCCCTGAATGAAGACCTCGCTGCGGTTCCCATTGGCGTGATTGTAAAGGCCGGTCGTCTGGATCGTGCCCGTGTTGACGAGCCCGCCGGTGTTGATGCTGCCCTGAAGATAGGTCCGGTAATCTGCCGTGACCGTTCCTCCCACGAAGACATGGTTCTGCGTGCTGGGATGCACGCCCGGCAGCGATTTCAGAACCAGAAGATCGCCGACATTGACCGTTGCCCTAACGCCAACATCGAAGCCGCCATTCGTCACGGAGATGGTGCTGATATAGGTGTTGGTCGAGAAGGTCGGCATATTCGACAGGAAAGCGGCCGAAGAAAAGCGCGGCAGCCCTGCATTGAAAACACCCGTGTAATCCGTGATCCGCTGATCGGTCCGGGTGATGTACAGTTCCTGCCTTACCCAACCGGGACCGGGGGCGACATTCGGGATGATGGTGTCGATTGTCGGGGCCGGATTGAGGAGCGTGGCCGTAGTCCGGGTCCGATAATTGTAGTTGCCCAGATAATTGGCGGCGTTGCCGAGATTGTCGTCCGCCACGCCGATCCACTCGAATTGCCGCGAGCCTGTCTGAAACGTGGTGAAGCTGTTTCCCGCGTCGAGCACGGGCACACCCGGGACGGTTTGGGCTGCTGCAGGGCATGGCACCATCACCATCATGCCCGCAATGACACCGCCGGCCAGCGCTGTCTGGCGCAGGAGAGCGAAACGGACGGTATTGAAGGTAGAACGGTCGGCGACAGAACAATACGCAGCGATCACAGGCACATCCCTAGCTCATAGCCGCCAAGAACAGCCGCGCGGGATAGCGACGGCACCTCGTCGGTCAAATCGATGGGAAATTGTGCGCCGGCGCGCATATCCGCATCGTCGTGCTTAGGCATCTACGGCCGACACCGACATGCGTCAGATTTCTTCTCGGCTTCCTATAGGTAATCAGACTCCCTGGAAACATTCCAGCAACTCAGAGCGACCATTTTTGCAAACGGTTAACTTTGATTCCGCGATGTGCTCACGCGGCCACATGGGCTGAATCGCCCATGCATTCATGGTGTTGTGAACCGCTTCGGGCGCTCAGAGGCCGGCTTCGTGGCCTCGCCCTCAGCCAAGCCACGTCTTCACCCGGCCGCAGAGCGCCTCGGTCGAGATACCGTAGCGGTCATGCAGGGTCGGCAGGGCGCCGGCAGCCAGGAACTCGTCCGGCAGCCCGATCATGCGGAAGGCGCAATGGACGCCCTCGCGCATCAGCAGACCGGCCACCGCCTCAGCCAAGCCGCCGATGACCGTGTGGTTTTCGGCCACGACCACGAGCCGGCCGGGCTTGGCGCAGGCTTCCAGGATCGCGGCCGTATCGAGCGGCTTGATCGTCGGCACATGCAGCACGGCGGCGTCGACCCGGTCCTTCTCGAGCGCCTTCGCCGCCTCGAGAGCTCGCATCGTCATGAGGCCGGAGGAGACGAACAGCACCTCGCGGCCATCGCGCAGGAGCTTGGCCTTGCCGAGTTCGAACCGGTAGCCGTACTCGTCCAGCACCAGCGGCACCTGCCCGCGCAGCAGCCGCATATAGACCGGCCCCTGGTGGCTCGCGATCGCCGGCACGGCCTGCTCGATCTCATGCGCGTCGCAGGGATCGACCACGACCATGCCCGGCATGGCGCGCATCAGCGCCAGATCTTCCGCGGCCTGATGCGAAGGGCCGTAGCCCGAGGTCAGGCCCGGCAGCGCGCAGACGATCTTCACATTGCGGTCTTCCTCCGCGATCGTCTGGTGGATGACGTCGTAGGCCCGCCGCGAGGCGAAGACGGCATAGGTCGTCGCAAACGGCGTGAAGCCCTCGGCGGCCAGGCCCGAGGCGGCGCCGAAGAGCAGTTGCTCGGCCATGCCCATCTGGTAATGCCGCTCGGGAAACGCCTTCGCGAAGATATGCAGGTCGGTGTATTTGCCGAGATCGGCGGTCATGCCGAGCACGCGCGGATCCTGCTCCGCCAGCGCGACCAGGGCATGGCCGAAGGGCGCGGGCTTCGTGCGCTGCCCCTCGCTCGCGATCGAGGCGATCATCGCCGAGGTGGTCAGCTTCGGCTTGCCGGCGGGCATGGGCGAAACGGGCGGCTTCATGACGGCTTCCTCTCGTCGAGGGCGGCGAGGGCCAACTGCCATTCATGGGCCTCGACCCGGATGAAGTGGTTCTTCTCGCGCGCCTCGAGGAAGGGCACGCCCTTGCCCATCAATGTGTCCGCGATGATCAGGCTCGGGCGGTTGCGCTCGGCCTTGGCGGCGTCGAAAGCGCTCCGGACGGCGTCGAGGTCATTGCCGTCGATTCGCTGCGCGAACCAGCCGAACGCCTCGAGCTTGTCGAGAAGGGGCTCGAACGCCATCACGCTCGTCGAGGGGCCGTCGGCCTGCTGGTTGTTGACGTCGACGACGGCGATCAGGTTGTCGAGCTTGTAATGGGCGGCGGAGAGGATCGCCTCCCAGACCGAGCCCTCGTCCAGTTCGCCGTCCGAAAAGAGGGTATAGACCGTCGCCTCCGAATGCTTGCGCTTGAGACCCAGCGCCCGGCCGACCGCGATCGACAGGCCCAGCCCGAGCGAGCCTCCCGACATCTCCATGCCGGGGGTATAGGCGGCCATCCCCGACATCGGCAGCCGACTCTCGTCCGCTCCGTAGGTTTCGAGTTCCTGTTCGGGAATCACGCCCGCCTCGATCAGCGCCGCATAGAGGGCGATCGCGTAATGGCCGTTCGAGAGCAGGAAGCGGTCGCGCCCTTCCCAATCCGGATCGTCGGGCCGGTAACGCATGGCGTGGAAATAGGCGACGGCAAGAACATCGGCGATGTCGAGCGCCTGGGCGATATAGCCCTGGCCCTGCACCTCACCCATCAGGATGGCGCGGCGGCGGATGTTCCAGGCCCGGCGTTCGAGCGAGACATTGTGGCCGATCGGGGCATTGCCCATGGTCATGGTCTCCTCAGCCATGGATCAGCATGCCGCCGTTGACGTCGATCACGGCGCCGGTGACGTAGGCCGAGAGGTCGGAGGCGAGGAACAGGTAGATGCCGGCAACGTCTGCGGCCTGGCCGAGTCGTCCGAGCGGAATGCCCCTGATGATGTCCGCCCGCATCTCGGGGGTCAGCTTGCCGCCCGTGATGTCGGTCTCGATCAGGCCCGGCGTCACGCAGTTGACGCGGATACCGTCCGGGCCGAATTCGCGCGCCATTGCCTTGGCGAGCCCGAGTACGCCGGCCTTCGCCGAGGAATAGTGCGGCCCGCCGAAGATGCCGCCGCCGCGCTGCGCCGAGACGGACGACATGCAGACGATCGAGCCCCGACGCCGCGCCTGCATGTGGGGGATGAAGACCTGGCTGAGAAACAGCACGCCCTTGCAGTTGATGTCCTGAATGCGGTCCCAGCTCGCCTCGTCGATATCGAGGGTCTTCACCGGCTGTGTCACGCCGGCGTTGTTGATGAGAATGTCGATCTGGCCGAACGCGGCGATGACGCGGTCGGCAGCCGCCTGGCAGGAGGCCTTGTCGGCGACATCGCAGCGCAGGCCGAGATGGTGAGGACCCAGCGCCGCCGCCTGCTGCTGCGCTGCCGCTTCGTCGATGTCGAGAATGGCGACGCGCGCACCCTGCGCCGCGAAGAGTTTGGCGGTGGCGAGGCCGATCCCGCGTGCGCTCGCGGCGCCCGAGATGGCGGCGGTCTGACCCTGCAGCAGCATGTCCGTCCCTGAAGCGTGTTTTGTCTAATCGTGAGCTTGAATCGTTTCATGCCGGTTTGAAAACGCAAAGTTTGCGCGATGACATGAATCTAGTTCATCTTCTGCCCTCCGGAGAAGCGCGGGAGATCATCGATGCGACGCCTCCCGCTGTCTTCGCTCCAGGCTTTCGAGGCTGCGGCCCGAACCGGCTCGTTCCGTGCTGCCGGCGAGGAACTCGGCATTTCACCGAGCGCGATCAGCCATGCGATCCGCAAGCTCGAAGATCTGATGGGCGCGACGCTGTTCGACCGGCAGAGCCGCCGGGTGCGGCTGAACCCGGCCGGAGAGGCGCTGCTCGCCCATGTCGCGGCCGGATTCGACCAGATGCGGCAGGGTGTCGAGACCGTCGGCGCCCGCTCCGGGAACCTGCTGCGGCTGCACTGCGCCCCGTCGATGGCGGCGCAGTGGCTGCTGCCACGCCTGCGCCACCTCTTGCTCGCCCAGCCGGGCCTGGAAGTGCGGCTGGCGGCGGGCATCGACTATCCCCGCTTCGAACATGACGCGTTCGATGCCGACATCTGCTACGGCCCTCCCCGCCAGGAAGGGCTCGTCGTCGTCCCGCTGGGCGAGGAGACGGTGACGCCGCTTTGCGCGCCCGAACTCGCCGCCCGGATCACCTCGCCGGAGGATCTGACGGCCGCCCGGCTGATCGAGAGCGACAACAAGCGCGTGCGCTGGGCGAACTGGTTCGGCGCCAACGGAATCATCCCGCCCACGCCTCGCGGATCGCGTTTCGATCGCTCGTTCATCGCCATCGCCGCCGCTGTGGACGGGCTCGGCATCGCGCTCGAATCGACGCGTCTGGCCGAGCGGGAACTCGCGGACGGCCGCCTCGTCGCGCCGCTGGCCGGGCGCGCCCGGGACGTGCGTTACACCGGCCATTACCTCGTCTTCCCGCGGGTGGCGAAGTCGCGGCGCGCGGTGCGGATGTTCACGCAATGGCTGACCGAGGAATTGCGGCTTCCGCCCTACGCGTTCTGACCGACCCCAGAGTTGCTGCGGGCGCCGGGTTCGCGCGGGCCGGAATCAACCCGTCAGCCAGATCAGGGCATGGGGCGAGAGCGTCACGATGGCGCGGCTGCCGATCTCGTGCAGGTCCCGCCCGGAACGGAAGGGCGTGTCGACCGCGACCTCGGTCGCCCCGACGCGCACACCATAGCGCACGCTCGCGCCGAGGAACTCGCGATGCGCCACGACGCAGGGCAATGCCAACCCGTCGCCGGCCTGGCCGCTGGCGTCCGTCAACGCGGCGTGCTGGGGCCGGAACACCAGCTTCGCCCCTGCGGGCACGACGGCATCCGCCGGGAGTGGGAGCCGGATTCCGCCCTCGATGACGAAATGGCGCTCCGCGCCGGTGCCGACGACGCGCCCGTCGAGGATGTTGGCGGTGCCGAGGAAATTCGCGACGAAGAGATTGGCCGGACGCTCATAGAGCTCCATCGGCGTGCCGACCTGCTGGACCACGCCGTCATTCATCACCGCGATCCGGTCGCAGATCGTATTCGCCTCCTCCTGGTCGTGGGTGACGAAGATCGTGGTCAGTCCGAGCCGCTGCTGCAGGTCGCGCAGTTCGCGCCGGACCTGAACCCGCATCTTGGCGTCGAGATTGGAGAGCGGCTCGTCCAGCAGCAGGATCTTCGGCTCGACCGCGATCGTCCGCGCCACCGCGACCCGCTGCTGCTGCCCGCCTGAGAGCTGCGAAGGCCGACGTTCCGCGAGATGGCCGAGCCCGACGAGATCGAGGGCCTGCGCGACACGCCGGGCGGTCTCGGCCCGCGGCACGCCGCGCTCCTCCAGGCCGAAAGCCACATTGCGCGCGACCGTCATGTGGGGCCAGAGCGCATAGGACTGGAAGACCATGCCGACATCACGCTTCCAGGGCGGCAGCCCCGAGACGTCCTTGCCGCCGACGAGCACGCGGCCGGTCTCGGCCTGGTTGAAGCCGGCGATCAGCCGCAGCAGCGTGGTCTTGCCGCAGCCCGAGGGGCCGAGGAAGGCGAAGAATTCGCCCGGCCGGATCGAGAGATCGACGCTCTTCAGGACATGGTTGTCGCCGTAGGACAGGTTGACCCCCTCGATATCGACCGAGACGGCCGGGCTCGCGAGGTCGGTTTTGATCGTCATGGCTGGCTCGTTCTTCATCACTGGCCCATGCCCTTGGCCCGCTGGCTGCGCTCGATCACGAGATGCGAGAGGAACGTGCAGAGGGCGACGAGCAGCACGGCGACGACGCCGAGCGCGGCTCCCGGCCCCCGGCCTGCGGCCGACTGCATGAAGACATAGAGGCCGAAGGCGAGCGGCGCGTCGGAGTTCGACTGCACCAGCATCAGCGTCGCCGAGAGCTCGACCGCCGCCGTCGAGAAGCTGGTGACGAAGCCGGCGAGAATGCCGCCCGCCATCAGCGGCACGACGACCCGCCTGACGGTCCTGGCTTTGGTGGCGCCGAGGTTTTCCGCCGCCTCCTCGAGCGAGACCGAGATCTGCTGGAGCGCGGCGTAGCAAGCCCGCAGCGCATAGGGCAGCCGCCGGATCGCGAGCGCGAGCACGATGGTGATCCAGAGCGAGGCCAGCGGCGTCCCGTCCGGCAGGGTGATGCCGTAGAAGGTGCGAAGATAGCCGATGCCGAGCACAACGCCGGGGATGGCGAGCGCGGCGGAGGCCGCCCAGTCGAGCCATTCGCGGCCGACCAGCTTCGTGCGCAGGACGAGATAGGCGATGGCGACGCCGAGCACGATGTCGATGCCACCGGCGAGCGTCGCGTAGATCAGCGTGTTCTTGATGTAGACCGAGCTCTCGCCGAAGACGCGGGCGTAATGCGCCGTGGTGAAGGCGTCGGGCAGCGGGGAGAACGACCAGATCGTCGCGAAGGAGAGCAGCAGCAGCCCGAGATGCGGCGCCAGCACCAGCGCCAGGATCAGGATGACGACGCCATAGCCGAGCACGGCCTCCCAGGGCGTCATGACGCGCCGGGCCAGACCGCCGCCGCCGCGCTGGGTTGTCGCGTAGTCGCGCCCCTTCAGCGCCAGCGCCGACAGCCACATGGCGATGACGGAGGCGACGATCAGCACGACCGAGATGACATAGCCCATCGGGTCGGCGATGCCGATCGAGGTCACCCGCAGATAGGCCTGCGGCGCGAGCATGTCCTTGACGTTGAGCAGGAGCGGCGTCGCGAGATCGTCGAAGACCTTGACGAAGACGAGCGAGGCGCCGGCGAGATAGCCCGGCAGCGCCAGCGGGAAGACGATGCGGCGGAACAGGCGAAAGCCCGAGGAGCCGAGATTCTGCGCCGCCTCCTCCATCGCCCGGTCGATGTTGCGCAGGGCCGCCGAGAGATTGATCAGGATGAAGGGGAAATAGTGGACGGATTGGACGAAGATGACGCCGTTCAGCCCTTCCATGAAGCCGATCTTGAAGCCGAACCACTCGTCCAGCAGCAGGTTGATCGAGCCGTTGCGGCCGAAGAAGAGCTGCATCGCCACCGCGCCGACGAAGGGCGGCATGATCAGTGGCAGGAAGCCGAGCGTCTGCACCAGCATCGCGCCGCGGAAAACGAAGCGCGTCGTCAGATAGGCGAGCGGCAGGGCGAAGACCGAGGCCCAGACCACCGACATGGCCGAGACGTAGAAGGAGTTCCACAGCGAGCGCATGAACAGCTCGGTGCGGACGAAGTCGTAGAAGTTCACGAGCGTGAAGTTGGACGTGCCCTTCTCGGTGAAGGCGACATAGAGCACGGTCCCGACCGGCAGTCCCAGGAACAGCAGCAGGAAGGCCGCGATCGCCAGCGCGAGCGCGATCTGGCCGGGCGTGGCCGAGAACCGGCGGGCGCGAGGGAGGGTGGAGGTGGGGATGGCGGTCATCGAAGGCCTTTGGTGAGGCGTCATGCTCGGGCTTGACCCGAGCATCTCGGCTAAGAGGAGGCGCCCTTCAGAGCTCCTCCTCCGGCAAGAGATTCTCGGGTCGCCGCAAGCGGCGCCCGAGAATGATCGGGCTTTACCTCGCGGCCTTCAGCGCTTCGTCCCCCTTCGCCTTGGCCTTGGCGTAGTGGTCGCGGGCGAAGCTCGCCCATTGGGCCTCGACCTCGGCCTGGCGCGCGCCCTTCTCCTTGCCGCCTGTAAAGGCGCCGCGCAGTTCGGCGCTGGAGGCCTGCGCCTCGCTGACCGGCATGGCGGCGATGAGGGTCCGGGCTTCGTCGAGCAAAGCCTTCGCCTGCGCGTTCGGCTTCTTTGCCAGCGCGGCCTCGACTTCGTGCAGCGTCTTGGTCACGCCCTTCAGCGCCTCGAGTTGGAACGAGATAAGCTGGTCGAACAGCGTGTCGACAACGGCCGTGCGGCCTTCCGACTTGTCGACGTCGAAGCCGATCATCTTCTGGAAGCGCGGATCGGTGAAGGGGTTAGGGTAGTCGGCGCCGGCCTTGGCGTAGACGGCCGGGTTCACCGGCAGGCGGCGGATGCCCGGCTCGAGCAGGACCTCCTGTCCGGCCGGCGAGAGCAGAAACTCGACGAAGGCCTCGGCGGCCGCCTTGTTCGGGGCGTTGGCGACGATGCCGACATTGGCCGGCACCACCGTGGTCACGCTCGGATAAACGAACTTGACCGGAAAGCCCGAGGCCTGCGCCGAAAAGGCGAAGAAGTCGATGACGATGCCGACGCCGACCTGACCGGAATTGACCTGCTCGGGCACACCGAAGGAACGCTCGTTGATCGCGCGGAAATTGCCCGCCATCTCCTTGATCGTGCGCCAGCCCTTGTCCCAGCCCTCGCCCTGCAGGATCGTCTCGATCGTCAGATGCGTCGTGCCCGAGCGCGAGGGGGCCGCGATGGCGACATGGTCGAAGAAGGCCGGCCTGGCGAGGTCCTGCCACTCCTTCGGCTCGGGCAGCTTGTTGGCGCGGGCATAGCGCTCGTTCCACATGATGCCGTAGCCGGAGGCGGCGAAGCCGGAATAGAAGCCGGCGGGGTCGTTGATCGGATAGGAGCCGATCTTCTCGGGGATGCCGCTCGCCTTCGGCTTGTAGGCGGACAGCAACTGCTTGCCCTTGAGCACCTCGAAGGCGTCCGGCGCCGAGGCCCAGAACAGGTCGACCTGGTTGTTGGCCTTCGTCTCCTCGATGTATTTCACCCCCGCATTGGTGTTGCGGTTCTGGACCTCGAGGGTAACGCCGGGAGTCGCCTTTTCGAAAGCCTTCTTGATCGGGTCGGTCACGTCCTTCGAGAACGACGTCACAACCGTTACCTTGCCGGCTGGTGTCTGAGCCAGGGCGATCGAGGACGTCAGGACGAGGCCCAACGCCAGAACCCACTTCTTCACCACCACGATGACCTCCCAGAGCCGTTGTCCGCGTTCGGCATCGAGGCCGAACTTGCGTCGCAGGGCGAAATCCACCGCTGCACGTCATCAAACTGTCACATCCAGCGGCGGCCTGTCACCCCTCCCGCTTTGCCGGCTACGCCCGCAGCGCCTCTCCCAACGGCATGGGCGCTGGAGAACGGCGACGGCAGACGGCCGGGCGGGACGGCGGCCAAGACCGGGTTGAATATGACGGTTTTGTGTCACATACCTGGGACAAGCCGGTCGAACCGGCAGCGTGAGAGGAAACGTACGATGAGCCGGAAAACGACCCAACTCGCAGCCACAGTCTCGCTGCTGGTGCTGAGCCTGAGCGCGTGGAGCGGCGACGCCGCGGCGCAGGATGCGTGCCCGAACCGCGGCCAGCTCGACACGATGTATTGCGACGCGAACGGCGATCTCGTCGCCGATGCGCCGACCGATCCGAAGAAGTGGCGCGATCCCTCGGCGCTGGTCTGGGCCTATACGCCGGTCGAGGATCCGGCCGTCTACGCCAACATCTTCAAGCCCTTCACCGATCATCTCGCGACCTGCACGGGCAAGCGGATCGTCTACTATCCGGTCCAGTCCAACTCGGCCGAGATCGAGGCCATGCGTTCGGGCCGGCTGCATTTCGCCGGCTTCTCGACCGGGCCGACCGGCTTCGCGGTCAACCTCGCGGGCGCCGTGCCCTTCGCCGCGAAGGGCGTCGGGTCGGAAGTGCGCGGCTACAATCTCGTCGCCGTGGTGAAGGCGTCGAGCCCCTATCAGAAGCTCTCCGACCTCAAGGGCAAGAAGGTCGCCCATACCTCGCCTTCGTCCAATTCGGGCAATCTCGCCCCCCGCGTGCTCTTTCCGGAGCATGGGCTGACGGCCGACGTCGACTACAAGCCGCTGATGTCCGGCGGTCACGACAAGTCGATCCTCGGCGTCGTCTCGGGCGACTACGACATGGGCGCGGTCGCGGGCGACGTCTATGAGCGCATGATCGTGCGCGGAACGATCAAGAAGGAGGATGTGCGCGAGATCTACCGCAGCGCCGTGTTCCCGACCTCGTCCTTCGCCTATGCCCACGACCTCAAGCCCGAGCTCGCCAAGAAGCTGACCGAGTGCTTCTTCTCCTTCCGCTTCACTCCGGAAATGACCAAGGAGTTCAACGGCGACGACCGCTTCCTGCCGATCACCTACCAGAAGGACTGGGCCGTGGTGCGGGACGTGGCCGAGAAGTCGGGCACGCCCTACAACAAGTCGGCCTATGACGCCGAGGCCAAGCGCGAGGCCGATGCGCTCGCCAAGAAGAACGCGGCGCCTCCCAAGGCTCCCTGATTCGCCCACGCCGTCGCCCAACGAGGTTTTCCCATCATGAGCGCCCTGCCTGTGGCGTCCGGCCAGGGCCGGGCGCTCGTCATCCGTAACCTCGTCAAGGAGTACCGGCCGGGACAGCCGGTGCTGCGCGACATCTCGCTGACCGTGTCCGAGCCCGGCATCGTCGCCATCATCGGCCCGTCGGGCACCGGCAAGTCGACGCTGATCCGCTGCATCAACCGGCTGGTCGATCCGACCTCCGGCTCGATCATGCTGGGTGGCACGGATCTCGCGAAGCTCCAGGGCGAGGCGCTGCGCCAGGCGCGTCGCCGGCTCGGCATGGTCTTCCAAGAGTACAATCTCGTCGAGCGGCTGACCGTGATCGAGAACGTGCTCTGCGGCCGTCTCGGCTATGTGCCCGTCTGGCGTGCCTGGACGCGTCGCTTTCCGGAGGCCGACATCGCGCGCGCCTTTGCGCTGCTGGAATCGGTCGGGCTCGGCGATTTCGCCACCCGGCGGGCCGACCAGCTCTCGGGCGGGCAGCGCCAGCGCGTCGGCATCGCGCGCGCCGTGATGCAGGATCCCGATCTCGTTCTCGCCGACGAGCCGACCTCCTCGCTCGATCCCAAAACCTCGGTCGAGATCATGGAACTGCTCGCGCAGGTTGGGCGCGAGCGGGATATTCCCGTGCTCGTCAACATCCACAATGTCGCGCTGGCGAAGCGCTACGCGCTGCGGATCGTCGGCATGTCCAAGGGCGTCGTCGTCTATGACGGACCGCCGGCCGGGCTGCAGGACAGCCATCTCGCCGAAATCTATGGCGGCGAAGGCTGGATGGAATGAGCGCTCCCGCCCTCGCCTCCCGCAACCTGCGGGCCCGCGCCTTTCCGCCGAACTGGCCGCTGCGCATCGGTGCGGCGCTGTTCCTCGCCTATGTCGCCTATGCGGCGCAGATCCTGGACATCCGCTGGGAGCGATTCGTCCAGGGGCTGGACAATGGCGCCCGCTTCATCGGGCGGATGTTTCCGCCCAACACCGCCGCCGACAAGATGCAGCTCCTGTGGTCGGGCATGCTGGAATCGCTGCAGATCGCGATCATCGCGACGGCGATCGGCGTGCTGCTGGCCCTGCCGCTCGGACTTTTCGCGGCGCGCAACCTGATGCCCCTGCCGGTCACGGTGGCGGCGCGCGGCGTCATCGCGCTGTGCCGGACTTTCCATCCCGTCATCGTCGCGATCCTGTTCGTCAAGGCGGTCGGGTTCGGCGCGCTCGCCGGCGTCATGGCGCTGGTGGTCGCGACGCTCGGCTTCATCGCCAAGCTGATCGCCGAAGCTATCGAAGAGATGTCGATGAAGCCGATCGAGGCTTTGCGCGCCGCCGGCGCGCCGTTCCTCTCGGTGGTGACGATGGGCGTGGTGCCGCAGGTGCTGCCGCGCTTCATCGGTTTTGCCGCCTATCAGCTCGATTCCAACCTGCGTAATTCCGCGCTCGTCGGCCTCGTCGGCGGCGGCGGCATCGGCGCGACACTATTCACCGCCTTCCAGCGTTTCGACTATGATTTCGTTCTGACCATCATCATCGCGATCATCGTGACCGTGATGGCCGGCGAGGTCCTGTCCGCCTTCATGCGGCGGATCTACCAGGACGAGGCGCCGTCGGGCCTCGTGGTCGAGACGCCCGCGGGTCGTCTCTGGCGCCGATTCACGCTGCTGGAGCGCGGACTGAGGCTCGCCTTCTGGGGGCTGGCTGCGCTGGCGCTGGGCTGGTCGGTCCAGACCATCGAGGTCATTCCCGAATTCCTGTATGATGCGCCCCAGCAGACGGCCGATCTGTTCGGCCGGATGTGGCCGGTCGATTGGGCCTATTTCGGCACCACCGTCGGCACCGCGCTGGTCGAGACCCTGCACACCGCGACGCTGGGGACGATCCTCGCCATCCTGCTGGCCACGCCGGTCGCGCTGATGTGCGCCCGCAATGTCGCACCCTCGCCGGTCGTCAATGCGCTGGGGCGCTTCATCCTGGTCTCGACCCGCTCGGTCCACACGCTGGTCTGGGCCCTGCTCTTCGTCGCGGTCTTCGGTCCCGGCGCGCTGGCGGGCGTGATGGCCGTCGCGGTTCACTCGATCGGTTTCACGGGCAAGTTCCTGTCCGAGGCGATCGAGGAGGCCAAGGCCGGGCCGATCGAGGCGCTGCGCGCGGCCGGTGCCTCACGACGCGCCATCCTGCTCAAGGGCTTCTGGCCCCAGGTGAAGCCGGCCTTTCTCGCGGTCAGCCTGTTCCGCTGGGACATCAATGTCCGCGAAAGCGCCGTGCTCGGGCTGGTCGGCGCCGGCGGTCTCGGCGTGGCCTTGCAGGCCTCGATGGACAATCTCTACTGGGACCAGGTGGGGCTGGTGCTGCTGGTGATCTTCGCCGTCGTCGTCGTCACCGAGATCGTCACGGCGACCATCCGCTCGCGCGTGATCTAGGAATTGGCCTGGCCAGTCCGGGCACAGCGCCTCGCTTACTGCTGTGTCCGCCGCAAGAGCGTGGTGTCGTAACCGAGGGTCCGCGCCCTGGCGACGAGGGCTTCATACTGGCGCGGGCTGATCCTGCGCTCGCGCGTCAGCAGCCAGAGATAGCGTCCCGACGGTTCGCCGACGATCGCCCAGCCGTAATCGTCGGCCCGGTCGAGGACCCAGTAATCCCCCTCGAAGGGACGGAAGAAACTAACCTTGAGTTTGGCGCCGTTCGAGCCTTCGACGATGCGCGCGGTCGCGTCGGCCGATCGCAGCGGCCCCGTCGGGCTGCCTTGGCGGCAAGAGTTCACCACTGCAACCGTTCCGTCAGGCTTCGCCGTGTACTGCGCCGTGACGCCCTCGCAGCCCTTCTGGAAGCTCGCCTCGTAGCGGCCCTGCTCGTACCAGGTCCCGACATAGCGACCGAGATCGACCACCTTTCGCGGCTGGGGCACATTCGCATTGCCGACGGGGCCGGTCTCGAGCGGATTACAGGCGCCCAGGGCCAAGGTCGCAGTCAGCGCCAGCACGAATAGCGGAGTCTTCATCATCGGTCCTCGCATTGAACTGCCAGCCAACGCCGCTTGCTGCACGCGGTTCCGGCGGCACGCGCCGGTCGATCCATATCATCGTCCCGGCCGGATAACCCAACCATCGGCTGGCCGTCTCCGCTCGGCCCGCATCAGCGTTCAATCCGTCACGTTTTTTGGAGCGCAGGGTAGCCCTTAGGACATTGCCGTTTCGCAGCGGGCCGATCGGGAGCATAAGGACGCCGCGCCAAGAGGAAGCCATGGACACGCAGCCCGCCTTTCACGAAGACGATTTAGCCAATAGGGCTGAGGGCCTGATGGCGACGCCGCTGCTACTGCATTCCGTCGAAAGCGAGGAGCGCTCAGGCGTTGCGTCGGAACTGTCGCAGAGCCCCCTAGGGCTTGAGCGCGAGGCGGCACGCTTCATCGGCTCGTGCTGAGCGCGTCGACGGGCCTTGCTCCGCGGCGGGAACGGGTCGAGATCCCGCGCGTTCCGCACCAGCCCCTCCTGTCCGGTTGCATCCCGTGCAGCCCGGGCCGGGCCAGCCGGCTGGCTGGTGGGGACGAAACCAAGACCGCAACGCCCCTCCCCGAGGTCCGATTCCGGAGTTCCCGATCCCGATGACCGCGCAGACCGAGCACAGCCGCATCGATGCGGAGATCGAGAAGATCGGGAAGTCCTCCGATCCCTTCGCCTCCGCTGTGCGCGCGACGCGGATGCCGATGTTGATCACCGATCCGAACCAGCCGGACAACCCCATCGTCTTCGCCAACGATGCCTTCCTGCGGCTGACGGGCTATCAGCGCGAGGAGGTGATCGGGCGTAATTGCCGCTTTTTGCAGGGCCCCGAGACGGACCCGCGCGACATCGCGCGGCTCAGGGACGCGATCGGCCGTCGCGCCCAGATCGAGATGGAGATCATCAACCACCGCAAGGACGGCTCGCGCTTCCACAACCGCGTCCTGATCTCCCCGGTCTTCGACGAGGAAGGCCACCTCTCCTATTTCTTCGCCTCGCAGTTCGACGTCACGCTGGAGCGGGACCGGCTCGTGCGGCTGCAGCAGGACCATGACAAGCTGGAGAAGGAGGTCGAGCGGCGCACGCGCGATCTCAGGCTCTCGGAGGAACGGCTGCGCTTCACCATCCGCGCCGCACGGCTCGGCTCCTGGACGCTCGACCTGACCGATCTGCGTCTCACCTGTTCCGATATCTGCAAGGCGAATTTCGGCCGCCGGGCGGAGGAGCCCTTCGCCTATGAAGACCTGATCGCCGCGATCCTCCCCGAGGACCGCCCGAAGATGGAGCTCGCCGTGCAGGAGGCGATTGCGCGGCATGAGGATTACGAACTCGAGTATCGCATCACCACCCCGGCCGGGCAGACACGCTGGATCATGGCGCGCGGCCGTCCGCATTACGCGGCGGATGACCGGCCGATCAGCATGTCGGGCGTGACCCTCGACGTCACCGAGAGCCGCCGCAACGAGGAGCAGCGGCTGCTGCTGACGGCGGAGCTGAAGCACCGGGTCAAGAACTCGATGGCCACGATCCAGTCGATCGCGACCCAGACGCTGCGCCATGCCGAATCGCTGAAGGAGGCCACGGAGGTTCTGACGGCGCGGATGCAATCGCTCGCCTCGGCCCATGACCTGCTGACGCGGGAGGAGTGGCAGAGCGCCACCATCGCCGAGATCGTCGCCAGCGCGACGGAATCGTTCGACATGCCGGGATCGCGGCGCTTCCGGGTCGGAGGTCCCTATCTCAGCCTGCCGCCGCGGGCAGCCATGGCGATGGTGCTGGCCCTGCACGAGCTGGCGACCAATGCGCTCAAGTACGGGGCGCTCTCCGTCCCCGAGGGCCATGTCTTCATCGACTGGCAGGTCGTCCGCCACGGCTCGCAGGCGATGATCGAGTTCCGCTGGCAGGAAGCGGGTGGCCCGCCCGTCAAAGCCCGTCCGAGCCGGCGCGGCTTCGGGACGCGGCTGATCGAGAAGGTCCTGGCCGCGGAGTTGGACGGCACGGGCGAGCTGCAGTACCGCGCCTCCGGTGTGGTGTTCACGCTCGTGGCGCCGCTGCCGGATCAGGACAAGATCAGCGGCACGCCCGATGACGAGGAACTGTTCCGGCGCAATATCAGCGTCTCGCTCGGTTGAGTGCGCGCCGGCTCCCTCTTGCAGCCTCCGACCCGCTGGACATCAACGCCACATGCCGCGCATCTGCGCCCGCAGATCGAGACGCGGTCCCTCGCGCGGGGTCCGGCCCGCTTCGGCCGGTGCCGCCGGCCATGACGTCCGCTCGAAACGGCCAAGCAGCGCATTGGGAATGAAGCGTGTGCGCGCGGCATAGACATGCCGGTCGCCGGTGGCGGATTGGCCATGGGTGAAGAAGCGCTGCGGCACCATCAGGTGCAGATCGTCCTTGGCGCGCGTCATCGCGACGTAGAGCAGCCGGCGCTCCTCCTCGATTTCCTCCGTGGTGCCGGTCCCGAGATCGGAGGGAATGCAGCCGTCGACGACGTTCATCACGAAGACCGACTTCCACTCCTGCCCCTTGGCGGAATGGATCGTCGAGAGGATCAGATAATCCTCGTCGAGGAGCGGCACGCCGGCCTGGTCGCTGGTCGCGTCCGGCGGGTCGAGCGTCAGCTCGGTCAGGAAGCGTTCGCGCGAGGGATAGCCGCCTGCGATCTGCTCGAGCTGGATCAGATCGGCCTGCCGGGTCGCGGCGTCCTCGTGGATGCGTTCGAGATGAGGCTGGTACCAGAGCCGCGCTTGTTCGATCTCGGCGGGCCAGCCGGCACGGCCGCCAGCCAGCGCGTCGAGCACACCCAGAAAGGCCGGCCAGTCCTCGCCGGCGCGCGGAGGGGCCGGCGCATCCGCCAGCGCCCGCAGGGGATCGGGCGCCGCCGCGACCAGATCCAGCACGCGCCGCGCGGACGTCGGCCCGACGCCGGGCAGGAGCTGCATCAACCGGAAGCCGGCGACCTTGTCGCGAGGGTTCTCGACGAAGCGCAGCAGGGCGAGGATGTCCTTCACATGGGCGGCGTCCAGGAATTTCAGCCCGCCGAATTTTACGAAGGGTATGTTGCGGCGGGTCAATTCGATCTCGAGCGGGCCGCTGTGATGGGAGGCGCGGAACAGCACTGCCTGCTGCTTCAGGGCGGCGCCGGCCTCGCGGTTCTCCAGAACGCGCGTGGCGATGAAGCTCGCCTGATCCGCCTCGTCGCGGACATGGACGAGCTGCGGCGGCGCGCCCGTGGCGCGGTCCGTCCAGAGATTCTTGGTAAAGCGCTCGGCGGCCAACTCGATCACCGCATTGGCGGCCGCGAGAATGCCTTGGGTCGAGCGGTAATTCTGGTCGAGCGTGACGATCTCCGCCGGCGGCGTGAAGGCGGCCGGAAAGTCGAGGATGTTGCGGATCGTCGCGGCGCGGAAGGCGTAGATCGACTGCGCGTCGTCGCCCACGACGGTGAGGCCCCGGCCGTCCGGTTTGAGGCCCAGCAGGATCGCTGACTGCAAGCGGTTGGTGTCCTGATACTCGTCGACCATGACATGGTCGAAGCGCTCGCCGATCTCCGCCGCCAGCGCGGGATCGGCCATGGCCTGCGCCCAGTAGAGCAGCAGATCGTCGTAATCGAGCACGTTCTGCTGCTGCTTCGCCTCGACATAGGCGGCAAACAGCTCGCGCAGCTCGGCGCCCCAGGCCGCGCACCAGGGGAAGGAGCGGGCGAGCACGGTCTCGATCGGCGTCTGCGCGTTGACGCAACGCGAATAGATCGAGAGGCAGGTGCCCTTGGCCGGAAAGCGGGCCTGCGTCTTCGAGAAGCCGAGTTCGTGCCGAACCAGGTTCATCAGGTCGGCGGCATCCTCCCGGTCGTGGATCGTGAAGGCGGGGTCGAGCCCGATCTGGTCGGCGTGATCGCGCAGCAGGCGCGCGCCGAGCCCATGGAAGGTGCCGGCCCAGCTCAGCGCGTCTGTGACCGCGCCAGCGCCATCCCCCATTACCTTGCGGGCGATGCGCCCGACGCGGCGCGTCATCTCGGCGGCGGCGCGGCGCGAGAAGGTCATCAGGAGGATGCGCCGCGGATCGGCGCCGCTGACGATGAGATGAGCGACGCGATGGGCGAGCGTATTGGTCTTGCCCGAGCCCGCCCCAGCGATGACCAGCAGCGGCGGCGCCGGTGCAGGCCCGGCGCCATGGGTGACGGCCCGCCGCTGCGCCGGGTTGAGCAGGTCGAGATAGGTGGCGGCCGGAGCCGGCGAATCGATGGCGAGCATGAACCGGACTCGATCAGTTTCCGGTTTTGTTCGCAATCACAGGCGAAATCAGACGGCGCCGACATTTTGACCAGGCGCCAGGTCCCGGGCTGGCTCCGGGGCTCGTCAGAGCTTCGAGAGGTCCGGGAAAGGACGCACCGGATCGCGGCCGTCCCAGCCCTCGGAGGCCTCGCGGATCAGGCGGAACATCTCGCCCTTAGGGCCGGCGACCTCGGAAAGTTCGATCACCGTGCCCGGGTGATAGTGCGTGTCGAAATAGACGAACCGACCGCGCTCGCCGACCTCGCCGGACATCACCGGCACGAGTCCCTGCGCCGTGAGACGGGCGAGATCGGCGTCGTAGTCCTCGGTCCAGTAGGCGACATGCTGGAGACCGCTATGGCCGGCATCGGTGAAGTCCTTGTACATGGACGGCACGGCGTTGCGGCACTGGATCAGCTCGATCTGGAGCGGCCCGGAATTGGCGAGCGCGACCGAGTTGTGCGGCTCGTAGGCCTCGCCCCTGTAACGATAGTTCCGGATCGGGACCTTCGGATTGTAGAAGAAGGGGCCGATGCCGAGCACGCGGCTCCAATAGTCCATCGCTGCCTCGATATCGGGCACGACATAACCGGCCTGGCGAATCTGGCCGAAGAAGCGGCTCATGCGGGCATCCTTGTGGGGGTCTGGCGGAAGGCGCGGCCCCGAGGCGGCCGGTTCTGGAAAAGACCGGCGGGATCGCCCGCCGGCTCTCGATGATGGGCCGATAGGCCTCAGGCGAGCTTGCCGACGGCGTCCTCGAGCAGGCTCCAGGCCTCGGTGCCGAAGCGCTCCTGCCACTCCTTGTAGAAGCCGGCCGTGCGCAGCTTGGCGCGGAAGCTGTCGGGATCGGTCTTGTTGAAGGAGAGCCCCTTCGACTGGAGATCGGCCTGGACCGTCTCGTTGAGCGCCTTGATGTCGGCCCGCTGCTTCATGCCGGCGTCGTTGATGGCATCGGCGACGATCTTCTGGAGATCCGCCGGCAGGCCGCGCCAGGCGCGCCCGTTGGCGATGAACCAGAACCCGTCCCAGATATGGTTCGAGATGGCGCAGCTCTTCTGGACCTCGAAGAGCTTGGCCACCTGAATGATCGGCAGCGGGTTCTCCTGTGCGTCGACGACGCGGGTCTGAAGGGCGGTGTAGACCTCGCTGAACTGCAGGCTCGCCGGGGCGGCATCAAGCGCCTTGAACATCGAGATCGAGAGCGGGCTTACCGGCACGCGGATCTTCAGGCCGGCCATGTCTTTGGCCTGCTCGATCGGACGGCCCGAGGTCGTCATCTGGCGGAAGCCGTTGTCCCACATCTTCTCGAAAGCGAAGAGATTCACCTTCGCGATCGCCTCGCGGACATGGGCGCCGAGCTTGCCGTCCATCGCCTTCCAGACCTGGTCGTAGTCCGAGAAGGCGAAGCCGACCGCGTTGATCGCCGCCACCGGCACCAGCGTCGCGATCACCAGCGCCGAGGGGGTGAAGAAGGTGATCCCACCATTGCGGACCTGGCTCAGCATGTCCGTGTCGCCGCCGAGCTGGTTGTTCGGGAAGATATTGATCTCGACGCGGCCCTTGCTCTCCCGCGCGACGCGCTCCGCGGCCTCCTGGGCGCGGATGTTGAGCGGGTGGCTCAGCGGCAGGTTATTGCCGTATTTCAGCTCGAACTCGGCGGCCCGCGCGACATGCGGGAAGCCGATCAGCGGCATGGCGGCGGGTGTGGCGGCAAGCGTGCGCAGGACCGCGCGGCGGGTGACGATGGCCATCTCTTCCTCCCTTCGGATCGCTGCGCGATCGCTCGTTCTGGTGTTCTTCCCATCACGATAGGAAGCCGGCATGATGGGCGTCAAACTCAGTTTCTGATGGTTTTTGATGGATTCGCTTCGATGACTCTGGACGTGGACGACAAGCCCCGGCGCAGCCGCTCGGCCCGGATCGACGACGTCGCGGCGCGCGCCGGCGTCTCCACCGCCACCGTCGACCGCGTGCTGAACGGGCGGCCGGGCGTGCGGGCGCTGACGGTCCAGCGCGTGCTCCGGGCCGCAGGCGAGATCGGCTATCTGATCGACGAAGCGCGGCCGGCCAGCGCGCTGAGGCCGCTGCGGCTCGCCTTCCTCCTGCCCGCGGGGGACAACCGATTCCTCGGGATGCTGGGGCGGCTGATCGGTGGCTCTCAGGCGCAACTCGCCTCGTTCAACATGCGCGCGCGGGTCGACCATATCGAGAGCTTCCGGCCGGAGCTGCTGGCACAGCATCTCAGGGCGGTGGGGCGCGAGGTCGACGGCATCGCCTTCATGGCTCTGGAGCACCCGACGGTGCGCGAGGCGGTCGACCGGCTGGCGGAGCGCGGCGTCCCGAGCGTGACCCTGATCTCGGACATCGCCAATACGAAGCGCGTCGCCTATGTCGGCCTCGACAACCGCTCGGCCGGGCGCACGGCCGGTTATCTGATCGGGCGCTTCATCGGCAACCGGCCGGCGAAGGTCGCGATGATCGCCGGCAGCCTGAGCTACCGCGCCCATGAGGAGCGCGAGATGGGCTTCCTGCATCTCTTCCAGGATCTGTTCCCACAGATCCAGGTCGTCGGGCTGCGGGAGGGCCACGATGAGGAGGCGCGCAATTACCGCCAGACCAAGACGCTGCTGGCGCAGCACCCCGACCTCGCCGGCATTTACAATATCGGCGGCGGGCCGGAGGGAATCGCGCGGGCCTTGAAGGAGGCCGGCCGGCAGCAGGAGGTCGTCTTCGTCGGCCATGGCCTGACCCCGGCGACGCGCGACCTGCTGATCGAGGGCGCGATGGATGCGGTGATCACCCAGAACCCGCAAGCGGCGCTGATGGACTGCGTCTCGATCTTCGCCAATCTGCGCGCCGGCCTTCCGGCGACCGAGGGTGTCGAGCGGCCGCGAACCGAGATCGTGCTGCGCGAAAACCTGCCCTGAGACGACACGCCGCTCGGCTCTGGGGCATCGCGTCGCAGCCAGGCCCGTCCGGCATCGCTGCGGCGTATAGCGGTCATGACGAATGGGACTGCGACGATGGCGAAGACCAGGGCGACCCGGAATGCGGGCCTTGCCCTGCTGGAATCCTTCCGCCCTTTGATGGGCCGCAGCTACGCCGAGCATCGCAACACCGATCGCGGCCCGGGGCGGCACGTCTTCGTTTCGCGCCTCTCGCCCTATCTGCGCCGGCGCCTCGTGACCGAGCGGGAGACGGTGGAAGCGGCGCTGGCCGATCACGGCGCTGAGGCGGCCGATGCCTTCATCCGCGAGGTGTTCTGGCGCGGCTATTTCAAGGGCTGGCTGGAACGACGCCCGCAGATCTGGGCGGCTTATGTCGCGGGGCTGCAGCGCGATCTCGCGGCGGTGGCGGCCGATCCCGCGCTGGCGAACCGCATCGCGGCAGCCGAACAGGGCCGAACCGGCCTCGCCTACTTCGATGCCTGGGCGCAGGAGCTGACGGCCACCGGCTATCTCCACAACCATGCGCGGATGTGGTTCGCCTCGATCTGGATCTTCACGCTCCGGCTGCCCTGGCGTCTGGGAGCCGATCTCTTCCTGCGGCATCTGCTCGATGGCGACCCCGCCTCCAACACCTTGAGCTGGCGTTGGGTCGGCGGGCTGCACACGCGCGGAAAATTCTATCCGGCGCAGGCCTGGAACATCGCCCGCTTCACCGAAGGGCGCTTCACCCCCTCGGAGCGTGATCTGGCCGAGGTCGTCGCCGGTCTCGAGGACGAGGAGCCGGAGGGACTCCCCACGCCGCAGCCGTTGCGGAGCGTCACGCTCCCGCAGCCCGGCCGGCCGACGGCCCTGCTGATCACCGAGGAGGATTGCCGGCTGGAGGACCATGACCTCGCCGGCTTCGATATCCGTGCCGCGGCGACGCTCGCCGCCAGCCCGCTACGCTCGCCGCGCCCGGTAGCGGAGGCCGTCGCGCGCTTCGAGGCCGAGGCGCTGGCCGATGCCGCGTCGAGGACAGGGTTCGAGGTGACAGCCCTGCAGGCTGCCGCGCCCGAAGCCCTCGTCGAGTGGGCCGTCGCCGCGCGCGTGACGCAGATCGCCACCGGCTATGTGACGCGCAGCCCGCTGCACGACTGGCTGGCGCGGGCGGTGCCGCTGCTGGAGGCGCGGGGGATCACGCTCTGCGAATGGCGGCGGGCGTGGGATGCGGCGATCTGGCCGCATGCCAGCGCGGGCTTCTTCAAGGTCAAGCAGCAGATCCCCGCCATCCTCGACAGCCTCGAAAACCGCTGACCGCGCGGCTGCCGGGTTCAGCGCTCCGGCGGGCGGAACGCGGCCTCGGCATCGCGCATGGCGGCGCGGCCGGCTTCGCCGACCATCGCGGCGATCTCCGCCAGCTGGCGCGCGAGCGGGCTGGTCTTCCGCCAGATCATGCCGATGGTGCGCGTCGGGCGCGGCGCCTCGAGCCTCGCCACGGAGACCGCGGCGCTGCGCATCTCGACCGCCACCGCCATCTCCGGGATCAGGGTCACGCCGATCCCCGCGCCGACCATCTGCACCAGCGTCGAGAGGGAGCTGCCCTCCATCAGCGCGCGCGGGGCCGGCGCGCCGATATTGCAGACCTCCAGCGCCTGGTCGCGAAAGCAGTGCCCCTCCTCCAGCAGCAGCAGGCGCATCTCGCGCAGCATCGTCGTGCTCGGCACGGGCCGCCCTGCGTCGTCGCGCGAGCGCACCAGCACGAACTCCTCCTCGAACAGCGCCGTCTCGACGAGTGACGGCTCGGAGGCCGGCAGGGCGACGATCGCGGCATCGAGCCGGCCGCCCACCAGATCCTCCAGCAAGAGCCGCGTCAGCGCCTCTCGGGGATTGAGTTCGATGTCCGGATAGCGGCTGACAAGCGCCTTGATCAGCCTCGGCAACAGGTAAGGCGCGACCGTCGGGATGATGCCGAGGCGCAACGGCCCGGCGAGAGGTCCGCGCGAGGCGCGGGCGAGATCGGCCAGTTCATCGATCGCGCGCAGGATGTCGCGTCCGCGCAGGGCAAATTCCTCGCCCAGTGCTGTCAGCCGGATCTGCTTGGCGCTGCGCTCGACCAGGGTCACGCCGAGGCTGTCCTCGAGATCCTTGATCTGCAGCGAGAGCGCCGGCTGCGAGATGGCGCAATGCTCCGCGGCCCGGCCGAAATGGCCCTGGCGGGCGAGCGCATCGAAATAGCGCAGATGGCGGATGGAGAGCGACGCCATAGGTTTTTCTCATCATCGCAATTACAAATTCAAAATTAATTTTATCACATTCGCATGCTAGGGCCCAGCCCAGCTGACCGGTCCGCGACGGCTCGCGGATGACGGTACCGAGTGGGGAGATTTGCAATGGACGGATTGAACACGGCGCCGAAGGGCAAATGCCCGGTGATGCACGGCGCGAACACGCGGGCCGACGGCATGGCCATGAACTGGTGGCCGAACGCGCTCAACCTCGACATCCTCCACCAGCACGACAGCAAGACCAACCCGCTGAAGGGCTTCAGCTATCGCGAGGCGCTGAAGACGCTGGACGTCGCTGCGCTCAAGCGCGACCTGCATGCGCTGATGACCGACAGCCAGGAATGGTGGCCGGCCGATTGGGGCCATTACGGCGGGCTGTTCATCCGCATGGCCTGGCACGCGGCCGGCTCCTACCGCCTCGCCGACGGCCGCGGCGGCGGCGGCACCGGCAACCAGCGCTTCGCGCCGCTCAACTCCTGGCCGGACAACGCCAATCTCGACAAGGCCCGCCGCCTGCTCTGGCCGATCAAGAAGAAGTACGGCAACCAGGTCAGCTGGGCCGACCTGCTGATCCTCGCCGGCAACATCGCCTACGAGTCGATGGGACTGAAGACCTTCGGCTTCGGCTTCGGCCGCGAGGACATCTGGCACCCGGAGAAGGACATCTACTGGGGCGCCGAGAAGGAGTGGCTGGCGCCCTCCGACGGCCGCTACGAAGACATCATGGACGCCTCCACCATGGAGAACCCGCTCGCCGCGGTGCAGATGGGGCTGATCTATGTGAACCCCGAGGGCGTCAACGGCGTGCCCGACCCGCTGCGGACGGCGGCACATGTGCGCGAGACCTTCGCCCGCATGGCGATGGACGACGAGGAGACCGCAGCGCTGACGGCCGGCGGCCACACGGTCGGCAAGACCCATGGCAATGGTGACGCCGCCAAGCTCGGCCCTGTGCCGGAGGGCGCCGACATCGCCGAGCAGGGTCTCGGCTGGATGAACCACGAGACGCGCTCGGTTGGCCGCAACACCGTGACCTCGGGCATCGAGGGCGCCTGGACGACCCATCCGACCAAGTGGGACAACGGCTATTTCGACCTGCTCTTCGGCTATGAGTGGGAACTCAAGAAGTCGCCCGCCGGTGCCTGGCAGTGGATGCCGATCAACATCCGCGAGGAGGACATGCCGGTCGATGTCGAGGATCCGTCGATCCGCGTCATGCCGATCATGACCGATGCCGACATGGCGATGAAGATGGACCCGGCCTATCGCGCCATCTGCGAGCGCTTCCACCGCGACCACGCCTATTTCTCGGAGACCTTCGCGCGGGCCTGGTTCAAGCTGACACATCGCGACATGGGGCCGAAGATCCGCTATTTCGGCCCGGACGTTCCGGCCGAGGATCTGATCTGGCAGGACCCGGTTCCCGCCGGCCGACGCGACTACGACGTGGCTGCGGTCAAGGCCAAGATCGCGGCCTGCGGCCTCTCCGCCGCGGACATGATCGCCACCGCCTGGGACAGCGCCCGCACCTATCGCGGCTCCGACATGCGCGGCGGCACGGACGGCGCGCGCATCCGCCTCGCCCCACAGAAGGACTGGGAGGGCAACGAGCCGGCGCGGCTGGCGCGCGTGCTCGGCGTGCTGGAAGGCATCGCCTCCGAGACCGGCGCCAGCGTCGCCGACGTGATCGTGCTGGCGGGCAGCCATGCGGTCGAGCAGGCGGCGAAGGCGGCCGGGTTCGATGTCGCGGTGCCCTTCGCCGCCGGTCGCGGCGACGCGACGCAGGAGCAGACCGACGTGGCCTCCTTCAAGGCGCTGGAGCCGCTCGCCGACGGTTTCCGCAACTGGCTGAAAAAGGACTACACCGTCAGCCCCGAGGAGATGCTGCTCGACCGGGCCCAGCTGCTCGGCCTGACGGCCCAGGAGATGACGGTGCTGGTCGGCGGCCTGCGCGCGCTCGGCGTCAACCATGGCGGCACGAAGCACGGCGTCTTCAGCGACCGCACGGGTGCGCTGACGACGGACTTCTTCGTCGGCCTGACCGACATGGCCTATCGCTGGGAGCCGGTCGGCAAGAACCTCTACCACCTCGTCGATCGCAAGAGCGGCGCGGTGAAGTGGACGGCGACGCGCGTCGACCTCGTCTTCGGTTCGAACTCGATCCTGCGCGCCTATGCCGAGGTCTATGCCCAGGATGACGGCCGGGAGAAGTTCGTGAAGGACTTCGTCGCCGCCTGGACCAAGGTGATGAACGCCGGCCGCTTCGACCTCAACTGAGCCTTTCCGGCGGCTCCAGCGACACCCTGTCCCCGCGCCTGACGGCGCGGGGATTTTCATGGGGCGGGTGCCGTCTGGCGACCTGCCTTGCCATCCCGCCTGCGGCATCGGCGCCCAGAGGAGCATCGCGCGCTTGCAGCGGCGGCGCGCGAGACCAATATCGACGGGCATGACAGATCTGGTCGTCTGGTTCGATGGTGGGTGTCCGCTCTGCCGCCGCGAGATCGCGGCGATGAAGCGGCTCGACCGCGCCGGCCGCATCACCTTCCTCGACGTCGCCTCGCCCGAGACCGACTGCCCCCTCGACCGGGGGGCCCTGCTCGCCCGTTTCCACGCGCGGGAGAACGGCGTGCTGCTCTCGGGCGCCGCCGCCTTCGCCGCGATGTGGCGAGCCATTCCGCTGCTGCGCCCGCTGGGCCTCGCCGCGCGCAATCGCCATGTCGGGGCGGCGCTCGAATGGCTCTATGTGCGCTTCCTGCGGCACCGCCCGACGTTGCAGCGCTGGGCCGGCGCCCGCGACGCGAAGGCCTGAGGCGGCAAGCGCGGAACCCGGCCAGCGATGCCGTGTTGGTCTGGTCGGAGCCGAGAGGGCTCCACCAGCCCGACAGGATCGCTCTCCATGCACCGCGTCCACACCATGCCTTTCGGTGCCCGGATCACCGAGGGGGGTGTCGAATTCTCGCTCTGGGCGCCCTCGGTCCGCGAGGTCACGCTGCTGATCGACGGGGCCGAGCGGCCCATGGCCGCGGCGGCCGAGGGCTGGCACCGCCTGCTCGATCCGCAGGCGCGCCCTGGATCGCTCTATCGCTACCGCATCGAAGGGGGGCTCTCGATCCCCGACCCGGCCTCACGCTTCCAGCCGGACGACATTGACGGGCCGAGCCAGGTCGTCGACCCCGCAGCCTTCATCTGGAGCGACGGTGACTGGCGCGGGCGTCCCTGGGAAGAAGCGGTGCTATACGAGGCTCATGTCGGTACCGCGACACCGGAAGGCACCTTCGCGGCGCTGACGGCGAAGCTCGACCATCTGCGCGACCTCGGGATCACCGCCCTCGAATTGCTGCCGGTGGCGGATTTTCCGGGCAACCGCGGCTGGGGCTATGACGGTGTGCTGCATTACGCACCCGATCACGCCTATGGAACGCCTGACGACCTCAAGCGGCTGATCGACGAGGCGCATCGCCGCGGGATCATGATGTTCCTTGACGTCGTCTACAATCACTTCGGCCCGTCCGGGAACTACCTGCCCAACTACGCCGCCTCCTTCTTCACGGAGCGGCACGAAACGGCCTGGGGCGCCGGCATCAATTTTGACGGCGAGGCCGCGGCCGTGGTGCGGGACTATTTCGTTCACAACGCCCTCTATTGGCTGGAGGAATATCATTTCGACGGCCTGCGTTTCGATGCCGTCCACGCCATCGCCGACGACAGCAGCCGGCACGTCATCGGCGAGTTGGCCGAGCGCGTCCGCGCGGGGCTGCCGGGCCGCGAAATCCATCTGGTTCTGGAAAACGCCGCCAACGAGGCGCGCTGGCTCGCGCGCGATGAGACCGGCCGGCCGATCCTCCACAACGCACAGTGGACCGACGACACGCATCACGCTTGGCACCGCCTGCTGACGGGCGAGAGCGACGGCTATTATTCCGACTACGAAGACGCCGCCGGCCATCTCGGCCGCTGCCTGTCCGAGGGTTTTGCCTTCCAGGGCGAGTTTTCGGCGCATGAGGGCGCGGTCCGGGGCGAACCGTCCGCGCATCTGCCGCCCTCGTCCTTCGTCAACTTCCTGCAGAACCACGACCAGGTTGGGAACCGGGCTCAGGGCGAGCGTATCGGCGCGCTGACCGAGCCGACAAAACTCGCGCTGGCACGGGCCGGCCTCCTGCTCTCCCCACACATCCCGATGCTGTTCATGGGCGAGGAGTGGCAGGCCTCGACGCCCTTCCAGTATTTCGTCGATTTCGCCGATCCTGAGCTGTCACGTGCGGTGCGGGACGGGCGGCGTCGGGAATTCGGCGGTTTCGGCGGCTTCGCGGCGGAAGAGGTGCCCGATCCGACCGAGCCGAGGACCTTCGCCAACTCACGGCTGGACTGGACGGAGATCGCGCGATCGCCCCATGCCGAAATTCTGGCGCAGACGAAGGCCCTGCTGGATCTGCGTCGCGAGCAGGTGCTGCCGCTGACCAGGACACGGTTTCTCGGTGCGACCTGCCAACGCGCCACCCCAGACACGCTCGACATCGCGTGGACGTTCGACCGCGGAAGGCTGCGTTTAGTCGCGCATTTCGGCGAAGGCGAGGTGGTCGTGGATGGTCCCGGCTCGTCCAGCGTTCTTTGGGCCAGCCCCGGCATCGAGATCGGAGCCGATATCCGCCTCCGGCCCTGGACCGGCGCGTTTTTGGTGGCCCGCTCATGAAAACGGATCAGGAGAGCGCCCTGTCTCGCGACCCGAGCGGAGAAGCCCGCAACGCCAACGCGCTCGCCGCGCCGCCGCCGCGCGCGACCTACCGCCTGCAGTTCCATGCCGGCTTCACCTTCGACGATGCGGTCGCGATGCTGCCCTATCTCGCGAGGCTCGGCATCAGCCATGTCTATGCTTCGCCCGTGCAGACAGCGCGGCCGGGCTCGACCCATGGCTACGACATCGTCGACCACACCCGGATCAATCCGGAACTGGGTGGCGAGGGGGGCTTCCTGCGCCTCTCGGACGCGCTGAAACAGCACGGTCTCGGTCTGATCCTCGACATCGTCCCCAACCATATGGGCATCGGCGGCGCCGACAACGCCTGGTGGCTCTCGGTCATCGAATGGGGCCAGCTCTCGCCCCACGCTATCGCTTTCGACATCGACTGGGAGCGGCTCGGCGCCAATGGCAAGCTGGTGCTGCCCTTCCTCGGCAAGCGCTATGGCGACGCGCTGGAAGAGGGCGAGTTGACGCTGAAGCGCGACGAGAGCGGCGGCGGTTTCAGTCTCTGGCATTTCGAGCATCGCTTCCCGATCAGCCCGCTCAGCTATGCGATCCTGCTCGACCGGGTGCTGGTCCTGGTGGCCGACCATGAGCGGCCTGATTACCGGGAGCTGCTGGCGATCTCGTCCCGACTGCGCGCGCTGTCGGACAATCCCAGCGGCGCGAGCCCCGATGGCCTCGTGGCGGAATGCGAGATGCTCAAGCAGCGGCTGGAGTTGGTTTTCGCCGAGTCCCCGGAGCTGGCGGAGGCCACCGAGCGGGCGCTCGATCTCGTCAACGGCGCCGAGGGAATCCGGGAAAGCTTCGACACGCTGCACCGAATCCTCGAAATGCAGAGCTACCGGCTGGCGAACTGGCGCGTCGCGGCGAGCGACATCAATTATCGCCGCTTCTTCGACATCAACACGCTGGCAGGGGTGCGGGTCGAGGAGCCCGAGGTCTTCGAGCGAACGCACGCGCTGATCCTCGACCTGGTCAGGGCCGGCCGCATTCAGGGGCTGCGGATCGATCATATCGACGGCCTCGCCGATCCCGAAGGCTATGTCCGGGCGCTGCAGGCGCAGGTCGGGCCCGGCTTCTACATCCTGGTCGAGAAGATCCTCGGCCATGGTGAGACGCTGCGCCCCTGGCCGATTTCGGGAACGACCGGATACGAAGTTCTCAACCTGATCGACGGGATCCTGCTCGACCGGGCCGGAGCGGCGGCGATCGAGGAGAGCTATCGCGCGATCACGCGCCACGAGGATGGGTTCGAGGAACTGCTACGACGGGCGAAGCGCGAGACGCTGCATGCGAGCTTCGCCAGCGAACTCGAGGTGCTGGTGTCGGACCTCGCTCGGCTCGCCCATGGCGACCGACGCAGCCGCGACTACACCGTCCACGCCATGCGTCAGGTTCTGACCGAGATCATCGAGCGGCTGCCGGTCTACCGCAGCTATATCTCGGACGAGCCCTCGCCGGAGGACCGGACGCTGATCGAGGAGACGGTGGCGGCCGCGATTGCCGGCACACCGATGCCGGACACCTCGCTGCACAGCTTCGTCGCCGCGCTCCTCCTCGGCGAGGCGGACCGGATGATGACCGCACCGCCGCCGGCCGAGCATCTGGCGCGCTTTCGCCGCCGCTTCCAGCAGCTCAGCGGCCCGGTGACGGCCAAGAGTCTGGAGGACACGCTGTTCTACCGCTATGGCCCGCTGCTCGCCCTTAACGAGGTCGGCGGCGAGCCGAACCATCACGGCGTTTCGGCGGAGGCGTTCCACGCGGCCAATGCGCAGCGGCATCGCGATTGGCCGCATGCGATGATCGCGACCGCGACGCACGACACCAAGCGCGGCGAGGACGGCCGCGCCAGGCTCCTGTCCCTGACCGAGATGCCGCAGCGCTGGGCCGAAGCGAGCAGCCGCTGGCACGCGCTCAGCTTGGAATTGGCGCCCGACCGCACCCGGCCGGATGCGAATGACCGGCAGTTGATCCTGCAGCAGATGCTGGCGTCCTGGCCGGTCGAGCTTCTCGAGTCCGATGATGCCCCGCAGCTCGACGCGTTCCGCGAGCGCATGCAGGGCTGGGTCGAGAAGGCGCTGCGCGAGGCCAAGCGCAAGACGAGCTGGATCAATCCCCAAGAGGCCTATGAGCAGGCAGCCAAGGATCTGATCGCCGGCGCCCTCGCAGCAGGCAGCTCTTTCCTCGAGACCTACCGGCCCCTGGCGCGCGACCTCGCGCAGCGCGGCATGGTCCGCGGCCTGAGCCGGACGGTGCTGAAGCTGACGCTGCCCGGCGTTCCCGATGTCTATCAGGGGACCGAATTCTGGGATCTCTCGCTGGTCGACCCGGACAACCGCCGCGCGGTGGACTACGATGCCAGGGCCCGCGCTCTGGATGACGACGCTCATGCCGCCGCCCTGCTCGCCACCTGGCCGGACGGGCGGATTAAGCAGCGCATCATGGCCGCGCTGCTGGCCGACCGTGCCGCCTCGCCGGCCGTCTATGCGGAGGGGAGCTACGAGCCGCTTGAGCTTCGAGGAGAGCGCTCGGTCGATCTCGTCGGCTTCAAGCGCCGTGTCGGCGCGGAGGCGCTTCTCGTCATCGCCACCCGGATCGCGGGCGGCGAAGCGGCCGCGGCCTTGCCGCTCGGGCCTTATTGGGAGGGCGTTATGCTCCCGACGACGGGCGAGTGGGAGGATGTGCTGACAGGCCGCCGGATCACCGCGGGCGATGCGGGTCTATCCGTCGCCGATGCGCTCGCGGTGCTGCCCGTGGCGGTGCTGCGGCAGCGGTAGCCGCCCAAGCGGCGGCGACCTGCCAAGCGCGGCGCAACCTAGGCGCCGTCCGGCACGAAGACCAGCGCGCCGAGAGGCGGGATCACGATCTCGATCAAGGCCGGCTCGCCGCCCAGTCCCTCGGCCTTAGCCTCGACCCAGCCGCCATTGCCGACGCCGGAGCCGCCATAGGAGCCGGCGTCGCTGTTGAAGATTTCGCGCCATCCCCCCACCTGCGGGACGCCGATGCGGTAGTTCCAGCGGGGCACGGGCGTCAGGTTGACGACGGTGATCACGGGCGTCTCGCCCGGTGCCTGCCGCAGATAGGCATAGACGCTGTTCTCGCGATCATCCTGGACCAGCCAGCGGAAGCCGCTGGGATCGGCATCGCTCGCATGCAGAGCCGGCCAAGCGGCATACAGACGGTTGAGATCGCCTACCAACGCCTGCATTCCGCGATGAAGCGGGTCCTTCAGCAGGTCCCAGTCGATCTCGCCGTCATGGTTCCATTCGCGGCGCTGGGCGATCTCCCCGCCCATGAATAGCAGCTTCTTGCCGGGATGGGTCCACATGAAGGCAAAATAGGCCCGTAAGCCGGCAAACTTCTGCCAAACGTCGCCGGGCATCTTCTCCAGCAGCGAGCCTTTGCCGTGGACGACCTCGTCATGGGAGAGCGGCAGCATGAAGCGCTCGGAAAAGGCATAGACCAGGCCGAAGGTCATCTCGTCATGGTGGTGCCGGCGATAGAGCGGGTCGCGCTGCAGATAGTGCAGCGTGTCGTGCATCCAGCCCATGTTCCACTTGTAGGAGAAGCCGAGACCGCCTTCGGCGGCGGGCAGCGTCACGCCCGGCCAGGCGGTGGACTCCTCCGCGATCATGATCGCGCCGGGATGGCGCTGAGCGACCAGTGTGTTCAGCTCGCGCAGGAAGGCGACGGCCTCGAGATTATCGCGCCCGCCGAGGTGATTGGGCACCCATTCGCCCGGCTGGCGGCTGTAGTCGCGATAGAGCATCGAGGCGACCGCATCGACCCGCAGCCCGTCGATGTGGAAATGCTCGAGCCAGTGCAGGGCGCTGGCAATCAGGAAGTTCGAGACCTCGCGGCGCCCGAAATTGTAGATCAGCGTGTTCCAGTCCTTGTGGAAGCCCTCACGCGGGTCCTCATGCTCATAGAGCGCCGTGCCATCGAAGCGGGCGAGGCCATGCGCGTCGGACGGGAAATGCGCCGGCACCCAGTCGACGATGACGCCGATCTCCGCCCGGTGGCAGGCCTCGACGAAGAGCGCGAAATCCTCCGGCTCGCCGAAGCGGCGGGTCGGCGCGAAAAGGCCGAGCGGCTGATAGCCCCAGGAACCGGTGAAGGGGTGTTCGGCCACCGGCATCAGCTCGACATGGGTGAAGCCCATCGCCTTGACGTAAGGCACCAGCCGGTCGGCGAGATTGCGCCAATCGAGCATGTCGCCGTGCGGCCCCCTTACCCATGAGCCGGGATGCAGCTCGTAGATCGAGATCGGTGCGTCGGCGGCTTGCCGTCTGGCCCGCGCGGCCATCCAGGCCTGGTCGCCCCAAACATGCGAAGCCGGGCGCGGCACGATTGAGGCCGTGCCGGGTGGCAGTTCGGCGGCGCGCGCCAGCGGATCGGCCTTCTGCGGCAGCAGGCGACCATCACGGTCGAGGATCTCGTATTTGTACAGTTCTCCGCTTCCGAGCCGCGGCACGAACAGCTCCCAGACGCCGCTGTCGCCGCGACGGATCATCGGATGGCGGCGGCCGTCCCAGCTGTTGAAGGTGCCGACAACAGAGACGCGGCGCGCATTCGGCGCCCAGACCGCGAAGCGGACGCCGGCCACACCTTCGACGGTGCAGGGATTGGCGCCGAGCGCCCGCGCCAGTTCGAGATGGCGCCCCTCGCCGATCAGATGCAGGTCGAGATCGCCGAGCAGGGGGCCGAAGGCGTAAGGGTCCTCCGTCATCTGCTCGCCGCCCGGCCAGCGGATCGCAAGCCGATAGGGCCCGTCTGCCAGGTCGCCCACGAACAACCCCTCCGGCTCGGCCGGGCGCAGATGGACATCGTCGCGGTCCTCCTGGCGCACAGCGACGCTTTCGGCACCCGGCACAAAGACCCGCAGATAGCGGCCGGCCGGCCCCTGATGCGGGCCGAGGACGGCGGCAGGTGTGCCCCACCGACCCTGCGCGAGCGCGGTGGCCGTATCCATGGGCAGCGGCGGCACCCGCTCGACGAACGCCTCACTCATGCCGCTCTCCTTCCGGCAGCAGCCGCTCCAGCAGGTCGGTCAGGCCGCGTAGCGGCACGGCGAGCCAGTCGGGACGGTTGCCGACCTCATAATTGACCTCATAGGCGGCCTTTTCGATCATGAAGAGGTCGAGCAGCTCCGCGCCCTCCTCTTTGACCTCAGCGATCGATCCGTCGGCGGTGGCTTCGCGATAGCCCGCGAGCAGCGCCGCCGGCATCACGGCGGAGAAAGCCTGGGCCAGCATCTCGTATCGCCCGGCCGGGCCGGAGGCGGCGACGGTGCGGGCGCCGGCCGCGATGGCATAGTCGAGCGAGCGCAGGATGCCGGCGACATCGCGCCAGCCGCTGTCCTTCGCCCGACGCTCGGACAGCGGCTGGGCCGGCTCGCCCTCGAAGTCGATGATCATGACGTCGCCGCTCGCGACCAGCACCTGGCCCAAGTGGAAGTCACCATGGACGCGATGGAGCAGGCTGCCCTGTCCCGCCCGGCAGAGACGATCGACGAGGCCGAGGATGTCGGCGCGGCGGGCGACAATACGCTCCGCCATCGCCTGCTCTTCCGGCGGCAGAGTCGGGGCCGCCTTCTCAAGATGGGTGCAAGCCGCTTCGACCCGGCCGCGGATGCGCTCGCGCCAGCGTTCGACCTGTGCGGCGTCGGCGGTTTCCGGCGCAAAGGCCGGGTCGTCGCTGGGCTGCGCCAGCACGACATGCATCTCGCCCAGACGCTGCCCCAGGCTGCGTGAAAACGCCTCGTAAATGGCGAGCTGGCTCGCGAGATCGACATCCTCGCGCAGCATCTCGTCGATGACGCGGCCGAGATAGGCGGCCGTCCATTCCCAGGCATCGCCTTCGCCGGGGATGAACGCCTGTACCACCGCCATGACCTCCTCCTCGCCCTCGTCGGGGACATGGACGATCTCGCCCAGCAGAGCAGGTGCGTTGCGGAAGCCGCGGTCGGTGAGCAGGCGCGACATTTCGGCTTCGGGATGGCGCCCCGGCGCCAGCCGTCGGAACAGCTTCAGCATCACCTTGTGGTCGATGATGACCGAAGAGTTCGACTGCTCGGCCGAGAGCCAGCGCACGGGATCCTCCGGCTGGATCTGCACATCGTCGAAGGCCGCAGTCGGGCGGAACTCGACCTGGCCGCCCGTGCTGTCCACGGTCGCGCCCGCCTTCAGCAGCGCGAGCAGCTCGTGGATGAAGGAGGGCAGCGAGAAGGCGTCGGTCAGGAAGCCGGTGCGACGGCCGCGCCGGACCCGCGCGAGCGCCATCTGCTGCGGCAGCGCCGCGGCGATCTCGTCGTCCCAGCCGATGCCGAGCGGCAACTGATAGCGCTCGATGCCGCCGTCATGGCGCACCTCGACCGCCATCAGCGCGGCCTCGCGGCCGCTGCCGATGCGGGCGGTGAAGGCGACCTTCGTCTCGTCGAGCGCCCGGTCCTTGGCGGCGAACCAGCGCCGCTTCAGGAGGTAAGGCGGCAGGATCGCGGTTTCGAACTCACGGCGCGATTGCGGCGTGATCATCTCGTCCGGCCCGCCGCGCAGCACGAAGGTCGTGTAGTCGGGCATCGGCTCGGGCGTCTGAGCATGCCAGGAAGGCACCTGCGCGTCCTGCGCCAGCACAAACCAGTAGAAGCCATAGGGCGGCAGCGTGATCAGATAGGTGAGCTGGCCGATCGCCGGAAAGACCGAATTGCCGAGCATCTCGACCGGGTGGCGCCCCGCGAACTCAGACAGGTCGAGTTCGAAAGCCTGCGCCGAGCGCGAGAGATTGGCGACGCACAGGATGGTCTCGCCGTCATGCTCGCGCAGATAAGCGAAGGCCTTGCGGTTCTTCGGATAGAGGAAGCGCAGGCTGCCGCGGCCGAAGGCCTGATGTTCCTTGCGCACGGCGAGGATGCGCCGCGTCCAGTTCAGCAGCGAATGCGGATCGCGCGCCTGCGCTTCGACATTGACCGCCTCGAAGCCGTAGAGCGGGTCCATGATCGGCGGCAGGACGAGGCTCGCCGGGTCGGCGCGGGAGAAGCCGCCATTGCGATCCGGCGACCACTGCATCGGCGTGCGCACGCCGTCGCGATCCCCCAGAAAGATGTTGTCGCCCATGCCGAGTTCATCGCCGTAATAGATCACCGGCGTGCCGGGCATGGAGAGCAGCAGGCTGTTCATCAGCTCGATGCGGCGGCGGTCCCGCTCGAGGAGCGGCGCGAGGCGGCGCCGGATGCCGAGATTGATGCGGGCGCGCTTGTCCGTGGCGTAGAAGTTCCAGAGATAGTCGCGCTCCTTGTCCGTCACCATTTCGAGCGTCAGCTCGTCATGGTTGCGCAGGAAGATCGCCCATTGGCAGCCCTCGGGAATGTCCGGGGTCTGGCGCATGATGTCGGTGATCGGGAAGCGGTCCTCCTGCGCGATCGCCATGTACATCCGCGGCATCAGCGGGAAGTGGAATGCCATGTGGCATTCGTCGCCCTCGCCGAAATAGGCCTGGGTATCCTCGGGCCACATATTGGCCTCAGCCAGCAGCATCCGATCCGGAAAGGACGCATCGAGCTCGGCGCGGATGCGCTTCAGCACCGCATGGGTTTCGGGCAGGTTCTCGTTCGAGGTGCCGTCGCGCTCGATCAGGTAGGGCACGGCGTCGAGGCGCAGACCGTCCACGCCGAGATCCAGCCAGAAGCGCATCACGCCGAGCACGGCCTTGATCACGGCGGGGTTGTCGAAGTTGAGATCAGGCTGATGCGAATAGAAGCGGTGCCAGAAATAGGCGCCGGCCGTCGCGTCCCAGGTCCAGTTCGAGCGCTCGGTGTCGAGGAAGATGATGCGCGTGCCGGAATAAAGCTCGTCGTTGTCCGACCAGACGTAATAGTTGCGGTGCGGCGAGCCGGGCTTCGCCAGTCGAGCGCGCTGGAACCAGGGATGCTGGTCCGAAGTGTGGTTGATCACCAGTTCGGTGACGACCCGGATGCCGCGCTCATGGGCCGCGCGGATGAAGCGCTTCACATCCGCGATCGTGCCGTAATCGGGATGGACGGCCTTGTATTCGGAGATGTCGTAGCCGTCGTCGAGCCGCGGCGAGGGGTAGAACGGCAACAGCCAGATCACGTTCACGCCGAGCGAGACGATGTAGTCGAGCTTGGCGATCAGGCCGGGAAAATCCCCGATGCCGTCGCCATTGGCGTCGTGGAACGACTTCACATGGAGCTGGTAGATGATCGCGTCCCGGTACCACTGCGGATCGCGCGCATCGGCTGCGGGACGGACGATGCCTTCGGCCATGGTCATTGGGAACCTGTCGGGGCGCTGAGGCGCCAGATCGAGAAGGGCAGGTCGCGCGGGTCGAGGCGGATCGACTGCGACTTGCCGTGCCAGTGGAAGCGGTGGCCGCGCATCAGGTCTTCGACCGCCACCGAGGCATGGTCGGGCAGACCGAACTCCCAGAGCGGCACCTCGATGCCGGCCTCATGCGCGGCGAAGGGATCGAGATTGACGGCGACGAGGATGATGTCGCCTTCGGTGTCCGCCCTCTTGCCGAAGCAGAGGATGTTGTCGTCGAAGGCGTTGTAGAAGGTGAGCCCGAGATGGCTCTGCAGCGCCGGCTCGCTGCGCCTGATCCGGTTGAGCCGGGTGATCTCGGCGATGATGTTGCCGGGAGCCTGCCAGTCACGCGGCTTGATCTCGTATTTCTCGCTGTCGAGATACTCTTCTTTGCCAGGGATTGCGGCGGCCTCGCAGAGCTCGAAGCCGGAATAGACGCCCCAGAGCCCGGACAGCGTCGCTGCCAGCGCGGCGCGGATCAGGAAGCCGGGCCGGCCCGAGCGCTGGAGGAAGACGGGGTTGATGTCCGGCGTATTGACGAAGAAGTGCGGGCGGAAGATGTCGCGCGCCGGTTCTTCGTTCAGCTCGGTAAGGTACTCCGTCAGCTCCGCCTTGCTGTTGCGCCAGGTGAAGTAGGTGTAGGACTGCGAGAAGCCGACCTTGCCGAGCCGGTACATCACCTTGGGCCGCGTGAAGGCCTCGGCCAAGAAGATCACGCCCGGATCGCGCGAGCGGATGTCTGCGATCAGCCACTCCCAGAAGGGGAAGGGCTTGGTGTGGGGGTTGTCGACGCGGAAGATCCGCACGCCCTCGTCGACCCACCCCTGCACGACGTCGCGCAGCGCCAGCCACAGCGCGGGGATCGCGTCTTTGGCATAGAAATCGATGTTGACGATGTCCTGATACTTCTTCGGCGGGTTCTCGGCGTAGCGCATCGAGCCGTCCGGCCGCCACTGGAACCACCCCGGATGCTCCTCGAGCCAGGGATGGTCGGGCGAGCACTGGATCGCGAAGTCGAGCGCGATTTCGAGGCCGTGCTCCGCCGCCGCCCTGACCAGCTCGCGGAAATCCTCGCGGCTGCCGAGTTCGGGGTGGATCGCGTCATGGCCGCCGTCTGCAGACCCGATGGCATAGGGGCTGCCCGGATCGTCGGTGGCGGGCGTCAGCGTGTTGTTGCGGCCCTTGCGGTTCGTCCTGCCGATCGGATGGATCGGCGGGAAATAGAGCACGTCGAAGCCCATGGCCTTCACCGCCGGCAGGCGGCCGATGACATCGCGGAAGGTGCCGTGCCGCGCCGGGCTGTCGGTGATCGAGCGCGGAAAGAGTTCGTACCAGCTGGAAAACGATGCCGCCTCGCGGTCGGCCTCGACAGGATAGACGCGGTCGCGTCCCGTGGCATGGGGGCGCGGATCGGCGCGCGTCATCGCGATGTTCAATGCATCGGCGAGCAGCACCGCCGCATCCTCGGCCTGCGACGCGCCGAGACGGGCGAGATGCGCCTCGATCACATCGCGATCCGCCGGTGCGGCGTTCTGCGCAAAATGCTCGAGGATCAGGCGCCCCTCGCGGATTTCCAGCGCAATGTCGAGGCCGGCCTCGCGCTTCTTGGCGAGGTCGCGGCGGAAGGTACCGAATTCGCTCCACCAGGCTTCGACCGCGAAGAGATGGCGGCCGGTGCGCAGGAGCGGGAACTGACCCTCCCAGATATCGTTGACGCGATGCATCATCGGCGCGCGCGACCATTCCGGCTCGTCCTCAGCGCGCCAGAGCAGTTCCGCGGCCAGAACCTCATGACCGTCGCTGAAGATGTCGGCGGTGACCTGCACCGTCTCGCCGGCGCGGCGCTTGACGGCGAAGCGCCCGCCATCGACCGCGGGCGAAACCGCCTCGATGGCGATGCGCGCGCCCGCAAGCTGCGCACGATCCTCCGGATCAGCGGGGGCGGATCCTCGTACGGGATCGGCCTCCCCAAGATCGAGAACCATGCCCCAAGCTGGAGGAAGCTCGATGGCCTTCGCGTCGCGGGCTGCGAGGCCCAGACCAGCGGCGCTCAGTTGCCCCTCCAGCTTGGCCACATTGACGGGATCCGTGTTCAGAAGGGCAAGGCGTGCCACCGCACCGGCGCGCCGCAGAACGATGGCAGAAGGCCCGCTCGCAGCAAGCAGGCGCATGGACCGTTCGGCGCCCTGCGGCAGGGCGGCAGCGGCCTCGTTGGCGGCGCGTACGGCCGCAGTGAAGCCGGTGGACGTCTCCGCGCCGTCCAGCGAGACGTCGTCCGGCTCGATGTGAAGAAAGGGAGTATCGAGCCCGTACTCGACCCCCATGGGCATCAGCCAGCCGTCGGCGAGCACAGCCGAGGCCATCATCGCGGCCTGGCGTCCGCGCTCGGGATTGACGGGCGCGGCGGCCGGTCGGCGCGCCGCGAACGGGTTTTCGGGGCAACCGATCAGGCGCTGCGTTTCGGCGAGCGCCTGACAATGCTCGATAAGGTCAGCGACGCTGCGGCCCTCCGCGGCCGGCGCCGAAACGGCATCGAACACATCTGCCACCGCCACCCTCTCCTGGGACGTCGCCTCGGGCATCCAGGCCCAGGCCACGACGTCCGGCCGGCTCTGCCGAAGCGGCGCGAGACAGTCCCGCCAGACGTCGAGTGGCACCGATAAAGCGTCATGGCAGCGGAAGCCCTCGACGCCGCATTCGGCCCAGCGCGTGAGCTGGCCTGCCCAGAATGCAACGAGGCGCCGCGATCCGTCCGGATCGTCGAAGGCAGCCTCCGCGGCGGGACGCTGGAGATTCGTGCGGGGATCGAGTCCATTTCGGTGCGGCTGTCGCCAGCAACCCGGCAAGGCGGCGGCCAGCGGGCCCTGCGCCTCGGCGCGCGTGATCGCGACATCCATCCAGAGCGTCAATCCGGCATTGCGGCAACGCTCCGTCAGAGTCGCGAGGACCGCTGCCGCATCCTGTCCGGCGATCCGTTCGAGATTGGTCGTAGCAAACAGATCGCGCCCGTCCGAGAACGGCCAGGCCAGAAGAACATGGTCGAATCCCAGATCTTTTGCGCGCGCGGCGTGATCACCCCAGCTCTCCGGCGCTCCGGCGAGCCTCGGGTGGAGATAATACAGGCGTGGATTGCGCCAGATCTTTCGATGGTCCTGAGCGGATGCCGCCATGGAACGAGAAACTCTTGGTTCAGACACCGCCAGGGCATCACGGGTCAGATCCTTCATCGTGATGAGGAACGGCCCGGCGCCGTGTGGGTTCCATCGGGGGCCGAGCGACCCGGGTGCAGGGCCCCGCGCTAGAGCGCTCACAGGCCGGTACGGCGCGTCGAACCGGAGCCCGCTCCAGCCGTTGCTGTCACGAGACCCGGCCCATGCCGCAGCAGCCCTTCAGGAGAGCAAGATGCAGAACGACTTCAACACGACGGGCCCCTCCGATGTCGGCCACCAGCCCGGCCGAAGCGGGCGGGCGGACGGGACAGTGCGCGAGGGCGCGGCGCAGGTCGGTATCGACACGCAGGAACTCGGCCGGGCCGTCGGCGACCGTGCCGGCGAGTGGCAGCAGATGCTGCTTGAGGAGATCCAGGCTCGCCCCCTGCGGGCGCTGGGCTGGGCTGCCGCCGCGGGCTTCGTTGTCGGCCTCTGGTCGGCGCGCTGAGGCCGTCCCGACCAGAGGCCGTCATGGACGACGTCGACGACGAAGCTTTGACGCGACGAGCGGGTCGCGAGCCGCATGGGAATGCGGCTCGCCTCCGGCGGGAGGAACTCGATCTCACCGCGTGGGAATTGGCCCGGCGGCTGGTCGGTGTTGCGCTGCTCTGCGAGGATGCCGGCGGCATCATCGTGGAGACCGAAGCCTATGCGCGCGACGATGCCGCCTCGCACAGCTTCCGGGGTCTGACACCGCGCAACCGTTCGATGTTCGCCGGGCCGGGCGCTGTCTATGTCTACCGCTCCTACGGGCTGCACTGGTGCTTCAACATTGTCGCGCGCGATGCCGGCGCCGTGCTGATCCGCGCCATCGAGCCGCGATGGGGTCTCGACCTTATGCGCCTGCGGCGCGGGCGCAGCGATCATCTCGCCGACGGGCCGGGGCGGCTCGCCCAGGCGCTCGCCATCGACATCGCCCATGACGGGGCCGATGCGACAGCCGCTCCCTTCGCACTGCTGGACCGCGCCGTTGAGCCGCTGGTCCTGACGGGGCGACGCATCGGCATCAGCCGGGAGCGGGAGCGTCCCTGGCGGTTCGCGCTGGCCGGCTCGTCCTGGCTCAGCCGCGCCTTGATGGCGGCCGAGCCCACTCCGTACGCGGCGCCGCACGAAACCGGCGAGGCCAGGTCATGACTTCCACCCTGCCGACCGACACCAGCGACGAGGCAGTCGTGGCCGCAGCCCAGGGCGTACTCGATCTGCTCTCCGAAGCGGGATGGCGGCTGGTGACGGCGGAATCCTGCACCGCGGGGCGACTGGCCGATGCGCTCGCCGCCGGTGACGGCGCCGGCTCGGCCCTTCAGGGCGGTTTCGTCTGCTACAGCAAGGACGCGAAGGTCCGGATGCTGGGCCTGCCGTCCGAAACGCTCCAAACGCGCCTGGGCGCGGTCACCGAAACCGTCGCGCGGCTGATGGCCGAAGGCGCCCGCGACCGCTCCGGCGCCGCGATCGCGATCGCGGTGACGGGCGTGCTGGGTCCCTCATGCGATGAGGATGGCAACCCTGTCGGGCTCGTCGATATCGCCTGCGCTGTCGCGGGCCTGACGCGGCATCGGCGCGAGCGCTGGCCGGAAGCGGCGCCGGACGTTCTTATCCGCGCGACAATCCTGTCCGCACTCGGCCTCGTCGCCGCGATGCTGGCGGAGACGCGTGATCTCGCTCAGGAGCCGACGATCGTCCCGCCATTGGGGTGAAGCACCTGGCCCGACATGTAGGACGCCTCCTCGCTGGCCAGGAAGACATGGCAGGAGGCGACCTCGTTGGGTTGGCCGGGCCGGCCCATCGGAACGCTCGATCCGTGCTGCGCCACCTGCTTCTCATCGAAGGAGGCCGGGATCAGCGGTGTCCAGATCGGCCCCGGTGCGACGGCGTTGACGCGGATGCCCTTCTCGGCCAGCGCCTGCGCCAGCGATCGGGTGAAGGCGACGATCGCGCCGCGCGTCGCGGCGTAGTCGATCAGCGTGTCCTTGCCCTTGTAGGCGGTGACCGAGGTGGTGTTGACGATCGCGCCCCCCTTCCGCATGTGCCGCAGGGCGTGCTTGGTCATGTGGAAATAGCCGAAGACATTTGTCCGGAAGGTCCGTTCGAGCTGCTCCGGCGGAATTTCAAGCGGCTCCTCCACGACATGCTGCTCGGCGGCATTGTTCACCAGGATGTCGAGCCGCCCGAAGGTCTCGATCGTCCGGGAGACGGCCTCCCCGCAGAAGGCCTCGTCGCCGATGTCGCCAGCCAGCACGAGGGCCTTGCCGCCCTCCGCCTCGACGAGCCGAACGGTTTCCTCCGCGTCGTCGTGCTCATCGAGATAGACGATGGCGATGGAAGCGCCCTCCCGTGCCATGCCGAGGGCAACTGCCCGACCGATCCCGCTGTCGCCGCCGGTGATGAGTGCAATCTTCTCCTTCAGCCGACCGACACCGGGAAAGCGCGGCTCGGATTGCGGGCGCGGCGACATCTGCGCCTCGCTGCCGGGCTGGCGGGATTGCGTCTGCGGCGGGTTGGCGTCCGTCATGGAAGAGCCTTTCTCTGGCGTTGGCCTCAAGGAGACTGATGAAGGGCAACCCTCCGGCGCCGGGGCAGTTCCGGCCCGATCGGGAACCATGGCGGGTTCGGCTCATTGATGTGCCATCGAACCAGAGGACGCTTCGCCCATGCCGGATCCTTCCACACCCGCCGGCGCTGCGGACCCGGTCTCGCCCTCCCTGCCGCTGCCGATGCCGTGCCAGCGCCATGCGCTACCCTGGGGCGACGGGAGCTTGGCGCTTCTGGAGGATGGCGCAGGCCCCCCTCTCCTGCTCGTCCACAGCGTCAACGCCGCCGCCTCGAGCTATGAGGTCAAGCCGATCTTCGAGGCGCTGCGCGCACGACGGCGTGTCTTCGCGCTGGACCTGCCGGGCTTCGGCCTGTCGAGCCGGGGGCCCGACATCTACACGGTCGAGCGCTATGTCGAGGCGATCCTGACCGCGGCGCGGGCCGTTAAGACAATGTCCGATGGTCGGCCCGTCGCCGCTCTGGCTCTCTCGCTCTCATCCGAGTTCCGGGCGCGCGCGGCGCTTCAGCAGCCGGATCTGTTCGCCGGTCTCGCCCTCGTCACGCCGACCGGATTCGAAGCCGGCGCCCAGCACCGCCGCGGTGGCATGCCGGAGGCCCGCCCCCGGACCCCGTTGGAGAAGGCCCTGACCGCGCCACTCTGGCGCAGCGGGTTGTTTGGCCTGCTCGTCAGCCGGCCCAGCATGCGGTTCTTCCTGCGGCGGACCTTCGGCGGCCCGCCCGATCCCGGGCTGGTCGACTACGCCTGGCAGAGCGCGCACCAGCCGGGGGCCGCGTTCGCAGCCTTCGCCTTCGCGTCGGGCAAGCTGTTCTCGCCTGACATCCGCGACGTCTACGAAGTGCTGGAACTGCCGGTCTGGCTGGCTCATGGCACGCGCGGCTCGTTCAGCGACTTCAGCGAGGCAGGGTGGACGATGGGGAAGCCCAACTGGGAGATCTCCGCCTTCGACACCGGCGCCTTCCCGCATTTCCAGGCGCCGGCCGCCTTCCTGTCCCGGTTCGAACGCTTTCTCGATGCGCTGCCGGGAGATAACCGACAGACACCAGCCACGGCGGCGAGAGCTGCCCCGCATCTGCGCATCGTGGCCGGTGGGGGAGAGCGGGCGTGAACTGGCTGTCATTCATCGGCTACGGCGCGGCGGTCTGCTCGACAGTGAGCTTTGTCCCGCAAGCCTGGCGGGTGCTGAAGACGCGCGACGTCTCGGCGCTCTCGACGCCGACCTATGCGATTACCTGCTGCGGCTTCGCGCTTTGGCTGGCCTATGGCATCGGCAAGTCGGAATGGCCGCTGATCCTGACCAACGGGATCTGCCTCGTGCTCGCCAGCTTCATCCTCGCCATGAAGCTGATGTCGCGCCGGCAACGGGACAGTGTCGCGCAGACGCTGGCGCCGACAGCCGAGTGACGGCTGCAGAGGCGTGCGGCCCACCTCGCCGGAGCCGGCCGGCCCACCTGCGAAGAAGCAAAGCGAGGGTCAAAGCTTTGACCCGCCCGCCCCACGTTTGGGCCGCTCGCCGGAACGATGTCCATGACGGCCGGTTGACGGTGCACACCCTCACCTGGAGTTGCCCCATGGCCACCAAGACGAAGACGCTGCACGACCTCTTCATCGACCAGCTCAAGGACACCTACTACGCCGAGAAGCAGATCCTGAAGGCGCTGCCGAAGATGGCGAAGGCCGCTAAGGATGCTGAATCCAAGAAAGCCTTCGAGACGCATCGCGACGAGACCGAGCGCCAGATCGAGCGCCTTGAGCAGGTCTTCGAACTCTGCGAAGTCCCTGCCCGCGGCAAGACCTGCGAGGCGATGGTCGGCATCCTTGAGGAGGGCAAGGAGGTCATGGAGGAGTATGCGGACAGCGAGGCGCTCGACGCCGGGCTGATCGCCTCGGCCCAGGCGGTGGAGCATTACGAGATCGCCCGCTACGGCACGCTCAAGGCGCTGGCGATGCAACTCGGCATGAAGGACGCCGCCAAGCTCCTCGACGAGACGCTGGCGGAGGAGAAGAAGACCGACGAGCTGCTGAGCAAGCTGGCCGCAACCCGCGCCAATGCGAAGGCGCAGAAGGCGGCCTGAGCCGCCTTTTTGCCCAAGGCCATCATAGAGGAGACGAGCCCCATGACCGACAGCGCGCAGGATCTGCCCGCCACCGGGCCGGCGCTTGCCCTCGCCTTGCAGCGCCGCCATCCGGACCAGGACTGGCTGGCGGCGCTCGCCATGGCCGCGCGTCGCCCGCGCGGCGACGTCGAGCGCTATCTGCAGGAGGAGGGCGTGCTGCAGATAGCGCTGCGCGAGGCCGCCGGCCAGGTCTCCTCACTCCTGCAGGCTCGGGATGTGGCAGCCCAGGATTTGGCGGGCCGCGACGACATCTTTGCTGCGCGCACCAACGATCGCGACGCGCCGATGGAGGTCGACAGCGAAGCAGGCACCATCGTCCAGCCGGCCAACAAGGGCATGCCTTCCCAGACCGGCTCCGATCATGAGATGCGAACGAAGCCGCCCGAGGCCGAGAAGAACGAGGAGTTCCTGCCGATCAGCGGCGTGCCGGCGTTTGTCAGCCCGCTACGCAAGGACGAGGGGTGAGAAGACGCGACGTCTGCCCACGGGCCGATGACAGCGTGCAACGGGTCGGTGTGGCGGCCGATCACTTCATGATGATGGAGGGTCGCGCAGTCAGCCGGCGGCGGCCGACGCGGACTGTGGCGGAGCCGCCCGCTCGCCGACATCGAACGACAGGCGGAGAACCACGCCCGACGGGAGGTAGTCGACATCCACCTGCGGGTTACATTCCGAGGGCAGCGCCCTCTTGATCAGGCGGCTTCCGAATCCGTGACGATCCGGCGGAATGACCGGCGGGCCGTCGCATTCCCGCCAGAGGAAGCTGAAGCGACCGTTCGCATCCAGCGTCCATTCGATCTTCACCACGCCGTTCCCGTCCCGCAGTGCGCCGTACTTCAGGGCGTTGGTCGAGAGTTCGTGCACGATCATCGACAGCGCCAGCGCCACCTTGCCACTCAACCTGACAAGTGGCCCGGATGTCTGGATGCGGCTCATTCGGTCGACATGGGGCCGCAGCGTCGTCGCCACCACCTCCGCGACCGAACCCTCGCGCTGCTCGTCTGACAGCAGGACATCGAGTGCAGAGGACAGCGCGACGACCCGCTCGGAGAAGATGCGCGAGCGCTCGGCGTCGACATAGGGACCGAATGTCTGTCGCGCAGCAGGTTCTTGACGCGATGGCCGAGTTCGCGCGTCAGCAGGTCCCTTTGCTCGCCGGCTCGGGCCGCCGCTTCTTCGCGAAGCGCCAATTCGTCGAGCAGCTCGTCGACCGCGTGGCCGACGCTCTCGAGCTCGCCGTGAGCGGTGCGCATCCCCGTCCGGCGCTGGCTCTCACCTCGACGCCAGGCGGCGAGGACGTCGTTGATCCGCATGATCGGCCGGCGGACGAAGGCGTTGCCGACGAACCAGGCTGCGGCGAAGGTCAGGATCGCGCCGAGCCCGACGATGATGGCCCCGATCAGACTCGACCGGTCGATCGCCGCGAAGGCCTCGGACCGGGCGAGGCCGGCGCTGACATAGATCCCCGGAACAGGCAGACCGACGGGCTGGTAACCTACGATGCGAGCCTCGCCATCCTGGCTGACGAGATCGAGACTTCCCGGCTGGGGAGCCCGCACGAGATGCTGGAAGCCGTCCGGAATCCGCGTGCCCACGAAGCGCTCGGGAGCCGGATGGCGTGCGAGAATGACGCCGTTCCGGTCGGCCACCGTCAATGCGCCCGAGGGCGTGACGCCCCGCTCGCGCAGGCGCTCGCCGAGCCAGTCCAGCCGGATTCCCGTGGCCAGGACGGCGCGGGGCGCTCCCTGATTGTCCCGGATGGCGCGCGCGATGGGCAGGACGGCCGTTTCAGTGATCCGGCTCTGCGTGTACTCACCCACCACGGAGCGGTCTGCGGTCAAGGCCTCCTTCCAGTAGCTGCGGTCGGACATGTCCTGGCCCGCGGAAGAGCCCGCGCTGTCGCAGACCACGCGGCCCTCGGCCGACATCAGGAAGATGACGCGGATCGACGGCACGGAAGCCGCCACGGCCGCGAGCGCCATGCCGCAGGCCTGTGGATCGGCGGCCGACACCGCGGCATTGGCCGCCACCGCGATCAGCAGGCCATCCATTCCCTCGATCAGGCGCTCGATTTCGGAAGCGGCCTGGCGGCTCGCCTGCTGCGCCATGCGGTGGACCTCCCGCTCGCGCTCGGCGCGATAGGTCACCTCGTTGATCGCCAGGAGCCCGACGCCTGGCGCGAGGGCCGCGGCCGCCAAAAGGAAGAGGCGCTTTTTCAAATGCGACGCTCCGCCGATCTGCGCCAGCGGGCGAGTTGGGGCCGCTGCCTCGACGCCGCGCCTTGTCTCCCCGCCTGCATCGTTTCGCCCACCTCGATCACGTTGATCGGGAACGGGTCGATGACGACGGTGTGACGAAGGCGGTATCCCCAGGCTGGCTGCGCCGCGACGCCGCATGGCTGCCGCGCTCGCAGGCTCGGATCCCAACCCCGCCGCATTGCGGCGGTCCTGCCGCGGCGGCGCATTGCGAAGGGAAGGCATCGTTTGTCTCGCGGATGGGCAATGGCTTAACCCCTTCCCTGTCCGCACCCGGCACGGTTCCACTATGGCAGGGCGACCGATCGCCGCATTAACCTAGGCTAAGATGCGCGCCATTCGCTGAGGTCAGCTGCCCGGCGTCAGATGCAGATAGGCGTCGTCGAAGTCGCCTGTGCGAGCGAGGCCCGGCCAGTCGAGGATGGTGAGCCGGCGGCTCGCGATGCCGATCACCCCATCCCGCCGCAGGCTCTTTATCACGCGGTTGACATGGACGACCGACAGCCCCAGGGCGTCGCCCAGATGCGTCTGCGTCAGGTGAAAGGGCATGGTCATGTCCTCGGCCAGCCCGACATTGCGATAGCGCAGGAAGAGCTCGCAGAGCAGGTGAGCGACGCGCACACGCGCGGTCCGGCGTCCGATGCTGCACATCCACTCGCGAAAGAGCGAACCGTCGATCAGGGTGTCGCGCCAGAGCAGGAGGCCGAGCCGCGGGTGGTTCTCGACGACCTGCATCAGCGTCGGGTGCGGGACGAGCGCGAGGCGCACGCGGGTCAGCGTCAGCAATCCGTGGTCCATCTGGTGGAGCAGCAGGCTCTGGAGATCCGGCATGTCTCCCGGGATATGGAACGAATTGATCTGGCGCGCTCCGTCGCCGACGATCTTGAAGCGGCAGCACATGCCGCTGAGCAGGATGCAGCCTTGCGTCGGCCGATCGCGCTCGCGCACGATCTCCTGGCCGGGCGGGTACTCGCGGAGGGTCAGCGGCAGCGATTCGACCGCGGCCGCATCGGCCTGGCTGACTGGGCCGAGCGCGATCAGCTTGCGCAGCAGGGGTGCCAGCGGCTGCACGTTGTCATCCGCGGCAGCCATTACGGGTCGCCTCCGTACAGAACATGCAACCGGGCGGGTCGTCCGGCTTGAGCGGATGGCGACATCGACTCAGCCCAGGACGGCGCCGGCCGCTTCATGGCCGCCCGGCGACTCCGCAGGCCGCACCGCTTTGCGCTTTCGGGTGTGCTGATACAGCACGACACCCATGGCCCGGGCGCGCGGGATGGCCTTGGCCAAGGCGAGCTCGACGCTCTTGGCCGTGAGGACCGCACCGTATCTCTCGAAGGCTGCGACGATCTCCTCCGGATCGACCTCGCCGTAGTTGCGATCGTGCAGCACCATGTCGACCGCCTTGATCAGGTCGGCGGTGATCGGCGCGGCGCGCACCCGCACCAGCGTCTCGATGACGGTGCGGGCCTTGACCGTGGTCCGGCGCTTCACGAGCTGCATCAGCGCGGCGATGGCGATCAATTCGCCGGGGCGGAACGGCCGGCCGGGCGACGGGTTGCGCAAAATGCAAGCTCCGGCCCGCTCGCAGATCTGCAGCGCAGTCAACACATCCTCGTCGCCGGCTGCCGCTGCCGCGAAGAAGAGCTGGCTGTTGGTGATCTGCACGCGGTCCTTGTTGTGGCCGATGAAGGCGCCGGCCCGGTCGCTGCGGTCGCCCGCCTCCACGACGAGCACCTCGAGTTCCGCGATCCCGCCATGCGTGACGGCGGCGATGGCCGTATGCTGCCCGTCGATGACGTGCCACTGGTCGTCGACCCGGGTCACGACCGGCACCTTGAAGCGGCGCCAGTCCCACTCCTCGACGAGCTTGCGGATCAGGCGGATCGACTTGGTCGACAGATCGCGCTGATAGGCCGGATCGATGCAAAGATCCTCCGCCCTGATCACCTTGGTCGACGGGCGGGGCCCGACCTCGGCGCGCTGCCATTCAGCCGCCAAATCGAGGGCGGTGATCGGCCTGATTTCATCCGACATCGCTCGTAGCTCCGATCACATCTGTTCAGTCTGCGGTCGTGGGCAGAATAGTCGTCGTTCAATCCGCCACATTAACTTGTGATATGATGGCCTCCCCCCGGTTGCAGTGACGGCGCTCGCTGATCGCTGGGAACACAACGTGCCGCCGTGTTGCGGCAGCCTCGGGGTGCCCGATCACGCCCGCCCGTCCTCGCAAGTGCGAATTCCGCCGATCCCTGCCCATCCCCGTCGCCATCGCATTCGTGCATACTGCATACGCGCCCCGTGCCATGGCCTATCGCTGCCCGACACGGAATGATGGAGACGGCGCGCCTTCGCAGGCGGACGACCGAAGAGGCCGGCGCGGACGAGACAGTCCGCAGACTGGCCCGGACAGGGAGGAGAAGAGGAATGACGTTGCCGCTCGCGGGCCTTCGGGTGCTCGACATTTCGCAGGTCATGGCCGGGCCGTTCTGCTGCATGCTGCTGGCCGACATGGGCGCGGACGTCATCAAGATCGAGCCACCCGGCACCGGCGATTCGACGCGGCAGTCGATGGGCTTTCGCCTGAAAGGCGCCGACAGCCCCGGCTTCCTGGCGCTGAACCGCAACAAGCGCAGCATCGCGCTCGACCTGAAATCCGAGGCTGACCGCGCGGTACTCTACGCGCTGGTCAAGACGGCCGACATTCTGATCGAGAATGCGCGCCCCGGCGTCGCCAAGCGCCTCGGCATGGATTACGTGACGCTGAAGGCGCTCAATCCGCACCTGATCTTCGCCAGCATTTCCGGCTTCGGCCAGACGGGCCCCTGGTCGCAGCGACCGGGCTTCGATCTGATCGCCCAGGCTGTTTCGGGCGTGCTCAGCGCCAACGGCCTGCCCGGCATGGAGCCGGCAAAGAATTCGATTCCCGTCGCCGATCTCGGGGCCGGCCTGTTCACGACCTATGCCGTGCTGAGCGCGGTGATCGGACGGCAGAGTTCGGGCAAGGGGCAGTTCGTCGATGCCTCGCTGTTCGAGGCCGCGCTCGCCCTCTCCGTCTGGGAAACGACGGAGTTGTGGGGCACCGGCAGGACGCCGGAGCCGATCGGCTCGGCCAACCGCATGTCGGCGCCCTATCAGGCGGTGGCGGCCTCCGACGGCTGGTTCGTGATCGGGGCCGCCAATCAGGGCCTGTGGATGAAGCTGCTGAAGGTGCTCGGCCGCGAGGATCTCCAGGCGGATGCGCGCTTCGCGACCAATGCCGCGCGCATCGCCAACCGCCTCGAACTCATCGAAGCGATGGCGCCGACCTTCGCCTCGCGCCCACGCCAGGCCTGGATCGACGGGCTGCTGGAGGCCGGCGTGCCGGCCGCGCCGATCCTCGACTATGCGCAGGCCGTGGTCAGCGAGCAGGCGGTGGCGCGCGAGATGGTGCAGATGGTGCCGCATCCGGTGGAAGGGGCCTTCAAGGCGCTCGGCTTCCCGGTGAAGCTCAGCGCCACGCCGCAGCAGATGCGCCTGCCGCCACCGCTGCTCGACCAGCACGGCCCGGAGATCCGGCAGGAACTGGTCGCGCGCGGCCTGCTCGCGCCGGAGGCGGCAGGCCTTACGACCGACGCGAAGGCTGCCCGCCCGCGGATCGGCTTCATCGGCATCGGGATCATGGGCGAGGCGATGGTGCGCCGCCTGCTCGATCTCGGCCACAGCGTGACCGTCTGGAACCTCGAGCCCGAGCGGCTGGCGACGGTTCTCCCGCACGGTGCCGTCGCGGCGGAGTCTCCTGCGGCTGTCGCGGCCGCGAGCGACATCGTCATGCTCTGCGTGCTGCACATGGAGGCCGTCGAGCGCTGCGTCCTGGCGCCGGATGGGATCGCCGCAGCGAGCCCTGCTCCGAAGCTCGTCATCGATTTCTCGACCGCCGATCTCGAAGGCACGCGCCGTGTCGCGGCGAAGCTGAAGGCGCTGACGGGCGCCGGCTGGGTCGATGCGCCGGTCTCGGGCGGGCCGCAGCTCGCCCGCACCGGCCAGATGACGGTGATGGCCGGCGGCCACCCCGATGACTTTGAAGCGGCCAAGCCCCTTCTCGCGGAGATGGCGGGCAACGTCACGCTGATGGGCCCGGTCGGCGCCGGGCAGACGACGAAGGTCATCAACCAGGCGATCGTCGGCACGGGCTATGTCCTCATGGCGGAAGCGCTGATGCTGGCGGAAGCGGCCGGCATCGACGCCGCCCGGCTGCCTCAATGCTTGGCGGGCGGCCATGCCGACAGCAGCCTGCTGCAGCGGCTCTACCCGCAGATGCAGCAGCGCGCCTTCGAGCCACCTTCCAGCTATGCGCGGCAATTGCTGAAGGATCTGAAGGCCGTCTCCGCCTTCGCCCAGGGGCTGGGGCTCGATCTCGGTGTCATCGAGCAGGGCGTGCAGCGCTACAAGGACTATGTCGCGCTCGGCCACGAGATGTCGGATTCGGCGGCCGTGGTGAAGCTCTACGAGCACGAGGCCGCGGCGCGCGGCAAGGGCCAGCCATGAGCACCACACCGAGCGCCCTGCCCGCCCGCCCGCGCGCCGTGATCGACGCGCATCACCATATCTGGGACCTCGCCAACGACCTGCCCTGGCTGAAGGAGGAGCGCATCCCGTTCCGCTATGGCGACTATTCGCCGATCTGCCGGGACTACCTGCCGGCCGACTACCGCGCCGACACCAAGGGCTGGCCGGTCACCGGCTCGGTCTATGTCGAGGCCGAGTGGGCGCGCGACAAGGCGGCGCTGGAAAGCCCCTGGGTCGCGGCGGTCGCCGCGCGCGAGGGTGTGCCCTCCGTCATCGTCGCCTGGTGCGATTTCGCGGCGCCCGAGGCCGGCGCTCTGCTCGCCTCCCATGCCGCGGTGCCGATCGTTCGCGGCGTCCGGCACAAGCCCGCCGCAGCGGCAAAGCCAGCGGACGCCCGCCGCGGCGCACCGGGCTCGATGGACGATCCGCGCTGGCGCGAGGGCTATGCCCTGCTGGCGCGCCACGGGCTGTCCTATGATGTGCAGACGCCCTGGTGGCATCTCGATGCGGCGGTCGATCTGGCCAGGGATTTCCCGACGACGCAGATCATCGTCAATCACACCGGCCTGCCGGCCGACCGCAGCCCGGAAGCACTCGCCGCCTGGCGCCGCGCGCTGGAGCGGGCGGCCGCGCAGCCCAATATCGCCCTGAAGATCTCCGGCATCGGCCTGCCGGGGCGGCCCTGGACGGTCGAGGCCAACGGCCCGGTGATCCGCGACGCGATCGCGATCTTCGGGCTGGACAGGGCGATGTTCGCCAGCAATTTCCCGGTCGACGGGCTCGTGGGGGATTTCGACACGATCTTCACCGGCTTCCTCACCGCGACGGCGGCGATGAGCGAAAGCGAGCGCGACCGCCTGTTCCATGACAATGCGCGTCGGATCTACCGGTTCTGACGGGCGCACCCGCAGCAGCGCTTCATTTCGATAAAACCGGAAATATCGATTGACGACCTTTGCGGTGTCGATCATGCTCGCGGCATGGACACGATCATCGCAGCGTCGCGCCTGGAGGCGCTGGGCAACCCGACCCGGCTTTCGCTCTACCGCGCCCTCGTCCGCGCCGGTCATGGCGGGTTGTCGGTGGGGGATTGCCAGAGCCGGCTGGGCATCGCGCAGTCGACCCTCTCCTTTCATCTGAAGGCGCTGATCGTGGCCGGGCTGGTGAGCCAGGAGCGGCAGGGCCGCACCCTCGTCTGCCGCGCGAATTTCGAGGTGATGAACGGGCTCGTCGACTTCCTCGTGGCGGAGTGCTGCCGCGACGAATGCTGCGAGACGTCGGGTGCCAGCGCCGCATGAAGGCGCCGGCGATCAGGGGACAGGGAGAACAGCCATGAGCCGGACCATCGCCATCATCGGTGCGGGACCTGTGGGTCTCGCCGCCGCCGCCCATGCGATCGAGCGCGGGCTCGATCCGGTCGTGCTGGAGAAGGGGCCGGCAGTCGGCCATGCCGTCCGGCAGTGGGCGCATGTGCCGATGTTCTCGCCCTGGGCCTTCAATGTCGATGCGGCGGCCGAGCGGCTGCTGAAGGCGGCGGGTTGGGCGCGCCCGGACGGCGACAGCTATCCGACAGGCGGCGATCTCGTCGCGCGCTACCTCGCTCCGCTGGCCGCCGTGCCCGCATTGAGCGAGCGCATCCGCCTCCGCACCGAGGTCGTGGCCGTCTCGCGCCGCGGCTTCGACAAGGTCCGCACCGCAGGCCGCGAGCACGCGCCCTTCGCGCTGCGCTGCCGCACCGGCGGCGAGGAGACGACGCTCTTCGCGGACGCCGTGATCGACACCTCCGGCACCTGGTTCTCGCCCAATCCCGCCGGCTCGGGCGGGCTTCCCGCCATCGGCGAGGCGCAGAACGCCGCACGCATCCGCTACGGCATGCCGGACGTGCTCGGCGCCGACCGCGCGCGCTATGCCGGCCGCAAGGTCGCGGTTCTCGGCGGGGGGCACAGCGCTGTGGGCACATTGACCGCGCTCGCCGCCCTTCCCGACGCCCCGGCTCCCGCGGCCATCACCTGGCTCTATCGCGGCGCCGATGTCGCCAAGGCCTATGGCGGTGGCGCTGCCGACCAGTTGTCGGCGCGCGGCGAACTCGGCCTGCGCATCGCTCAGCTCGTCGAGAGCGGTCGCCTGACGGTCGAAACCCGCTACCGGCTCGAGCGGATCGAGAGCGATGCCGCCGGGCTGCGCCTGATCGCCGATGACGGTCGCACGGTCCTGGCCGACGAGCTGATCGTCGCCACCGGCTTCCGGCCCGACCTCGGCCCGCTCCGGGAGTTGCGGGTCGCGCTCGATCCCGCGCTGGAGTGCCCGCCGGTGCTGGCCCCGCTGATCGACCCGAACGAACATTCCTGCGGCACGGTGCGCCCGCATGGCGCGGCCGAGCTCTCCCATCCCGAGCCCGGCTTCTACATCGCCGGGATGAAGGCCTATGGCAGGGCCCCGACCTTCCTGCTCGCGACCGGCCATGAGCAGGTCCGCTCCATCGTCGCCGCGCTCGCGGGCGACCATGAAGCGGCAAGGCGGGTCGAGCTCGTGCTGCCGGAGACGGGCGTCTGCAGCGCCACGCCGGGCGGCAAGGCGGGCGGCGGCAGCGCGGCTGCTTCGGGCTGCTGCGGCGGGCCGGCTCCCGCCGCCAGCACCGCCTGCTGCGCGCAGGATCATGACGCGAAGGCCGCCGGCAAGACCGGCTGCGGTTGCGGCAGCACCACCAAGGCCCCGGAGCTCGCGACCGCCTGATGACGACCATGCCCACCCCGCTGCCCCAGGCCGCCGCGCAAGGCGGCCTGGGTCTCATCCTGGCGCTCGGCGCCACGCAGGTCGCCGGCTATGGCACGCTCTACTATGCCTTTGCGGTGCTCGCCCCGGAGATCACCAAGAGCTTCGGCTGGGCGCCGGAGTGGACCTATGGCGCCTTCGCGGCCGGCCTGCTGGCCGGCGGTCTGGCGGCGCCCTTCTCAGGCCAGCTGATCGACCGCTTCGGCACGCGGGCGATGATGAGCCTCGGCAGCGTGCTGGCGGCGGCCGCGCTCTACGGCCTGTCGCAGGCGCGCGACCCGGTGAGCTTCTATGCCGCCATGATCGCGGTGGAGACCGTGGGAACGCTCGTGTTCTACGATGCCGCCTTCACCGCACTGACCCAGGCTCACGGGGCCGGCGCCCGCCGCGCGATCAGCAAGCTCACCTTGATCGGCGGCTTCGCCTCGACATTGTTCTGGCCGCTGACGACGGCCCTGCTCGCGCATCACGACTGGCGCAGCATCTACCAGTTCTATGCGATCGGCTATCTCGTGCTGTGCCTGCCGCTGCATGCGCTGCTGCTGCCCGCCCGTGGCGGCAAGGCCGCGGCCGTCACGGCGCCCAGGCCGGAGGGGGATGCGCACGCCTATCTCGTCGGCCGGGACCGGATGCGCGCCTTTCTGCTGCTGGCACTGGCCTTCTCCCTCCAGGGCTTCGTGGTCTCGGCCATGTCGGTGCATCTGTTGACGATGTTGCAGGGCCTGGGGCTCAGCGCGGCGCTCGCCGTCGGCATCGGCGCCATGGTCGGCCCCTCCCAGGTGGCGGGGCGGCTGGTCGAAATGCTGTTCGGAACGGAACTCGAGCCGACCACGACCGCCTGGGTTTCGGCGACGCTGATGCCGCTCGGCTTCGCGCTGCTGCTGGTCAGCGGCACGACGGCGACGCTCGCCGGGCTCTTCGCCATCGCCTATGGCGTCAGCATGGGGCTGAGCTCGATCGTGCGGGGCACGGTGCCGCTGCGGCTCTTCGGCCCGGCCGGCTATGGGGCGATGCTGGGCAAGCTATCGGCGCCGGGGCTGGCCATCCGGGCGGCTGCGCCGGTCGCCTTCGCGGTCATGGTCGAGCGGGCCGGGCTGCTGCCGAGCACGATCCTGCTGATCGTGCTCTCGGGCGCGGCCGCCCTGTCGCTGTTCCTGCTGTCACGGCTGGCTGCCGCCCTGCCGGCCCCGAAATGACCGGCCGCCAGCGCAGGGTGCGAGCAGACCGACCGCTCCAAAGCGCCGGCCCTTCAGCGACGCAACCGGTATCTCGCCCGAGACCCGGACATCGCCAGGACGTTGCGCGAGGCCCCGCCGTCGGGTCTGCGATCGATTGTGACGCTCACGCCGCCCGTTCCAGCGTCATCGGCGTCGCGCCATCCATCCGGCCGATCGCCGCCAGCACGGGAGCGAGTTCATCCGCCGCCATCTGTTCGAAGGGCAGGTTGACGAAGGCGGTCACCCGTGCGGTGAGCTGGCGGTAGCTCTGCAGGAAGGCCGCACGCTGGGCGGCAGCGGGGCCGGCTGCCGCCGCCGGATCGTCCAGTCCCCAATGGGCACGCAATGGCGCGCCCGGAAAGACGGGGCATGGCGCCTCCGCCGCGCCGTCGCAGACGGTGACGACGAGGTCCAGTGGCGGCGCCTCGGGTCCGAGGAACTCGTCCCAGGACTTCGAGCGCATGGCGGAGACGTCGTATCCGAGTTCCGCCAGCAACCCGAGGGCCGCCGGGTGAGGCGCCTCCTGCGGGCGGCTGCCGGCCGAGAAGGCCTCGATCCGTCCCAGGCCCTCACGGTTGAGAATGGCCTCGGCCATGATGGAGCGGGCCGAGTTGCCGGTGCAGACCACGAGGACACGCAGCGGCCGCTCGCTCGCGACGGGCTCGCGCCGCGCCGGGATCGCCGTGGCCCCTGGCGGGCAGGCGGCCGGGCCCTGGGTGCAGCAGGCATCCGTCAGGAACGCCAGCAGCGCATCGGCGGGGCCTGGCTTGGCGGCGAAGATGATGTGACGCCCCTCGCGCCGCGAGGCCAGCAGGCCGACCTGCTCCAGCGCCGCGAGATGGGCCGAGAGGGTGTTGTGCGCGACGGCGAGCAGCCGGCCGATATCGCCCGCCGCCAGCCCATGCGGCCGGTAGCGCATCAGCAGGCGGAAGATCTCGAGGCGCGTCGGCTGGGCGAGCGCTGCCAGGAGCGCGACCGCCTCCGCGGATTCCAGCCTCGGCGCCGGCCCCTGATTCACGCGGCGTCATCCCTCTGCAATGGATCGGCGCGCGACGTGTCCTTGCCGATCGCGTCCAGCCGGTGCTGTAGAGCCATGCCCTTCAGCGTCGCCAGAGGCAAGCTCGCGAAGAGGGAGATCCGGTTGTTCAGCATGCGGTAGGCATCGGCGAAGGCGAGCGCCTTTTGGACATCGTCGCCCTCATAGGCGGCCGGATCCGGCAGGGTCCAGAGCGCGGTCACGGGGTCGCCCGGCCAGGCCGGCGGCACGGCGTTCGCGGCCGTCTCCGAGAGGGTGAGGACGAAATCGAGCGGCGGCGCGCCCGGCTTGGCAAACTCGTCCCAGCTCTTCGGCCGCAGCCCCGCGAGGTCGTGATTGAGGGATTTCAGCAGCCTGACGACGAAGGGGTTGATCTCGGGGCGAGGCTGCGAGCCGGCACTGTAGACGGCGAACTTGCCCGCCATGCGCCGCATGATCGCCTCGGCCATGATCGAGCGCGCATGGTTGCCCTTGCAGACGAAGAGCACCGCAAGAGGAGAGGTCGTCATGGCATCGTCCCGATATGTCGGTTTCGGATGACATGATCCTCGCCGCAGAATATGTCGTTGTCAACCGACATATTGACATGATGCCTTCATTCGGGTGATGCAGCTTCCCTGAGACAGACAGGGAGCGGGATCATGCGGGTCGGCATCAATGGCATGGGGCGGATCGGGCGTCTGGCGCTGCGCGCGGCTCTGGGGGCGGCCGACCGGCAGGGCGACGATCCGCGCGCCGGCGACCGGCTCGACGTCGTCCATCTCAACGAGATCAAGGGCGGCGCGGCCGTAACCGCCCATCTGCTCGAATTCGACAGCATGCAGGGGCGCTGGCGCGGCGGCATCGCGAGCGCCGGCGAGGATGCGATCACGATCGGCGAGCGCCGCTTGAGCTTCTCGGCGGCGGGTGAACCGGGCGAGATTCCCTGGGGCGATCTCGGCGTCGATGTCGTGCTGGAATGCACGGGCAAGTTCCTGACGCCGGCGACGCTGGAGGGGCATCTGAAGCGCGGCGCCAAGCGCGTCATCGTCGCCGCCCCCGTGAAGGACGCCTCGGTCCTCAACGTCGTCGTCGGCGTCAACGAGCATCTCTACGACCCCGCCGTTCACCCGATCGTCACCGCCGCCTCCTGCACGACGAACTGCCTCGCCCCGGTGGTGAAGGTCGTGCACGAGAATTTGGGCATCCGGCACGGCCAGATCACCACGATCCATGACCCGACCAACACCAATGTCGTGGTCGACGCGCCCCACAAGGATCTGCGCCGCGCCCGCTCGGCCATGCTCTCGCTGCAGCCGACGACGACCGGCAGCGCCACGGCCATCGCGCTGATCTATCCCGAGCTCAAGGGCAAGCTCGACGGCCACGCCGTGCGCGCGCCCGTGCTGAACGCCTCGCTGACCGACTGCGTCTTCGAACTGGAGCGGTCGACGACCGCCGCCGAGGTCAACGCCCTGTTCGAGGCGGCGGCGCGCGGGCCCCTTGCCGGCATCCTCGGCTTCGAGCCGCGCCCGCTGGTCTCGATCGATTATCAGCGCGACACGCGCTCGAGCATCGTCGACGGTCTCTCGACGCTGGTCACCGACGGCACGATGCTCAAGGTCTATGCCTGGTACGACAACGAGATGGGCTATGCCTGCCGGATGGTCGATCTCGCCTGCCATCTCGAACAGGTCGGGATCTGATCGGGTGACCGAGGGAACCCGCAACTACGCCATCGTCACCGCCGCCTATTGGGGCTTCACCCTGACCGACGGCGCGCTGCGCATGCTCGTGCTGCTGCATTTCTTCCGGCTCGGCTATTCGCCCTTCACCCTCGCCTTCCTGTTCCTGCTCTACGAGGCCGCCGGGATCGTCGCCAACCTCATCGGCGGCTGGCTCGCCGCCCGCTACGGCATCACCCGCATGCTCGTGGTGGGTCTCGGCACGCAGATCGCGGGCTTCCTGCTGCTGTCGGGCCTGTCGCCGGACTGGACGGCCGCTGCCTCCGTCGCCTGGGTGGTGATGGCGCAAGGGGTCTGCGGCGTCGCCAAGGACCTGACCAAGACGGCCTCGAAATCGGCGATCAAGGTCGCCGAGGCCGCGGCACGCAGCGAGGACGCCGAGGGACGGCTGTTCCGCTGGGTCGCCTGGTTCACCGGCTCCAAGAATGCAATGAAGGGCGCTGGCTTCTTCCTGGGCGGGCTGCTGCTGGAGGCGCTCGGCTTCCGCGGCGCGCTCTGGGCGATGGCGGCGATGCTGGCGCTGATCCTGCTCGGCGTGGTGATCGCGCTGCCGGCAATGATGGGCAAGGCCAAGGCGAGCAAATCCGCGCGCGAGCTCTTCGCCAAGAACCGGGGCGTCAACCTGCTGGCGCTGGCCCGCGTCGCGCTGTTCGGAGCGCGCGACGTCTGGTTCGTCGTCGGCGTGCCGGTGTTCCTCTATGCCTCGGGCTGGACCTTCACCATGGTCGGCAGCTTCCTGGCGCTCTGGACGATCGGCTACGGGCTGGTCCAGGCGGCGGCGCCCGCATTCGTCAGGCGCAGCCGCGACGGGCTGTCGAGCGAAGTCCCGGCGGCGCGGCTGTGGTCGCTGGCACTGGCGTCGATCCCTTTGGCGCTCGCCGCCTTGCTGCTGAGCGGGGCCGTCTCCCGGCCCGATCTCGTGCTGGTCGCGGGGCTTGGCCTGTTCGGCTTCGCCTTCGCGGTCAATTCCTCGCTGCACTCCTATCTGATCCTGGCCTATGCCGGATCGGAGAAGGCGGCCGAGGATGTCGGCTTCTACTATGCCGCCAATGCGCTCGGGCGGTTCGGCGGCACGCTGCTCTCGGGGTTGCTCTACCAGGCGGGCGGGCTGCAGGCCTGCCTGATCGGCTCGGGCCTGATGCTGGCGGCGTGCTTTTTGGCGACGCTGGCTCTCCCGGGGCGGAGGGATGCTCCGCTCCGGGCCTGAGCCGGTTCAGGCCGCCTTGCGGGCGACGTCGAAGGGGATCTCGATGTCCACGGCGAGCGTCGAGACCTGGGCGCCGCGCTCCATCGTGACGCTGACCTTCTCTGAATCGATCTGCATGTGCTTGGAGATCGCACGCAGGATCTCGTCCCGGAGCTTGGCGACAAGATCGGAGTCGCCGACCGCGGCGCGCTCATGCGCCAGTAGGACCTTGAGGCGCTCGCGGGCGGCGGGGGCCGACTGCACGCGCGAGAAGAAACGACGCAGGTTCATGCCGCCTTCCTTCCGAAGATCTTGCCGAAGAAGCCGCGCTTCTCGCCCGGGACCATGATCGGCAGGTTCTCGCCCTGGAGCCGGCGCGCGGCCTCGAAATAGGCGATCGAGGGGGCGCTGCGGTCATCGGCCAGCGTGACCGGCGAGCCCAGATTGGAGGCGCGCAGCACGTCCATGCTCTCGGGGATGATGCCGAGCAGCGGGATGGAGAGGATCTCCAGCACGTCGTCGACCTTGAGCATGTCGCCGCGCTCGGCCCGGACCGGGTCGTAGCGGGTCAGCAGCAGGTGCTTCTCCATGTGCTCGCCCTGCTCGGCGCGCAGCGTCTTGGAATCGAGCAGGCCGATGATGCGGTCGGAATCTCGCACCGAGGAGACCTCCGGATTGGTCACCACGATCGCGACGTCGGCATGGCGCATGGCCAGCGTGGCGCCACGCTCGATACCGGCGGGGCTGTCGCAGATCACCCAGTCGAAGACGCTCTTTAGCGCGCCGATGACCTTCTCCACGCCCTCGGCGGTGAGGTTGTCCTTGTCGCGGGTCTGCGAGGCCGGCAGCAGATAGAGCGTCTCGACGCGCTTGTCGCGGATCAGCGCCTGGGTGAGCTTGGCCTCGCCCTGGATGACGTTGACGAGGTCGTAGACGACCCGCCGCTCGGCCCCCATGACGAGGTCGAGATTGCGCAGCCCGACGTCGAAATCCACCACCACGACCTTCTCGCCCCCCTTGGCGAGCGCTGCCCCGAGCGCGGCGGACGAGGTCGTCTTGCCGACGCCTCCCTTGCCCGAGGTGACCACGATGACCTTGCCCATAGACCTCTCCCGATTGTCCCGATGTCGCCTGGTCAGGCGATCAACCCGACCTTGAATGTTTCGCCTTCGAGCCAGATCTGCACGGCCTTGCCGCGCAGTTCCGGCTCCATGTCCTCGGCTGTCTTGTAGAAGCCGTCGATCGCCAGCAGCTCGGCCTCGAGCCGGCTGCAGAAGATGCGCGCCGAGGCATTGCCCATGGTGCCGGCGAGCGCCCGGCCCCGCAGCGTCCCGTAGACATGGATCGAGCCGCCCGCGACGATTTCGGCGCCCGAGGCGACCGAGCCGACGATGGTGACGTCCCCCTCCGGGAAGAACAGCGACTGACCCGAGCGCACCGGCTGGGTGACGATGATCGACGGCGTCGGCTTGCCCGGCGTCGGATCCGAGCGGACGACGCTTTCCGCCGCCACCGCGTCCGGCACCGGCTCCGGAACCGCCTCGGCGGCCGGCGGCTCGACATCGGCGGTGGAACGCCCGCCGGACATCGCCGGCGGCAGATCCGAGCCCAGCATGGAGGCCCTGGCCCCCTCGATGCCCATGATCCGGACGCCACGACCGGAGAGCTTGCCGACGAGGTCGCGCAGCTCCGCCCGGTCCAGCTCGAGCCCCTCGATGTCGAGCACGACGGCCCGCCGCAGGAAGAAACCGGCCGAGAGCGCGGCCAGTTCGTCCAGCCGGATCAGCCAGTCCTCGAGCGGCAGCTCGGGGGTCAGCGTCAAGGCAAGGTAGGAGCGCCCCTTGAGGCGGATGGGCCTGGGTTTGGTTAACACGGCGGTCATCTTGGTAAATTTTCGGTGTCTTCGGTGTATTCAGGCAATGGTTAACGGCCGGTAAATGACGCTGCTCCTGAGGCCATTCGCACGAGCTGTGGCAGCCGCGCCGCAACGCCTCGCAAAGCATGAGGCGGCTCGCCCCGAAACGTGCGATCCTCGCGGCCGGGCGATGGGCCTGCGGAGCCGACCATGGACATCATCGTCACGCCCAGCGGCCCGACCAGCTGGGCCCTGACCGACCTGCTCGGACGCGATATGGGGCGCGTCGAGCTGGCGGCGCCGGGCGAATACCGAATCATTCCCGGTGAGCGCGTCGCCGAGACCATGCGCGCGATGAAGCATGGCCCCTTCGCCACGCTCGACGCCGCCCTGTCGCAGATCGAGGTTTTCACCCGCTCGACCTGCCGGCTCGCCCCCGCGGCCGACTAGCGCGGAGCGGCGGGAGCGGCCGACCCGGTGCGCGCGCGCAGCGTCTGCGCGACCGCGGTTCCCTGGTCGATCAGCAGGTTGATGTCGTTGGTGGCGACGATCAGCCGGGCGCCGAGATCGAGTGCATGCGATTGCAACAGCGCCGCGCCGACGCCGATGACGCCGAAGATCTTGCCCTGCTCACGCGTCGCCGCCGCGACAGCCGCGAAGGCGGCGAGAACCTCGGGATGGTCGACCGCGCCGAGGTGGCCCATGTCGGCGGCGAGGTCGTTGGCGCCTATGATGACGGCGTCGATGCCGGCGACGGCCGCGATGTCACTGGCCGCCGCGACGCCACCGGCGCTCTCGACCATGGCGACAATGAAGGTGTCCTGCTCAATTTGCCGGACCATCTCGGCGGCCGGTGGCACCTGGAAGCCGAGCCGCGCCAGCGGGCTCGGCAGAGAGCGCTTGCCGAGCGGCTGGAACCGGCACTTCTCGACGATCAGACGCGCCTCTGCAGCGGTCTCGACATGCGGCACCACCACGCCCTCGGCGCCGCAGTCGAGCACCCGCGCCAGGTCGGGCGCATAGGGACCGCCGACGCGGACGAGGCAGGGCAGCCCGGCCTCGCTGGCGGCGACGCTGATCGAGGCGGCGTCACCGATCGCGATCGGGCCGTGTTCCATGTCGACCAGCAGGAAATCGAATCCGCAGCTGCGCGTGACGGTGACGATCTCGACCGTGCGGACGACGCAGGCCGCAAGCCCGATGGCCACCGAGCCGCTTTCCAACGCCGCTCTCAACGTCCGCCGCATGCCGTCTTCCCTCGCCTCCCTGGCGCGCCGATGGGCTGGCACGCGGCCTCTATGCAGGATGCGTGCAAGCGTGCGGCGTGACCAGCCGGGCCGCACCGACGCATCGCGGACGCTTGAACCCGGCCGCCGCCGGCCCCACAAGAGCGTTCAAAGGGCGCCTCCCGGCGCTGCTCCACGGAGACGATGATGGCTTTGCCGCAGACGATGAAGCAGGTGCGCTTTTCCGGGCCCGGCGGGCCGGAGGTGATCGAGATCGAGACGGCCCCCGTGCCGCAGCCGGGAGCGGGCCAGGTCCTGATCGCGGTGGCTGCCGCCGGCATCAACCGGCCGGACTGCCTGCAGCGGGCCGGTGGCTATCCGCCGCCGCCCGGCGCGACCACGGTGCCGGGGCTGGAAGTCTCCGGCCACATCGTCGCCGTCGGCGCGGGCGTCGCCGAGAGCCGCATCGGCGAGGCCGTCTGCGCGCTGCTGATCAGCGGCGGCTATGCCGAATATGCCGTCGCCGACGAGGCGCTCTGCCTGCCGGTGCCGAAGCCGCTCTCGCTGCTGGAGGCCGCCGGCCTCCCGGAGAACTATTTCACCGTCTACGACAACGTCTTCACCCGCGGGCGGCTGCGGGCAGGCGAGACCATCCTCGTCCATGGCGGCTCCAGCGGCATCGGCTCGACCGCGATCCAGCTGGCGAAGCAGGCGGGCGCGACCGTCTATGCGACGGCCGGCTCGCCCGAGAAATGCGATTTCTGCCGGTCGCTGGGGGCCGACCAGGCCATCGACTACCGGGCGCAGGATTTCCTGGCCGAGGTCAAGCGGCTGACCGACGGCAAGGGCGTCGACGTCATCCTCGACATGGTCGGCGGGCCTTATATCCAGCGCAACATCGCGGCGCTGGCGGTCGAGGGACGGCTGGTGCAGATCGCCTTCCTGCAGGGCCCCAAGGCCGAGCTCGACCTGACGGCGATGATGATCCGCCGGCTCACGCTCACCGGCTCGACCCTGCGGCCGCGCTCGGTCGCGCTCAAGGCGGAGATCGCGGCGAAGCTGCGCGAGGAAATCTGGCCCCTGCTGGAGGCCGGCGCCGTGAAACCGATCATCCACGCGACCTTCCCGCTCGATCAGGCGCGACAGGGCCATGAGCTGATGGAATCGAGCGCCCATCTCGGCAAGATCATGCTGACTATCGGCAGCTGAGCCGTCGGTCTACACTCGGCGCCGCTCAGGCGCCGAGATACCGGCGCAGGAAGGCGACGCTGCGGGTCGCTGCGTCGAGCTGGGCGGTCTGGCTGAAGCCATGGCCCTCGCCCGGATAGATCTGCGTCTCGACCGGCACGCCGCGGCCGCGCAGCAGCGCCTCGATGCGCTCGGCATTGCGGACGGGGACGATGCGGTCGGCGGAGCCGTGCAGGATCAGCGTCGGTGCGCGCGGTCTGCCCTCGTCGAGATCCTCAGGCAGGAAGCCGAAATAGCTGACGACGGCGCCGATGCGCCTGTCGCGCGCGGCGAGCGACAAGGCGAGCGCGCCGCCCAGCGAGATCCCGACGATGGCGAGGCGCGAGGGATCGATGGTCGGGTCCTTGCGGACGCTCTCGATCACCGAGGCAAGCCCGCTGCGCCAGACCGGATATTTGCGGCCGATCTCGCCATAGGAGGCACGCTGCTCGCCGGTGACCTCGAAGTAATGCGGGAACAGGACGGTGTAGCCCTGCCTTGCCAGTGCATTGGCGGCGAACTGGTATTGCGCGCGCCTCTTAATACCATCGGCGCCATGGAGCAGCAGGATGGCGGGCCTGCGACCGCGGCCTGCCCCCTCGACACGGTCGATGGTCACGGGCGCCTGGGCCAAGGCCGAAGATGGGGCCCCGGCAACGAGGGCTCCGGTGAGACCGAGCAAGGCGGTTCGGCGATCCATGAGGGCTCCATCGACAAAAAAGACGGTGACCGCCGCGGCATGAGCCGGCGGCGGTCGGAATGCCAGCGCGCGGCAGGGCCGCGCGCTGTTTCGTCACTTGCGGGCTTCGAAACCCTTGCGGATCTGCGCGACGGCAAAGTCCTGCGCTTCGCGGGCCTTGGCGACGACCGCGTCCATGCCAAAGAACTCGTGTGTTACGCCGGTGTAGAGCTGGTGCGTCGTCTCGACGCCCGCTTCCTTCAGTTTGGCGACGATGAGGTCACCGTCCGACTTCAGCGGATCGATCTCGGCGTTGATCACCGTTGTCGGCGGCAGGCCCTTCAGATTGGACGCGACGAGGTTGAGGCGCGGGTCCTGCGTATCGGCCTCGCTCTTGACGACATGCTTCACGAACCAGGCCATCATCGGCGTGTTCAGCGGCTTGGCGTTGGCCTGCTCCTTCTTGGAGGGCGTATCGAGGCTGGTCGTCGCCACCGGATAGACCGAGACGATCGCCAGCGGCTTCGTCAGGTTCTGGTCGCGGGCGGCGATGGCCGTGTTGATGGCGAGGTTGCCGCCGGCGCTCTCGCCGACCAGCGCGATACGGTTGGGATCGTAGCCCCAGCCCTGCGCGTTCTTGAGCACGTATTTGTAGGCCTCGATCGCCTCGTCATGCGCGGCCGGGAACTTGTTTTCCGGCGCCATCGGGTAGTCGACCGAGACCACCGCCGCACCGGTCTTGCGGGCCAGTGCCGAGGGGGTGGCGTCGTAGACGTCGAGGCTCGCGATCACCCAGCCGCCACCGCGGAAGAAGACGATGATCGGGAGGTTCGAATCCTTCGTCGCGTTCTCCGGCACGTACCAGCGCAGCCGCAGATTGCCCATGTCGGCGAAGCGGCTGTTGGAGACCTTCAGGCCGGCATGCGGATCGGCCTCGATCTTCTTGTCCTTGATGATCTTCATCACCGCGTCGGTCGGTGTCGGCTGGTCGCGGGCATCGCCTGGCTCGAGGTTCTCGATCGGCTTGCCGCCGAGGCCGGCAAGTACGGACAGAACCTCGGCCATGTCGGCGTCGGGCTTGGACGGGCTCTGCATGGCCGCAGCCGGCGGCGCGGCGGTCTGGGCGAAGGCAGGGGTGAGCGCGCTGGTTGCAAGCATCAGCGAAAGCCAGACGGTTTTCGCCGGCACGATGGAAGAGATCGGCATCGAGAGATCCTTGTTGGAGGTTTGCACTCCCAACCGGGGCAGCCTGCGGAGGTTCCGTAACGACGACGCCGCGGTCGGTCCGGACCGCGGCCGTCTTCACGAAACCGCGGTGGAACAACCGTCGGGCACAGCCTGTTGTGGCGGGACGAAGTGCGGGTGCGTCGCAAGGCGATGCCGGCCCGCCATGGCTGCGCCTTCCCGACATTCCGCCGACATAGGAGTTGCCCTTGCCCGCCCATGCCATCGTCGGGACGCAGACCGTTCCCATCGAGATCACGCTGAACGGGGAGCGCCGTTCGCTCGAGGTCTCCCCCGTTACCTCCCTGCTCGATCTGCTGCGGCACGATCTGGAGCTGACCGGCACGAAGAAGGGCTGCGATCACGGCCAGTGCGGCGCCTGCACTGTGCTGATCGACGGGCGGCGCATCAACAGCTGCCTGCAGCTCGCCGTGATGCAGGACGGCAAGTCGATCACCACCATCGAAGGGCTGGCCGCGGATGGCCGCCTGCACCCGCTCCAGCAGGCATTCATCGAGCATGACGCCTTCCAGTGCGGCTATTGCACGCCGGGGCAGATCTGCTCGGCTGTGGCGCTGATCGAGGAGGGGCACGCGACCAGCCGCGAGGAAATCCGCGAGTTCATGAGCGGCAATCTCTGCCGCTGCGGCGCCTACACCAACATCGTGGATGCGATCGAGGACGTGGCAGGCCGGCAGCGCCAGCCGGTGCGGGAGGCCGCGGAATGAACCCGTATTCCTATCACCGCGCCGACAGCATCGAAGACGCCGTCCGCGCACTCGCGGCCAGCCCCGACGCCCGGATCGTCGCGGGCGGCACCAATCTCGTCGATCTGATGAAATACGGCGTCGAGACGCCGGCCGCGCTGGTCGACATCACCCGGATCGAGGCGCTGAACGGCATCGCGGAAACCGAGGATGGCGGACTTCGCATCGGGGCGCTCGTGCCCAACACGGTCGTGGCCGAGGATGCCCGCATTCTGGAACGCTACCCGCTGCTCGCCAGCGCGATCCTCGCCGGGGCGACGCCGCAGCTGCGCAATGCCGCGACCACGGGCGGCAATTTGAACCAGCGGACGCGCTGCTACTACTTCTACGACGTCAAGACGCCCTGCAACAAACGCGAGCCGGGCACCGGCTGCGGCGCGATCGGGGGCGTCAACCGGATCCATGCGATCCTCGGCGCAAGCGAGCATTGCATTGCGACTCACCCTTCCGACATGTGCGTGGGGCTGGCGGCTCTCGGGGCGGAGGTGCGGGTCCAGGGTCCGAACGGTGCGCGCAGCATACCCTTTGCCGACTATCACCGTCTGCCGGGCGATGCCCCCGAACGCGACAACACGCTCCAGGCCGGCGAGATCGTGGAAGCCGTGATCCTGCCCGCCGATGCGCAGGCCTATGCCGCCCATCACAGCTATCTCAAGCTGCGCGACCGGCTCTCCTACGCCTTCGCGCTGGTCTCGGTGGCAGCCGCGCTCGACATCCGCGACGGGCAGATCGCTTCGGCCCGCCTCGCGCTCGGCGGCGTGGCTCACAAGCCGTGGCGCAGAGAAGAGGCTGAAGCCCTTCTGGTGGGTGGCCAAGCCGACGAGGCTGTCTTCGCCGCGGCAGCGACGACCCTGCTCGCGGGCGCCGAAGGTCACGAGCACAACGGTTTCAAGATCGACCTCGCTCGCCGCGCCATCCTCCGTGCCCTGCGACAGGCGGCCGCCGGCACGCCGCAATCGCAGACCGACAAGCGCATCGCGTGAAAGGCTTCCGATCATGCTGAAGAATGATCTCCATGTCGGCGCGCCCCGCAGCCGCGTCGACGGCCCTGCCAAGGTGACAGGCCAGGCTACCTATGCCGCCGAGTTCACGACGCCCGATCTGGCCCATGGCTACATCGTCGAAAGCGCGATCCCGCGCGGGCGAATCCGGTCGATCGACATCCGCGCCGCCGAAGCGGTTCCGGGCGTAATCAAGGTCTTCACCCATGAGAACCGCCCGCGGACGGCCTGGTTCAGCTTCAGCTACCAGGACATGGTCGGCCCGCCGGGCAAGCCTTTCCGCCCGCTCTACAGCGACGAGATCCAGTATAGCGGCCAGCCGATCGCACTCGTGGTGGCGGAGAGCTTCGACGTCGCGCGCCACGCCGCTTCGCTGGTGGCCGTCGATTACGAGCGCACCGAGCACGAGACGGATCTCGGCCGGGCTCGGCACGACAGCTACAAGCCGCCGAAGAGGCGCCTGGGCATCGCCCCTCCGCCCAAGCCCAGAGGCGATGCGGCGGCCGCCTTCGGTGCCGCGCCGGTGCGGGTCGCTGGCGAATACGCGATCGCGGCGGAGTTCCACAACCCGATGGAGCCGCATGCGACGACGGTGATCCGGGGCGAGGACGGCAAGCTCACCGTCCACGACAAGACGCAGGGCGTGCAGAACAGCCAGGCCTATGTCGCCAGCGTCTTCGGCCTGTCGAAGGACGATGTGCGGGTCGTGGCGCCCTTCGTCGGCGGCGGCTTCGGCTCGGGACTGCGACCCCAGCACCAGCTTTTCCTCGCGGTGATGGCGTCCCTGGCGCTGGAGCGTTCAGTGCGCGTCGAGCTGACGCGCCAGCAGATGTTCGGCCATGTCCACCGGCCGGAGACGATCAACCTCGTCTCGCTCGGCGCCAGCGAAGATGGACAGCTGCGCTCGATCCAGCATCAGGCAATCGCGGCGACGTCGCGGTTCGAGGACCATCAGGAGGTCGTCGTGAACTGGTCGGGCCTGCTCTACCCGGCCGAGCATGTCGATCTCCGCTACGAACTGGCCAAGCTCGATATCTATTCGCCCGGCGACATGCGGGCGCCCGGCGCACCGCTCGGGGTCTTCGCGCTGGAAAGCGCGATGGACGAACTCGCGGTCTCGACCGGCATCGACCCCGTCGAGCTGCGGCTGCGCAACTATGCCGAGCGGGACGAGAACGAGGACAAGCCCTTCACCTCCAAGGAGCTGCGCGAATGCTACCGCCAGGGGGCCGAGCGCTTCGGCTGGAGCCGTCGCGACCCGCGCCCCGGCTCGATGCGCGAGGGACATGAGCTGATCGGCTGGGGCATGGCCAGCGGCGTCTGGGAAGCGAACATGATGAAGACCTCGGCACGGGCCAAGCTCACGGCCGATGGTCGCCTCGCCATCGCCTGCGCGACTTCCGATATCGGCACCGGCACCTACACCATCCTCGCGCAGATCGCCGCGGATTCGCTCGGGCTGCCGATGGAGGCGGTCGAGGTCTCGCTCGGCGATTCGACCCTGCCGGATTCGCCGGTGCAGGGCGGGTCCTGGACCGCGGCGTCCGCCGGAAGCGCCGTCTCGGCGGCGTGCCTGAGCCTGCGCAAGGACCTGCTGCGGCTGGCCGCGAAGATCGACGGCTCGCCCCTCGCCGAGGCCGGCCTCGGGGATGTCGCCTTCACGCAGGGCAGCATCCGCCTGATCGCCGATCCGGGCCGCGCAGTCCCGCAGGCGCAGGCGCTGGCGGCCGGCGGCAAGGAGAGCCTCGAGGCGACGGAATCGGCAGGTCCCGGCCTGATCGGCATGATGCTGCCGAAGAGCCATTCGTCCTACACGCATTCGGCCGTCTTCGCCGAGGTGCGGATCGACGAGGAGCTCGGCGTCCTGCGGGTCACCCGCATCGTCAGCGCGGTCGCGGCCGGGCGTATCCTCAATCCCAAGACGGCGCGCAGCCAGATCCTCGGCGGTGTGGTCTGGGGCGTCGGCATGGCGCTGCACGAGGAGGGGATGACCGATCACCGCCTCGGCCGCGTGATGAACCACTCGTTGGCCGATTACCATGTGCCGGTGAACGCCGACATCCACGACATCGAGGTGATTTTCGTGGAGGAGGAGGATGAAAAGACCAGCCCGATCGGCGTGAAGGGGCTGGGCGAGATCGGCGTCGTCGGCACGGCGGCGGCGATCGCCAACGCCGTCCATCACGCGACGGGGAAGCGCATCCGCAATCTTCCCATCACGATCGACAAGATCCTCGCCGGCTAGGTTGCCGGGCGGCGTCGGACCCGCGCCCGGCGCCATGGCCGGGCCGCGATCATCGTGCTGTTATGGCGGCGAATCGCGCCCTGACACCGCCCCCTGCGTCGCCCTGGAAGAGACCGCGCATGCCGATCGCCGCCTCCGCCGCTACGCCTCAGAGCGTCCCCCGCTCGAAGCTGTCGATCGCGGCGCTGGCGAGGTCTCCGATGGATTGCGAGCCGTCAGCCATGAGCCGCACCACGATTCCGCCGAGTTTCGCCTTCGCCACCTGGTCGTCGTCGCGGAAGCGGCCCTGGCCGGCGAGGACGGCCCAGGCGCGGGCCTGGACGGCCTCGGCGACGAGCAACTCCTTCGAATTGAGAACCCCGGGAAAGCGGAAATCGGCGGTCTGCATAGGCGTGGCCTTCATCGTTGAGAGCGCGAGATATGATGCGGCGAGCGCCGCGCAACCCCACTCTCCCAAGGTCAGTTTCATGATGTGTCGCCCGCTCGCGGGCATTGCCCCATGACGACGCAGAAGCCCCCGACGGGTTCCGTCGCCGCGCTCGGAGCGATCGTCTCCGGCGCGCTCCTGCTGCAGCTTGCCGGCACCATCGTGAACATGGTCGTGCCCCTGCGCATGGCCGTCGCCGGTCAGCCGCCCCTGCTGATCGGCCTCGTCGCCTCGGCCTATTCGGTCGGATTTCTGGTCGGCTGCTTCGCCATGCCCTCGCTGGTGCGCCGGATCGGCCATATCCGGGCCTTCGCGGTCTTCGCGGCGTTGCAGGCGGCGGCGACGCTGAGCTTTCCGCTCATGTCCGAAACCTGGTGGGCTGCGCCGCGCCTATTCATGGGGCTGGCCGCAGCCGGCCATGGGATCTGCATCGAGAGCTGGATCAGCGGCCAGGCCAGCGGGGCGCGGCGCGGGCGCATTTTCGGTGTCTACCAGCTGCTCAACCGTGTGGCGATGATCGGCTCCCAGCTCGGCGTCGGCTATCTCGCGATCCAGTCTCAGGACGTGTTCCTGCTGGCGAGCATGGTGTTCTCGATCGCGCTGATCCCGGTGGCGCTGACGCGGGCCCGCGGGCCGGAGTCGAGCGAGGTCGTCTCGGTCGGACTCAAGGCGCTCTGGCGGCAGGCGCCGGCTGCGGTGGTCGGCTGCCTCTATGTCGGGCTCGTCAGCGGTCCTCTCACCAGCGTCACGCCCGCCTATGGCATCCTGGCGGGGCTCGACCAGCGCGACACCATCCTGCTGACGGCCGGGATCCAGCTCGGTGCCCTCCTGATGCAATGGCCGATGAGCCTGCTCGCCGACCGGGTGGCCAGCCGCCCGATCATGCTCTGCGCCGTCAGCCTCGTCGCCGCTACGGCCTCCGCGCTGCTGATCATCCAGAGCGCCGAGCCATCGCAAGCGCGGTTCTGGATGTTCGGCCTGTTCGCGCTGATCGGCGGCTGCAGCGTGCCGCTCTACACCGTGGCGGTGACGCATGCCTATCTGCGGATCGGCCGCGAGCAGGCCGTGGGGCTTTCGGCCCAGCTCCTCTTCCTGTGGGGGACGGGTGCCGCGATCGGCCCCGTCGTCGCCACCGCCCTGATGCAGGTGCTGGGCGCGGGTGGGATGCTGATCTATCTGATGGGGCTTTCGGCGCTGGTGGCGATCTACATCGCGCTGCGGATCACTCGGAAGCCGTCGCCCGTCATCCTCGAGGGCGAGCGGGTCTCGCCGGGGCCGACCATCCCCGAGATCGAACTGACGAAGCGCTAGCGGCGCGGCAGAGGAGCCCTCTTTGTCCAGCACTCCCTATTTCGACGGCGTCGTCATCGACCAGACCGATCGCAGCGCGCCGCTCGAGCTCGAATTCGGCCGCTCGAGCGACTGGCAGGACGAGAACCTGATCTACCTCGTCGTCGACGGCCGGCCGCTGATCATGGACGATGCGACGGGCCGGCAGATCTACCGGGCGATGATGAAGCTCGGCGCCTTTCTCGGCTACGATCAGGCGCCCTGAAGCCCACGGGCATAGCCCGGCAGCGTCGTCACCCCATCGCCCGCGCCGATATCGAGCACCTCGTCGGCGGTCGCCGCGAGCAGCGCCCGGTCATGGCTGATCAGGACGAGGCCGAGCCCTTCGCTGGCGACGATCTCGGAGAGCAGGGCCATGGTCTCGCGCTGGACCAGCGGATCGAGCCGCGAGGTCGGCTCGTCCGCAACGATCAGCGCGGGTTTCAGCAGCAGGATGCGCGCCAGCGCCAGGCGCTGCGCCTCGCCTCCCGAGACCTCGCCGGGGCGCCTCCCGAGCAGCTTGCGGTCGAGCCTCAACCGCTCGAGCAGCGGCGGCAGCGCGTCATCGAGCGCGAGCCCCGGCACGACCTCGGCGAGATCGCCGAACTGGCGCGCGAAGCTGCGTCCGGGCAGAAAGACGCTCGCCGGGTCCTGATGGAGCTTCTGGTAGCGCTGGCGCAGGCGGCGCGCGCCGGCGCGATCGCGATAGGGCTCGACGCCCTGCCAGCTCACATGGCCCGCCGCCGGCGGCCGCAGGCCGAGCAGGATGTTGCCGAGCGTGGTCTTGCCGCAGCCGCTGCGGCCGGTCAGGCCGAGAATGCCGCCGGCCGGGACATGGATGTCGACGCCCGAGAAGAGCGGCGCGGCCCCGCTGAAGCCGAAGCCGAGACCATGGGCCGCGAGCACCGGCGCATCGAGATCGCAGCAGCGCAGGCAGGGCCGCCAGCCGGCCGGATCGGCCGCGAGCCAGGCCCGCGTATAGGGATGCTGCGGCGCGGCGAAGACGGACTCCGCCGGTCCCTGTTCCACGATCCGCCCGTCGCGCAACACGGCGAGGGTCCCGCCGAGCGCCCGGGCCAGCGCGACGTCATGGGTGATTACGAGCAGCGCGCGTCCGGCGCCTCCGAGCGCGGCCAGCAGCGAGGCGGATTGCGCGATGCGGGCGGCGTCGAGCCCCTTGGTCGGCTCATCGGCGACGACCAACGGCGCGCGCCCGACGAGAGCGGAGGCGACGAGGACGCGCTGGGCCATGCCTCCGGACAATTCGTCGGGGAAAGCGCGCCCGACGCGCGGCGGCAGGTCGACGGCGGCGAGCGCCTCCTGCGTGGTGAAGGCCGGCGCCGGGCGCGCGTCGGGCGAAGCGCGCAACTGCCCGGTGATCCGCATCGTCGGGTCGAGCGCGGCGCGTGGTTCCTGCGGCAGCAGCAGTGTCTCGCGTGACCAGAGCAGCCGCAGCAGCCCGGCCTGGCTGGCCTCGACCGGCGCATGCCCGTTGATGGCGATGCGGCCGCTGGCGGTGAAGCCCGCCGGCAGCAGGCCCATCACCGCCTGCGCGATCAGGCTCTTGCCGCTCCCTGTCTCGCCGATCAGGAGCAGCACGGAGCCACTGGCCAGCGTCAGGTCGATGTCTGAGACCAGAGCGGTACCGCTCCGGTCCCGGATCGTCAGTCCCGACAGGACCAGTGCGGGCGCGGTCATCACATCTCCTCCGGCAAAGCGGGCGGCTCGGCGAGGGCCTGGCCGAGCAGCGTGGCCCCGAGCACGGCAAGGAAGATCGCCAGGCAGGGCGCAGCCATCTGGACGGGAGCCTCCGCCAGATAGGGCAGGAGCTCGCTGATCATCGCGCCCCATTCGGGTGTCGGCGGCTGCAGGCCCAGCCCGAGGAAGCCGAGCGCGGAGATCGACATGATCGCGGCGCCGAGCCCCAGCGTCGCCAGCGTCACCGTCTGGCGCAGCACCGGCGGCAGGACATGCCGGCGCAGGATCGTCAGCGCCGGGAAACCGGCGAGGCGCGCCGCCTCGACATGGGGCTGCGCCAGCTCGCCGATGGCGATGGCACGCGCCATGCGCGCGAATTGCGGCCAGAGCGCGAGCTTGATGCCGATCAGCATGGGCAGGACGCCGCCGCCGAGGAAGCCGGAGATCAGCAGCGCCAGCAGGATACCGGGGAAGGCGAGCATCAGGTCGGCGAGGCGCATGATCGCGATGTCGGCCAAGCGGCCGGCATAGGCGGCGAGAAGGCCGAGCGCGAGGCCAACCCCCGTCGAAACCGCCACGCACAGCACGGCGATGCCGAGAGACCTCGATCCGCCATGCACCAGCCGCGCCGCGATGTCGCGGCCGAGATGATCGGTCCCGAGCCAATGCTTCGCGCTGGCGCCCTCCAGAGCGCTCAGAAGATCCTGGGCCGTGGGATCATGCTGCACCAGCCAGGGACCGACGAGCACCAGGGCTGCGACGACTCCCAGGATGGTCAGCGGAAAGACAAGCCGCCGCCGCGGCCGTTCGGAAGCCGGTAGCGCAAGGGAGAGCGTCATGCGGCGGCCACCTTGAGGCGTCGGGGATCGAGCCCGATGCAGGCGAGATCGGCGAGCAGATTCACGGCCGCATACATCGTCCCGATCACCAATCCCACGCCCATGATCATCGGCACGTCGCGCGCGATCAGGGCCTTGACCAGCACCTCGCCCAGGCCTGGATAGTTGAACAGCGTCTCGACGACGACGAAGCCGTCGACGACATAGGCGAATTGCAGGGCCGCGAAGGTGGCCACGGGGATCGCCGCGTTCCGCACGCCATGATGCAGGAAGGCGGAGCCAGCGCTGCGGCCGCGGATGCGCGCGAAGGTCATGTAGAAGGCGCTTCTGACCTCGACGACCGCATTGCGGATGATCCGCACCGAGAAGGCGGCCAGCCCCAAGGCCAGCGTCAGCGCCGGCAGCACCATATGTGCGCCGGTGCGGAAACCCGCCGGCGGCAGCCAGCGCAGCGTCAGAGCGAAGAGCGAGATCAGGCCGATGCCGACGAGAAAGCTCGGCATCGAGGCGAGCGCCACCGCCAGCGCATTGGTGGCCCGGTCGAGCCAGCCGCCGGGCCTGAAGCCGCAGGCGATGCCGAGCGGCAGCGCGATGGCGTAGGAGAGCAGCCAGCCCAGCGTGCCGAGCCCGAGCGTATGGCGGCCATGATAGGCGATTTCTTGCCAGACAGGCTTGCCCGTCACCAGCGAATGGCCGAGATCGCCCGCCGCGAGCCTCCCGAGCCAGGACACATACTGGACGGTGAGAGGGCGATCGAGCCCCTCCTCGCGGCGCACGCGTTACGTCGTCTCGGCTGTGACGCGCTCGCCGACGCGCGCCGCCGAGATCGCGAGTGCGGTGTCGCCCGGCAGCGCGTGGACGAAAGCGAAGCAGAGGCTGGCCAGCAGCCAGGCCGTCAGCACCGCCTGCAGCACGCGCGAACTGACGAGGGTGCCGAGCGTCCTCATGCCGCCCGGCCCGCCCATGACGAGATGCGACTCATTTCCACGCCATGCGCTCGATCAGATAGCGCATCTCGTAGGGGTCGATGCCGACGCCGCTCACTCGTTTCGACACGGCGACGTTGTGCTCGAACCAGGATACCGGGACACCGGGAGCCTCGTCGTGGATCAGGCGGATGATCTGGCCGCGCAGCTCGCTCTTCTTCGCCTCGTCGAAGCTCGCGATATAGGCGTCGGTGAGCGCCTTCATCCGGTCGCGCCCCTCCCAGCGCACCGTGCCCCAGGACGAACGTTCGCGGGTGAAGTCGGGGATGACCGTCGCGATCGGCTCGGGCACGTTGACATAGGTCCGGGCGACGAGCGTGAACTGCATCGTGCCGTCCTTGATCGCGGCGGGAACGCTTCCGCTCGCTCCGACCTCGATCGCCACATCCATGCCGATCTGCTTCAGTTGCGCCTGGATCGCGGCGGCCATGACCGGAAGCTCGGGGCGATTGGCGAGAGTCAGGAGCTTCGCCGCCAGTCGCACGCCGTCCTTGGAGCGGATCCCGTCGGGGCCGGCGGACCAGCCCGCCTCGTCGAGCAGCTTGCGCGCAGCAGCGGGGTCGAATGCGACTTTCGGCAAATCGGATCGGTGCCAGTTCGACAGGATCGGCGGCAGGAGCTGGCTCGCGCTCGAGTCGGGATGGCGCAGGATCGCGCGAGCGATGCCGTCGCGATCAATCCCCATCGCGATCGCCCGGCGCACGCGCATGTCCGAGAATTGCGGCAGGCCGCTGTCGAAGAACAAGGCGCGGATGCGCGGGATGGTGAGGCTGGAGACCTTGGTCTGCCCGGCCGCGTCGATGCGCGGGATCGCTGCCGGCGCCAGGGTATAGATGAGGTCGGCATCGCCGGCGATCGCGATATTGGCGCGGGTGTCGCCATTGACCACGGCCGTGTAACGCGCCTTCGCGATGGCGGGCTTGGCACGCGCATAACCCTCGAAGCGCTCCAGCTCCAGAGTCGTCTTGCCGTCGACCGAGACCAACTTGTAGGGGCCGGTGGCAACGATCTTGACCACCTTGCCATCGGGCCCATAGGCGGACGGCGCCAGCACGATCGAGGCGTAATCGCAGAGGAAAGCCGGCAGCACGCTGAAAGGCGTCTTCGTGCGGACGACGATCTCGTCGCCCTCGACCGTGATCGTGTCGAGCGGCACGGCCGAGAGGCTTTCACCCCGGAAGGACGTCTTCAGGCTGTCGGCGACGGCATCGGCCGTGACCGGGCTGCCGTCGTGGAAGGAGGCGCCCGCCCTGATTCTGAAGCGCCAGCTCAGCTTGTCCTCGGAGACACGCCAGCTCTCCGCGACTCCGCCGATGAGCTGCCCCTCCGGCTCCACCTGGACCAATGTCTCGCCGATCCCCATGCGGGCGAGGATGAAGCCCGTGTCGGTCGGATCGTTTGAGGTGTATTCCCAGGGCGCGACGACGCGCAGAACCGGCTCGCCCTGCTGGGCGGAGATCGGCTGGGAGGCCAAAGGCCAAGCGAGGGCGGTCGCGAGCAGCAGACGGCGCGTCAGGATGGTGATCGTCATGGTGGCTCTCCGGGAACCAGGCTTCAACGAGGTTTGCGGGCGGACAGGATGAAGGTGTCGTCATAGGTGGCGAGCAGGCGCAGTCGCTCGCTCCAGGTGGCGGAGGCGAATTGCCGGCGCTTGATGCCCGTCAAAGGGCCGGTGCGGATATCGGCGAAACCCGCCGCCTGCAGCATCGCCTGCAGGGCGGGGGCCTTCAGCCCGTCGCGGAAGAAGACGCCGCGCATGATCCGCTGATGGGCCTGCTCGTCCCAGAGGCGCGGCGCGCCGGTCAGGCGATCCAGCCATTGCGAAAGGCGCTGGAGCAGCCTTGCGCGCCGCGAGCGGTTGACCCAGTCGCCATCGATCACGACCACGGCCCCGCCGGGCTTCAGCACGCGCAGCCAGTCGGCCAGCGCGGCCTGCGGATCGAGCAGGGTCCAGACCAGATGGCGGCAGATCACCAGATCGTAGCGGGCGTCGGGCATCATCGTGTTCTCGGCATCGCCGAGATGAAAGCGCACGGCGGAGCCACGATGTTTCGCCTTCGCCCGCTCGATCATCGGCTCGCAGAGATCGATGGCATCGACGCTGCAGCCGAAGCCCAGCAGCACCCGCGTGACCTCGCCCGTGCCGGAGGCGAGTTCGAGCACACGGTCGCCGGGGCCGATCGGCGCATGGCACGCGATCAGCCGCGACCAGCCGTCGAACTCGCCGCGCGAGCGGATCTTGTGGCCGTAGGAGAGATCGAAGGTCTCGGCGCGCTTCGACCAATAGGCGCGGATTTCGTCCTTGAGGCCGAAATTCGAACCCGCTTGCGCGGCGTCTAGGGTTGTTTCCTGCAGCATCCGTCACCGGGCTCCCGCGAGCGGGGAGCGGTCGGTGCTGTGGCGCCGTTGCGTTCCGGACGCGCGACAAGCCCGCGCGGGAGAGCGACCGTCATCAGAGCTCCTTCCGGGGCACCCCGCCCGGTCGATTGGCTTCACGACGTCGGCAGGTCTCCTGGCTCGCGGGTCGATGCTGCGTCCGGCCTTCCCGGGCGAACCCAGTGGCATGATCGAACGTCGCTCGCCGCTGACAGTTGCGGGGGCAGCTCCGGATTTGCGCCCTGACGGGCGCGCACCGGATTCCCTTTTGATCCCTCTCGGGAACCGACGCGGCGAAAAGAGCATGCCGGATGCTGCGCCGCAAGACAGAATGTCGCAGGCGGTCGCGAGCGCGGCGCAGCGCCCGGTCTTTTCGAGATCGCGCATGGCTTACGCGGCCTGCCGGTCCCAGGCCGGGAAGGGATCCTCGAGCGCGAGGAGGGACTGCGTCATGCCGGTTGCAGCGCTGCCGGTAAGGCAGGCGTCGAGCATCGCGCGGATGGCCGCCTCGTCCATCGCCTGCGTGCCGATGAAGACCAGTTCCTGGCGCCGGTCGCCCCAGGTCGGCGACCAGTGCCTGCGCATCAGCGAGACGAATTCCTCCGAGCGCGGCCAGCGCTCCTTGGGCACCGCCGCCCACCAGCTGCCCATGCCCTCGGTGCGGGTGATGCGGCCGGCGAGCGAATACTCCCCCACCCAGCGCGGCCGCGTCGCCAGCCAGAAATGGCCCTTGGCGCGGATCACACCTGGCAGGCGTTGCTCTAGGAGATCGTAGAGCTTGCGCGGGTGAAACGGGCGGCGGGCCCGGTAGACGAAGGAGCGGATGCCGTATTCCTCCGTCTCCGGGACGTGATCCTTGAAGCCGAACAGTTCCTTGTGCCAGAGCGGATGCTCCTGCGAGCGTTCCTCGCTGTAGAGCCTGGTGTCGAGCACGGCGGCCAGCGGCACGCGGCCGAAATCGGCCTCGACGATCCGGGCATCGCCGTTCAATCCGCGTACGACCTGCCGCACCTTCTCGCGCTGCTCGGGCGTGGCCTCGCCGATCTTGTTGATGACGACCACGTCGGCGAACTCGATCTGCTCGACCAGGAGATCGACCAGCGTGCGGCCATCGCCCTCGCCCGCCGTCTCGCCGCGGTCGGCCAGGAAGTCGCGGCTGTCGTAATCGGCCAACAGGTTGAGCGCGTCGACGACGGTGACCATCGTGTCGAGCCGCGCGACATCGTCCAGCGACTGGTCGTCCTCGTCGCGGAAGGAGAAGGTCGCCGCGATCGGCAAGGGCTCGGCGATGCCCGTGCCCTCGATCAGCAGGTAGTCGAAGCGCTTCTCGGCGGCGAGCCGGCGCACCTCGCTCAGCAGATCGTCGCGCAGCGTGCAGCAGATGCAGCCATTGCTCATCTCGACGAGCTTCTCTTCGGTCTGCGACAGCCCTGCCCCGCCCTCGCGCACCAGGTCGGCGTCGATATTGACCTCGCTCATGTCGTTGACGATCACCGCGACGCGCTTGCCCTCGCGGTTGTTGAGAATGTGGTTCAGCAGGGTCGTCTTGCCGGCGCCGAGGAAGCCGGACAGCACGGTCACGGGCAGGCGGCGGTCGATGAACAGGGCCTCGGTCATGGCGGGCAGTCCCAGGAGTGATCGTCAAATTTTGTTACAGTATAACATTACTCGATTGTCAACGGCCCCGGTGGACAAGCCGCCGCAGCCCCGCCTCTTTGACAGACGCCGCCCCGGTGCTAGGAAGCGAGCCGGGAGACCCGTCCTTGTCCGCATTCCGCCAGAGCGCAGCATCTCGCCGTTGGGTCGCGATCATCGCGGCCTATCTGCTCGTGCTGCAGGCGTTGTTCACCGGGCTGGCCTCCGGCGCCCATGCCGCGAGCACGAGCCTCGACCGGTCGCTGGCTCTGGCGCTCTGTGCGCCGGGCGAAATGCCGGCACCCTCGGCGTCCGACCAGGGCGCAGCCCAGCATGACCGGACCAGCTGCTGCGTGATCGGCTGTGCCCTCACGGGCGGCGGCCTGCCCGCGCCGGCCGCGAGTTTCCTGCCGGTCATCCACCGCCCCGTCGATCTCGTGGCCTTCGCGCGCCATCTCGACGCACCGCAGGGCTATGTCGCCGGCCGTTCGCCGGCCAATCCACGCGCGCCGCCGTCCGTGGCCTGATTTCGCCCGCGCGCATCCGCCAGGATGCCCGCTGGCCTTCATGCCCCCGGACCAAGGCCGGCGCAGGCTGATCCCCCGCGATCATGACCTGCAGCCGTGCCGAGCAGCACGGACACCCTCCATGCCCCTCCATCCGCTGACGCGCCTGTGTGCGTGTTTCGCGACGGGTCTGCTGATCGCGGCCGTCGCGCTGATCGCGGTCGATCGCGCCGTTCCGCTCGAACCGGCGCTCAAGGTCGCCTGGCTCTGGCTCGGCGGCAACGCCGCGATCGTGTTGTCACACATCCTGCCCGTGCTGCTGCGCGGCTGATCCGCAACGGCGCCCCCCCCGCCGCTGCCTCGTCTTTCCCACTGCCATCGTACGGCCCTCCGGGGCCTCGTCACCCAAAGGACAGTCCCATGTCGATCCGCACAGTTCTTGCCACCCTCGCCGCGCTCATCGCCGGCCCCGCCATCGCCCATGTCACGCTGGAAACGCAGACAGCGCCCGTCGGCTCGACCTACAAGGCCGTGGCGCGCGTGCCCCATGGCTGCAAGGGTGCCGCCACCATCAAGGTCCGCGTGCAGATTCCGGAAGGAGTGATCGCAATCAAGCCGATGCCGAAGGCCGGCTGGACGCTGGAGACCGTCAAGGGCGCGTACGCGAAATCCTATGACTACTACGGCACGCCGACCTCCGAAGGCGTCAAGGAAGTGGTCTGGAGCGGCGGCAAGCTGCTCGACGAGCATTATGACGAGTTCGTTTTCCGCGGTTACCTGACGACCGACCTCAAGCCCGACACGATGCTTTACATTCCGGTCGTGCAGGAATGCGAGGGCGGTAGCGTCGAGCGCTGGATCGAGATCCCCGCCGCCGGCAAGGTCTCCGACGACTACAAGTTCCCGGCTCCGGGCTTGAAGCTCGCCCCCAAGAAGTGAACCGAACCCCGCGACCGGGCCTTCGGGCCCGGCCGCCAGGAACCGTCATGGCCGCTCGCCTGCGTCTCTTCCTCGTCCTGATCGGACTGCTTGCCGCTGCCCTCGCCCCGGCGAGCGGCGCGTTCGCGCATGCGGCACTGAACGGCGCGAGCCCGGCGGATGGCAGCGTGCTTCCTTCAGCCCCGTCCGAACTGACGCTGACCTTTAGCGAGCCGGTGTCGCCGCTGGCGCTGCGGCTGATCGGACCTGACGGGCAGGCGAGGCCGCTCGATCGTTACCAGCTCCGCGACCAGACGCTCGTTATCTCCGCGCCAAGGGCGCTCGGGGCGGGCACGCATGTTCTGAGCTGGCGTGTGGTTTCGGCGGATGGCCACCCCGTCGGCGGTTCGGTCCTGTTCTCGATCGGCGCGCCGAGCGCGACGGCGCCGATCGCGGAGACGCAGGCCGACGTCACCGTGCGGGCCCTGCTCTGGGCCAGCCGCATCGCCCTTTATCTCGGGCTGTTCATCGGGTGCGGCGGCGCTGCCTTTGCGGTCTGGGTCAGTCCGCTTCCGCCTACGGCGCGGAGCGGCATCTCCGCCGCCCTGTTGCTAGGCCTGGCTGCGTTGCCGACATCGCTCGGCGCCCAGGGGCTCGATGCGCTGGGGGCGGATCTAGGCGCGCTCCTCCAGCCAGCCGTCTGGCGCGCCGCCCTCGAAACCACTCTGGCATCGATGCTCGCGATCGCCGCCGTCGCGCTGGCGACCGGGTTCCTGGCGCTGCGGTCGGCAGGGCTGGCAGGGCGCATCGCCGGCCTCTTAGGCGCCGGCCTTGCGGGTCTCGCCCTGGCGTCGAGCGGCCATGCCAGCGCCGCCAGCCCGCAGGCGCTGATGCGGCCGGCGGTGTTCCTGCACGCGGCCGGCGTCGCGCTCTGGGCCGGCGCCCTGCTGCCGCTGGCCAAAGCCCTGAACAAGCCCGACGCAGCCGCGACGCTGCGGCGCTTTTCCTCGCGCATCCCCGCCATCGTCGCGGTGTTCCTCGGCAGCGGACTCGTGCTCGCGGTGGTGCAGGTCGAACGGCCCGCCGGGCTGATCGAGACGAGTTATGGCCGCGTTCTGCTGGCCAAGCTCGGGTTGGTCGCGCTTGTAATGGGGCTCGCCGCATTCAACCGCTGGCGGCTGACGTCGCAGGTCAAGGCGGGACGGCTTTCCGCTCGTCGCGTCATGGCGCGCATCGTCACCGTGGAACTCGCCCTGATGCTTGCGATCTTCGGCACGGCGGCGCTCTGGCGCTTCACCCCGCCGCCGCGGGCGCTCGCCATCGCGGCCGCCCAGCCGGCGACCATCCATATCCACACGCTTACCGCGATGGCCGACGTTACCCTGACGCCGGGTCGCGCCGGCCCCGTCGCCATCGCGATCGTGCTGATGAACGGCGAATTCGGACCGCTGCCGGCGAAGGAACTCTCGCTCTCCTTCGCCAACGCAGCCGCCGGCATCGAGGCGATCGAGCGCCCAGCGATTCGCGGCAACGATGGTGTCTGGCGGATCGAGGGGCTCAGCCTGCCGCGCCCCGGCCGCTGGAGCGTCGAGCTCGCCATCCTGATCTCGGACTTCGAGATGATCCGCCTCACCGAAACGGTCGAGATCCGGCCTTAAAACTGCCCGCAACCAACGGAGAAATACGATGAACAAGCCTGTCCACTATCTCGCCGCCGCGATGCTGACGCTCACCAGCGTGGTGGCACTCGCGCATGACTACACGCTCGGCTCGCTCAAGATCGACCATCCCTGGACGCGGGCGACGCCCGGCGGCGCCAAGGTCGCCGGCGGCTATCTCACCGTCCAGAACAACGGCAGTGCGCCCGACCGCCTGATCGGCGGTTCGTCCGAGATCGCCGGCCGCGTCGAGATCCACGAGATGGCGGTGAAGGACGGCATCATGACGATGCGGCCGCTGGACAAGGGCCTGGAGGTCAAGCCCGGCGAGAAGGCCGAGCTGAAGCCCGGCGGCTACCACATCATGTTCATGGAGCTGAAGCGCCCGCTCAAGGAGGGCGAGCGCGTCAAGGGCACGCTGCAGTTCGAGAAGGCCGGCACGGTCGCGGTCGAATTCGCCGTCCAGGGCGTCGGTGCCCGGGACACCGGCCACACCGGCCACAAGCACTAAACGGCGGAGCGCGACCCGTCATGCATCTCTCGTTCAAATCGGTTCTGGCCGGCGCGGCGCTGCTGGCCTCCTCGCTTGCCGCGCTCGCCGCCCCCACCGAGATCACCGACGCGCTCGGCCGCAAGGTCACGGTCGACCTGCCGGCCAAGCGCCTCGTGGTGAACTTCAATTTCGAAGAGTTCACCGCCGTCGGCGGCGTCGAGGCCTGGCAGAAGGTCGTCGGCATCTCGCGCGGGCCCTGGGAAGGCTGGCGGCCCCTGATCTTCAACCGCTACAAGGCGGTGATCCCCAATCTGGCCGCGATGCCGGATGTCGGCTTCACCGAGGACAACAGCCTCAGCGCCGAGAAGATCATCGGACTCAAGCCGGACGTGCTGCTGATGTCCGAATGGGGCTACAAGGCCGCCAAGCCCCAGATGGACCAGATCGAGGGTGCCGGCATCCCGATCGTGGTCATCGACTACAACGCCCAGCTGCTCGAGCGGCACCTCGCCTCGACCCGGGCGCTCGGCAAGGTCACCGGCCAGGAGGCGCGGGCCGAGGAGTTGGCGACGCTCTACCAGAGCCGGTACGAGGACGTGCTCGCCCGCGTCGCAAAGGCCAAGGCGGCCGGCGCCCCGACCAAGAAGGTCTATGTCGAGCTCGGCCAGGCCGGGGCCGAGACGATCGGCAACACCTACAACAACACGATGTGGGGCAAGATCATCACCACGCTGGGCGCGGAGAACATCGCCACCGGCAAGATTCCCGGGCCCTGGGGACCGCTCAATGCGGAAGCCGTGATCGCCGAGAACCCGGACCTGATCCTCATGGCGTCGTCCTCCTGGGTGAACCGGCCCAAGGCGGTACGCACCGGCTACGACATTCCCGAGAGTGAAACCCGCGCCAGCCTGCTTCCCTATGCACAACGCCCCGGCTGGACCGATCTCAAGGCGATCAAGGCAGGCGACATCAACGCCATCGAGCACGGACTCGCCCGCACGCTCTACGACTTCGTGGCGATGCAATACATCGGCAAGCGGCTCTATCCGGAGGCTTTCGCCGACGTCGATCCGGCGGCGTCCTTCAAGGCCTATCACGCGAAATACCTGCCCGTTTCCTATGGCGGCACCTGGATGCTGCCGCTGAAGCCCTGATCCGCAGAACCGAGACGAGGCTTCTCATGTCCGCGCCATCCGCCCAACTGACCCGCCGCGCCGCGCTGGCTTTGCCGCTCGTCGCCACACTGCCCCGGCCCGCGCAGGCGGCGATCAGCATCACCGACGCTATCGGCCGCAAGATCGACTTGGCCAAACCCGCCGAGCGCGTCGTGATCGCCTTCTATCTGGAGGAGTTCACGGCGATCGGCGGCGCGGCCGGCTGGGAGCGCGTCGTCGGCTTCCGCAAGCATCAATGGGCGGTCAACCGCGCCAAGACCTATGAGCGCTTCGTCGCGGCGATCCCGCGCCTCGCCGCGCTGCCCGATGTCGGGCTGGGCGAGAACGAGGTGCTGGTGCCGGAGAAGGTGCTCGCGCTGCGGCCCGACCTCGTGATCGTGCCGCCCTGGGCGATGACGGGAGCGAGCGCGGTTACGGCCGCGATCGAAGCGGCGGGCATTCCCATCCTCGTCGCCGACTACAATTCGCAGAGCCTCGAGAAGCACATCGCCAGCACCATCGCGATCGGGCAGGCGATCGGCGCCGAGGCGCGGGCGCGGGAACTGGCCTCGCTCTACGAGACGCAGATCGCCGACATCCGCCGTCGGGCTGCCCTGGCCCAGGGGCCCAAGCCCAAGGTCTATATCGAGATCGGCTGGCTCGGCGCCGGCGAGTTCGGCAGCACCTACAAGAACACGATGTGGGGCCGCATGCTCGACACGATCGGCGCCGACAACATTGCCAATGCGGCGCTGGCGCAGCCGGCCGGTTTCGTGCCGATCGCGCCCGAGAAGGTGCTGGCCGCGGCGCCGGAGCACATTTTCATCACCGGCTCGTCCTGGGCCAACCGGCCGCATGCGGTGCGCCTCGGCTACGATGTCGATCCCGAGACGGCGCGCGCCAGCTTGCGGCCCTATCTTGGTCGCCCCGGATGGGACGCGCTGCCCGCGGCCAGAACCGGGAACGTCTACACGGTCGAGCATTCGCTGGTGCGCTCGCTGACCGACTGGATCTCGCTTCAGTTCATCGCCAAGCAGATCTATCCGGAGCCCTTCGCCGATATCGACCCGGTCGCCTCGCTACGGGCGTTCCACGAGCGCTTCTTGCCCATCCCGTTCGAGGGCACCTGGATGTTGCGGTTATGAGCGCCATGCTGAACGAGGGGTCCGGGGGCGCATCGTCGCTGACCGCGACCTATGCCGCGATGGGCACGCGCCGCGTGGCGGTGCTCGCCATCGGCTGCGTCGCCATTCTGGTCAGCCTCGTGCTCGACGTTGCGACGGGGCCGGCCTTCCTGCCGGTCGGCGCCGTGGCGAAGTCGGTGTTCGGGCTGGCGCAGGACAGCACGGTCGATGCCATCATCTGGTCGATCCGCCTGCCGATCGCCTTCGTCGCGCTCGTGGTGGGGGCGGCGCTGGGTCTGTCCGGCGCGATCATGCAGACGATCCTGAACAACCCGCTGGCGTCGAGCTACACGCTCGGCGTCTCGGCCGGGGCCGGCTTCGGGGCGGCGCTGGTCATCGTGCTCGGCGTCGCCATGCCGGTGCCCGAGGCCTGGGGCATCCCGCTGATGGCCTTCCTCTTCGCGGCCATCGCCTGCGCAGGGGTCTACGGCATCGGCCAGGCGCGGGATTCCTCGCCCGAGATGCTGGTGCTGGCGGGCATCGCGCTGCTCTTCCTCTTCCAGGCGCTGCTGGCGCTCCTGCAGTTCGTCGCCTCGCCCGAGGCGCTGCAGCAGATCGTGTTCTGGCTGTTCGGCTCGCTGCAGAAGGCGAGCTGGAGCAAGCTCTGGATCATCACGATCGTGCTGGCGGCCTGCATCCCCGTCCTCATGATCGATGTCTGGAGGCTCACCGCGCTGAAGCTCGGCGACGAGCGGGCGCGGGGGCTGGGCGTCGATGTCCGGCGGCTGCGGCTGCGCTCCTTCGTGCTGATCTCGGCCCTGACCGGGGTCGCCGTCGCCTTCGTCGGGACGATCGGCTTCGTCGGGCTGGTCGCCCCGCATATCGCGCGGATGCTGGTCGGCGAGGACCAGCGCAGCTTCCTGCCGGCCTCGGCGCTCTATGGGGCGCTGCTGCTCTCGCTGGCGTCGATCGCCAGCAAGACGGTTCTGCCCGGCGCGATCGTGCCGATCGGCATCGTGACCTCGCTGATCGGCGTGCCCTTCTTCGTCTGGCTGATCCTGCGCAACCGGAGGGCCTTCTGGTGAAGCTGACCGTCGAAGGGCTGAGCGTCCGCTATGGCACGACACAGGCGATCGAGGCGCTGGACGTCGCGGCCCATCCCGGTGAGGTGCTCGCCGTCATCGGCCCCAACGGCTCGGGCAAGTCCTCGCTGGTCAAGGCCGTCGCCGGGCTGGTGAAGCATGACGGCGTGATCAGGTTCGACGGCTCGCCGGTCAGGCCGGAGCGGATCGGCTACATGCCGCAGGACATCGGCGCGCGCGCCGCGCTGACCGTGCTGGAGGCCGTGCTGCTCGGGCGTCTCGGACGGCTGGGCCTGCGGGTGCGGCCCGACGATCTCGCCGCGGTCGAGGCGGTTCTGGGCGAACTCGACCTGATGCCGCTCGCCTCGCGCTATCTCGGCGAGCTCAGCGGCGGCCAGCGCCAGCTCGTCTTCCTGGCTCAGGCACTGGCCTCGGAACCTTCGCTGCTGCTGCTCGACGAGCCGATCAGCGCGCTCGACATCCGCCACCAGCTCGAGGTGATGGAGATCGTGCTGCGCATGACCCGCGCGCGGTCCCTGACCACGCTCGTCATCCTGCACGATCTCAACATTGCCGCACGCTTCGCCGACGCGGTCATGGTCATGCGCCAGGGCCGGCTGGTGTGCTGCGGCAAGCCGGAGGGGGTGATCGATGCAGCCATGGTCGCCTCGGTCTTCGGCGTCGAGGCGAGTCTGTCCATCGATCCGCAGGGGCGCCTGATCGTCACGCCGCTGCGGGCGCTCGCGGCGGCCTGAGGCTGCCGCAAGCGCCGGACCGTCTCACCGGAAGGGCGGGCTGTATTGCAGGCCGCCTTGCGTCCAGAGCGCGTTGGGGCCACGGGCGAGCTTCAGCCGTGACTGGCTGCCGAGATAGCGGTCGAAGGATTCGCCGTAATTGCCGACGGTCGCGATGATGCGCACGACCCAGTCATTGGTCACGCCCATCGCCTCGCCGAACTTGCCGTCCAGACCGAGGAAACGCCGGATTTCGGGATTGGCCGATTTGGTCATCTCGCGGACATTGGCCTGGGTGACCCCCAGTTCCTCGGCATTGACCAGCGCCGCGACTGTCCAGCGCACGAGATTGAACCAGCCCTCGTCGCCGGTGCGGACCCAGGGACCGAGCGGCTCCTTGGAGATCACCTCCGGCAGAACCACATGCCCGTCGGGGTCCTGCAGCTTGAGCTTCACCGCGGCCAGTGCAGAGACGTCCGTGGTGTAGGCATCGCAGCGGCCGGCCTCATAGGCCTTCAGCGCCTCCTCCGAGGTCGAGAAGGCGGCGGGCTCGTATTTCATGCCGAGCTTGCGGAAATAGTCGGCGAGGTTGAGTTCGCTGGTCGTGCCCTGCGCCACGCAGATCGAGGCGCCGTCGAGCTTGGTGGCGCTGGCGACGCCGAGCGTCTTCGCCACCATGAAGCCCTGGCCGTCATAGTAGTTCACCGCCGTGAAGGTGACGCCCTGGCCGAGATTGCGCGACAGGGTCCAGGTCGTGGTGCGCGGGAGAACGTCGATCTCGCCGCCCTGCAGCGCGATCAGCCGGTCCTTCGAGGTCAGCGGCACGAACTTCGCCCTGTCGGGGTCGTTGAAGATCGCGACCGCCAGCGCCCGGCAGATGTCGATGTCGAAGCCGTTCCAGCGCCCCGCCGCATCCTGGATCGAGAAGCCGGCGACGCCAGGGCTGGTGCCGCAGATGATGTGGCCGCGCTCCCTGATCTTGGCGAGCGTCGGGCCCGTCTGGGCTGAGGCCGGCAGGGTGGCGGCCGCCAGCGCGGCCAGGCCGAGAATCCAGTGCTTCATCGTCTGTCCCCTTGTCGTTGTCGGTCGAAATCGGGCGCAGCTCTCCCCGCGCGGCGAATGCGTGTCCGCCGCATCGTCGATCCGGAATGTCGTCTTCTCGCTCGTCTGACGGCCGCGGGCCCGTGCCCGTCAGGCCGCCGCGGCTCCGGCCCTGCCCTCCAGCGCGACGAGCAGCGCGTCGAGGTCGTTCCAGAGATCGTCCTCGTCCTCAAGGCCGATGCTGATGCGCAGCACCGGGCCTTCCTTCGTCCAGGGCACGACGCTGCGGTCGCCCTTCACCGCCATCGGCGCGATCAGGCTGCGCGTGCCGCCCCAGGAGGCGCCGATGGCGAAGACCTTGAGCGCCGTCAGCGCGGCTTCCAGCACGTCGTCGGCCACCGGCTTCAGCAGGAGGCTGAAGACGCCCGAGGAGCGGCCCATGTCGCGCTTCCAGTGTTCATGACCGGGGCAGGAGGGCAGCGCCGGGTGCAGGACGGTCTCCACCGCCGGCGAATGCGCGAGGCGCTTGGCGAAGTCCTCGGAGACCCGGCCCATATGGGCGACGCGAAGCCCCATGGTCTCGATGCCGCGCAGCGCCAGCTGACATTCGTCCGGCGAGATGCCGACGCCGAAGCCCCGCAGGAGTTCCTTGAGCTTCTGGCGGAGCGCCATGTCGGACACAGTGATCGAGCCGAGCAGCAGGTCGGAATGGCCGCCGACATATTTGGTCAGCGCCTCGCAGGCGAAATCGGCGCCATGAGCCAGCGGCTTGAAGATCAGCGGCGTCGCCCAGGTGTTGTCGCAGCCGACGAGGCAGCCCTTGGCCTTGGCGGCCGTCACGATGGCGGGCACGTCCTGCACCTCCATCGTACCGGAGCCCGGCGACTCGACCCAGACCAGCTTCGTCGTCTCGTCGATCAGATCGGCGATGCCGGCCCCGATCAGCGGATCGTAGACGCCGTAATCGATGCCGCGCGGCTTCAGGTAATCCTCGCAGAAGCTGCGCACCGGCGGGTAGACATGGTCGGGAATGAGCACCCTGTCGCCGGGCATCAGCACAGCAAGCATGACCATCGTCACGGCTGCCTGGCCCGAGGGCACCAGCACGGTCCGGACCCCGCCATGCAGTGCGTTGAGCTGCGCCTCCAGCGTGCGCGTCGTCGGCGTGCCGTGCAGCCCGTAGGTGTAGCCGTCGAAGCCGCGATATTTGCGCGCCGCGAAGCTCGCGGCGTCCTTGTAGACGATGGTCGAGGCGCGGTGCGTCGGCACGGCCAGCGAGGCATAGCCCTCCTCGTTGACGGCCGGGTGGTGAACGCAGCGGGTCAGGTCGTGCATGGAAATCCCTCTCTGGACCCATGCGTAAGCCATCGCCCCATCGCCGCAATCAGGCGATGGGCATAAGACGATGCCTGGATGTTATGCCTTAAGCCGCCGAGACGGGCAGCTCAACGCTCGGCCATCAGACAGTCGATGAAATCCCGCACCAGCTGCGATTTCGGCCGGTCGGCCGGCAGCAGCAGAACGCTCTTGCTGTGCACCGCGGGTTCGAAAGGCCGCAGCACGATCCGCGATTGATCGAAGCCCGCGATCGCATAGGGGCTGACAAGGCCGACGCCGACCCCTTCGGAGATCAGCGCGAAGACGGTGGCGGCGTAGATCGTCTCGACGACGATGCGCGGCGGCGCAGCGCCGGCCTCCGCGATGGCGAGGTCGAGCCGTTGGCGCGCCCGGTCTTCCGGCACATAGGCGACGAAATCGAGCCCGGCGAGATCATGCGGCGTCACCAGGCTGCGCTCGGCGAGCGGATGGCCGAGCGGGATCGCGCAGAGCGCGCGGGGCGACACGAAGGGCTGGTGGACGAGGCCGCTGACATCGACCTCGTCGGCGGCGAGGCCGAGATCGAACTCGCCGGACACGACGCCGTTGCGGACATCGCGCGAGGGCAGCACCATCAGCGTGACCGCCGTGTCGGGGCGCCGGTCGCGGAAGCGCCTGACGGCTCGCGGCACGAGCGAGGAGCCCAGCGCCGAGAGCGAGGCAACCCGGATCTGGCCGGCGCCGTGGTCGCGGATGCGGGCGGCGGCGGAGCGGATCTTGTCCATACCGCGAAAGGCGGCCTGGACCTCGTCATAGAGCAGGCGGCCCTCCGGCGTCGGCACGATGCGGTTGCGCACGCGATCGAACAGCAGGAAGCCGACCGAGGCTTCGAGATCGGCGATGGTGCGGCTGACGCCGGGCTGGGTAACGCCGAGCAATTCGGCCGCGCGCGAGATCGTGCCGGCCTTCATGACGGCGACGAAGATCTCGATCTGGCGGCTGTTCACGGCACGGCTCCGTCGGTCCCGCACGCGCGGTTCGCTCCACGCAAACCACAGGCGGCGGCGAGCGGCAAATGCGGGATGGCCACCGTCACGAGACGGTCATGGAGCGGGCTGTATCTGCGGTGTCATGACGGTGTTTCCGCAGCCCGCTTCCGATCCTCGCCAGGCTGGCGCCCGCGACCCGCTGCTCGAGCTGCGGGATTTCGGCGTCTCCTTCCCCGGTCGCGACGGGCCGGTCGACGTCGTGCGCGGCATCGACCTGACGCTGTTCCACGGAGAGGCGCTCGGCATCGTCGGCGAATCCGGCTGCGGCAAGAGCGTGACCTGGCTCGCGGCGCTGCGCCTGCTCGGCCGGGGCGTCGCCACACGGGGCGCGGTGCGGCTGCAGGGCACCGATCTCACCTGTCTCGGCGAGCGAGAGATCGCCCGCATCCGCGGCGGTCGGATCGGCCTGATCTTCCAGGACCCGACCAGTTCGCTCAACCCGGTGCAGCGGATCGGGACCCAGCTCGGCGAGGTGCTGGCGCTGCATCGCGGTCTGCGCGGAGCTGCCGCCCGCGCCGAGGCGCTGCGGCTGCTCGACCGTGTCGGCATCGCCGACGCGCCGCGCCGGCTGGGGCAGTATCCCCATGAATTCTCCGGCGGCATGAACCAGCGCGTGATGATCGCGCTCGCCCTCGCCGGGCAGCCCGAAGTGCTGGTCGCGGACGAGCCAACGACTGCGCTCGACGCGACCATCCAGGCCCAGATCCTCGACCTGATCCGCGACATTCGCGCCGAGACGGGCATGGGGCTTGTGCTGATCTCGCATGATCTCGGCGTGGTCGCCGATCTCTGCGACCGGGTGGCCGTGATGTATGCCGGCCGCATCGTCGAGACGGCGCCGACGGCCGAATTGTTGGCCCGGCCGCGTCACCCCTATGCGCGCGGGCTGCTCGCGGCGCTGCCGACGCTGACCGGCCCGCGCCGGCGCCTGACACCAATCCCCGGCACCGTGCCTTCGCCGGAGGCCATGCCGGAAGGCTGCGCCTTCGCGCCGCGTTGTCCGATCGCGGCGGAGGCCTGCCACAGCGAGGTGCCGGCGCTGACCTATGCCGGGCAGGACCGCCGGGCGGCCTGCCTGCGGCTGGCCGAAACGGCGCTGACCGACGCGGCGCTCCCGCCACCCGCCATGTCCGCCCTGGCCGAGGCCCTGTCATGAGCGCGCTGCTGGACGTCCGTGATCTGGCCCGCCAATACCCGGTGGCGCTCGCGGGCGGCCGTCGCCGGCTGCTGCATGCGGTGGACGGGGTCAGCTTCTCGCTCATGGCCGGGCGCACGCTCGGCATCGTCGGCGAGTCGGGCTGCGGCAAGTCGACCACCGCGAAGCTCGTTCTCGGCCTGCTGCCGGCGACGCGCGGGACGATCCGCTTCGAGGGTGGGCCCGTCGGTGCGCAGCGCGACCGGGCCTGGCGGGCGCTGCGGCAGCGCATGCAGATGGTGCCTCAGGACCCGCTCGCCGCGCTCGACCGCCGCCTGCCCGTCGGCGAGCAGGTCGTCGAGCCGCTGGCGATCCATGCGCTGGAGGCGAATGCCGAAGCCCGTCGCGAAAAGGCGCTGGCACTGTTCGAGGCGGTGGGGCTGCGCCGCGACCTGTTCGCGCGCTATCCACACGAGTTGTCCGGCGGGCAGCGGCAGCGGGTGGTCCTTGCCCGCGCCCTGGTGCTGAATCCGGGCCTGCTGGTCTGCGACGAGCCGATCTCCGCGCTCGACCTCTCGGTCGCAGCGCAGGTCATCAACCTGCTGCAGGACCTTCAGGCCCGTTTCGGCACGGCCTATCTCTTCATCAGCCATGATCTCAAGGTCGTGCGGCAGATCGCGGACGAGGTCGCGGTGATGTATCTCGGCCGGATCGTCGAGCAGGGCCCACCCGAGGCGCTGTTCCATGCCCCGGCTCATCCCTACACCCAGGCGCTCGTCTCGGCGGTGCCGACGGCGTTGCGCGGGACGCGCGAGCGCATCATCCTCCAGGGCGACCCGCCGAATCCGGTCGACCGGCCGGCCGGCTGCGCCTTCCATCCGCGTTGCCCGCGCGCCGTCGCCCGCTGCCGGGAGGAGCAACCCGCCCTGCGCCCGAGCGCCGACGGCCGGCTCGCCGCCTGCCATCTCGTTCCCCCCGCGCCCGCCGTCGCGGCGGCCGCCTGACCGCCTCGTCTCCTCTCCCCGCCGGAAGCCTCTGCCCATGAACCCGCACGATACTCTTCCCGCCGACCGAGTCGTCGTCGCGGTCTTCGACGGTCTTCGTCCCGACATGCTGAGCCCCGAGGTGACGCCGAACCTGCTGCGGCTGGCCGCGCGCGGCACCTGGTTCCGCCGGGCACGCAGCGTCTTCCCCTCCGTGACCCGTGTCGCCACCACCTCGATCGCCACAGGCGCCCCGCCCGGCGTCCACGGCATCGTCGGCAACGCATTCCACCATCGCGAGGCGATTCCGGAGCGGATCTTCGACACCAGCGACGCCGCGATGCTGCACCGTGCGGAGGCCCATCACGACGGCCGGCTGGTCGATGTCGAGACCCTGGGCGACCGGCTGGCGCAGGCCGGCAAGCGGCTCGCCGTCGTCCATGTCGGCTCGCCGGGTTCGGCGCACTTCATCAATCCCCGTGCCCGCGCCAACGGCCACTGGACGTTTTCCGTCCATGGCACGGGCGCAACCCAGACGCCGGAAGCGGTCGAGCAGGCGCTCGCCCTTCTCGGCCCGCTGCCGCCGCGGGAGATGCCCCGGATTTCCGAACTCGCCTATGGCGGCCGGCTGATGAGCGAGCATGTGCTGCCCGTGCTGGCGCCCGATGTCGCGCTGATCTGGTTCAACGAGCCCGACACCACTTTCCATTACCGCGGCCTCGGATCCCCCGAGGCGAAGGCCGGGCTGAAGGAGGCCGATCGTGCCTTCGGGACCATCCTCGACTGGGTGGAGGCGCAGCCGGAAGCTGAGCGCATCGCGGTGATCGCCGCCTCCGACCACGGTCAGATCTCGACCGGCTCGGTCGAGCCCCTGTTCGACGCCGCTGTCGCGGCCGGCTTCAGCCTCAGCGCCACAAAGGAGATCGGCGAAGCCGCGCTCACCGCCACCGGCGGCATCAGCGGCGAGATCCGCCTGCGCGATCCCGCCGACCGCGCGACGCTCGCCCGCATCGCCGCCTGGCTGATTGAGCAGCCCGCCATCGGCCATGTTCTCTCGGCCGACCGCAACGGCGTCGAAGGCCAGGTCGAGGGCACGCTCTCGCTCGGCCTGATGGGGGCGGGCCATGCTCGCCAGCCCGAGCTCATGTTCATCCTGAAATCCGGTCTGGAGGCGGACCCTTACGGCCTGCCGGGCCTGGGCGCGATGACACCCGGCGATGTGCCGCTGGGCGGCGGCATGCATGGCGGCATCAACCCGCACGAGCTCAACACGGTGCTGATCGTCGCCCGGGGAGACGCGGATCAGCCGGGCGCCGTATCTCAGGAGCCAGCCGGGATCATCGACATCGCCCCGACGGTGCTGGGCCTGCTCGGCGTCGCGCCGGCGGCGACCATGGTCGGCCGCAACCTGGCGAAGCCGGCGCGCGAGGAGGCACATGCCCGGACCTATTCGGCCGGGCGCGGCGCCTTCAGCCAGACGGTCGAGATCGTCGAGCAGGACGGCCGCCGCTTCATCCTCGGCGGCGGGCAGTGAAGGTAGACGGGCGGCCCCGCGGCCGCCCGTCCCCGTCGGCCGGAACGGTTCTCAGCTCTTGGCGAAGGCGAGATTGTCCGGCCGCAGATCCATGAAATAGAAGGTGGTCGGCCGCCAGGCGATCGAGCGCTTGATCGCGTAGGCCTCGCTCGGCTGGTAGAGGATGGTGGCCGGTGCCTCGTCCTCGAAGATGTCGAGCATCTGCGTGAACAGGGCCTTGCGGCGGGCCGGATCGGTCTCGGCCTCTAGCGCGGTCCCGGCGGCGTTGAAGGCGGCGGTCGAGGTCCAGAACTTCGACACCTGGACCTCTCCGGCCGGCCCCCAGGCAACCCAGATCGCGCCGAGCGGATCGGGCAGGCGCGTCGAGTTCGACCAATTGAAGATCTGGACGCCCGGCCCGCGCATCTGCGCCGAGTTCTCGACGACCTGCAGCGAGGCATTGAGACCGACCGCCTTCCACTGCTCGACCAGGATCTGCGCCGCCTCCAGCGCATTGGTGTAGTAGTTCGCCATGGTGCGGTAGACGATCGGCTCGCCCTTGTAGCCGGCCTCCTTCAGCAAGGCCTTGGCCTTTGCGGGATCGTGAACGAGCTTGCGGCCCTCGACGAACATCTGGCCGTATTCGGGATAGTTGTGGCCAGCCGGCACCTGCGCCGTGCCCTGCCAAAGCGTGTCGACCAGCTTCTGACGGTCGATCGCCAGCGACAGCGCCTGACGGATGCGCTTGTCGGCCAAAACCTTGTCCTGCTCGTTGAAGGCCAGGACATGGACATTGGCCAGCACCACGGAACGGACGTCGATGTCCTTGTAGGCGCCGACGACGCTCATCTGGTCGGGCGGGATGTTGGTGATCAGGTCATAGTCTCCGGCGACGAGCCCGGCGACACGCGCGGCCAGTTCGGGCACGCGCCGGAACGTCACGCGACGCGCCGTCGGCTTGCCCATGAAGTAGTCGTCGAAGGCCTCCAGCACCGTCGCTTCGGCGGCGGCATGCGACACGACGCGATAAGGCCCGGTCGCCACCGGCTTGCGCGAATAGGCCTCGAAGCCCATCGCCTCATAGGCGCGCTTGTTGACGATCCAGGCGCACCAGGAGGCGAGCCTCTGCTCGAGCAGAACGTCGGGCACGCGGGTGCGGAAGCGGACCGTGTAGCGGTCGATCGGCTCGACGCCGGCCAGCACGCCGAAATAGGCCCGTCCGCCCGGGATCTGCGCCTTCTCGCCCCAGAGGCGGCCGTCACGGAAGGTGTAGGCGACGTCCTCCGAGGTCAGCTCGTCGCCATTGTGGAACTTGACGCCCTGGCGCAGCGTCACCACCAGCTCCTGCGGCGAGACCCGCTCCCATGTCGTCGCCAGATGCGGCTTGAGCTGCGAGCCACCGCCATCGGCGGCGCCGAGGAAGTCGCGCCGGATCAGCGTGTCGAAGATGGAATAGGTGACGCGGGTCCCGACATTGGACAGCTCGCGAGCCGGTTCCAGCGTCGCGGGCAGATCGGCGACGGCGACGGTGAAGTTCGGTCGCCTGTCGGCCTGGGCGAAGGCGAGCGGCGAGCCGGCGAGCACCGGCGCGGCGGCGGCGGCCTCCAGGAAGCGGCGGCGGGAAATCAGGGTCATGGCGGTCCTCGCAGGGGCTGGCGCAGGCCGCCGGCGGCCGCCTGCGCGCTGGTGTCCGCTTGCCTCAGCTTGACGACAGGCCGGTGACAGGCCGGGCCGCCAGCAGCAGGCGCGGGTCGTCGAGCATCACGGCATCGGGGCGCAGGGCCAGCACCTGCTCAAGGCCTTCCGCATCGATGGCGCCGACGCCGAAGGGCGGATAGCCAGGCTCCGGGCGCGTGCGCGGCTGGCCGACCATGATGGCGACCTTCAGCCCCACCGCTCTGGCGGCTGCGATGCGCCGGGCGCTGGCCTGGCCCTGCCAGAGCCGGAACCAGGCGGCGCCGGCCCGGCGGGCGGCCTCGGCACCGTCCGGATCGGCCAGCAGGCCGAGGATCGCGATGGCGGGATCGAGCGCCCGCGCCGCCGCGATCTGGCCAAGGTCTCGGAGCCCGAGGACTGCCCGTCGCCGCGCCCCGCCCTCTTCCAGCGCCGCCAGGATCTCGGAGAAAAGCGCGGGATCGGCCGTCTTCACGTCGAGCAGGAGCCCGAGCGGGGCGGACGCGGCGATCGCCTCCGGCAATGTCATCAGCCCCGGCACCAGGAGGCGCAGCGTTGCCAGATCCGTCTCGGCGACGCGGCGCGGGTCGCCCGCGAGCCGCAGCAGATCCGCATCGTGCAGGCAGACGAGCGAACCGTCTCTGCTCCGGCGAAGGTCGGTCTCGACCCAGTCGGCCCCGATGGCGGCGGCGCGGGTGAAGGCTGCCGCCGTGTTCTCGGCTGCGAGCAGGGCACCGCCGCGATGGGCGATGGCGAGCGGCCGGTCCGGCGGCCCGGCGACGGGAGACGGCATGGTCAGGTCCGCTGGGTGGTGGGGTCGAAACGGTCGCGCAGCCAGTCGCCGAACAGGCTCATCGACAGCGTCGTCAGGAAGATCGCGAGACCCGGAAAGACCGCGATCCACCAGGCATTCAGCAGGTATCGCCGCCCCTCGCCCAGCATCAGGCCGAGCGATGTCTCCGGCGGCTGGACGCCGAGGCCGAGGAAGGACAGCGAGGTCTCGAGCAGGATCGTACCGGGGAAGTTCAGGGTCGCCTGGACGACCAGCGCCGCGACGATGTTCGGCAGAAGATGACCGAGCATGACGCGCGCCGTCGAGGCGCCCAGCCCTTCGACGGCGTTGATGTAGTCGCTCTCCTGCTCAGAGATGACGAGACCGCGGGCAAGACGCGTATAGCGGTCCCAGCCGTCGATGCTCACCAGCACGATGAAGAGCAGGATGTTGTTGCCGAAGAAGGCGAGCATGGTCAGCGCCAGGAAGAGCGCCGGGATCGCCGCCTGCGCATCGACTGCCATCATGATCGCCTGATCCACGAGGCCGCGGGAGCGGGCCGCGAGGAAGCCGAGCAGCGTGCCGAAGACGGCGCCGATCAGCGTGCCGAGGACGGCGATCAGGATCGAGGTGCGGATCGCGAAGATCAGCCGGCTCAGGATGTCGCGGCCAAGCTGGTCGGTTCCGAGCCAATGGGTGACGCCGCCGCTCTCGAACAGCGGCGGCTTGAGCCGGGCGGCGAGATTCTGCGTGGTGTAGTGGATCGGCGCGAGCCAGTCGGCCAAGAGCGCGACCAGCACGACGGCGGCCAGAAACCCGGCCGACAGCCTGACCACCGGCGACATCGGCCGGTGCGGGCGGCGCGCGGCGGCCGGGACGGAGGCGATGTCGAGGCTCGCCATCACGCCGGCTTTCCGCTGGCGCGGGCGAAGCCGCCGAGGCGCGGATCGATCAGGATGTGAAGGATGTCGACCAGCAGATTGGCGGCGACCATGATGACCGTCACCGTCAGGATCACCGCCTGCACGACGGCGAGATCGCGCGTCGAGACCGAATCGACCAGCAGCCGGCCGATGCCGGGCCAAGCGAAGATCGTCTCGACCACGGCGCTGCCGGCGAGGATGCCGCCGATCTCGATGCCGAGGAACATCAGAAGGGGCACGGCCGCATTGGGCAAGGCGTGGCGCAGGATCACGGCAAGCGGCATCACGCCCCGGCCACGGGCGGCGCGGATGAAGGGCTTGCCGAGGACCTCCAGCGTCGAGGTTCGCGCGAAGCGGGCCAGCCGTCCCGCCAGCGGCAGCGCCAGCGTGATCGTGGGCAGCACGAGATGCCAGGCCGTTTCCGAGCCCGCCGAGGGCAGCACGCGCAGCTTGAGCGCAAAGAGCAGGATCAGCAGGATGCCGAGGAAGAAGACCGGGATCGCATAGCCGAAGACGGCGGAGGCCATGGCCAGCCGGTCGATGGCGGTGTTGTGCCGCAGCGCCGCCAGCACACCGAGCGGCAAGCCGATCAGCAGCGCCAGCATCAGGGCCGATCCGCCGAGCAGAAAGGTCTTGGGCAGCGCCTCGCGCACCGCCTCGAAAGCCGGGCGGTCGTCGCCGAAGGAGAGGCCGAAATCGCCCTGCGCGACGGCGGCGAGATAGCGCCCATACTGCTCGATCAGCGGCCGCTCGAGCCCCCAAAGCTCGCGGTAATGGGCGCGCACATCGGGCGGCGTGTCGATCGACAGCATGATGTCGGCCGGGTCGCCCGCCAGACGCAGCGCGAGGAAGACCGCGGACACGCAGATCAGCACCGTCAGGAGCGCACGCGCGGCACGCAAAGCGAGGAAACGCAGCATCGGCCGGGGAAACCCGCTGAAACAGGATCGTCACCGCTTGTGACGGCCGGTCCATGACAGGGCGATGACGGGGCCCGGGCGAGACCGATCAGCGCCGCATGGCTGGCGTCTCGACGGGAAGGCCTCTGGCGCGGGCGGCGAGGAAGAGCTCCAGCGCGAGATATTCCGGCCCGCCCGCGTCGAACTGCGTCGCACGCACGCCGAGCGAGCAGGCCCGCAGGCGCCGGTGCAGCGAGCCGACCTCGTTCCATTCGAGCCGGTAGGCGGGATAACCCGTGCCGGCGCCATGGCTGATCGTGTCCCCGCGCAGCTTCTGGCCGACGAGCCCGTCATGGCATTGCTGGCAGGAGAGGTTGAGCTGGCCCTGCCGGCGCTCGAAGAACGCCTTGCCCGCCTCGTAGAAGGGCTTCGCCGGCCCGTCGGTCGTGACCTGCATCGGCAGGCCGCGCGAGAGTGAGGCGAGATAGGCCGTCAGAGAGAGCAGTTCCGGCGACTCATAGCCGAAGACGGGCTGGCCCTGCCGCTCCACCCGGCATTGCTCGATCCGGCCCTCGAGATTCATCAGCCGCCCCGTGACGGCATCGACCTGCGGGTAGCGCGTGGCAGCCCCGCGCAGGCTCTGCCGCGGCTCGACATGGCAGCCGATGCACGCCTGCCCCTCGCCCGCCGGCCGTCGCGTGAACAGTTCGCGCCCCTGCTCGACCCAGAAGAAGCCGGGATTGCGCGTCTCGTCGGCCTGCTGCCGGCGTAGTTCGGGGGAGAGGAAGTCGGAGCCGGATTTGATCTCGGCGCGGGTGGGCGCGGCCTGAAGGAGGAGACCGACGAGCGCGACCACGAACCCGATCGCGCCCCAACCTAGCAGGTCATCCCGGACGCAGCGCAGCGGAGATCCGGGATCCATGCCTGAGCCCATCCGAGACAGCGTTCCGGAATGGATCCCGGGTCTCCCTTCGGTCGCCCGGGATGACCCGCGGTGAAGCAAATGCGAGAGCGCCTCCCTCACGTCACGGTCAGCCGGGCGGTGCGGGTGTAGGTCGCGCCGCCGTCCTCGCGCCATTCGAAGACGATGTCGCCGGTCTCGATCGCCCGCGTCGTGAAGGAGACGAAGGGGTTGGCGGCGACACCGGTATGCATGTCGAGGCGGAAGATCGTCTCGCCGGCATAGGTCGCGGTCAGACGATTCAGGATCTTGCGCGGCACCGTGCCGCCCTTGCCGTCGGATTGGCCGCCACGGTCCATCGGATGGCGGGTGAGGACCTTGATCTCGACGATCTCGCCGGCCTTGGCCTGGGCCGGCAGGCTGATGCGGGCATTGAAGCTCATGATCGGCCTCCTCAACCGCCGTCGATGCAGGCGCTCAGCGTCACCACGATATCCGCCTCCGCGAGGAGGAAGCGGCCGTCGCTCAGAGCCGCCACCGCCGCGACCTTCTGGGACTGCGCGATCCGCAGCGTCGTCGAGACATCGGCGCGGCCGGCGCGGGGGCCGAGATGGAAGCGCGCCATGTCGGGGAACGGGTTCTTCTCGGCGATGAGATGAATCCAGCGGACATGGTCGGCCTGCGTCATCGGGCTGTCGATGCGGATGCGGGTATCCACCGCATTGCCGTTTTCGGCGAGGGCCGGGATGTCGAGGGTGATGCGGGCACGCTCCGGAACCGCGCCTTCGGTGACGCGGGCAATGAGCTGTGCGAGCTCCGGCGGCGTGTCGGCGACAGCCGGGAGCGGAAGCCCGGCGGCCAGCAGCCCGGCCGCCGTGCCCGCCATCAGGCTGCGCCGGTCGATCCCGGCATCACTGCGCGCGGAGCGTGGCGAGATAGCTGACGACATCCTCGATCTCCTGGGCCGAGAGGGCCGGCTTGCCCCGGAAGGCCGAGGCGACATCCTGCAGGTTTTCCGTACGGAAATAGGGCGGCATCACGGTCTGCGGGTTCACAAGCGAGGCATCGACCAGCCGCAGCCGGATCTGGCCGGCCTCGAGACGAGCGCCGACGCCGGCGAGCGGCGGGCCGATCGAGCCCTGGAAGGGCTCTGACGGGTCCGCGCCCCGGTGGCAGATCAGGCAGTTGCCGCGCTCGCGATCCCGCACCAGCGCCTCGCCGCGCCGGACATCTCCGGCGAGACCGCCAAGCGGCGCTGGAATCGCGTCGCCGACGACCGCGAAGGGTTCGAGCGCGGCGGCGGGTGAGACGGCCAGCAGCGCTGCGCCCAACCCGAGCCGCGCCCGCATGCCGGTCCTGCTCACGCCTTCTTCAGATCGGCGTTCTTGAGCGGCAGGTTGCGGATGCGCTTGCCGGTGGCGGCGAAGATCGCGTTCAGCACGGCGGGCGCCGCGACCGCGATCGTCGGCTCGCCAACGCCGCCCCAGAAGCCGCCCGACGGCACCAGCACGGTCTCGACCGCGGGCATCGCCTCCAGCCGCATCACCTCATAGGTGTCGAAGTTCTCCTGCTCGACGCGCCCGCCCTTGATGGTGATCTCGCCGTAGAGCGCGGCCGAAAGCCCGTAGACGAAGGAGCCCTCGATCTGGCGCTCGACCTGCGCCGGGTTGACGACATGGCCCGGATCGGTCGCCGCGACGATGCGGTGGATCTTCAGCTTGCCGTCATCGGCGACCGAGACCTCGGCCACCGCCGCAACATAGGCGCCGAAGCCCATGGTCTGGCAGATGCCCCGGAAGACGCCGGCCGGCAAAGGCTTGCCCCAGCCCGCCTTCTCGGCCGCGGCATTGAGCACGGCGAGATGCTTGGGGTGGTTCTTCATCAGCGCCCGGCGGAACTCGAGTGGGTCCTTGCCGGCGGCATGGGCCAGCTCGTCGATGAAGGATTCGAGATAGATCGCGTTCTGGTTCAGGTTGACGCCGCGCCAGAAGCCCGGCGGCACATGCGGGTTGCGCATGGCGTGGTCGATCAGCAGGTTCGGGATGGTGTAGCCGATCGAGGCCTCCGGCCCCGAGGGGTTCAGCCCCTGAAAGACGACCGGATCGCGGCCGTTCTGGATGTTCTGCGGGAAGATGCCCGCCACGATGGACTGGCCGGAAATGCGCATGTGCAGGCCGGTCAGATTGCCGTCCTTGTCGAGCGCGCCCACCATCTTGCACTGGGTCAGCGGGTGGAAGCGGCCATGCAGCATGTCCTCCTCGCGCGACCAGATCAGCTTCACCGGCGTGCCGGGGATCTGCTTGGCGATGGCGACGACCTGGCGGACCCAGTCATGCACCGCGCCGCGCCGGCCGAAGCCGCCGCCGAGATCGATCTTGTAGGCCTCGCATTTCGCGATCGGCAGGCCGGAGGCTTCCGCGGCCGCGGCCAGCGCCGCCTCGCCGTTCTGCGTCGGCGTCCAGACCTCGCATTTCTCGGGCGTGTAGAGCGCCGTCGCGTTCATCGTCTCCATGCAGGCATGGTTCTGGAACGGGTAGGAATAGACCGCCTCGATGGTGCGCGCGGCACCGGCGATCGCGGCCTTCACATCGCCGTTCTGGTTGCCGACGACGGCCTGGGGCGCATCGAGCCCCTCCTTCAGCCAGGCGGCGAGGCTCTCGCTCGTGACATTCGCGTGCTGGCCTTCGTCCCAGACGATCGGCAGCGCATCGAGCGCGGTCTTGGCGCGCCACCAGGTGTCGGCCACGACCGCGACCGCGCTGTCGCCGACGGGCAGGACATGCTTCACGCCCGGCATGTCCTTGATCTTGGCCGCGTCGAAGCTCTTCACCTTGCCGCCGAAGACGGGGCAGTCCTTGATCGCGGCGTTGAGCATCCCCGGCAGCTTGAAGTCCATGCCGTAGATCTTGGCGCCGTTGGTCTTGTCGACGGTGTCGAGCCGCGGCAGCGGCTTGCCGGCGATGATCCAGTCCTTGGGGTCCTTCAGCGCCACGTCCTTCGGCGCCTCGAGCCTGGCCGCCGCGGCGGCGACCTGCCCGTAGCGCAGCGAACGGCCGGAGGCCTTGTGGGTGATGACGCTCTTCTCGGCGGTGCATTCGGTGTCCGGCACCTTCCACTCATTGGCGGCCGCCTGGATCAGCATGGTGCGGGCCGCAGCGCCGCCCTTGCGGACATATTCGTGGCTCTCGCGGATGCCGCGGCTGCCGCCGGTCGAGAAATTGCCCCAGATCCGGTTGCGGGCGACGTTCTGACCGGGCGTCGGATATTCGGTCGTCACCTTCGCCCAGTCGCAGTTCAACTCCTCGGCGACGAGCTGGGCGAGGCCGGTCAGGGTACCCTGCCCCATCTCGGAGCGGGCGATGCGGATCACCACCTTGTCGTCGGGATGGACGACGACCCAGGCGTTGATCTCCGGCACCGCGCCCTGTGCCTGCGCCTCGCCGAAGGGGATCGTGAAGCCGAAGGTGAAGGCGCCGGCCGCGGCGGCGGAGGCGGCGAGCAGGCTGCGGCGCGAGAGCGCCGGACCGTTGGAAGGCTGATGGGCAGAGAGGGTCGTCATGTCGTCCTCCGGATCAGGTTGGCGCGAGGGAGACGGCGGGCGATGATCGCACCGGCCTCGACCCCGCGGGGAAGGGAAGCGAGGCGAAGATCAGCCGCGGCCGAGGGTTCCGCCCGCGACGACGTCGAGGATCGCGGTCTTGACCCGCGCATAGGTGCCGCAGCGGCAGATATTGGTGATCTCGGCGGCGATATCCGCCTCGGTCGCCTTGGGGTTGGCCTGCAGCAGCGCCGCCGTCGCCATGATCATGCCGCTCTGGCAGAAGCCGCATTGCGGCACGTCGTGCTTGATCCAGGCCTGCTGGACCGGATGCGTGCCGTCGGGCGAGAGCCCCTCGATGGTGACGATCTTCTGCTCGGCGGTGACGGAGTCGAGGGGCAGCGCGCAGGAGCGGGTCGCGACCCCGTCGATATGCACCGTGCAAGCGCCACACTGGGCGACGCCGCAGCCATATTTGGTGCCCGTGAGCCCGATCTGCTCGCGGATGACCCAGAGCAGCGGCGTGTCGCCGGCCGCCCCGACGTCGATGATCTTGCCGTTCACATTGAGCTTCGCCACCGTCGACCTCCCGGTTCGGATCAAGAAGGGCGGCGAGAGTGCCCACGCGCCTCGCCGCTGGACCGGCAAAGCGCCCTTGGCACACCGGTCAGACTTGAATTGGAACAGAGTGAAGCTCAGTTGCGGCCGCAAGCCAACCGCGACGGCAGCCCCGATCACGCGGCGTGAGGGGGCGATCGTTCGTGCGTCTGGTGCCGACACAGCCGATTTTCCGTGTCGGCGCTTGATTTGGGAGAACGAAACGTTGGCGCGAACCGAAGGGCGAACCGCGCCGGAATCACGGCAACGTGATCCTCTTCGTCAGCCGCCAAGGCCCGGCGCCGGAAGGCCGCGCGAGCCGCGACGGCGCGAGGGCGCCGTGGACCGCTGCGGCTGTGTCTCCGTCTCCATCGCTGCAGGCTCCTCGCCGGCATGCTCGAAGGCCCAGATTTCCTTGGCGCGATCCCAGTGCCGGCGATCCTCGCCATCCGGGCGTCCATCCTCCATCCAGAGGCGATAGGCGATCTTCCTGATCTCACCGAGGGCTTTGTCGTCTTCCATGGGGACTTCCTCCATCACGGATCGGTCAGGCCCGCGATATGGCGGCGGGCCTTTCGGGTGAACCGCGATCCATCGCGAGCGTTCCCTGCCTTCGCGCCCGAAAATCAGGCAGCGACCGCGCTGAGGGGCGGATTCAGACCGGTTCGACCGGCAGGGTGACGACGCGGATCGCCGTGTCGTCCGGGTCGTTGGCGATGTCGAAACCGAGCTGGCGGCAGAGCGCGAGCATGCGCGTGTTCTCGGCCAGGACCTGGCTGCGGATGACCTTCAGCCCCTCGGCCCGCGCCCAGTCGATGATCAGCGTCATCAGGCTCCAGCCGAGCCCCAGCCCCTTCATGTCGGAGCGCAGTAGAATCGCGTACTCGGCCTCCTCATGGGCGATGTCGGCATGGAGACGCACCACGCCAGCAACCTCCCCCGCCTCGTCCAGCGCCACGAAGGCCATAGCGCGGGCGTAGTCGAGCTGCGTCAGATGGGCGAGGAAGGCATGGCTGAAGGCCTTCACCGGCGCGAAGAAGCGCAGGCGCAGATCCTCCGGCGTAACCTTCTTCAGCATCTCGGCGATGGCGCCCTCGTCATCGGGCCGGATCGGCCGCACATCGAAGGTCCGGCCGCCGCGCAAGGCCATCGGCCTGGCCCAGGCGGCGGGATAGGGCCGGATCGCCGGACGGCGACGCTGCTCGGGTCGACGCTCCAGCATGATGCGGGCATCGACGGCGATGACGCCGGTCTCGTCGGCGAGCAGCGGGTTGAGGTCGAGCTCACGGATTTCGGGCAAATCGACCGCCATCTGGCCGACGGCGACGATGGCAGCCGCCACCGCCTCCAGCTTCGCCGCCGGAACATCGCGATAGGCGGCCAGCACGCGCGACACCCGTGTCCGGGCGATCAGTCGCTCGGCGAGGCCGAGGTCGAGCGGCGGCAGGGCGGCGTGGCTGTCGTCGATCAGTTCGGCGGCCGTCCCGCCGCGGCCGAAGACGACGACCGGGCCGAAACAGGGATCGGTGGCGAAGCCGACGATGAGCTCGCGCGCCTTGGCGCGCTGCGCCATGGGCTGCACGGCGAGACCGGTGATGCGCGCGCCCGGCCGCTCCTGCGCCACCCGCGCCAGCATGCGCTGCGCCGCCTCACGGATCGCGGCTTCGGTCGCCAGATCGAGCGCGACGCCGCCGACATCGGATTTGTGGACGATGTCGGGCGAGACGATCTTCAGCGCGACCGGCCGTCCCGATGACAGGAAGGGTCGGGCGACGACCAGCGCCGCCTCGACATCCGTCGCCAGCACGGGCTTCAACTCCGGAATGCCATAAATCGCCAGCAGCGCCGAGACCTCGCCGGCATCGAGCCAGTCGCGCTCCTCGGCCAGGGCCCGCGCGACGATGGCCCGCGCCTGGGCGAGGTCGGGCGGCGGCACCTCGCCCGCGGCCGGCGGCGTCGCCATCAGCTCCGTCTGCAGGCGGGCATGGCGCAGCAAATGCTGGAAGCCGACCACCGCTTCCGCGCCGGTGGCAAAGGAGGGCAGCCCGGCGGCGGCGAATCGCGCGCCCACCGCCTCGTCACCGCCGATCCAGGCCGCCAGGACGAGCTTGCCGCGTCCGGCCTCCTGCGCAGCAGTGACGACCGCCTCCGCACAGGCTTCCGCCGCGGCGAGGCGATGCGGCGCATGGACAGCCAGAACCGCGTCGACGCCGCCATCCGCGAGCAGGGCGGTGATCGTCTTGGCGTAGTCCTGCGCCGTCGCGACCTCGACGATAGCCTCTTGTCCGGCCTCGGCGGCGTCGGTGCCGCGCAGGGCGAGGCGCCCCCCCAGCTGTCTCAGGCGGCCAGCCGCCAGCGCAGCCAGCCCCGCGCCATTACTGACGATCGCCAGCCGCCCGCCGACGAGCTGGCGGCTGCGGCCCAGCGTTTCCGCCGCGGCGAAGAGCTCGTCGAGATCGTTGACGCGCAGCAGGCCGGCGCGGTGGAAGGCCGCGTCATGGGCCCGGTCGGAGGTCACGATCAGGCCGGCATGAGTCAGCCCTCCGTTCCGGATGGAAGGCTGCCAGGCCTTGAGCACCAGCACCGGCTTCAGCCGCGCCGCGGCCCGTGCCGAGGAGAGGAAGCGCGCCGCATCCTCGACCTCGTCGAGCGCGAGCAGGATCGCACGGGTGCGGCCGTCCTGGCCGAAATGGTCGAGCGCATCGGCGAGGTCGACATCGGCGGCGGCGCCGAGCGTGACGACGCCGGAAAAGCCGACCTCGCGCCGCGCCGCCCAGGCGAGGATGCCCGCGGCGATGGAGTTCGACTGAGCCACGAGCGCGAGGCTGCCGGCGCCCGGCACGAAGGGGGCGAAGCTCGCATTGAGGTGGAGACGCGGCGCGACGAGGCCCATGGAATCGGGGCCCAGCAGCCGCACGCCCGCCTTGCGCGCCGCCTCCGCCAGGACGGGCGCGTCCCTGCGGTCTCCGTTCACCACCAGCACACCGGCGCAGCCGCGCCGACCCGCCGCGGCGATGGTCCCGGCCGCGCTATCGACGGGGGCGATGACGAGATCGACGGGCTCCGGCAGATCATCGAGCGCTACCACGGGCTCGAAGCCCGGCACCGACCGGCCGATGATGAAGCGGCGGCCGCCATAGCCTTCGGCCGCGAGCGCTTCGAGAAGCGGCCCTGTCGCGGCGCCCGGCGGGGCGACGACCGCCAGCGAGCCAGGTTCCAGCATGCGTTTCAGTCGATCCGTGGCCATATGCGCAACGTAGCCGATTCGGATGCGGGCGTGTGTGACGGCCGCCATGGCGGGAACCCTCGCTCCCGATCCGGCTTTTCGACCAGGGGGCGCGACGCCCCGAAACAGGACACGCCATGCCCATCGCCTTCGATAATTCCTATGCCCGGCTGCCGGAGCGCTTCTTCGCGCTGACTCCACCGACACCCGTGCCGCAGCCGCGACTGGTGAGGCTGAATCACGGGCTGGCGGATGAACTCGGGCTCGATCCGGTCTGGCTCTCGGGGCCGGAGGGCCTCGCCATGCTGGCCGGCAATGCGGTGGCCGAGGGCTCGACGCCGATCGCCACCGCCTATGCGGGCCACCAGTTCGGGAACTTCGTGCCGCAGCTCGGCGACGGCCGGGCGATCCTGCTCGGCGAGGTGATCGACCGCTTCGGCCGGCGCCGCGACATCCAGCTCAAGGGCGCCGGCCGCACGCGCTATTCGCGCGGCGGGGACGGGCGCGCCGCCGTCGGGCCGGTGATGCGCGAATACATCGTCAGCGAGGCGATGGCAGCGCTCGGCATCCCGACGACGCGGGCGCTCGCCTTCGTGCTGACCGGGGCGCCGGTCATGCGCGACGAGATCCTGCCCGGCGCGGTGCTGACGCGCGTCGCCGCCAGCCATATCCGTGTCGGCACCTTCCAGTTCTTCGCCGCGCGTCAGGACGTCGAGGGCCTGCGGGCGCTCGCCGACCATGTCATCGCGCGCCACCATCCGCAGGCGGCGGAGGCGGAGAACCGCTATCTCGGCCTGCTCGAGGCGGTGATCGCGGTGCAGGCGGATCTGATGGTGCGCTGGCTGCTGGTCGGCTTCATCCATGGCGTGATGAACACCGACAACGTCTCGATCGCCGGCGAAACCATCGACTATGGCCCCTGCGCCTTCCTCGACGCCTACGACCCGGCCACCGTCTTCAGCTCGATCGACACCGGCGGGCGCTATGCCTATGGCAACCAGCCGACGATCGCACTTTGGAACCTGACGCGCCTCGCCGAGGCGATGCTGCCGCTCTTCGCTGAGGAGACCGAGGCGGCCGTGCAGAAGGCGCAGGATGCACTGGCAGGCTTCGCCCCGCGCTTCCAGGCCGGCTACGACGCGGGCATCGCGCGCAAGCTCGGCCTCCCCGGCGACAGCGAGACGGACACCGTGCTCGGCGCCGAGTTCCTCGGCCTGCTCGGCGCACGCGAGGCGGACTTTACCCTGACCTTCCGCCATCTCGCCCGGCTCCAGGCCGGCCGCGCCGACGAGGCGCCGCTGCGGGCCGCGCTCGCGGACGACCCGGCGCTGGAGGGCTGGCTGGCGCGCTGGCGCGAACGCAGCGCGGAGACCGCGCCGGGCGCGCTGCTGCACGTCAACCCGGCCTATATCCCGCGCAACCACCGCATCGAAGCCGCCATCGCTGCCGCGCAGGAGCGGGACGATTTCGGGCCGTTCGAGGAGTTGCTCGCGGTGCTGGCCGAGCCCTTCGTCGAGCACCCCGGCTATGCGGATTACGAGAACCCGCCGAAGCCGGAGGAACGCGTGCTGCGCACCTTCTGCGGCACCTGACGCTGCGCTGGGCGGGGCGGCCGCGTCGCCATGCGCGCCGTGCCGGCCCCGGCTCGCGCAGCGCAGACCCGGGGGTCTGTCGAGCCCCGCCCCCGTCATGCTCTGATCACGCGCCGGCCACTCAAGAGCCGCTGCGAGGAGACCGACGATGGATGGCCGCCGCCCGACGATCCAGTCCCGCCACGGCATGGTCGCCGCCGCCCATCCGCTCGCGGCCCAGGCGGGCGCGCGGCTGCTGATCCAGGGCGGCAACGCATTCGATGCGATTGCCGCCACCGCGGCGGCGCTGACCGTGGTCGAGCCCTTCATGTCGAGCCTGTCGGGCATGGGCTCGGCGACGCTCTGGTCGGCGGCGGAGGGCCGCGTCAGCGTGCTCGACTTCGTGCCGCCGATCCAGAACAGCTTCCCGGCCGAGCGCTTCACGCAGCGCAGCGACCTCGAGCGCGGCCCCCATGCGGTGGCGATGCCGGGCAATCTCGCCGGCTGGTGCGAACTCGTCTCGCGCCATGGCCGCAAGACTTTGGCCGAGGTTTTCGCACCGGCGATCGCGCTGGCGCGGGACGGCTTCGCCCTCTCGGAGTTCGGCGTCGCCGAGTTCAACGAGCAGGCGCCGCTGCTGCAGTCCTGGACGGCGCTCTATCCCGGTTTCGCGGCGAATTATCTGCCCGAGGCCGGCCCCGTTCGCGTCGGCCAGGTGCTGCGCCAGCCCGATCTCGCGACGACCTTCACCGCCATCGCGGCGGAGGGGCCGGATCATCTCTATCGCGGCGCGCTGGGCGAGCGCATCGTGGCCCATCTGCGTTCGCTCGGCGGGCTGATGACGATGGATGATCTCGCGGCGGTCAAGCCGCGCTGGCGCGAGCCCTTCGCGGTCACCTATCGTGGCCTCACCGTCCATGTGCCGCCGCCGCCCTGCGAGGCGTTCCAGTTCCTGCTCAGCCTGAAGATCCTCGAGGGCTGCGATCTGGGCGGCCTCGTCAAGGACGGGCCGGAGCATCTCGACCTCGTCTTCCGTGCGATCCGGCTGGCGGCGGGCGTCCGCATCGCCGCCAACAATCCCTCGCCCGAGCGGCTGGCCGCGATCTTCGCGGAGGATGCGCTGACCGCGCTGCGCCGGCGCCTGACCGACGGGGTACCGGTAGAAGGGCCGACGGAGCAATGGACGCCGCAGCTGGCTGAGGACCCCGCGCACACCACCTCCTTCTCGGCGGCGGATGCGGAGGGCAATCTGGTGTGCATCACCAACAGCCTCGGCAGCCCCTTCGGCAGCGGGATCGTGGTGCCGGGCACCGGCGTCTGCCTCAACAATTTCCTGTACTGGTCGGACGTCCAGACCGGCAGCCCGAACCGCTCGAAGCCCGGCGACGAACTGCCGATGTGCATGTCACCCAGCCTGTCGACGCGGGAGGGCCGCCCCGTGCTCGCGCTCGGCACGCCGGGCAGCTATGGCATCATGCAGACGCAGACCCAGGCGATGGTGCAGCATCTCGATTTCGGCCTGCCGCTGCAGGACGCGATCGAGGCGCCGCGCGCGCGGCTGTGGGATGGGCGGGCGATCGAGGCCGAGAACCGGATTGCAGCCGAAACGCTGGCCGAACTGCGTCGTCGCGGCCACGCGATCACCGCCTTCGATACCGGCTGGACGATGCGCTGCGGCGGCATGCAGGCGGTGGCGGTCGACCCCGTCACGGGCGTGATGACCGGCGCGGCGGATCCGCGCCGGGATGGCTATGTCGTGGCGGTGTGAGGGGCTGCCTCAGCCGCGGCTGGCGGTGCAGACGATCTCGATCAGCGCGCCGCCGAGATCGGCGACGCCCACCGTCGCGCGGGTCGGCAGGGCCTCGCCGAAGAAGCCGGTCCAGACCGGGTCCATCTCCTTCTTGGCCGCGAGATCGGTGACGAAGATCGTCGCGGCGACGATCGCCTTGCGGTCGAGCCCGACCTCGCCGAGATAGCCCTCGATCTTGGTCAGGATGTTCTGGGTCTGCGGGCCCATCGACTGGGTAATGTCGTCGGCGATGCAGCCGCCGACGAAGACGAGGTTGCCGGCCTCGACGACGCGGTTCTGGATCGGGGTCTTGATGTGGCGCTGGATCGTCATGGTCTTCTCTCCTTGGGTGAACGATAGATTGGGTGGGGCTCGCGAGCCCTCATCCTGAGGAGCAAGCCTGCAGGCTTGCGTCTCGAAGGATGGTCCAGAGGGTTCCCGAGCCTCCTGGAGCATCCTTCGAGACGCCGCTCCGCGGCTCCTCAGGATGAGGGCTGAGGGGTGCGGATGGGGCGATCACGGCTGCGCCGACGCCGCAAACCGAGCGATGCCGAGCCCGTCGATCGGGACGTTGCTCGAGCCGGTGGCGATGATCTCGGCCATCACGGCCCCGGCGCCCGGCCCGAGTTGGAAGCCATGGGCCGAGAAGCCGAACTGGTGGTAGACGCCCTCATGCCGGGCGCTCCTGCCGAAGACAGGCAGGTCATCTGGCATGCGGGCCTCGATGCCGGCCCAGGCGCGCAGGATCGGCGCCCCGCGCATGATCGGGAACAGGTCCCAGACCGTCCTGGCATTGGTGGCGAGCTTGCCCCAGTCGAGCACGGTGCGGTTCTCGTCGCGGATGGCGCGGCCGAGATAGCCGCCGCCGATGAGCACGGTGCCGTTCTCGAACTGCTTGAAGGAGAGCTTGCGCTTGCGCAGGATCACCACCGGCTTGATGAAGGCCGGCATCCGGGCCGTGATCATCAGCATCGGCGCGATGACCTCGAGCGGCACCGGCTCGCCGAAATCGGCCGCGATGCGATCGGCCCAGGCACCCGCTGCATTGACGATGCGGGGCGCGAGAAAGGCGCCGTGGTCGGTCTCGACGCGCCAGTTGGCACCGTCGCGGGCGACGCGGGTGACGCGCACGCCCTCGCGGATCTCGGCGCCGAGGCTCTGCGCCTTGCGCTTGAAGGCCTGCGTCGCCCGCAGCGGGATCGCGGCACCGTCGCGGCGCGAGACGACGCCGCCGGGGCAAGCGTCCGAGACGGCCGGCACGAGGCGGCGCAGTTCGGCCGCGTCGATCAGCTCCTCATGGTGGAAGCCGCGGAGCGTCAGGTCGTCGACGCGGGCGCGGCAATTGCCGAGGTCCTCCTCGTCCTCCGCGACCAGCACCTGCCCGTCCGAGGTGAAGCCGCAATCATCGTCGACGAGGTCGCCGATGCGGTGCCAGAGCGCCATCGAGGTGTTGGAGAGCGGGATTTCCGCGACATGGCGCGCGAGCTGGCGCACGCCCCCGGCATTGACGCCGGAGGCATGGCGCCCGGCATGGTCCTTCTCGATCAGGATGACCGAGAGCCCGCGCATCGCGCAGTGCAGCGCCGTCGAGCAGCCATGGATGCCGCCGCCGATGACGATGACGTCGGCGCTGCGGCGCCCTTCGCTCACCGCACCACCGCTTTAATGGCGGCGTCCGTCGGCGGCAGGGCCGCGAGCTCGGCCAGCGTCACCGGCTTCACGGGCGGGCGCAGCCGGTAATAGCCGGTCTCCTCGGCCGAGACGCCGCGCTCCTGCGCGATCAGCTCGACCACGGTCGGGCCGCAGAGACGGCCCTGGCAGGGGCCCATGCCGCAGCGCAGGAAGGCCTTCATCTGGTTGGGGCCGGTGACACCGAGGCGCCGCGCCGTGTCGCGGATCTGTCCGGCCGTGACCTCCTCGCAACGGCAGACGATGGTCTCGTCCGCCGGAGGCGCAAGGAATTGCGGGGCCGGGCGATAGAGCAGGTCGAGGAAGCGCCGCCCGCGCAGGCTGCGGGCCAGTTCGGCCTGCGTGAGGGCTGCCTTTTCGTTGCGCTCGGCTTCCGAGAGCCGGCCGAGCCGGCGCGCGGCGTCGAGCGCCGCGATCTCGCCGCGCAGAGCCGCGCTTTCGGCACCGCCGATCCCGGCCCCGTCGCCGGCGATGGCGATGCCGGGGATCGAGGAGGCGAACCACTCGTCCACCGTCGGCGTCCAGCAATGCTGGACGGTATCGAAGTGCTGGGCGCAGCCGGCGGCGTTGGCGAGGTTGATGCCGGGGATGACGCCCTGATGCAGCAGCAGCGCGTCGCAGGAAATCGTCTCGGTCGCTCCTCCACGCGTCACCGCCACTCCCGTCAGCTTGTCCGAGCCCGCGGCCGCCAGAGCGGTGACGCCGGTCTTGAAGGGCAGTTTGCCGCGGGCGGCCGCCATCAGCTTCAGCCCCTTGGCGAGATAGGGCGAGCGCAGGAAATCGGGAAATGCGGCGATGGCGGCGAGCCAGTTGCGGCGCGGCGTGGTGTCGAGCACGGCGACGATGTTCGCGCCCGCCGCCGCGAGCTGGCCGGCGAGCAGATAGAGCAAGGGGCCGCAGCCGGCGATGACGGTGCGGCCGCTCGGCACGAGGCCCGAGGCCTTGAGCGCGATCTGGGCCGCGCCCGCGGTCATCACGCCCGGCAGCGTCCAGCCCGGAATCGGGAAGGGCCGCTCCTGCGCGCCCGTCGCCAGGATGACCTGACCGGCGGCGATCAGCCGGGCCTGACCTCCGAGCGAGAGCCCGAGCTCGAAGCCCCCCGCCTCGTCGGGCGCGACCGACCAGACGGTGCAGCCCGGCGCATAGGCGGTCTTCGTCGGCCTGAGCCGGTCGACCAGCGCCCCGCCCTTCCAGTAATCCTCTCCGAGAACGGCGCGCGGAGCCACCGGAGTCGTGGTGATGGCGCGGTAGATCTGGCCGCCGGGTGCCGGGTTCTCGTCGGCCAGCAGCACGGAGAGGCCGAGTTCGGCGGCCCGCGCCGCGGCGGCGAGCCCGGCCGGGCCGGCGCCGACCACGGCGATGTCGTAATGCTCGGCGACCTGGCCGATCGTCTCGATCGCGATCATGACTGGGCCCCGTCGGGATGGCGGCGCCCGGCCTGGGTTTCGATCCGCATGCCCTCGCGCAGCGGCACGAGGCAGCCCTGGCGGTTGCCGACGCCGTCGATGACGACGAGGCAGTCGAAGCAGACGCCCATCATGCAATAGGGCCCGCGGGCGGCGCCCGAGACCGGCGTCTGCCGGCAGGCCTGGATACCATTGGCCAGCAGCGCGGCCGCGACCGTGTCGCCGGCGCGCGCCGTGAGGGCACGCCCGTCGAAGGTGAAGCCGAGCGCCTCGGCTGGCTTGCCCTCATGCATGGGCCGGAACATGGAACCTCCGTGCGGAAAAGGCATCGAGCGTGTCGGGCAGGCCGCCCGAGAGAATGGCGGGGGCGAGCGTCAGGACATGGTTGGCGGCGAGCGTCACGCCGGAATGGCAGGTGACGACGAAGGCGCCGGGATGGCTGAGCGACTGGTCGTAGATCGGGAAGCCGTCCGGGCTCATCACCCGGAGTGCCGACCAGGAGCGGACGACGTTGAGGCCGGCCAGCCGCGGGAACATCCGCACCGCGCGCTCGGCCATGACCGAGAGGATCGGCTGACGCACGACCGTGTCGAAGCCGCGATCTTCCTGGCTGTCGCCGATCATGATGCCGCCCTCGTCGGTCTGGCGGATCGTCACCATCGGGTTGTGCAGGAAGGGGTCAGTCTTCTCGGTGACGATGATCTGGCCCTTGCTCGGCTTCACCGGCGCATCGAGCCCGACCATGGGAGCGAGCCGCGCATTACCGAGGCCGGCCGCGAGCACGACCTTGCCCGCCGCGATCTCGCCGAAGGCGCCCTTCAGCCGGAAGCCGCCGGCGTCCGAGGTGATGCTGTCGACCGTGCAGTTGGGGCGATAGTCGACGCCGCGCCGCGCGCTGGCGTCGCGCAGCGCCCGGAACAGCTTGAGCGAGTTCACATGGCCGTCGAGCGGGCTGTAGACCGAGCCGACCACATCTTTCCCGATGTCGGGCAGGCGGCGCTTGGTCTCGTCATGGTCGAGGATCTCATAGGGGAAGTCGCTCAGCGACATCTGGTTGTGCAGACGCTGCATGGTCTGGCGGCGCTGCTCGAGCTCGGCCTCGGACAGGCAGAGCATGAAGCCGCCGGGCTGGCTGTGGGCGACGTCGATGCCGGTGTCCTCGTGCAGCACCGCGGCGAGCTCGTGCCATTGCTCGGCCGAACGGCGCGACCACATGGCATAGTCGGGCATACCGAGCCCCTTGGACTGGACCCAGACCAGCGCGAAATTGCCGCGCGAGGCGCGGAAGGCGACGTCGCCCTCGTCGAGGATGGTGACGCGCGCACCGCCGCGCGCCAGGCCGAGCGCCATGGCGCCACCGACGACGCCGCCGCCGACGACGACGATGTCGGCTTCCGATACGGAGTTTTGCGCAGTCACGTCTGTCAGCCCTTTCCGGATCCGACGAAGAGGCGGTCGAGCCCGAACAGGCGGTCGAGCGCGAAAAGCAGGATCGCGGTCATGGCGATTAGGCAGGCGGAAACCGCCGCGATCAGCGGATCGATGTTGTCCTGGATGTAGAGGAACATGCGCACCGGGAGCGTCACGGTGGCGGGCGAGGCGATGAACACGGTCATCGTGACCTCGTCGAAGGAGTTGATCGCCGCCAAGAGCCAGCCGGAGACGACGCCGGGCAGGATCAGCGGCAGCGTCACCCGGCGGAACACCGTGGCCGTGCCGGCGCCGAGCGAGATCGCGGCATGCTCGATGCGCCGGTCGATGCCGTAGGAGGCCGCCAGCACCAGCCGCAGCGCGAAGGGGATGACCACGATGATATGGCTCAGCACCAGCCCGACGAAGGTGCCGGAGATGCCGATCTGCGTGAAGAAGCGCAGGAAGGCGATGCCCAGCACGACATGCGGGACCATCAGCGGCGACATGAACAGCGCCGTGATCGCCTCGCGTCCAGGGAAGCGGTAGCGCGCGATGGCGAGCGCCGCCGGCACCGCAAGCCCGACTGCGATGGTGGAGGACAAAGCCGCCAGCCAGAGCGAATCGCGGAAGGCCCGAATGAACTCGGGATAGTCGAAGATCGCCCTGAACCACCGCAGGCTCGGGCCGCGCGTCGGCAGCGAGAGATAGCCCTCGGGCGTGAAGGCGACGACGCAGACGATCAGCAGCGGCGCCAGCATGAAGACGACGAAGAGCCCATGGAAGATCAGGGCGGGGATGCCGTTGCGCCTCATTCGAACACCTGTGCGTAGCGGCGCTCGACGAGGCGGTTGGAGCCGACGGTGATCAGCACCAGCGCGACCAGCAGCAGCGTCGCCACCGCGGCACCGAGCGGCCAGTTCAGCGTGTTGAGGAACTCGTCATAGGCGAGCGTCGCGGCGACCTTGAGCCGGCGCCCACCGATGATCGCCGGCGAGGCGAAGGCGCTCGCCGCCAGCGCGAAGACGATGATCGAGCCAGACAGGATGCCCGGCACAATCTGCGGCAGGATCACCCGGCGCCAGATCGTCAAGCGGCTTGCGCCGAGCGAAAGCGCGGCGTTCTCGATCTGCGGGTCGAGCCGCTGCAGCGAGGCCCAAACCGCGAGGATCATGAAGGGGATCAGCACATGGATCAGCGCAATGACGACGCCGGTCTCTGTGAACATGAACTCGAGCGGCGTCTTGATCAGGCCGAGCGCGATCAGGCCCTGGTTGACGAGGCCGGTCGAGCCCAGCAGCAGCGCCCAGCCGAGCGTGCGCGCCACGACGGAGACCAGCAGCGGCCCGATGATCACCAGCAGGAAGGCGCTGCGCCAGGCCGGCGACATCCGGTTGAGGATATAGGCCTCGGGCACGCCGATGAGGATGCTCGCCAGCGTCACCAGGATCGCGATGCGGAAGGTCCGCAGGAAGATCTCGAGGAAATAGGAGTCGCTGAAGACCTCGATCCAGTTCTTCAGCGTGAATTCCGGGACGATGCCCTTGTACTGCCCCCAGTCGTAGAAGGAGAGCAGTACGGTCATGCCCAGCGGGATGATGACCAGCCCGAGAAAGACCAGCAGCGCTGGCCCGGTCAGCAGGAAGGGCGCGCTGCGCTGCGTTACGACGCCGCTCATGCCGCCGCTCCGGCGGGCAGGATGGCGGCGTCGGCGGCCGAGAACCGCAGCCGCACGGTCTCGCCCTCGCCGGGCACGGCCGCGCCGTCATTGCCGCACATCAGGATCAGCGCGCCAGCGGCGCTCTCGGCGCTGAACTGCCAATGCGCGCCCTGGAAGACCCGGCCGGTGATGCGAGCCTCGAGGCCGGGCTCGCCGGCCGCGGCGAGCATCAGTCGCTCGGGCCGGACGGCGAGCTGAAGCGGCCCCTTCCCGGCGCCCGGCAGCGGCAGAACGAGGCCACCGACATTGACGGCGCCCTGCCCGTCGCCGGTCGCGGCGAGCACATTGGTCTTGCCGAGGAAGCTCGCGACGAAGGCGCTGGCCGGCCGGTCATAGACTTCGTGCGGCGCGCCGATCTGCTCGATGCGGCCCTGGTTCATCAGCACGATGCGGTCCGAGAGCGCCATCGCCTCGTGCTGGTCGTGGGTGACGAGGATCGTGGTGGTGCCGATCGAGCGCTGGATCTGGCGCAGCTCGCTTTGCATCTCCTCGCGCAGCTTGGCATCGAGATTGGAAAGCGGCTCGTCGAGGAGGAGCAGCGCCGGCTTGATCACCAGCGCCCGCGCCAGCGCCACGCGCTGCTGCTGGCCGCCCGACATGCGGCGCGGATAGCGATCGGCGAAGCCCTTGAGGCCGACCAGTTCCATCGCCTCCTGCGTGCGCCGGTCGCGGTCGGCCTTGGGCACGTCGCGCATCTCGAGCCCGAAGGCGATGTTCTCCGCCACCGTCATATGCGGAAACAGCGCATAGCTCTGGAAGACGATACCGAGTCCGCGCTTGTTGGGAGCGACCGAGACCAGATCCGCGCCGTCGAGCCGGATGCCGCCCTGGTCGACATCGACGAAGCCGGCGATCATCTGCAGCGTCGTCGTCTTGCCGCAGCCCGACGGGCCGAGCAGTGAGATGAACTCGCCACGCTCGACGGAGAGGTTCATGGCGTCAACGGCGGTGAAGCCGCCGAAGCGCTTGGTCAGGCCGTCGAGGACGAGATGGGACATGGGACTTTCGAAAATTTCAGCTTAAAGATCGGGCGTCATGGTCGGGCTTGACCCGACCATTTCAGGACGTCTGGGACGAGAGGCTCGTCACGAGCTTCTCGGGTCGCCGCGTCGCGGCGCCCGAGAATGACGGCTGGCGCCTTACCGCTCGATCTCGCGGTTCCAGCGCTTGGTCCATTCCTCGCGCTTGGCGTTGACGATATCCCAGTCGACCGCCTTGAGCTTCTTCACCTCATCGCCATAGGGCAGGCCCTTCTGCTCGTCCTTGGTCAGCGTCACGGTCGTGTTGGCCGGGCCGAAGCCGGCGCCGACCGCCATGATCTTCTGGATCGCGGGGGAGAGCATGAACTGGATGAAGGCGTTGGCCTCGGCCGGGTTCTTGGCGCCCTCGACCGGGCAGGCCGCGACGCCGAGCGCGAAGCTGCCCTCCTTCGGATAGACGAACTCGACCGGGAAGCCGGTGTCGGCGAAGGCCTTGACGCGGCCCGAGCCCCAGACGCCGAGCACCGCCTGACCGTTCTGGAAGAGCTCGGTCATCTTCGCCGGCGAAGGCTCATAGGCGACGATGTTGGGGTTGATCTCGTCCTTGAAGGTCTTGAAGCCCGGCTCGATGTTGCTCTCGCCGCCGCCACCGATCTGCGCCATCGCGATCAGGGCATGCAGGCCATAGGTGTTGTTGATCGGCGGGGTGACGATCTTCTTGCCATAGGTCTTGGACTTGAGATCGTTCCAGGAGGTCGGGGCCGGCCACTTGTTCTCGGCGAAGACCTTGGTGTTGTAGAACAGGCCCGTCGCGACCAGACCGAGGCCGACGCCCTTGTTGGACTTGAACTTCATCACCGGGGCAACGTCCTTGTAGACGGGGCCGTCGGTGAGCGTGCCGCAGAAGCCGAGCGCGACCGCCTGATAGGCCGGGCCGTCATCGACGATGGCGACGTCGATCTGCTGGTTGCCCTTCTGGGCCTGGAGCTTGGCGAGGGTGTCGGTCGAATTGCCGGCGACGTATTCGATCTTGACGTTGGCCTGCTTCTCGAAGACCGGGATGACCTCCTTGCGCATGGTCTGCTCATAGGAGCCGCCATAGCCGGCGACATACATCGTCTTCTGCTGCGCGATGGCGGCACCGGACGCGGCGAGCGCGGTCGTCGTCAGCAGCAGTCCAACCCAAGAGACTTTCATGAACCCCTCCTCGTTTTTGTGAGCGATGGGTGAAGGTTCTGCGACAGATTGTAACGGGTCAAATCGAATGATTCGTTCATTCGATACCCAAATGTTATGATCGGATTTTCCTGGGGCAAACGATGCTGAACCCGCGCCAGATCGAAGCCTTCCGGACCGTGATCGTCGCCGGAGGCGTCACCAATGCCGCCCGCGCCCTGAATATCAGCCAGCCGGCCGTGACGCGGCTGATTCATGATCTGCAGTATGTCCTGGGCCTGACGCTGTTCGAGCGGCGCGGAACGCGGCTCGTGCCCACCAATGAGGCGCTTTCGTTATACCGCGAGGTCGAGCGTCAGTTCGTCGGTCTCGAGCAGATCGAGAACACGGCCCGCAACCTGCGCGAGGGGCTCGCGGGCAGCCTCCGGATCGCGGCGCTGCCGACCTTCAATGTCGGCTTCCTGCCGCGGCTCGTCGCCGCCTATATGAAAGACAAGCCCGGCCTCGAGATCGCGATCTACGGCAGCATCTCCTCCCAGGTGGTGGACTGGGTCGCGACCGGCTTCTGCGACATCGGCTTCGCGCAGTATCCGCTCGACTTCCCGCATATCGTGGCCGAGCAGCTGCCTTCGGTGCCGGCGGTCGCGGTGCTGCCGGAGGGCCACCGGCTGTGCGAGAAGCCCGTGCTGGAGCCGGCCGATTTCGCGGGCGAGCCCTTCGTCTCGCTCGCCGGCTCGACGCAATGGCGTTATCGCACCGACGCGCTGTTCTCGGCCGCGCGCGTGAAGCGTGCGATCCGCGTCGAGACGCCGCTGTCGATGATCGCCTGCTCGCTGGTCGCCTCCGGTGCCGGGGTGGGGATCGTCGATCCCTATACCGCGGCCGAGTACCGCGGTCGCGGCATCGTCACGCGCCCCTTCCGTCCCGAAGTGCTTTACGATCTCGGCGTGGTCTGGCCGGTCGGCCGGCTCCGCTCGCCGCTGGCGCTGGGCTTCGTCGAAACGGTGACGGCGGCGATCCGCGATTTGGCCGCCGCCAGCGAAGGGCCTGAGCCTCAGTAGGCGGCGCGCAGATGCGGGCCGGTGTTCGTGTCGACGACGCGCTTGCGTTCGACCTCGACCGGCCGGTCCCAGCCGCCGCCCAGCGCCTTGTTGAGCGCGACGAAGTTGGAGGTCGCGGTGACGCGGCTCTGCAGCAGCGTGTCCTCGGCGCTGTAGAGCGAGCGTTCGGCGTCGAGCACGTCGAGGAAGCTCGCCGCGCCGGACTGGTAGAGCGTGCGCGAGAGCCTCGCCGCCTCGCGATAAGAGGTGGCGGCGGCCGAGAGCTTGCCGGCCCGCTGACGCTCCTTGGCGAGGTTGACCAGCGAATTCTCGACATCCTGCAGCGCGGTCAGCACCGCGAGCCGCAGCGCGGCGTCGGACTGGTCGCGTTGCGCCTCGGCGACCTCGACGGCCGCACGCAATTCGCCGCCATTGAAGATCGGCACGCTGAGCGTCGGCCCGAAGGACCAGCCGATCGAGGAGTTCTTGGCGAGGTCGCCCGTCTTCAGCGCGGTGGTGCTGATCTTTCCGGTGAGGCTGACGCTCGGATAGAGCGCCGCCTCTGCCTGGCCGATCTTGGCGGTGGCCTGGGCGAGTTGGCGCTCGGCACGGCGCACATCGGGCCGATTGACCAGCACGTCCGCGGGGATGCCGGCCGGCGGCGTGCCGCGCGCGGCGGGGATCGGACCGCCGGAGCCCAACAGCCCGGCGAGCGCGGTCGGCGCCTCGCCGGTCAGGATGCCGAGCTGGTGCAGGCTCTGCGCATAGGAGGCCTCGAGCGTCGGGATCGCGGCCTCCGTCGTCGCGGCCTGGGCGGCCGCGCGCTCGACGTCGAGCGCCGAAGCGGTGCCCGCCGTGAAGCGGTTGCGCGTCAGCTTCTCGGTCTCGCGCTGGGAGGCGGCGGTGCGGCGGGCGAGCGCGATGCGGGCCTGCGCGCCGCGGGCTTCGGTGTAGTTCGTCGCGACATCGCCGATCAGCGTCAGCAGGGTCGCGCGCAGATCCTCGTCCGCGGCATCGACGCCATAGGTCGTCGCCTCGACATTGCGGTAGTTGGCGCCGAAGAGATCGAGCTCGAAGCTTGCATCGAAGCCGGCCTGATACAGGTTCGAGGTGATATTGGTGCCGCTCGAGGAGGTCGCGGCCGACGTGCGCGAGCGCGTCGCCGAGCCCTGGCCGTCGACCTGCGGGAGAAGCGCGCCGATCGCCTGGCGGCGCGTGGCGCGCGCCTCGCGGATGCGCGCCTTGGCGGAGGCGACGTCGAGATTGCCGGCGACCGCGCGCTCGACGATCTCGTTCAGCCGGCGATCGCCGAGCTTCTTCCACCAGCCGCCGAGACGGGCCGCGTCCAGCGGCTTGGTCGTCTTCGGAGCGTTGCCCCACTGGCCCGGCAGCAACTGGCCGGGCGTCACATAGTCCGGCCCGACCGCACAGCCGGCGAGCGTCATCGCGACAAGGCCGATGCCGGCCCAGCGGGCGAGAGGCGTCTTGGTCATCCGTGTCATCTCAATGCGCCTCGATCGTCGCCTCGGCAGGCTTCGCGGCCGGGGCCTTGCGCCAGCGCCGCACCGTTCCGGCGACGATGACATAGAGCAGCGGCACGAAGAACACGCCGAGAACGGTAGCGGCGATCATGCCGCCCATGACGCCGATGCCGATCGCGTTCTGGCTGCCCGAGCCAGCGCCGGTCGCGACCGCCAGCGGCAGCACCCCGAGGATGAAGGCGAAGGACGTCATCAGGATCGGGCGCAGGCGCTGGCGGGCGGCATCGACCGTCGCCTCGATCAGGCTCTTGCCCGCCGCCTCCTGCTCGATCGCGAATTCGACGATCAGGATCGCGTTCTTGGCCGCCAGCCCGATGGTGGTGAGCAGGCCGACCTTGAAATAGACGTCGTTGCTCTGGCCGAAGAGCGTCGCCGCGGCGAGCGCCCCGAAGATGCCGATCGGCACCGAGAGCATCACCGCGAAGGGGACCGACCAGCTCTCATAGAGCGCAGCCAGACAGAGGAAGACGACCAGCATGGCGAGCGCGTAGAGCGCCGTCGCCTGGCTGCCCGAGAGCCGCTCCTGATAGGAGAGGCCGGTCCATTCATGGTTGAAGCCGGGCGGCAGCTTCTGGGCGATGGCGTCGATCTGGTCCATCGCCGCGCCGGAGCTGATGCCGGCCGCAGCGGCGCCCTGGATGTTGACCGCCGAGGCGCCGTTGTAGCGCTCGAGCCGCGGCGAGCCATAGGTCCAGTGGCCCGTGGCGAAGGCCGAGAACGGCACCATCGCGCCGCCGCTGTTGCGGACGTACCAGCGGCCGATGTCCTCCGGTTGCATCCGGAACGGCGCATCGGCCTGGACATAGACCGACTTCACGCGGCCGCGGTCGATGAAGTCGTTGACATAGGCCGAGCCCCAGGCGGTCGAGAGCGTGGTGTTGATGTCGCCGAGCGCGAGCGTCAGTGCGCTCGCCTTCTCCTGGTCGATCTCGACGGAATATTGCGGCGTGTCCTCCTGGCCGTTCGGGCGCGTGCCCGAGAGCGCCGGGTTCTGCGCGGCCATGCCGAGCAGCTGGTTGCGCACCTCCATCAGCCGGGCATGGCCGGCGCCGGCGACATCCTGCAGGTAGAATTCAAAGCCCGCGCTGTTGCCGAAGCCCTGGATCGAGGGCGGCGCGAGCGCGAAGACCATGCCGTCCTTGATGCCGCGGAAGACGCCCATGGCGCGCCCGGCCACAGCCTGCGCCGTCGCCTGCTTTCCGACGCGCTCCTCGAAGGGCTTGAGGCGCACGAAGGCGATGCCGACATTCTGGCCCGCGCCGCTGAAGCTGAAGCCGGTTACGGTCAGCACGCCCTCGACGAGGTCCTTCTCCTGCTCCTGATAATGCCGCCGGACCTGATCGAGCACGGCCAGCGTGCGGTCCTGCGTTGCGCCGGCAGGCAGCTGGACGATGGTGAAGAGGACGCCCTGGTCCTCGTCCGGCAGGAAGGAGTTGGGCAGCCGCGCAAAGAGATAGGCCATGCCGCCGCCGATCAGCAGGAAGACCAGCATGAAGCGCAGCGGCCGCGCGATCATCGCCGCGACGCCGCCGGTGTAGCCGTTCAGCGTCCGGTCGAAGCCGCGGTTGAACCAGCCGAAGGGGCCGGTGCGCGCGGCATGCTCGCCGGCGGGCTTGAGCATGGTGGCGCAAAGCGCCGGTGTCAGGATCAGCGCCGTGACCACCGACAGCGCCATCGCGGTGACGATCGTGATCGAGAACTGCCGGTAGATGACGCCGACCGAGCCGCCGAAGAAGGCCATCGGCACGAAGACCGCCGCCAGCACGGTGGCGATGCCGACCAGCGCGCCGGTGATCTCGTCCATCGACTTGATGGTCGCCTCCTTGGGCGAGAGCTTCTCCTCCTGCATCACGCGCTCGACGTTCTCGACGACGACGATGGCGTCGTCGACGAGCAGGCCGATGGCGAGCACCATCGCGAACATGGTGAGCGTGTTGACGGAGTAGCCGGCGACCGCGAGCACGCCGAAGGTGCCCAGCAGCACGACCGGGACGGTGATCATCGGGATCAGCGTCGCGCGGAAGTTCTGCAGGAAGACATACATCACGATGAAGACGAGAATGATCGCCTCGAACAGCGTGTGAACGACCTTCTCGATCGAGACCTGGACGAAGGGTGTGGTGTCGAAGGGGTAGACGACGTCGATGCCCTCCGGCAGCGTCGGCTTGAGGCGGTCGATCGTCGCCTTGACCGCCGCGGCGGTGTTCAGCGCGTTGGCGCCAGTCGCGAGGCTGACGGCGAGGCCGGTCGCGGGCGCGCCGTTGTAGCGGGTGGCGGTGGTGTAGTCCTTGGCGCCGAGCTCGACGCGCGCGACGTCGTTGAGCCGCACGATCGAGCCAGACGAGCCGCTCTTGAGGATGATGTTCTCGAACTGCCCGACCGTCTGAAGGCGGCTGACGGCGGTGACGGTGGCATTGAGCTGCTGGCCCTTGACCTGCGGCAAGCCGCCGAGCTGGCCGGCCGAGACCTGGACGTTCTGGGCCTGGATCGCCGCGACAACGTCGCTCGGCATCAGCGCGTATTTCTGCAACCGGTCGGGATCGAGCCAGATCCGCATCGCATAGCCAGCGCCGAACAGCTGAGTCGAGCCGACGCCGGGCACGCGCTTGAGCGTGTCGTTGAGGGTGGAATCGACATAGTCGGCGAGGTCGTTGGTCGACATCCGCCCGTCGCGCGAAACGAAGGCGGCGACCAGGAGGAAGCCGGTCGAGGCCTTGGCGACCGTGATGCCGGTGTTCTGTACCGTCTGCGGCAATTGCGCGGTGACGAGCTGCAGCTTGTTCTGCACCTGCATCTGCGCGACGTCGGGATCGGCGCCGCTGGTGAATGTCAGCGTGATCGTCGCCTGACCCGAGGAGGTCGAGGTCGCAGACATGTATTGCAGGTTGTCGACGCCGGTCATGCCCTGCTCGATGACCTTGGTCACCGAGTTCTCGACCGTCTGGGCGTCGGCGCCGGGATAGCTCGCGCTGATGCTGACCGTGGTCGGCGCGATCTGCGGGTATTGCGAGACCGGCAGGGTGCGCAGGGCGAGCAGGCCCGCCAGCATGATGACGATGGCCACGACCCAGGCAAAGATCGGGCGCTCGATGAAGAAGCGGGACATGGCGCTCAGTTCTTCGCGGTCTGGCCGGGAGCCTGGCCCGCGGGCAGCGCGGCCTGGCGGTTGGCGGCCTTGAGCTCGCCGCTGGCCTCGTCGATCGTGACCTCGTTGCCGGTCACGGTCTGGCCGGCGCGCACGAGCTGGGCTCCCTCGACGATCACCTTGTCGCCGTCCTTCACGCCCTGCTCGACCAGCCAGTTGTTGCCGACATTGCGCGACGTCGCCAGCACGCGCTCCTCGACCTTGCCGTCAGGGCCGACGAATTTCGCCGTCGCCTCGCCCTTCGTGTTGCGGCCGACCGCGCGCTGCGGGACCAGGAAGCTGTTCTCGGCGATGCCCTCCTGGATGACGGCGCGGACGAACATGCCGGGCAGCAGGAGGCGGTCGGGATTGGGGAACTCGGCCCGCACCGTGAAGGTGCCGGTGGTCTCGTCGACATTGGCCTCGGCGAATTCGAGCTTGCCGGTCTGGGCGTATTCGGCGCCGGTATCGAGCTTGAGCTTCACCGCGACGTTCGGCCCTGTGAAGCGCAGCCGCCCTTCGGCCACCGCGCTGCGGAACTTGAGCAGGTTCGTGCTGGACTGGATGACGTCGACATTGATCGGGTCGAGCTGGCGGATCGTGGTCAAGGCCGTCGTCTGGTTGGCGGTGACCAGCGCGCCCGGTGTCAGCGTCGAACGGTCGACACGGCCGCCGATCGGCGCCGTGACCTTGGTGAAGCCGAGATTGATGCGGGCCGTGTCGAGGCTTGCGCGGGCGGAAGCGACATCGGCCCGAGCCTGGGCGAGCGCCGCGACGGCGTCGTCGTTTTCCTGCTTGCTGATCGCATTCTGGCGGATGAGGTCGCGGTAGCGATCGACCTTGGCCTGGGCGTTGGGCACCGCCGCCTCCGCCCGGGCGAGGGCGGCTTCCGCGCTGTCGAGCGCCGCCTGATAGGGCGCGGGGTCGATCTCATAGAGCAGATCGCCGGCCTTGACCTCGCTGCCCTCGCGGAACTGGCGCGACTTGATCAGCCCGCCGACCTGCGGGCGCACTTCGGCGACGAGGCTGGCGGCGACGCGGCCAGGCAATTCCGCACTGATGGCGACCGGCTTCGAACGCAGCACGACGACGCTGACCTGCGCCTGCTGCTGGGGCGGCGGCGCCGCGGCCTTCTCGCTGTTGCAGCCCGCGAGCGCAGCGCCCAGCAGGACGACCCCCGCCATTGGGAGCTGACGGATGGTGACGGGGCGAGGACGGGACATGGATCGTCTCTTTTTGGAAACTCATGGGTTTCTTAACGCTTGATTTCTTGGCCTGTCAAACCCAAAGATGTTTCCCGGGAGTGACGGTTGATGATTGATCACGACATCGGGACGAGCACCGACGGCGCGGCGCGGTCTCGCGGGCGGCCGAAGCAGCGCCCGGATTCAGAAGAGCGCCAGCGCATTCTCGGCATCGCCTGCGATCTGTTCCTCGATGTCGGCTATGGCGGCACGACGATGGATGCGGTCGCGGCGCGCTGCGGCATTTCGAAGAAGACGCTCTACCGTCTGTTCCCGGCGAAGACCGACCTGTTCAAGGCGATGGTTGCCGACCACCGTCGGACGATGCTCGCCCTGCCCCGTCCCGACGACGCCCTGCCCATGGCCGAGGCGCTGGCGGCGATCTTCCGGCTCGACATCGACGAGACCGAAAACCGCCAGCGTCTCGCCTTCATCCGGCTCGCCGTCGCCGATGCCGACCGCTATCCGGAGATCGGCGAGGCCATCGCGCTGGAAGGGGCGCAAGCGGCGCTGCACCTGCTGGCGGAGTGGCTCGCTCATCAACAGGCCCGCGGCCTGCTGCGGCTCTTCCCCCCCGAGGCTGCCGCCCGGATGCTGATCGACATGGTGTTCAGCGTGCTGGTGAAGCGCTATCCGGGCGATTCCCTGCTCACCGGCGAGCAGCGGATCGGCCATGCCAGGCGATGCATCGAGGTGTTCCTGAACGGCCTGGCGGAGCGGCGCGAAGCTGCCTGAGCGCTTCGGCTCGGCCTGGCGTCAGCAGCAGCCCAGCCGCGTGACGTAATGCCGGGTGACGGCGCTCTCCAGCGCGGGAAGCGCCGCTGCGAGGCCGGCGCGATCGGCGATGCCGGCGCGGTAGATGCCGCGCAGCTCGTCGTGGACGGCATCGAGATCGACGCCCAGCACGCGGCCATGGGCGACGATGCTGCGGCCGTCGACGATCAACTCGCGGATCTGGCGGCGGGTGGCGCGCGCGAACATCAGCTCGAGCGGATCGACCGGCATCAGCGCGTCCTCGTCGAGCGCGGCGCGGTCGAGGACCAGGAGATCGGCCGCCTGCCCCTCCGCGATCTGGCCGCCTGCGGGGGCGCCGAGCGCGATGCGCCCGGTTTCCAGCGCCATGGCGAGCGCGTCGCGGGGGCTGAGCTTCGTGTCGAAGCCCCAGCCGCCATGCAGTGACCAGAGCAGGCGCAGTTCGCGCAGCGCGTCATCATCCTCGTCGAAGGCCTGGCCGTCGACGCCGAGCGCGACCTTGCAGCCGCGCGCCGCCATTTCGGCGACCGGCGCGAGCCCCGAGCGCAGTGCCAGGTTCGAGGAGGTGTTGGTGGCGATGACGCAGCCGGCCTCGGCGATCATCTCCAGCTCGTCGGGGCGGGCCCAGACGCAATGGGCCAGTGTCAGCCGCGGCGAGAGCAGGCCGATCTCCTTCCAGCGCTTGACCAGCCCGCCCGGATAGGTCCGGTCGGCCCAGTCGCGCTGGTACTTCGTCTCGAAAAGATGGGTCGTGACGCGGCGCCCGGTGCGCGCGGAGGCCTCGGCGATCGCCTCCCAGAGCGCGTCCGAGCCCCATTGGGGGCCGTTGGGTGCATATTGGACATCGACCATCGGGCCAACGATGGCCGCCGCGACGGCATCGACGCGGGCGATCTGCTCGGCGATCGGCAGCATCGGCGCCAGATAGCGCGCCTCGATCTCGGCCCGGGCGACGGGGTCGAGATCCTCCAGCACGGGCGCATGGTCGCCATAGACCAGCGGGTTCTGGTCGCGCATGCCGACGCCGAAGGCGATGCGTACGCCGATGTCGCGCGCGGCGCGGGCCATGGCCGCCGCCTCGGTCGGCAGATCGGTCAGACCCATTGGCCGGACATGGTGGATCATCACCGCGCCCTGGCCGCCGAGCGCGGCGCGCCCGAGCGGCGCCAGCGTCGCGAGATAGGGGTCGACGGGGCAAAATAGCGCCAGCCGGTGCAGCCAGAGTTCGAGCGGCCGGGCGAAGCCGCCGACCGAGCTGGTGCGGATCGGCCGGGCATGGTCATGGGCGTTGACCAGCGCCGGCAGCACGACGACGTCCTCCGCGCTGCCCGCCGGCACACCGGCGATCGCGGCGATGCTGCCGCCCTCGATCGTCAGCGCCGTGTCCTGCAGGCTGCGGCGGGCGTCGAAGGCGTGGCCGGCGGTGATCTGGCGCATCATCGGTCTCCGTCGCGAAAGCGCCCGGCCCCGCCTCAGGCCGAGGCGACGTCGGTCTTGCGATGGGCCCAGCCGGTAACGCGCCGCTCGATCAGAGAAAACAGCACGTAGAGCGTGACGCCAAGCCCGGCCAGGACGAAGAGCCCGGCGAAGACGAGCGGCACGTTGAAGCTCGACGAGGCGATCATCATCATGTTGCCGATGCCGCGGTTGGAGGCGACCGTCTCGGCCACCACCGAGCCGACGAAGGCGAGCGTGATCGCGACCTTCAGCGCGGCGAAGAAATAGGGCATCGCGCGCGGCAGGCTGACATTCCAGAGGATGTCGGTCTTCGAGGCCTTCAGTGTCTTCATCACGTCCTCGAGCTCGGGCTCGACGGTGGCGATGCCGGTCGCGACGTTCACCACGATCGGGAAGATGCAGATGATCATCGCGGTCAAGATCGCGGGTACCGTGCCGGCGCCGTACCAGAGCACGAAGATCGGCACGACCGCGACCTTGGGGATCGACGAGAAGCCGACGAGCAGCGGATAGGCGGTGTCGTAGGCAAGCTTGGACGAGCCGATCAGGATGCCCAGCAGGAGCCCGATGACGACGCCGATTCCGAAGCCGACGATCGTCGTGTAGAGCGTCTGCCAGGTGTGCGGCCAGATCGCCGGCCAGTACTGGATCAATGCCGCAATGATCTGGGTCGGGCGCGGCAGCAGGATGTCGGAGATGCCCGCCATCAGGCAGAACAGCTCCCAGAACACGAAGACGCCGATGATGAGCGCCGTCGAGGCGCCCTTCTCGCGGATGATCTCACCGAGACGGTTCATCAGGGTCCCTTCCTCACGCCGCGCCAGGCGCGTGGTTGACGATGCCGGTGCCGCCGCGGGCGCCGACGATCATCGCCCGAAGGCGCTGGTTCAGCGCCACGAAATCCGGCTCGAAGGTCATGTCGATGGTGCGCGGCCGCGCCAGCGCGACGGGTGAATCGTCGAGGATGCGGCCGGGCCTGGCGCTCATCACGCAGATGCGGTCGGCGAGATAGGCGGCCTCCTTGAGGTCGTGCGTGACCAGCAGCACCGTCAGTTTCTTGGAAAGCCAAAGGTCCTGCATGATCGCCCAGAGCTCCTCGCGGGTGAACTGGTCGAGCGCGCCGAAGGGCTCGTCCAGCAGCAGGAGGTCGGGATCGTGGATCAGGGCGCGGCAGAGATTGGCGCGCTGCATCATGCCGCCGGAGAGCTGCCAGGGATATTTGTCGCCGAAGCCGCCGAGGCCGACCTGCGCCAGCAGCGCCTCGACGCGGTCGCGATACTCGGCATTGCGCTTGGCCCGGTAGTGCTGCCGGAAGGGCGGCACGATCTTGAGCGGCAGCATGACGTTGTCGCGGATGTTGAGCCAGGGCAGCAGGGTCGGGTTCTGATAGGCCATGCCGATGCGGATCGGCGTCGCGCCGATCTCGCGGCCGGCGACGAAGACATGGCCGGTCGAGGGCTTCAGCAACTCGCCGACCATCTTCAGGATGGTCGATTTGCCGCAGCCCGAGGGGCCGACGAGGGCAACGAAATCGCCCTCCGCGATCTTCAGCGAGGTCGGCGCCAGCGCCTGCACCGCCTTGGGCCCGCGGCCATAGGTGATCGAGGCTTGCTCGAATTCGATGAAGGTCGCGGCCGGGGCGGTCTCGCCCGGCCGGATATCGGTGAGGATGGCGTTCACGAACCCGCTCCCTTGGCGCTGCCGGCCGGCCCTTGCAAGCAGGCGGCCAGCGTCTGGTCGGCGTTGCGGATGGTGGGCTTGGGCATGGCCTGGATCGCCGTGACCTGCCGGCCCCAGCCGCTCGTCTCGGGCACGAGTTGGCGGTCGCGCTGGACGAAGCGGCCGCGCACCAGCGTGTGGACGGGGATGCCGGTGACGGAGACGCCCTCGAAGGGGGTGATCTTGCCGCGCGAGTGCAGGGCCTCGGCCCGGATCGTCTCGGTCCGGTGCATGTCGACGACGGCGATGTCGGCTTCCGCGCCGGCCTCGATGCGCCCCTTATGGGGCCAGAGGCCGAAGGCCTTGGCCGGCTTCTCGGCCGAGACCGTAACGTAGTACTCCAGCGTGATGCGCCCTTTCGAGACCTCGTTCAGCATCAGCGGCATCTGCGTCTCGACGCCGGGGAAGCCGCAATCGGCCTGCCAGATCACGTCCTTGGTCTTCTCCTCGACCGTATGGGGCGCGTGGTCGGTTGCGATCATGTCGACCACGCCCGATTGCAGCGCCGCCCAGATCGCCTCCGAGTCCGAGGCTTCCCGCACCGGCGGGTTGACGCGGATGATCGAGCCGAGCCGCGCATAGTCGCGGGAGTCGAGCAGGAGATAGCAGGGGCAGGTCTCGCCGGTGATCTCGACGCCGCGCGCCTTGGCTTCGGCCAGCGGGCGCAGCTCGGCTGCCGAGGAAATGTGCAGGATGTGAATGCGCGCACCGGTCCATTCCGCCAGTTCCGCCGCGCGGCCGACGGCTTCCGCGGCGACGATGGCCGGGCGCGCCGCGATATGGGCGAGCGGGTCGTTGCGACCGGCCTCCATCAGGCGCTTCTGGCGCCAGGCCATGATGGAAGCGGTCTCGGCATGCAGCGAGATGCGCAGGCCCGAGGGCGCGATGATCTCGAAGCCCTCCAGCATCGCCCCCGTCGAGGGCGAAGGCAGATTGCCGAAGGTGTTGCCCATGAAGCATTTGAAGGCGTTGACGCCGCCGTCGATGAGACCCTGGAGCTCGTCGATGTTGTCCTCCGCTAGCAGGCCGTAGATGCCGTAGTCGACATGGGCCTTGGCGGCAGCCTCCTGCTTCTGGCGCAGTTCCCTGACCGAGCGCGTCGGCGGGTTGGTGTTGGGCATCTCGAAGACGGTGGTGGTGCCGCCCATCGCGGCCGCGGCGCTACCGGTGCGCCAGTCTTCCTTATGGGTGTAGCCGGGCTCGCGGAAATGGACATGCACGTCGATCGCCCCGGGCAGCAGGAACTGGCCGGACACATCGACCGTCTCGCGCGCCGCGGGCATCGCAGCCGGCGCGCCGACCAACGCGATGAGCCCGTCCTTGATCGCGACGTCGGCGCGGTAACGCGTCTGGCCGGTGACGACGGTGCCGCCTGCGAGGACGAGATCGGCGATGAAGGGCGTGTCGGTCACGGCTTCCCTCACAGCATGGCCCAGCCGCCATCGACCGGCAGGTCGACGCCGGTGATCTGGCGGGAGACGTCGGAGGCGAGGAAGAGGCAGGCATGGGCCACGTCCTCATCGGTCGAGACGCGCTTCAGCGCATAGTCCGCGGCATGCTTCTCGAAGGCGGCCTCCTCCGAGATGCCAAGGCGCTTGGCCATTTCGGGGACGACCTTGCCGCGGAAGCGCGGCCCGTCGACCATGCCGGGCGCGACGCAGTTGACGTTGATGCCGTAGGGGCCGGCTTCCAGCGCGAAGCTCTTGGTGATGCCGCGAAGGCCCCATTTCGAGGCCGAATAGGCCATGCGCCCGGCCCGGCCGCGCATGCCGAAGGTGCCGCCGACATTGACGATCTTGCCGCCCTTCTGCGCGATCATCGTCGGCAGGCAGGCGCGCATGGTGTTGAAGCAGCCGCGCATGTTGAGATCGACGATCTCGTCGAACTCCTCCTCCGTGGTCTCCCAGCCGGTCTTGCCGATCGGCCCCGAGCCGCCGGCGACGTTGACGAGGATGTCGATGCGCCCGCCATAGGCGTTCTTGGCCGCGCGCACCGCGTCGTCGCACTCACTGCCCTTGGTGATGTCGCACGGCATGACGATGGCCTCGGCGCCGGCCGCCTGGATTTCGGTGGCGACCGTTTCGATCGCCGCAATGTCGCGGCCGATCAGAACGAGCCTGCAGCCCTCGGCGGCGAAGGCCCGGGTGACGGCGGCGCCCATGCCCTTGGCCGGGCCGGTGATGACCGCGACGCGGCCGGTGAGGTTCAGATCCATGCTTATGTTCTCGGCAATCGGGCAGGTGTTCGCGGGGGCTCTTGGGTTTGCTGTCATTCCGGGGCGCCCCGCAGGGGCGAACCCGGAATCCACGGGCGAGGTCGCGGCCGTTTCCGACCCTCAGGGCTCACCCGATCGTGGGTTCTGGGTTCTCGCTGCGCGAGCCCCGGAATGACGATGAGGCTCACCCCAGCTTGGTGACGCGGTCGGCGAGGGGCGGCAGGAAGGCGCGGCTGAAGACCTCGTCGAGCGCCGGCACACGCGGCAGGCCGTCGGCCTCCACGACGATCGCGATCGACTTCCTGAAGCGTGCGTCGTCGATGTCGCCGATGCCGAGCTTGGCGGCTTCGGGATGGCTCATTTCGGAGGCGAGCGTGGCGACGAGGCGCTCCTTCTCGACGGCCCGGTTGATCAGCGGCTCGCGCTTCGCCACCGCCTCGATCGCCGCGTCGTTGTCCTTCAGCGTGTCCTTCAGGCCGCGATTGATGGCACGCAGCAGGCCTTTCAGCGCATTGGGGTTCTCGGTCGCGAGCTTGCGCGAGGCGATCATGGCGTTGGAGTAGAGGTCCATCCCGTAATCGCCGAAATTGATGAAGCGGAAGTCCTTGGCGGGGTCGATGCCGACGAGCTTGGCCGAGAAGGCGATGGTGTTGACGAAGCCGAAGACACCGTCGACCTGCCCGCGCTGCAGCATCTGCTCGCGCAGATTGGGCTGCATATTGGTGATGGCGACCTTCGACGCATCGATGCCGGCGAGCTTGGCGAAGGCCGGGAAGAGCTTGAGCGCGCCGTCATTGGCGGGGCCGCCGATGGTGCGGCCTTCGAGATCCTTCGGCGTCTTGATCGGCCCGTCGGCCTTGACCGCGATGGTGAAGGGCGGGCGGTTGTAGAGCGCCGAGATCGCGAGCGGTGTGGCGGCGCCCGGCTGGCTGCGCGCGACCAGCTGGATCAGCGCGTTGATGTCGCCGAAGCCGATATCGTAGGAGCCCGAGGCGACCGCCCCGACCGCCGCACCCGAGCCGTTGCCCTGGTCCATGACGATCTCGAGCCCTTCCTCGCGGAAATAGCCCCGGTCGTCGGCCAGGAAGAACCAGCCCTGCGGGCCCTGGTAGCGCCAGTTCAGGATCATCTTCAAGCGCGTGGGTGTCTGCGCCAGCGCCGGTCGCGGCAGGGCGGAGGCCAGTACGGCGGCGCCCGCGGCGAGAGTGAAACGGCGTCGGCTGATCGCGTGCTTCATGCGAACTCTCCCATCGCGGCCTCATGCCGCTGCCATGGGAGAAGCCTAGGACGGCTTGACCGGTGCCGTCTTGTGCTGACTTCTTGCACGATCTGTTCGCAAAACGCATCGGTCGGAACTGTTCGCCATGAGGCATCTGCGCCTGCTGAACTATATCGACGAGGTCGCCCGCGTCGGCTCGATCCGCAAGGCGGCGGAGCGGCTGAACATCACCGCCTCGGCGCTGAACCGGCGCGTGCAGGACGTCGAGGACGAACTCGGCACCAAGATCTTCGAGCGGCTGCCGCGCGGGGTCCGGCTGAACGCGGCCGGCGAATTGCTGATCCGGCACATCCGCAGCCAGCTCGCCGATATGGGCCGGGTGCGCTCGCAGATCGAGGATCTGTCAGGGTTCCGCCGCGGCACGGTCGCGATCGCCTGCAGCCATGCGCTGGCGCATGATTTCCTGCCGGTCGAGATCGCCGCCTATCGCAGCGCCTTTCCGCTGGTCGAATTCGACGTGCGCGTCGCCAGCCATGGCGAGGCGCTCAGGGCGCTGGCGAGCTACGAGGTCGATCTCGCCTTGATCTTCCGGCTCGACACCGGCATCGGCTTCCAGATCATCGCCTCCGCCGAGCAGCGCCTCGTCGCGATCATGCGGCAGGACCATCCGCTCGCGAAGGGAGGCAGCATCCGCCTGCGCGAGTGCAGCGGCTTTCCCCTGGCGCTGCCCGACCGCAGCTATGGCGGGCGGCAATTGCTCGACCAGGCCGTCGCCCGCAGCTCGTTCAAGCTCGTGCCCGTGATCGAATCGAATTCCTTCGAGTTCCTGCGCAACTATGTCCGGCTGGAGGACGCCATCACCTTCCAGATCGAGATCGGCGCGCCGGCCAGCCTGAAGCAGCGCGATGGCCTGATCTCGCGCCCGATCGACGAGCGCGACATCCAGCCGGCGCGCTTCGCGATGGGCCAGCTCCATGGAAGGCCGCTGCCCGTGGCGGCGGCGAAATTCGCCGAGCAACTGGCGGCGCGCCTCGAGACCGGCCGGTCTAGAGCCATTTCGGAACGGTGACGCGCTCGAAGGCGGTGAGCCCGTCGATCAGCCGGGCCGGATCGGGCTCGACCACGATCCCCTGCCGGTGGGCGGCGGGCAGGAAGCCCTGGGCGATCATATGGTCGATGAAGCCCATGAAGGGCTGGTAGTAGCCTTCGATGTCGAACAGGCCGGCCGGCTTGTCGAACTCGCCGAGCTGGTTCAGCGTCCAGGCCTCCATGAACTCCTCGAGCGTGCCGATGCCGCCGGGCATGGCAATGAAGCCGTCGGCGAGCTCCGCCATCCGCTCCTTGCGGGCGCGCATGCCGTCGACGATCTCGTGCCGGGTCAGGCCCTCATGGAGATGGCCGAGATCCGCGAGGCGGCGGGTGATGACGCCATGGACCGCCCCGCCCTGCGCCAGAACCGCGTCGGCGACGATGCCCATCAGGCCCTTATGCGTGCCGCCATAGACCAGCGTCAGCCCGCGCCGGCCGATCTCGGCGCCGAGCCGGGCCGCGCCCTCGCGATAGGTTTCGCCCTGCCCGGTGTTCGAGCCGCAGAACAGGGCGATGGCTTTCAGCTCTCGGGACATCGGGTCGCTCTCTTCGTCGTGCGGCGGGCATGCGCCGCCCTCCCATCGCAAAAGCGGGACCGGCCCGGCAAGCGGGCGCAGCCGAGGGGCGCGATATTTGCACTCGACAGTCTCTCCGGCGGCAGCCCATCCTGCCGCCACGACGCGCGGGAGCGATCATGACCCATCATCTCAAGGCTTCGCCCGAGACCTGCCACTGGGGCTACTTCGATGCGCGCGTGCCGCCCGCTCTCACCATCGCGAGCGGCGAGAGCGTCACGATCGAATCCGTCAGCGGCACGGTCGAGACCCTGCCGCCGGCCGGGTTCCACGTCCCGCCCGAACTGCACGCGATCCATGCGGCGCAGAAGGGCCTGCCCTTCGGCCCGCATATCCTGACCGGAGCGGTCGCGGTCGAGGGCGCCTGGCCGGGCGACGTGCTGCAGATCGACATCGAGGCGGTCTCGCTGCGGCAGGACTGGGGCTACAATCTCAACCGGCCGCTCGCCGGCACGCTGCCGGACGACTTTCCGCACTTCCACATGATGAACATCCCGCTCGACAAGGCGCGGATGGTCGGCACCCTGCCCTGGGGGCTGGAGCTGCCGCTGTCACCGTTCTTCGGCGTGATGGGCGTTGCGCCGCCGCTGGAATGGGGGCGCTGCACCTCGATCATCCCGCGCGCCTTTGGCGGCAATCTCGACAACAAGGAGCTGGTGGCCGGCACGACGCTCTATCTGCCGGTCTTCGTGCCGGGCGCGCTGTTCTCGGTCGGCGACGGCCATGGCGTGCAGGGCGACGGCGAGGTCAACGTCACCGCGATCGAGACCGCGCTGTCGGGCACCTTCCGACTGACCGTGCGCAAGGATCTGAAGTTCAGCTATCCGCGGGCCGAGACGCCGACCCATGTCATCACCTGCGGCATGGACCCGGATCTCGACCGCTGCGCCGAGAAGGCGCTGCGCGACATGATCGTACTGATCGTCGAACGGACCGGGATCCCCCGCGAGCAGGCCTATGCGCTCTGCTCGATGGCGGCCGATCTGCGCGTCACCCAGACGGTGAACCAGCACAAGGGTGTGCACTGCATGCTCAGGAAGAGCCTGCTCGGCGGCCATTGAGTGCCGCGGCGCCGGCCGCTGACCGGCCGGCGAGCGAGGCGGAGGGCTGCGAAGCCCGCCGCAGCCTTGTCCGTATCAGGCCTTTGCGCGGGGGCCGCGCTTGGCCTTGGGAGCGGCGGCCGGCGTCGCGGCCTTGCGGCCCAGACCCATCGACTTCGCCAGAGCGGAGCGCGCCTCGGCATAGGCGGGGGCGACCATCGGGTAATCCGCCGGCAGGCCCCATTTGGCGCGGTACTGCTCAGGGGTCAGATCGTATTTGCTGCTGAGGTGACGCTTCAGCGATTTGAAGGACTTGCCGTCCTCGAGGCAGATGATCGCCTCCGGCGTCACCGACTTGCGGATCGGCACGGCCGGAACGAGCGGCGCGGCCGGAGGAGCCTCGGGCTCGCCACCAAGCTTGGCAAGTGACGCATGGACACTCGCGATGAGATCGGCGAGGTCCGTCCGCGGGACGTTATTGCGGGCGACATATGCCGAAACAATGGAGGTCGTCAGATCGAGCAGCTCTTCTTTGTTGTCTGCCATTTGGTGTTCCGATCACGGGAGAAGTTGAAATCTGCTGTAGCGCAGATTCGGACTTAGGACGAAGACACGGGCTTGTCTATCCGCGCCAGGGCGAAATCTGGCGCAAAAGGTTGACGTTGTGCTTCTTCATCGCGAGAAAAGAGGGCCCACACACGCCTCGCGTGCAGGGTGCGATGCCTTCGCGGCCGAAACGCGGCGGCGTCAGAAGAGGAAGTCGTCGGCCTCGTCCTGCGCCGGAGCAGCGACAACCACCGGGGCGGCCGCGCCGGCCTGGGCGGGCAGCAGGGCGCCGACGATGGCCTGGTGGATCGTGCGCTCGCCGACCATGGTGTAGTTCGGCCAGACCTGCCGCTCGATCAGCTGTGCGGCCGCCGCAGCCGCCGCCGGATCGTCGGGCATCGCTGCCTCGGCGACGGAGCGCTCGAGTTCGGCCGCGCCGGATGCGATGAGGTCGCTCATAGCCCCCGCATTCGAGAAGGACAGCCGGGCCTGGGCCACCACGGAGGCGAAGCCGCCGCCCTCGCGCGTCAGCTGGTCGAGCGTCGCCGCAAGGCGGTCCCCCGTCTGGCGCAGCGCGGCTAGGGACTCGCTCATCGCCTGGTCGAGCGCGGCGAAATGGGCCGCGTCGAGCCGCCCGCCGGATTTCAGTCCGACCGAGGTCTCCTGCATCTGCGCGAAGGTCGGAGTCAGCTGCGCGGCGTCGGCCGCGACCTGGTCGGCGGCGAACTTCAGCTCCTGCGCGATGACGACGAGGCTGCGCCCGCCGGTGCCGATGCGGGCAGCGCGCAGACCGGCGTTCATCCCGATCAGGACGATGCTGGAAACGGTGCCGGCCAAGGCCGCCACAGTCTGCTGGCAGGTGTCCAGCACGGTCGACATGGCGCTGGTGACGCGGTCGACGCCGGCGCGGGCGCGGTCGCATTTGGCGAGCAGGTCCGAAGCCTCGGCGAGATCCGCCTCGAGATCGGCGAGGAAAGAGCCGCTGCGGCCGCCATCGCCCTGGTAGAGCGAACGCACCAGGTCGAGCAGGCCGGCGGTGTCGCCCGCCAGCAAGGCGAGCGCCGCCTCGATAGAGTCGGCATCCTGGGCGAGGCTGCGGGCGCTCTCTTCGAGCTGGGCGGCCTCGAGACGGCGCAGCACGATCTCGACGGTCGTGCGGGCCTCGGCGTCGAGGGTAGCGCCCTCCCCGGTGCCGGCCGTGACGGCGGCGAGCAGGCGCAGAGCCTTGATCGCATGTTCGAGCTGCTGACGGATGCTGTCGCCCGATTGCAGGGCGATGATGGCGCCGCCGGCGGCCATGGCGATCTTACCGGAATGCGTCGCGGCATCGCTCGTCAGTGCGACGCTGCGCTGCTGGCGGCCGGTAACCTCGACCAGGGTCTGTTCCAGCTTGGCGGCGAGCGCGGAGAGCGCCTGGCCGTAGCGGCCCTCGAAATCGCGCTGGGCTTCCAGCGCGGAGCCCAGCAGCGCGCTGAGATGGTCATGGTCACGGGCGCAGTTCTGGATGGTGCGCTGGGCCTGGGTGGTGAGAGCGACGATCTCGCTGGTGAAGTCGCCGAAGTCGCGGCCGGCGGCCTGCACCGAGACCGCCTCGATGCGGGCGCTGCGGGCCAGGATGGTGATCAGGCGCATATGCTCGAGCAGGCGCTCCAGCACCTGCGAGGCGTCCTTGCTGTGGGCGGCGAGCTGCTGCAGCACGCCGGTTTCCTGGAGCAGCCCGTCATTGATGGCGCGTAGCTCGCCGGCAAGGCCCGACAATGTCGTGCCGGCGCGGGCAATCTCCGGCCCCGACAGATCGCTCGAGAGCGTCGTCAGGCGCTCCTTGAGCCCCTCGAACAGCCCGAGCCCCTCGCCGAGTTGGCTGCCGGCGCGAGCGAAGGTGACATCGATCTCGCGGGCGGTGCCCTCCAGCGCCTCGAGCAGCCGCGCGAGGCTGGGTTCCTGAGCCAGCATCACCGTCGTTCCCCCGACGCCACCCATCTCAGACGCAACGCGCATCACTCGTCCTCAACCCGACCCTGGCGTGGATTGCGGCCAGGCCATGATCTCCTGTGGTACACGAGAGAGCTTGACGATCCGTTCCGCTGCGCCGAGGTCGATGGCTTCTTTCGGCATGCCGAAGACGACGCAGCTCTCGGCGTCCTGCGCGAGCGTCCGGGCGCCGGACTTGCGCATTTCGAGCAGGCCGCGCGCGCCGTCGTCGCCCATGCCGGTCATGATGATGCCGAGCGCATTGGCGCCGGCATATTGCGCGGCGGAGCGGAACAGCACGTCGACGGAGGGGCGGTGGCGCGAGACATGCGGCCCGTCCTTGATCGCGACGCGATAGCCCTGCCCGACCCGCTGAAGCAGCATGTGGCGGTTTCCGGGCGCGATCAGGACGCGACCGGTCGACACTTCGTCGCCATCCTCCGCCTCCTTGATTTCCATCGCGCAGATGCCGTTCAGCCGGCGCGCGAAAGCGAGCGTGAACTTCTCCGGCATGTGCTGGACGACGGCGATGCCCGGGCAGTTGGCCGGAAGCTGCTCCAGCACCTCGCGCAGGGTCTCGGTACCGCCGGTGGAAATGCCGATGCAGACGATCTTGTCGGTCGAATGCCGGACGCGGCCCAGCACCGGCGGCGGCAGGATGGCGTCGGCGGTGAGTTTCTTCTCGACCTGCATGCGCGGCTCGCGCGGGCGCAACTTCGCCTGGGCCGCGGCGCGCACCGCATGGCGCAGCCGATCGGCGGTCTCCATCAGCGCGGCGCGGGTATCGACCCGGGGCTTCGGAAGCACGTCGACCGCCCCGGCCTCGAGCGCGTCGAAGAGCGCGCGGGAGCCGGCCTCGGTCAGGGTCGAGCAGATGATCACGGGGATCGGCCGCTGCGCCATGATCTTGCGCAGGAAGGTCAGCCCGTCCATCCCCGGCATCTCGATGTCGAGGATCATGACGTCGGGCAGTTCGTTCTGCAGGCGCCGGGCGGCGGCGAAGGCATCGGCCGCCGTGCCCATGACCTCGATGCCCGGATCCTCGGTGAGGATCGTCGTCAGCACCTGCCGCACCGAGGCGGAATCGTCGACGATCAGGACACGGATCGGTTTGCGGTTCATGCGGCAGTCCTCGAGCCGGCGGCCGGCGCCGCCTGATAGACCGTCGGGACGACCTGGCGGAGCGGCTCCACGCCGCTGCCGGCCATCGACTCGGAGTGCCCCAGCATCAGGTATCCACCCGGCCGCAGATGCGAGGCGAGCCGAGACAGCACAGCCTGCTGCGTCGGCTTGTCGAAATAGATCAGCACGTTGCGGCAGAAGATGACGTCGACGTCGCGGTCGAACGGATAGGACTCGTCCATCAGGTTCAGCCGCTCGAAATGCACCGTGCGGCGCAGTTCCGGCGCCACCCGCACCACCTCGTCGCGAGGATCGCGGGAGCGCATCAGATAGCGCTGCTGCATGGCCGCCGGAACGGGCGCGACGAAGGCGCGCGGATAGATCGCGGTCCGCGCCTCGCGCAGCACTTCGGTGGAGATGTCGGTGCCCAGGATCGAGAAGCGCGCGACCTTGCCGGCGGCGACGAGGTCCTGCAGCACCATCGCGGCCGTATAGGCCTCGGCCCCCGTCGAGGAGGCCGCGCTCCAGACCTTGAGCTGCGGCGGGCGCCCGCCATGGCGTGCCGTGAGCTGAGGCACCGCGACGTCGCGCAGGAACTCGAAATGGCTCGGCTCGCGGAAGAAGTCGGTCTTGTTCGTGGTGACGCAGTCGATGAGATGGATGGTTTCCGCCTCGAGCCCGCCCTTGTCGAAGAGATGCGCGCCATAGGCGTTCAGCCCCGGCAGCCCCAGCGCGCGGACGCGCTTGCGCAGACGCCCCTCGACCATGGTGCGCTTGGTCTGCGGCAGCTTGATGCCGACTCGCGACTCGATGAACTTCGCGACCGCGCTGAAGTATTTGTCCGAGAGATGGCCGTAGGCTTCGGTGTCCTGCTGGTTGCTCACGTCACGCGGCCCTTTCCGGTGCCATGGCGCTGAGCTGGGGCAGATCGTCGGATTCCATCAGCCGCTCGAGATCGAAGACGACGATGAAGGATTCGCCCTTGCGGCCGATGCCGGCGATGTAGTTCGACTGCCAGCGGCCGCCGACATCGGGCGCGGCCTCGGTCTGGTCGTCGTCGAGACCGGTCACCTCGAAGACGCGGTCGGCGACGAAGCCGACGCCGAGCGTGCGGCCCTTGACCGGCACGTCGAGGATGATGATGCGCGTCGCGTCGGTGGGCTCGGCGCGCGGCAGGCCCAGCTTGGTCCGCAGATCGACGATCGGGTAGCCGGCGCCGCGGACGTCGATCATCCCCAGCAGGAAGCTCGGCGCATGCGGCAGCTTCGAGATCGGCCGCATGTCCAGGATCTCCCGGACATTGCGGATATCGATCCCGAACAGCTCCTGATCGATGCCGAGCGTCAGATATTGGGCGGTGTCAGCCATGGCGACCTCGTTGTGAACGACGTGTGAGAGCGGCCGGCCCCTGCCTCCAGGTGCCGGTCCAGATCAGTTGCGTTGAAAGGCGGAATCGTCCTGATCGTCGCCGCCGGCGAGATCGAAGGCGAAGCCGCCATTGGCGACCTTGCGGGCGGGACGGGCGGCGGCAGCCTTCTTCGGCTGCGCGGCCGCAGCCATGCTCGCGGCCTTGCCGCGCAGCTGCTTGACCGCCCGCTCGACGGGCTCCTCCGCGCGCGGCTTCGGGCTGCCGTCGCGCACGCGGAAGAAGGCGATGGTGGCCTGCAGCTGCTCGGCCTGGGAGGCGAGTTCCTCGGAGGTGGCGGAGACCTCCTCGGAGGCCGCGGCGTTCTGCTGCGTCACCTTGTCGAGCTGCTGGATCGCCTGGTTGATCTGGGTCGAGCCCACATCCTGCTCGCGGCAGGCGGCTGTGATCTCCTCGACCAGCTCGGCCGTTTTCTTGATATCCGGCACCAGCTTCGCCAGCATCGAGCCGGCTTCCTGCGCGACCTTCACCGTGTCGGTCGAGAGCGTGCCGATCTCGGCGGCAGCCGCCTGGCTGCGCTCGGCGAGCTTGCGCACCTCGGACGCCACCACCGCGAAGCCCTTGCCGTGCTCGCCGGCCCGCGCCGCTTCCACGGCGGCGTTGAGGGCGAGCAGATCGGTCTGGCGCGCGATCTCCTGCACGATGTTGATCTTCTGGGCGATCGTCTGCATCGCCTCGACCGCCTTGCCGACCGCCGCCCCGGAGGCCTCGGCGTCCTGGGCGGACTGGGTCGCCATCTTCTCGGTGGTCTGCGCGTTCTCGGCGTTCTGCTTCACATTCGCGGCCATCTCCTCCATCGAGGAGGAGGCCTCCTCGGTCGACGAGGCCTGTTCGGTCGAGCCCTGCGAGAGCTGCTCGGCGCTGGCCGAGAGTTCCTGAGAGCCCGAGGACATGTTCTCGGCGGCGGCGGCCAACTGGGCGACGACCTCGCGCAGCTTGATCACCATGTTCTCGAGCGAAATGCCGAGCGTGTCTTTCTCGGAGAGCGGCTTGGCGTCCACCGTCAGGTCGCCGGAGGCGATCGCATCCGCAACCGCCGCGGTGGCGTTGAGGTTGGCGGTCATCTCGGCCAGGCCCTTGGCGACATCCTGGCTGAGCCCGCCATAGTCCTTCTCGACGGACTGCGAGAGATCGCCGACCGAAACGGCCGCCACGACGCGGGAGATGTCGCCGAAGGCGTTCTCGACAGCCAGCGCGCAGCCCTCCATGCGGCCGATCTCGTCCCGGCGGCCGGTCTCGACGGGAGCGGCCAGCGTGGCGAGCTTGCCCGTCACACGGGTGATCGGCCGGGCGATGGTGCGGGTCAGCAGCACGCCGATGCCGAGGGCGATGACGATGTTGAGGATGACGCTGCCGTAGACGACCTTCTCGGTGATGTCGAAGGCCATCTCCTGGGCCTTCAGGCGCGGGATCGAGAGCGTCTTCTCGTGGCTGAGGACTTCGGCGACCTTGGCGCGCAACCCGTCCATCGCCGCCTTGCCGGCGCCGCCGACCTCGAGTTGCCGGGCGCTTTCGCGGGTGTCCGGGCTCGCCATGAGCGCGATGGCGCGATCGGCCGATTCCCGATGCCAGGTCTCGGAGAGCTTCTGGATTTCGGCGAAGCGCGCCTGCTGCGCGGCATCGTCCGTGGTCAGTTGCCGGCCCTTGGCGATCCAGCGGTCGAACTCCGCGGCGCCAGCGCGATAGGGCACGAGGAAGGCGTTGTCGCCGGAGAGCAGGAAGCCGCGGAGGCTGGTCTCCTGGTCGACCATGGCCGACAGCAGATGATTGGTCGCTTCGACGACCTCGTCGGTATGCTCCGTCCACTTCGTCGTCTGACGGATCTGCGAGGATTCGATGTGGGTGACCACGCTCGCGCCGACCATGACCAGGATCACGACGGACAGCGCCGTCACGATCTTGCTGCGGATCGAGAGGTTGTCGAAGAACGTCATGGCGGATCTCCGAAGGTGGTGACCGTCGCCCCGGCCGGTTCCGACGCAGGCTCGCGTCGGATCGTGGCGGGGTCAGCGGTCAGTTGCGGTGAAAGGCGGCGTCGTCCTGGTCGCCGCCATCGGCGAGGTCGAAGGAGAAGCCGCCGGCGGCAGCCTTGCGGGCGGGTTTCGCTGCGGCCGGCTTGCGGGGCTGGATGGCCGCAGCCATCGTCGCCGCCTTGCCGCGCAGCTGCTTGACGGCTTTCGCGACCGGCTGCGCGATCTCGACCGCGCCCGCCCGCTCGTCGAGCCGGAAGAAGGCGATGGTGTTCTGAAGCTGCTCGGCCTGGGCGGCGAGTTCCTCGGAGGTGGCGGAGACCTCCTCGGAGGCCGCGGCGTTCTGCTGCGTCACCTTATCGAGCTGCTGGATCGCCTGGTTGATCTGGGTCGAGCCCACATCCTGCTCGCGGCAGGCGGCGGTGATCTCCTCGACCAGCTCGGCGGTCTTCTTGATGTCGGGCACGAGCTTCGCCAGCATCGAGCCGGCCTCCTGTGCGACCTTCACCGTGTCGGTCGAGAGCGTGCCGATCTCGGCGGCAGCCGCCTGGCTGCGCTCGGCGAGCTTGCGCACCTCGGAGGCGACGACCGCGAAGCCCTTGCCGTGCTCGCCGGCACGGGCGGCTTCGACCGCCGCGTTCAGCGCCAGCAAATCGGTCTGGCGCGCGATCTCCTGCACGATGTTGATCTTCTGGGCGATGGTCTGCATCGCTTCGACCGCCTTGCCGACGGCAACGCCCGAGGCTTCCGCGTCGCGCGAGGACTGGGCGGCCATCTTCTCGGTGGTCTGCGCGTTCTCGGCGTTCTGCTTCACATTTGCGGCCATCTCCTCCATCGAGGAGGAGGCCTCCTCGGTGGACGAGGCCTGCTCGGTCGAGCCCTGCGAGAGCTGCTCGGCGCTCGCCGAGAGTTCCTGCGAGCCGGCCGACATGTTCTCCGCGGCCGAGGTGACCTGGCCGACGACCTCGCGCAGCTTCTCGACCGTGCCGTTCAGGGCGGTGACGAGATCGCCGACCTCGTCATTGGACTGCACCTTGGCGGTCTGGGTCAGATCGCCGGCCGCGACCGCATTGGCGATGGCAACGGCGCCGGCGACACCGCGGCTGATGTTCAGCGCGATCCAGACGGCGGCGGCGACGGCGATCAGCAGCGAGGCCGCGACGATCGAGAGCAGCAGCGTCTTGGCGAATGCGGCTGCCGAGGTCGCCTCGGTCGCGATTTCGGCCATGCGCTTCTCGGCGAAGTCGGCATAGGCGTCATAGGCGGCCAGCGTCTCGAGCAGCGCCTTGCGACCCTCGTTGCGGGTCATGTCGATCGCCTTGATCACACCACCCTCGCGGGCGATGTCGGAGGCGCGGGTGCCGACGGACAGGACCTGCTCGCCGCGGCTGTCGATGTCCTGCGTGGCGATGCCGAGATCCTTGAGGGCGGCGACCGCGGCGCTGCGCGTGCGCTTGAAGGCTTCGGCCTGGTTGGCGAGCGCCTGGCGCTTGGTGTCGAGATCCGCCATCGTCGTGGCGGTGAAGGTCTCGATCAGCATGCGCAGATAGCGCGCCGTCTCGTAACGGGCCGTCATCACCGCGCGTCCGGCGACGGTGTGCTGCATCGAGTCGGGCTGCTTGGCGAGTTCGGCCAGAACCGCATCATAGGCCGCGTTCTGCGCCGCCAGCGCCGGGACGCCCTCGGCGGCCCAGAGATCATAGGCGCGATTGGCCGAGTTCAGCTTGGCGTTGCGGACGGTTTCGTCCTGGACATCGTTCAAGGCCTTGCCCTTGGCATTGGCCTGGTCGATCAGCCTTTTGCCCTCGGGCGAGGCGATCGCATAGAGTTCCGAGGTGATCCGTGCGGCATTGGCCCGGCGCGTCATCATCTCGGCCGCAGCGGCCTCGATATCCTTGGCTTCCGAAGCCAGGATCGCGTTCTTCTCGGCGCGGATCTGCCCCTGAAGCTCGGTCTGGATGTCGCCGATCTTCGAGATGCGCTGGCCCTGACCGATGATGGTCTGCTGGGACGCCTCCATCTTGGTGAGCTCCTGATAGGAGAGCCCGCCGGCGACCATGGAGAGTGTGATGATGACGCCAAATGCTGTCGCCAGCTTGGCCTTGATCGTGAAACGCATAGTCGTAGCCCCCAAATCCCCAAGTAAAACTCAGCCCAAAATCCTGGACATGTCCGGAACGATGACGAATTCCTCACTCCACTTCGTGATGAAGCGGATGAACTCCGGCCGCCAATGGCTGCCGAGACGCGGCGTCTGCTGCATGTGCCGTGTCGAGACCTCGGTGACCTCGTAGACCTTGTCGGCGAGCAGCCCGAGCGTGACGGGATCGCCGTCGATCTCGACCTCGATCACGACGATGCGCGTATCGGCGGTCTGTTCGGTCTTCGGCATGCCGAAGCGAATGCGCAGATCCGCCAGCGGAATGACGTTGCCGCGCACATTGATCAGCGCCGGCAGGAAGGAGCGGGCGCCGGCGACGCGCGTCACCGGCACGGGGTCGATGATCTCGCGGACCATGTCGGTCTCGATCGCGAAGATCTCGTTGCCGAGCCCGACCATCAGCACCTGGAGCTGCGTCTCGGCCATCGGCGGAAGGCCTGCGCCGGCATCCGCGCCGGCGACCTGCATCTGAGCTTGCGTCATCACGCGGCCTCCGGGGTTCTGTCGGTCTCGGCGCGGGACTGGCCGAGCGTGACGAGCTGGGCGACGTCGAGGATCAGCGCCGCCGAGCCATCGCCGAGGATGGTCGCGCCGGAGAACATGGTGACGTCGGCGTGGAGCTTGGACAGCGACTTGATCACCGTCTGGTGGCTGCCGATGATCTGGTCGACGACGAGGCCGACGCGGGTGTCGCCGATCGAGGTGACGATGACCTTCTGGTGCGGATCGGCCTGGCCCTCGGAATCGAAGAGATCGCGCAGCCGCAGGAAGGGCACGAGGTCGCCGCGGACATTGAGGAAGCTGCGGCCCTTGGCGCGGGCCTCGTCGGCCGCCGTCAGCTCGATGCATTCCTCCACCGCCGAGAGCGGGATGATGTAGCGTCCCTCGCCCACCCGGATCAGCAGGCCGTCGATGATGGCGAGCGTCAGCGGCAGGCGCAGCGTGACCGAGGAGCCATGCCCGGGGATCGTCGTCAGATCGATGGTGCCGCGCATCGCCTCGATGGTGCGCTTGACCACGTCCATGCCGACGCCGCGGCCCGAGAGCGCCGAGATCGTCTTGGCGGTCGAGAAGCCGGGGTGGAACAGGAACTGGTGGATCTCGTGCTCGCTGAGATTGGCACCGGGCGGGATCAGCCCGTTCTCCTCGGCCTTGGCACGGATGCGGGCGGTGTTGAGCCCGGCGCCGTCGTCCTGCACCGTCACCAGCACCTGCGCGCCGACATAGCGGGCAGCCAGTTCGATGCGGCCGGTCGCCGATTTCGAGGTCTTGGCGCGGTCCTCGGCACTCTCGATGCCGTGGTCGATGGCATTGCGGATGAGATGGACCAGCGGATCGGCGAGACGCTCGATCATGGTCTTGTCCATCTCGGTGTCCTCACCGACCGTGACGAAGTCGACCGGCTTGCCGAGATCGCGCGAGAGGTCGTGGACGAGGCGGCGGAAGCGGGCGAAGAGCGAGCCCATCGGCACCATGCGCACGCCCATGGTCGAGTCGCGCAGGCCCGAAGCCAGGCGCTCGATCTCCTCCGCGATCGCCTTGATGGCGAGGTCGTTGCCGGAATGAGCGATCTGGCTGAGGCGCGCCTGGGCGATCACCAGCTCGCCGACACGGTCCATCAGCTCGTCGAGGCGCTCGGCCTGGACACGCACCGTCGTGGTGCCCTTGTCCTCGGCGCGGCGGTTCAGCTCGGCCTTCTCGGGGGCCGGCGCGGCCGGGGCGGGCGCCGCCGCGCGGGTGGCCGGGGCGGGCGCAGCCTCGGCCTTCGCGACGGGCTCCGCAGCCGCGGCCGGCGCCTCGCCCGGCATCGACATGTCGAGGCCGAAACCGGCCTGTCCGGCGGCAGCGAGAGGGGTGATGACGAGCTTCATCTCGTCGCGGACGAACATGAAGACGTCCTCGATCTCGTCCTGCGAGCAGGCGCTCTCGAGCGTCACCGTCCAGGTGATCAGGCAGGTCTCGGGGTCGAGTTCCGCCAGGACGGGAATCGCGGCCGTGTCGGCCTCGACCGTGCAGGGGCCGAGCGCGCGCAGATCGTCGAGCAGGACGAGCGGGTTGGTGCCGTTGCGCAGGATGCCGGGCTCGAAGGCGATCTCGATACGCCAGCCGGCGGAGGCGGGAGCCTCCGGCGCCGTTTCGGTGGCCGTCTCGGCCGCGGGGCCTGCATCCTTCGCCGCGCCCGGGCCGGCGCCGATGAGGCGCTGCAACTCCTCGACGATCGCGTCGCCGATGATCGGGTCGGTGGAGTCGGGGTCCTCGATCAGCGTGCGGATGTAGTCGCGGGCCGAGAGGGAAACCGTGACGATCTCGTGGTTCGCGTCGATCTTGCCCTTGCGAATCAGGTCGAAGGCGGTCTCGAAATCATGGGTGAAGGCCGCGACCTTGTCGAAGCCGAACATGGCTCCCGAGCCCTTGATCGTGTGCAGCGCCCGGAAGGCGGCGTCGATCAGGTCGCGGTTCTGCGGCGACTGACCGAGATCGAGCAGGACGCTCTCGAGCGAATCGAGCAGTTCGGACGCTTCCTGCCGGAATGTTTCCGTCGGATCGAGTTCCATCAGGCCCTCACGAGTTTGGCGACGACGGCGAGCAGCTGCTCGGGTTTGAACGGCTTGGTGATCCAGCCCGTCGCACCGGCGGCCTTGGCCTCCTGCTTGACGGCGTCGTCGGATTCCGTGGTCAGGAAGACGATCGGCGTGCCCATGAAGGCCGGCAGGGCACGCAGGGCCTTGATCATCTGCATGCCGTTCATCACCGGCATGTTGAGGTCGGTGATGACGAGGTCGAAGCTCTGCGCCTTGGCCTTGGCCAGGCCCTCCGATCCGTCGCCGGCCTCGACGACATTGTGCCCGGCCGGGCCGAGCACGAGCTTGATCATCTGCCGGACGCTCGGCGAATCGTCGACGGTGAGGATGTTGGCCATGGTCAGATCCCGGACAGTTCGGAAGGCATCGAGCCGGGCGCGGTGACGCCGGCCCGTTGGAAAGCGGAGGCGACGACGTCGCTCATTCCGCCGAGGGCGAAGGGAAGGTTGCGCGCCGCGCAGCTGCGCTGGGCCGCGACGAGCGTCTGCACGAAGGTGATGTCCGCCTGTTCGACGCCAGAGCAGTCGATCTCCAGGCCCGCGCCCGACTCCAGCAACGTGGTCAGGGCGGCGGCCGTCGCCTTGGCGTTTCGAAGCGTCGAATCGGCTCCGGCCTGGAACCTTTGCAGGTCACCGGCATTTGTCTTGCTCATCGTCTTGGCCCCGAACCCATCGTTACTTCGATCTTTTGCGCTGCATACAAAGAATCTCGGCTAACAAGCTTATAATTCACTTAAAAATGCAGTCTTTTATTTTAAGCGATTCAAGACGATTCTGCGCGCGCCGAGTCGGCGCCGCGTGCGCGGAGTCGGGCGGGCTACGCGCGGAAAGATTGGATTCACCATGTTCGATGACAGGTTGTTACGTTAGGGCACATACCCACTCGGCAGAGTGCCCGGGCGCTGCTGTGTCGAAACGATGCGGAGACGTGCCGGGCCGGGTCAGCGGCGGCGGCGGGTCTGCGAGGGCTGCTCGCCGAAGGCGGTGCGGTAATCCAGCGCGAAGTGGCCGCGATTGACGAAGCCCCAATGCCGCGCGATCGCCTCGATCGAGCGTGTTGAGGCCGGGTCGAGCAGTTCGCTGCGCACGCGCGCCAGCCGCGTCTGCTTGATGTAGTCGTGCGGCGAGACGTGCTTGTGCTTGCGGAAGCCCTCCTGGAGCGAGCGCAGGCCGATGCCGACCGCCTCGGCGACCTCCTGGACCGTGAGCAGGCCGGCCTCATGGGCATCGATGAAGGCGATCGCGCGGCGGATCTGCCAGGGTGCGGGCGTGGCGACCGGAGCCTCGAACCAGGCGGCGTAGGGGTTGGGGCAGCGCGCCAGCACGAGCAGGACCAGAGCATCACGCAGGGGGCGCGCGGCCTGCGGCGTCTGCGCCAGCGGTGCCTCGCCCGTCAGCCCCGCTTCCATCGCCGCCAGCAATCCCGTGATCGTGGCGCCGTCCGCGGATGCCAGATCGATCGTCGTGGCGATGGCGAGGCGCTCATTGGCAGGACGCCCGAACGCTCCCTGCAGGATGCGGGCGACCTCTTCCCCGGGCAGGGTGAAGGTCGTGTGCACGCTGCCGCGGCCGTATTCGCCGGAGTCGCACAGTCCGGTGTTGAGGATGAGGCCGCGGCCGGGCACCGCGGCCAGGGTCTGCGGCCCTGCGGAATAGAGGCTGCCGCCGGCGGCGACGATGCGGATCGTCAGATCGTCATGCCGCTCGCCGCGTTTCAGCCGCATCCCTTGCGGATACTCGGCGTGGATCAGCTGGGCGCCGGCCAGGGCATGCGCCGTCAGCCGCGCCTCGAACCCGTCGGGGCCCAGCGGCTCCAGCCGCATGTCGCGACGCAGCCTGGCATTGAGCCAGGCCTGTGTCTCGGCAACATCATGGCTGATGAACGCGTGGACCGGCCTGCCGGGCCTGTCCTCGGCCGTCGGCTGTTCACGGGGTCGTGGCGGCAGCATCGGCGTCACCCCTCCAGATGACGCCGTTGCCCCAACGTTATCAAGCCCCTCCCGCGCGGGGGCCGTCTCCTCCCAGCGGGAGGCGGAGCGGCCGGGCGGCGGGCGCCGGACAGGAGAAGTGTCAGAATGCAGCAGGACATCACGGGCGGCCCTGGTCGGGGCGCGGGCGGCACGGCGCAGTCCGTCATCGATTTCTGGCGCGACGCTGGTGCCGAGCGCTGGTTCAGGAAGGACGCGGCCTTCGACGCCTTGTTCCGCGAGCGCTTCCTCAGCCTGCATTTCGCGGCGGCGCGGCGGGAGCTGGACGGCTGGGCCGAGAGCGCGCCGGGCAGCTTGGCGCTGGCGATCCTGCTCGACCAGTTCCCGCGCAACAGCTTCCGCGGCACGGCGCATATGTATGCGACCGACCCGCTGGCAAGGCATTTCGCGCGGCTGGCGCAGGCGCGCGGCCACGGCACGGCGACCGAACCGGAGTTGCGGCTCTTCCTGCACCTGCCCTTCTGCCATTCCGAGGATCTGACGGATCAGGACCTGTCCGTCGCGCTCAGCACGCCGCTCGGTGGCGATGCAGCCAAGCATGCGGAAGGTCATCGCGACGTGATCCGGCGCTTCGGGCGCTTCCCGCATCGCAACGCCCTGCTCGGGCGGGAGACGACGCCGGAGGAGGCGGCCTTCCTCGCCGAGGGCGGCTTCGCGGGCTGAGAGCGTCACCCCTGCGGCAGCAGGCCGGCGGCTGCGCCCGCCCCCAGCGCCGCGTCACTCTCGTCCTTAAGGCCGACGCCGGTCAGCGAGTGGCGGAAGCCCTGGTCAATCAGCCAGGCAAGCCTGAAGGCTGCCTCGGCGAAGCCCAGCCCGCCGGGGCGGATGTTGGAGATGCAGTTGCGCGCCTCGTCGGTAAGCCCGACCCGCGGCGCGAAGGTGAGATAGGCGCCGAGCGAATCCGGCGAGGACAGGCCGGGCCGCTCGCCGATCAGGACGAGGACCATGCGCGCCCCCAGCGCCTGGCCGGCGGCATCGCCGAGCGCGACGCGCGCCTGCGCGGCGATGACGACCGGTGCGAGCGTCAGCGACTGGCGGCGGAGCAAGGGAAGCAGGGCCTCGACCAGCGGCACGGCGTTCTGGTGGACGGCGGTGGAGGAGAGCCCGTCGGCGACGACGAGGGCGAGATCGAACTGGCTTTGCCGCGCCTGCAAAGCGGCCATACTCTCCGGCGACAGGCGGCGTCCCCAGTCCGGCCGGCGCAGATAATCCTCACGCGAACGGGCCGCGCTTTCGACGGCCAGCGTCTGGAGCCCGAGACCCGCAAGCGCGGCCGCGACCTCGTCGGGGCGGAACGGCGCGTGCACCGCATCGCGCGCCTGGGCATGGGCGAGGCCAAAGCGCAGCAGCTCGCTTGTCGGCAGCGAGGCGCCGGACCGGCCCAGCGCGATGCGGGCGGGGGTGAGCCGCGCGAGATCGGCGAAGCGGTTCGGGGCCGGCGGCTTTTCCGGCGCGCTCATGCGGCGCGATCCTGCAGCGCGGCGAGCAAGGTCGGCCCGCCCTGCCCGGTGCTGAGCTTTCCAGCTGCGTCGGTAATGTCCATGCGCAGCAGCCAGTCCTCGAACTCCGGGGCCCGCCGCAGGCCCAGCACCTCGCGGATGTAGAGCTGGTCGTGGAAGGAGGTCGACTGGTAGTTCAGCATCACGTCGTCGGCGCCGGGCACGCCCATGATGAAGTTGACGCCGGCCGTGCCCAGCAGGGTCAGCAGCGTGTCCATGTCGTCCTGATCGGCCTCGGCATGGTTGGTGTAGCAGATGTCGCAGCCCATCGGCACGCCCATCAGCTTGCCGCAGAAATGGTCTTCCAGCCCGGCCCGGATGATCTGCTTGCCGTCATAGAGATATTCCGGGCCGATGAAGCCGACGACGGTGTTGACCAGCAACGGTTGGTAGGCCCGGCAGACGGCATAGGCGCGCGCCTCGAGCGTCTGCTGGTCGACGCCGTGATGGGCGTTGGCCGAGAGCGCGGCGCCCTGCCCGGTCTCGAAATACATGACGTTGTCGCCGACCGTGCCGCGCTTCTGCGAGCGGCCGGCCTCCAGCCCCTCCTGCAACAGCGACAGCGTGACGCCGAAGGAGGCGTTGGCGGCTTGCGTGCCCGCGACCGACTGGAAGACGAGATCGACCGGCGCGCCCTGCTCGATCAGCGCAATCGAGGAGGTGACATGGGTCAGGATGCAGGCTTGGGTGGGGATGTCAAAGCGGGCAATGACTCCGTCGAGCAGGCGCAGGAGTTCGCCGATCCGGGCCGTGCTGTCGGAGGCCGGGTTGATGCCGATGACCGCATCGCCGCAGCCATAGCTCAGCCCGTCGATGGTCGAGGCGAGGATGCCGGCGGCATCGTCGGTCGGGTGGTTGGGCTGGATGCGCACCGCCATCCGCCCGGGCAGGCCGAGCGTGTTGCGGAAACGCGTGACGACGCGGCATTTGCGGGCGACGAGGATCAGGTCCTGGTTGCGCATCAGCTTGGAGACCGCAGCTGCCATCTCGGGCGTGATGCCCGGCGCGAGCCTCGCCAGCGCCTCGGTCGTCGCCACCTCCGAGCAGAGCCAGTCGCGGAAGGCGCCGACGGTCAGCGAGGACACGGGGGCGAAGGCGACGGCATCGTGGCTGTCGAGGATCAGCCGCGTCACCTCGTCGGTCTCATAGGGGATCAGCGCTTCGTGCAGGAAGGTGCGCAGCGGCAGGTCGGCAAGGGCCATCCTGGCCGCCATCATCTCTTCCATCGACTCGGCCGCGAGGCCAGCGAGCCGGTCGCCCGAGCGCGGCGGCGTCGCCTTCGCCATCAGCTCCTTCAGATCGCTGAAGAGATAGCTGCGCGTGCCGATCGCGACGCGATAACCCATCGACACTCTCCCGGGCGGACGGCCCGACGGCCGCGCCGCCATAACAACCCTTCGAGAGGGTCCAAGCAAGCGGCGGGCCGTGGATGCCACGGGTTTGAGGCCTCCTGCACAGGCCGTTCGCGCCAACGCGCCATTGCCGCCTCTGGCCGCGCCGCTTAACGGTTGGCGCAGAGCGGGAGCGCACCCGCCAAAGCCCCGAGGGACGCCATGGCCGCAGCCGAAGAGACCGACCGCCGCACGATCGGCCGTTTCGACTATGTCGTGATCGGCGCGGGTTCGGCGGGCTGCGTCGTCGCCAACCGGCTGTCGCGAAACCCCAGGACGCGGGTGCTGGTGCTGGAGGCCGGCGGGCGCGACGACTGGATCTGGTTCCACATCCCGGTCGGCTATCTCTTCGCCATCGGCAATCCGCGCGCCGACTGGCTGTTCAAGACCGAGGCGCAGCCGGGCCTCGGCGGCCGGGCGCTGGCCTATCCGCGCGGCAAGGTCGTGGGCGGCTCCTCGGCGATCAACGCCATGGTCTATATGCGCGGCCAGGCAGCCGACTATGACGGCTGGCGCCAGCTCGGGCTTTCCGGCTGGGGCTGGGACGACGTGCTGCCCTATTTCCTCAAGCACGAGGACCATATCGGCCCGGGCGAGAGCGGCCTGCACCGCAGCGGCGGGGAATGGCGCGTCGAGCATCCGCGTGTGCGCTGGGCGATCCTCGATGCCATCCGCGAGGCGGCGGCCGAGGCCGGCATCGCCAAGATCGACGACTTCAACACCGGCGACAACGAGGGCTCGTCCTATTTCCAGGTCAACCAGCGGCGCGGGCGCCGGCTGAGCGCCTTCAATGCCTTCCTGCGGCCGGTGCTCGACGCCCGCGAGGACCATCTGCGGCTGGAGATCAACGTGCTGGTCGAGCGCGTCGTGATCGAGAATGGCCGCGCGACGGCGGTCGAGTTCAGCCATGGCGGCGAGAAGCTGCGGGCCGAGGTCTCGGGCGAGGTCGTGCTCTCGGCCGGCGCGATCGGCTCCCCGGCGCTGCTCGAGCGCTCGGGGATCGGTGACGGGGCGCGGCTGCAGGGCCTGGGCATCGCGCCGGTGGCGGATTTGCCCGGCGTCGGCGAGAATCTGCAGGACCATCTCCAGATCCGCCCCGTCTACAAGGTCGAGGGCGTGCGGACCCTCAACAGCGACTACGCCAAGATCTGGCGCCGGCCGCTGATGGCGCTGCAATATGCGGCGCTGCGCAGCGGGCCGCTGACGATGGCGCCCTCGCAGGTCGGCGCCTTCGCGAAATCCTCGCCCGAGCACGCAACCGCCAATCTGCAGTATCATTTCCAGCCGCTCTCGCTGGATTCCTGGGGCTCGGGGCTGCATCCCTTCGACGCCTTCACCGCCAGCGTATGCAATCTGCGCCCGACCAGCCGCGGCCATGTCCATATCGCCACGCCCCGCGCCGAGGACGCGCCTTCGATCTCGCCGAACTATCTCGACACGCAGGCCGACCGGCAGGTCGCGATCGACGCGATGAAGCTGACGCGCCGCATCGTCGCGCAGGCGCCGCTATCGCGCTTCCGACCGCAGGAGCATCTGCCGGGGCCGGCGGCGACGAGCGACGAGGATCTGCTCGACGCTTCGGCCCGGCTCGGCACCACGATCTTCCACCCCGTCGGCACCGCGAAGATGGGAAGGCCCGACGATGCCCGCGCCGTGCTCGACGAGCGGCTACGGGTGCGCGGCGTGGCGGGCCTGCGCGTGATCGACGCCTCCGTCATGCCAGCCATCACCTCCGGCAACACCGCCAACCCGACGATGATGATCGGCGAGAAGGGCGCAGCGATGATGCTGGAGGATGCGAAGGTGGGGTGAGCCTCCTTCGGTCCCGAATCACCTCGTCACACAAGCGCGAGTCGTCCCGGGCGACCGGCAGGGAGACCCGGGACCCATTCCGGAACCTCTCCGGCAAGCGCTCCGGCATGGGTCCCGGATCTCCGCTTCGCTGCGTCCGGGACACGCGCTTGATCCGGACGCCCCAGAATTGCTGGGATCACGGAGGATTGAGTCGGCGCGACGCAAGCCGATGAGCGGCTTGGCGCGAGGCAGGTACGATCGATGACGCAGCCGCCAAACCGGGACGAGACGCGCGGTCCCCTCGCACGCCTCCTCTTCGCCATCCTGCGGGCGGTGCTGACCGTCGTCATCGTCTTCGACGAGATCGCCCGGCCGCTCTACCGGCCGCTGATCGACTGGGTGGCGTCGCTGCGCATCGTGGCGCGGATGGAGGCCCTGATCGCGCGTCAGTCGCGGCTTTCGATCCTGGCGCTGCTGGCGGTGCCCTTCGCCATCGCCGAACCGCTGAAGCTGCTGGGCCTGTGGATGATGGCCGATGGCCGGTTCCGGAGCGGGCTCGTCGTCTTCGCCTTCGCCCATCTCGTCAGCTTCCTGCTGGTCGAGCGGATCTACCATGCCGGGCGCGAGAAGCTCCTGACCTATGGCTGGCTCAACTGGCTGATGACTCTGCTCGACCGGCTGCGGCGCCGCGCGCTCGATTGGGTCCGCAGCAGCGCGGCCTACGCCTTCGCGCTCCGCGCCCGCGACGCGGCGCGCAGCTGGTGGCGTGGCTTGCGGGCGTGAGTGCGGCGCTTTCCCACGGAACCACGCCGTCATCCTGGACAAGCTGCGAAGCAGCGCAGGCCAGGATCCATCATCGGGCGCCGCCCTGCCCTATGATGGATCCCGGTCGGCCTGCGGCCGCCCAGGATGACGGCGCATTGGGTCGATCGGGAGGAGCCTAGACCACCTGATTGCGCAAGGTCGTCTCGCCGCGCGCGAGGCGGGCGAGGTTGTCGACCAGCAGGTCGACCACATTCGTCTCGTAGGCGCGGGTTTCGCCGGCGCTGTGGGGCGTGACGATGACGTTCTTCATCGCCCAAAGCGGCGAAATCGCCGCCAGCGGCTCCTCGACGAAGGTGTCGAGCCCGGCGCCCCCGATGCGCCCTTCCGACAGCGCGGCGACCAAAGCCTTCTCATCGACGACCTTGCCGCGCGCGACATTGATCAGCAGCGCGGTCGGCTTCATCGCGGCGAGTGCCGCAGCGTCGATGAGGTTCTCGGTTTCGGGCGTCAGCGGGCAGGTCAAAGCGACGATGTCGGCCTGGGCCAGCACCTCGTGGAGCTGATCGGGCCGCACGATCGCCTCGATGTCGGGATGCGGCTCCGGGCTGCGGCGCACGCCGATGATGCGCAGGCCGAAGGCGGCCGCCAGCGTCGCCAGCCGCAGGCCGATGCGGCCCAGACCGACGATCAGCAGCGTCTTGCCGCCGAGCTCGTCCTCGCGCCGGGCGCGGTCTCCGATCATCGGGCGCCAGGTCGCGGCGGTCTGGTTGTCGCGGGCGAGGTGGATCTGGCGGGTCAGGCCGAGGATCAGCGCCATGGCGTGCTCGGAGACGGCGCGCTCATTGGCTCCCTGAGCGCTCGCCAGCCGGATGCCGGCCGCCGCAAAGGCGGCCTTGTCATACTGGTCAGTGCCGGCGGAAACCGACTGGACGAAGCGCAGCTTCGGGCAGGACGCGATCAGCTCGTTGCGCCAGAGACCCGACGCCACCACGACATCGGCCTCCGGCGCCCGCGCCTTCAGCTCGTCGAGCGAGCGCACCTCGAAGCTCCTGGCGGCATGGCCGCGCGTCGCGAACTCGGCCTGCAACTGGTAGGCGGCATGGGCGAAGCAGATGGTCAGGTCGCTTCCGGTCGGCAGAGCAGGCATCAAGACAATCCTCGGGGGGTGAGACAGGCGGCGGCCACCTTAGCCTGCCGCCGCAGCTGCCCGCCACGGCGCAGACTCAGCGCCCGCCGCTCAGCCGCCATGCGGGAAACAGGCCAGCGCCGCTTCCAGCCGCGCCCAGCCCGGCGCATCGCCCGGCAGGCCGAAGCGCAGCCTCGTCGGATCGGCCTGGAAGCGGCGCACATAGAGCCCGCGGCGGCCCAGATGGGCGAAGAGCGCCGGTGCGTCGCGCGTCGCCAGCAGCCGGAACAGGGCGGTGCCGCCGATGATCTCGCCCCGCGGAGCCAGCAGCGCATCGAGCCTCGCGGCGTCGGCAGCGCGCGCGGCGCCGGCCTGCGCCAGCCACGCGGCATCGGCGAGCGCCTGCGCGCCGATCGCGAGCGCCGAGCCGGCCACGGCCCAGGGCCCCATCGCCCCGCGCAACGCGCTCACCAGATTTGCCTCGCCGATGGCGAAGCCGAGCCGGACACCTGCCAGGCCATAGGTCTTGCCGAAGGAGCGCAGCACGAGGGTCGCGGGCGGCAGGGCCGGGACCAGGCTCGCCTCGGGCGTGAAGTCGCAGAAGGCCTCGTCAACGACCAGCAGCCCGCCGCGGGCGGCACAGCGCGCGGCAAGCGCGGTGAGGTCCGACACCGACAGCAGGCGCCCATCCGGGTTGTTGGGGTTCACCACCACCACCGTCGCGGCGGCGTCGGCCTGCGCCAGCGTGTCAGCCTCGACGACCGTGGCGCCCATCTTCCGCCAGGCGAGCGCATGCTCGGCATAGGTCGGCCCCAGCACGGCGACGGGTCCGGCACCGACTAGATCCGGGACGATCCGCGGCAGGAGATCGATCAGGATCTGGGTGCCCGGCGCGGCGACGATGCCGGCATCGACTGGCACGCGATAGGCCTTTCGCGCCGCCGCGAGCAGCGCCGCCTCGTCATCGGCGGCGGGCAGGCGCTGCCACAGGCTTAACGGCAGCGCGGGAACCGGATAGGGGATCGGGTTGATCCCGGTGGAGAGATCGATCCAGGGCTCGGGTGCTGCAGGAAACAGCGCCCGAGCCCGGCCGAGATCGCCGCCATGCCAGATGCCCTCCGTCACGTTTGCCTCGCCGCTCATGGCCCTGACCGACACCCTGATCCTGCTGCTGGCCGCGCTCGCGATCGAGGCCGCGATCGGCTATCCGCAGCGCTTGTATGCGCGGATCGGCCATCCCGTCACCTGGATTGGCGTGCTGATCGGCGGGCTCGACCGCCGAATGAACCGGGAGGCGGCCGGCTTTGCCGCCCGGAAGGCGGCGGGGGTGGTCGCGCTCCTCATCCTGCTGGCCGTGGCGCTGGCCGGGGCGCTGGCGCTGAGCGCGCTCTGCCGACAGCTGGGGCCAGCGGGGCTTCTGCCGCTGGCGCTGCTCGCCTCGACGCTGCTGGCACAGCGCAGCCTTGACGAACACGTCGCGGCCGTCGCCCAGGGGCTGGAGACGGGAGGCCTCGCCGAGGGGCGCAAGGCGGTGTCGATGATCGTCGGCCGCAACCCCGACAGCCTCGACGAGGCCGGCGTTTCGCGGGCGGCGATCGAGAGCCTGTCGGAGAATTTCTCCGACGGGGTCGTGGCGCCGGCCTTCTGGCTCGGCGTCGCCGGCCTGCCGGGTATCGCGTTGTACAAGGCGATCAACACCGCCGATTCGATGATCGGCCACAGGACGCCGCGCCATCTCGCCTTCGGCTGGGCCTCGGCGCGGCTCGACGACCTCGTCAACGTGCCAGCCTCGCGGCTGACCGCTCTGCTGATCGTCGCGGCCGCGGCGCTCGACCGCGACGCCAATGCGGCGGGTGCCTGGCGGGCCGTGCGACGCGATGCGCGCCGACACCGCTCGCCCAATGCCGGCTGGCCGGAGGCGGCGATGGCGGGCGCGCTGGGACTGAGGCTCGCCGGGCCGCGCATCTATGGCGACGTCGTCGTCGAGGATGGCTGGATGGGCGACGGCCGGGCCGAGGCGACGGCGGCGGATATCCGGCGCGGCTTGCGGCTGTATCGGACAGCTTGCGGGTTGCTATGGGGGCTGGCGGGATGCGGCGCGCTGATCGCGATGCTGCTGTCGCGGGTGTGAGCCCTACCTGGCAAATCTTTCTGACATTGCTGTTCTCATCGCGCCAGTTGAACGGGGCCATCCCGGACGCAGCGGAGCGGAGATCCGGGATCCATTCCGGAACGCCCGGTCTCGAAGGTTCAGGCATGGATCCCGGATCGGCGCCGCTGACGCGGCTTGTCCGGGATGACGGCGCGGGGTCGATCAGCGGCTGTGCCCTTCAAAACTCGATCCCCTCCTGTGCCTTCACGCCGGCGGTGAAATGGTGCTTCACCAGCGTCATCTCGGTCACGAGGTCGGCGGCCGCGATCAGCTCCGGCTTGGCGTTGCGGCCGGTGACGACGATGTGGAGATCGGAGCGGCGCGCCTGCAGCGTGGCGATGACCTCGGCCAGCGGCAGATAATCGTAGCGCAGCGCGATGTTGAGTTCGTCGAGCACGATCAGGCGGATGCTCTCATCGGCCATCAGCTCTTTGACCTTTTCGAAGGCGCGGGTGGCGGCCGCGATGTCGCGGGCTTTGTCCTGCGTCTCCCAGGTGAAGCCCTCGCCCATGGTGTGCCAAGCGATCTGCTCGCCGAAGGCGTCGAGCGCGCGGCGCTCGCCAGTCTCCCAGGCGCCCTTGATGAACTGCACCACGCCGACGCGCCAGCCATGGCCGAGCGCGCGCAGCATCAGCCCGAAGGCGGCCGTCGACTTGCCCTTGCCGGGGCCGGTGTTGACGATCAGCAGCCCCTTCTCGATCGTCTTGGAGGCGACCTCGGCGTCCTGCAGCGCCTTGCGCTTTGCCATTTTCGCCTTGTAGCGAGCGGCCTCGTTGGTCTCGTTCGTCATCGCGTTCTCACTTCACCTGCCAGCTCACTTCACCAGCATCGGCAGGCCGGCGACCATGAAGACCACGCGGCCGGCCCTTGCCGCAATCGCCTGGTGCAGCCGGCCGGCCTCGTCGCGGAAGCGCCGCGCCAGCGCATTGTCGGGCACGATGCCGAGCCCGACCTCGTTGGAGACGAGGACGATGGGGGCCGTCGCCTGCGCGCAGGCCTCGATCAGGGCGCTTCCGGCAGCGGCGGTATCGTGCTCGGCCAGGATCAGATTGGTCAGCCACAGCGTCAGGCAGTCGACCAGAACCGGGCGTGCCTCGGGCAGGCCGCGGATGGTGCCGGGCAGATCGAGCGGCGCGTCGAGCGTGATCCAGTCCGCCGGCCGGCGGGCGCGGTGCTCGGCGATGCGGGATTTCATCTCGTCGTCCCAGGCCTGGGCGGTGGCGATATAGGCCCAGGGAGGCGGCAGCGCCTCGATCAGCGCTTCGGCATGGCGGCTCTTGCCCGAGCGGGCGCCGCCGAGGACGAGGGTGAGGTGGGGGATTGAGGATGAATTCACCGCAACGCACCTCTCCGTCATCCCGGCCGAAGCGAAGCGGAGAGCCGGGATCCATGCCTGAGCCTCTGTCGGAAAGGTTCCGGAATGGATCCCGGGTCTCCCTGCGGTCGCCCGGGATGACCCGCGACGACCGGTCGAAGCACGCCCTGCATTGCACAGCCTCTCGCACATGGCTAATGATCGTCGCCGACGGTGCCTCCGCGAGGAGGTGAAAAGGGAACGCGGTGCGATGCCGCGGCTGCCCCCGCAACTGTAAGCGGCGAGTTCCGCGCCATCGGCCACTGGGAGCGATCCCGGGAAGGCGGCGTGGAATGACCAGACCCGCGAGCCAGGAGACCTGCCGTCGACAGTGTTCCTATGGGCCCATCGGACGGGGTGTTCCGACGGCGGCTGTGTTCGCGTGGCGACGGTCATGCGGCTCCGTCCTTGGGAACGTGAGGCCGGTCGCGAGATCGGCCGCCTTCTGACGGAGACCGGAACCATGACGCTGCGCAACCGCCTGACCCTCGCCTTCACCGCCCTGCTCTGCAGCCCGGCGCTCGCCCACCATCCGATGGGCGGCCAAACGCCGTCGACGCTGACGGAGGGGCTGCTGTCCGGCCTCGGCCACCCCATTCTCGGGCTCGATCATCTCGCCGCGCTGGTCGCGGTCGGCCTCGTCGCCTCGCGCTACGCGTCGGGCGCCCTGCTGCTGCCGGTGCTGTGGATCGTCGGCATGGGGCTGGGTGCCTTCGCGCATATGAACAGCATCGACCTGCCGGCCGGCGAGATCCTGGTCGCCGGCAGCCTCGTGCTGATCGGCGCCGTCGGCGTGCTCAGGCCCTCGCTGCCGCTGCCGGCCCTCGCCGCGCTCTTCGCCGCCGCCGGCTTCGCCCATGGCCATGCGCTGGCGGAATCGATCATCGGCGCCGACACCGCCGTCGTCGGGGCCTATCTGATCGGGCTCGTCGCGATCCAGGCCACCATCACGGTCGGCACGATCCTTGTCGTCCGTCGGCTGTTCTCGCCGGAGACGCGCCTGTCCCTGCCGGTGCGCGCGGCGGCCGCCGCCATGGCCTGCGTCGGCCTCGTCTTCCTGATCGCGGCCCTGCCCGCGACGGCCTGATTCCGGCCGGATCATGAGCACGCAACTGCAGCAGCCGCGCCCGGAAACGGGCACGGCGCCGATCCGCATCCTCGTCTGCGCGACCTGCCGCGCCGCCGGGGGCGACCCCGACGCGCCCCGGCCGGGCGCCGTTCTCGCCGCCGGCCTTCGCGACGCGCTCGACCCCACGCTCGATGCCACGGTCAGCGTCGAGATGGTGGAGTGCCTCTCCGTCTGCAAGCGCCCCTGTACGGTGGCGCTCAGCGGCGAGGGCCGCTGGACCTATGTCTATGGCGATCTCGACCCGGCGACGGGCGTCGATACGCTGCTCACCTTCGCGCGCCAGTATCGCGAGGCCCCGGACGGAATCGTGCCCTGGCGCGAGCGCGCCGAGGCGATCCGCAAGGGCGTGGTGGCGCGCCTTCCTCCCCTCCCGATCGCGGGTTCCCGATGAATTCCCTGTCCAAGACCGCTCTTGCCAAGACTCCCTGCACCATCATCACCGGCTTCCTCGGCGCCGGTAAGACGACGCTGGTTCGCCATCTGCTCGAAAACGCCGAGGGCAAGAAGCTCGCGGTCCTCGTCAACGAATTCGGCGATCTCGGCTTCGATGGCGAATTCCTCAAGGGCTGCGGCATTTCCGGCTGCACCGAGGAGGACGTCGTTGAGCTGCCGAACGGCTGCATCTGCTGCACGGTGGCGGATGATTTCGTGCCGGCACTGGAAAAGCTCCTGAACCGGGCCGACCCGCCGCAGCACATCCTGATCGAGACCTCCGGGCTCGCTTTGCCCAAGCCGCTGGTCCAGGCCTTCAACTGGCCGGCGATCCGCGCCCGCGTCACGGTCGACGGTGTCATCGCGGTGGTCGACGGGCCGGCGGTGGCCGAGGGGCAGTTCGCCGACGATCCCGAGGCGCTTGCAGCGCAACGCGCGCAGGACGCCTCCGTCGAGCACGACAACCCCCTGGAGGAGGTCTTCGAGGACCAGATCCTCTGTGCCGACCTGATCCTGCTCAACAAGAGCGACCTGATCGACGCGGCGACGCGCGAGCGGGTCAAGGGCGAGATCGCGGCGCATCTGCCGAAGGCGATCAAGATCGTCGAGACGAGCCGGGGCACGATCGAGCCCGCGCTGATCCTCGGCCTCAGCGCGGCGGCGGAGGCCGATCTGGCGTCGCGTCCGTCGCATCACGGCGATGGCGAGGATCACGAGCATGACGATTTCGATTCGGTCGCGCTGGCGCTGCCAGCCGGCCTTGCCCCCGACGCGCTGGTGGCGCGCCTCGGCAAGGCCGCCGAAGCGCAGGGCGTGCTCCGGCTGAAGGGCTTCGCCGCCGTGCCGGGCAAGCCGATGCGGCTCGTCGTGCAGGGCGTCGGCCGGCGTGTCAGCCATCATTTCGACCGGGCCTGGGGCGCGCAGGAGGCCCGCCAAGGCCGGCTGACCGTGATCGGGTTCAAGGGCTTCGACGTGAAGGCGGTGGAGGCTGCGCTCGCCGGCGCCTGAGCGGCGGCCCTTTTCGAAAGCCATTCATGCATCTGCTCCCGACCAGCGAGATCAGGCTCGACGACGGCGAGGACGCCGTCGATCTCAGCCTGCCTCCGGGAGATGTCCTCGTCCTGTCCTTCGCCGACAGCGATCTCTCCGCCATTTCGGCGGCGGCCAGTGACTGTGATCTCACCGTCCGCCTCGCCTCGCTGCGGCGGCTGCGGCATCCGCTTTCGGTCGACCTCCTGATCGAGAAGACGGTGGCGAAGACCCGTTTTGTGCTGGTGCGGTGCCTCGGCGGGCTGGACTACTGGCGCTACGGCATCGAACAGCTCAGCGAGACCTGCCGCGCCAGGGGCATCGCGCTGGCGGTGCTGCCCGGCGACGACCGCGACGACGCGCGGCTCGCCGAGTACGGCACCGTGCCGCCGGGCTGCGCGCGCGCAATCCTGTCCTATTTCCATGCCGGCGGCGGCGCGGAAAACATGCGGCGCCTGCTGGCGATGGCAGCGGGTTACCTCGGTCGCGACCGGCCGTCGTCTAATTTCGCGCCCCTGCCTCTCCCGTCTCTCTTCGCGCTGGGCGCCTACGCCGCGCCGAGGCCCTGGCGCGAGGCGCTCGCAGCGCTGCCCGACCGACCCTTCGTGCCGATCCTGGTCTATCGCTCGGCGGTCAGCGCCGGCGACACCGCCACCGGCGAAGCGCTCGCCGCGGCACTGACCGCGCGCGGACAGGCCCCGCTGATCCTGGCCCTGACCAGCCTGAAGGACCCTACGGTGACCGCCGAACTCGCGGCGCTGATCGCGACGCGGCGGCCGGCGGCGATCGTCACCACCACCGCCTTCTCGGCGCGCGAGGGCGCGGATTTCGTGCTCGACGGCGCCGATTGCCCGGTGTTTCAGGCGATGCCGGTCGGCAGCGCCCGCGACGCCTGGGCGGCCTCGGCGCGGGGCCTCTCGGCAGCCGACCTCGCCATGCAGGTGGCGCTGCCGGAATTTGACGGGCGTCTCGGCACCATTCCCGTCGCTTTCAAGGCCGAGACCGCCGACACCGAAACCGGGTTGGTGACGCGCCGGCTGGTGCCCGACGCGGATGGCGTCGCCGCGCTCGCCGATCTCGTCGCCGGCTGGATCGCCCTGGCGTCCAAGCCAGCCGCCGTGCGCCGGCTGGCGCTGGTGATGTCGGATTATCCCGCGCGCGGCGGGCGGGCGGGTTTCGCCGTCGGGCTCGATACGCCGGCAAGCGTTGGCACGATCCGGGGGCTTCTGGCGGAGGCGGGGTACGACATCCCTTTCCGTCATTGCGAGCGCAGCGAAGCAATCCAGTGGGACGTCGAGCGAGACGGTTTTGGATTGCTTCGCTGCGCTCGCAATGACGGCCAAACCCTCATGGCCGTTCTCACCACCGGCCCCGCCGACCTCGCCCTCCCGCTCGACGCCTATCGGGCCTGGCTCGAAACCATCCCCGCCGACGCCCGCGAGGCGCTGCTCGCCGCCCATGGCGCGCCCGAGGCCGATCCGGCCTTCAGCGACGGCGCCTTCCGGTTCCGCGCCGTCCAAAACGGCGCGCTCACCATCGCGCTGCAGCCGCCGCGCGATGCGACGCCCGACCGGAAGGCCCGCTATCACGACCCCGATGCGCCGCCCTCCCATGGCTATCTCGCCTTCTACCGCGCCTTGCGCGAGACGGCCGGCATCGACGCGCTGATCCATCTGGGCACCCATGGCACGACCGAATGGCTGCCGGGCAAGGCGGTGGCGCTGTCGGCCTCCTGCTGGCCGCGGCTGGTCACGCAGGGGTTGCCGGTGGTCTACCCTTATGTGGTCGACGACCCCGGCGAGGCCGCGCCGGCCAAGCGCCGGCTCTCGGCGGTGACGCTCGGCCATCTGCCGCCGCCGCTGGCGCAGATCGGGGCCTCAGGCGAGACCGCCCTGTTGCGCGACCTTGTCGAGGAGTTCAGCCAGGCGCAGGTGCTCGATCCGCGCCGGGCCGATCTCGTCGCCGGCGAAATCCGGGCGCGGGCGCAGGAAAGCGGGTTGGCGGAATCCTGCGGCGTCACGCCGGACCTGCCGATGGCAGAGGCCCTGACGCGGCTCGACGCGCATCTCTGCGACATCGCCGAACTGCCCTTCCGCGACGGCTTGCACATCTTCGGGCGCTCGGTGCTCGATCCCGTCTCCGCGCGGGCCGAGCGCGAGGGGCTGCTGCGCGCGCTTGGCGGGCGCTTCATGCCGCCCGGGCCCGCCGGCTCGCCGCATCGCGGCCGGCCCGACGTGCTGCCGACCGGGCGCAATCTCTCGACGCTGGACCCGCGCGCGATCCCGACGCGGGCCGCGGCGCGGCTCGGCGCGCTGGCGGCGCAGGCCGTGATCGCGCGCCACCTGCAGGACGAGGGCGAGCCGCCGCGCCGGATCGTGATGGATCTCTGGGCCTCGCCGACGCTGCGCTCGGGCGGCGAGGACATCGCCCATGCGCTGGCGCTAATGGGGGTCACGCCGCTCTGGGACGATGCCTCGACGCGCGTCACCGGT